>Ga0078972_1004915_pt1 | contig 35153 bp, 27 predicted proteins | sample YelNatPaOPGAMG01_FD_67568 | JGI IMG/M metagenome (GOLD analysis project Ga0078972, IMG submission 67568) | Hot spring thermophilic microbial communities from Obsidian Pool, Yellowstone National Park, USA - OP-RAMG-01 (SPADES assembly) (version 2) | ecosystem: Environmental > Aquatic > Thermal...
CAGGCGGGTGGGGGAGAGGGGGGAGGGCGGCCGGAGGCGCCTGCACCACCGTCTCCGCCGCCTCCGCCAGGGGCGCCTGCACCACCGTCTCCTCCCCGGCAGGGAACGGCGCCGGGGCCGGAGCGGCCAGGCGCAGGAGGGCTTCCAGCGCCTGAGCAAAGGCGGCCATATCGGCGTAGCGGTCCTGGGGGTCCTTGGCCAGCGCCTTGAAGAGCACCCGCTCCACCGCCTCGGGCAGGTCCGGGGCGTACCGCCGGGGCGGGGGCAGCGGTTCGCTCAGGTGCTTGAACACCACGGCCATGGGGGTATCGGCCTGGTAGGGCCGCCGGCCGGTCACCAGTTCGTAGAGGACCACCCCCAGGGCATAGACATCGGCGCGGGCGTCCACCGGCCGGCCCAGTCCCTGCTCCGGGGCCATATACTCCGGGGTGCCCACTCCCACCCCGGTTCCGGTGAGGGTGGTCTCCTCGCTTTCCAGGAGTTTGGCGATGCCAAAGTCGGAGAGCATCGGCTCGCCGGAGAGGGTGAGGAGGATGTTGGAGGGCTTGACGTCGCGGTGGATGAAGCCCTGCTGGTGGGCAAAGTGCAGGGCGCGGGCGATGGGCAGGAGGAGGCGGACGGCCTCCTCCCAGGGGAGGGGCCGGCCGGCACGTTCGGCCAGGAGGCCCTTGAGGGTGCCACCGGGGAGATAGGGCATGACCAGGTAGGGGGAGCCTTCGTGCTCGCCGTAGTCGATGAGGGCGACGATGTTGGGGTGGGTGAGGCGGGCCAGGGCCTTGGCCTCCCGCTCGAAGCGGCGGAGGATGCGCTCCAGTTGCTCCGGGGGAAAGGCCCCCCGGCGGATGACCTTGAGGGCGACCTCGCGCTCCAGGCGGGCGTCGTAGGCCTTGTAGACGGTGGCCATGCCGCCCTCGCCCAGGAGTTCGACGACGTGGTAGCGCCCGACCGATTGTCCGATCTGAAGTCCCATGGCCGGCCTCCTTGCGGCTCCAGCACGGTTCTGAGCGGATTATACCCGACCTCCGGCGGAAGCGCAAACCGTTTGCCGTTCGCCATAAGCCACGCAGCGCAGCGGAGCGGCATCGTTCGCCGGCCCCAGGAAAGCGCCAACGGCACTCTGACTACGAACGTAAGCCACGTAGCGCAGCAATGCCCCATGAATTTGTTTTCAAGTTATTGCCGCTTTTTTTCATAGATTTGACAAAATGCGGAACTTGTGGTATAATAAAGGGCAGGAGGTGCACAATGTATACGGTGGGTGGAACCTGCCCGATCTGTGGCGAACGGATGTACCTGGAGCGGCTGCACTGCCCCCAATGCGGAACGGTGCTGGAAGGCGTCTTCTCCCTGAGCCCCCTCTTCCGCCTGAGCGCCGGCCAGATCCACTTCGTGGAACTCCTGGTCAAGCACCGGGGCAACATCCAGCGGGTGGGCGAGGAACTGGGCCTCTCCTACCGCACCGCCCGCAGCCGCATGGAAGAAATCGCCGCCGCTCTGGGCTATGAACTCCCGCCGGAGGAAACCCGGCCACGTCCCGGCCCCGAGCGCCGCCGGGAAATCCTGGAGGCCCTGCAGGCCGGCCGGCTGACCTCCGCACAGGCCATCCGCCTGCTGCGCGGCGAGGAAACCCCAGGAGGTACGGAATGAGCGAGGAACGAATGCAAATCCTGCGCATGCTGGAGGCCGGCCAGATCAAGGCCCGGGAAGCGGCCGAACTCCTGGCCGCCCTGGAAAAGCCCAAGGCCGAACCGGAGACCCCCACCCGCGGCCGCTGGCTGCGCGTGCGGGTGACCGACCTGAAGAGCGGCAAGCCCAAGGTCAACGTCAGCGTCCCCCTGGGCCTGATGGAGATCGCCCTGCGCATGGGCGCCCGCTTCGTCCCCAAGGAGGTCTCCCTGAACCCCCAGGAGGTGATGGAGTTTGTCCGGAGCGGCCACGCCGGAAAACTCGTGGACGTCGAGGATGAAGAGGACGGCGAACGGGTCGAGGTCTATGTGGAGTAGCCCTCGCCGTCCGTCCCCCAACCAGGAGGCCGAAATGTTTACCCGACAGATGCAACTGAACGAGGGCATACGCGTGGAAATCGAGGGCCAGGGCGACCTGAACGTCCTGGGCAGCCAGGAGCGCATCCTGCGCCTGGAGACGCTTCGGGAGGAGGATGTCGAGATTCGCCAGGAGGCCGGCCGGGTGCTCCTGCACCTGCGCGACGACGCCTCCATCCTCCTCTGGCAGGACGCCCCGCTCCTCCTGCGCCGCCTGCGCGGCGACTTCCAGGGGCGCGGCCTGAAGGGCCCGCTGGAGGCCGAAGAGGTCGAGGGCGACCTGAACCTCTCCAACCTGGGCCAGGTGCGCCTGGGCCAGGTCGATGGGGATGTCTCCATCCACCAGGCCGGCGACATCCAGGGCCAGGGCGTCCTGAACGGCGACCTCAGCCTGCATCAGGTGGGGGCGGTGAAACTGGCCCGGGTCGAGGGAGACGTGGCCCTCCAGGAGGCCGCCTCCCTCTCCCTGGACCGGGCCGAAGGCGACCTCTCCGCCGGCCGGGTGGCCGGGGATGTCCGGCTGAAGGAGGTCGAGGGCGACATCCTCCTCCGGGACATCGCCGGGGCGGTGGAGGTGGGCCGGACGGAGGGAGACCTGAACGCCCGCCAGGTGCAGGGCGACCTGGTGGCCGGCCCGGTGGACGGCGACATCGTCCTGGATACCGCCCTGCGCGAGGGCTGCACCTACCGCCTGACCGGCCGGGGCGACATCGTGGTGCGTTGCCCCGAGGGGACGGCGGCCCGTTTCCTCATCCAGGCCGCCTCCTGGGTCGTCCCGCCCTCCGATGTGTACCGGGTGGAACGGAAGGAGGAGGGGCAGGTGGTGGTGCAACTGGGCCAGGGAGGGCCGGAGGTCCACCTTTCGACGGACGGCGAGGTGGTGCTGGGGCCGGCCGGCGATTGGGAACGCTCGGTGCACGACTTCAGCCAGCGCATGGAGGAATGGGGCCGGCGCTTCGGCCGGCAGATGGAGGAATGGGGCGAGCGCCTGCGCGAACGCCTCCAGCAGGCCGATTGGGAACGCCTCGGCCGGGAGATCGAAGAGGCCACCGCCCGGGTGGCCCAACTGGTGGAGACCCGCCTCCAGGAACTCGACCTGGACGAACTGGGCCGGAGGGCCGAAGAGGCCGCCGCCCAGGCCGGAGAAAGGGTACGTCAGGTGGATTGGGAACGCATCGCTCAGAAGATCGAACAGGCGACCCGCCAGGGGATGGAACGCATCCAGGCCGGCCTGCAGCGCCTCCAGGAACGCCTGCGCCGTCAGGCCGCGGCAGAACCTCCAACTCCTCCTCCATCGCCGGCCCCGGAGACCCCTTCCCCACCTCCGCCGAAGCCCGCCCCCTCCCCGCTGGATGAGGAGCGCATGGCCGTGCTGCGCCTGGTGGAGGAAGGCCGCCTGACCGCCGATGAGGCTGCCGCCCTCCTGGACGCCCTGGAATAGGCCGGCCGGGAGGATTCCTTGGAAATCGTCGCCGCCGCACCGGGCGGACCCTCGCTGGAGGCGGTGCTCCAGGACTATGCCCGACACTACGGCCTGGGCCAGGATGCGGCCCTGAACCTCCTGGTGGAGGCCCTGGCCTCCCGCCAGGCGCGGGCGCTCCTGGCCCTGGAGGCCGGCCGGCCGGTGGGCGCCGTGGTCCTGAGCCGCAGGGAGGGAGAGGGCCGCATCCACCTCCTGCACGCCCTGGCCGAAGCCCCGGCCGCCCGAGACGCCCTGCTGGAACGGGCCGAGGAGGAACTGGCCGGCTCCGGGGAATTGACCCGCCTTTCGGCCACCCTGCCCTTCTCCGTCGGGGAGGTTCTGGAGGAGACCTTCTCCCGGCGCGGCTATCGGAGCATCGGCCGGGGGCGCATGGTCCTGTCGCTGGACACGCCCCCGGCGGAGGTGGCCGCGCCGGCAGGCTATCGCCTGCAACCCTGGCAGGACGAGCAGATTTCAGCGGCGGCAGCCCTCATGCAGGAGATCCATGCCACGCAGGACGACCTGGCCCTCTACCCGGAACTGGCCACCCCGTCCGGGGCCGAAGGCCTCCTCCGGCGCTGCCTGGCGGGCGGATTCGGCCCCTTCGACCCGGCATCCTCCTGCATCGCCCTGGCGGAAGGGGCCTCCGGGCCGGCCCGTCCCCTCCTGGTCGGCCTCTGCCTGGCCGTCTGGCACCCCGGCTACCCCGGCCAGGGCTTTATCCTGGACCTGGGCGTATCCTCCGCCCACCGGCGGCGGGGGCTGGGCCGGGCCCTGGTCGTCGCCACGGCCCGGGCCTTTGCCCAGGCCGGCGCCAGGGCCCTGGGCCTGGCCGTCACCCTATCCAACCGGCCGGCCCTCTCCCTCTACGAAAGCCTGGGCTTCCGCCTGGAGGAACGCTTCCTCGTCTTTCACCGTCCGCTTCTGCCGCCCACCGCCTGACGGGCCGCCCCCACACGCCCCCTACGGCCCATCGCCGGCGGCGAAAGCCGAGACCCCGGCGGCCGGCCCCTGTACCGGCCGCTCCTCCGTATAGGAGAAGGGCGTGCTGAGTGCCACCCCGCCCGGGCAGCACCCAGCACGCCCCCAAAAAGACGGCTATGGGGCCCCATAGGACCGCAGAACCAGCGGCAGGTAGACGGTATACCCCGCCGGCGGCCGGCCGAAGGACCAGAGGTAGGCCCGTTGCAGTGGGATGCCGTCCTCCAGGTCTCGAATCGCCGTGGTCAGTTGCACCTGGTAGTAGCCCGCCGGGTCCAGCGGAAGCGCCGGCGTGAAGTAGACGGTGGGGCTGACATAGCCCACGCTCCCGGTGACCGCCCCGCCGTTGACCAGCACCGAGGAGGCGTCCACCGTGGTCGGGTCCAGCCCCCGGCTGAAGGTGGCGGTGATGGGGCCGCTCGCTTCGAAGGAGGTGGCCCCGGCCGGCGGATAGACCGAGACCACCAGCGGGTCGCGCCAGTTGTAGACGATGTCCGTCACCGTCATCGCCCCCGTGGCCCCATAGGTCGGGGTGATGACCCGGTTGGTCAGGCCGACCAGCCAGCCCCACTTCTCCACCCGGTCCCAGTTGCCCCGGGTGTACTTGTATTGGAGCACGGCGCCGTCGGGGGCGGAGAGGACGATGCTCCAGTGGGTGTCGTCAACCCGCTGGAGGGGCAGGCGGCCGGGGTCCCAGACGGCCCCGAAGACGGAGGCGTTGTCTCCGGCGACGTAGACGGTGTCCTCGGCCGGGGTAAAGGCCGGCACCTCCACCTGCAAAGTGAGGGTCACCAGGCGCTGCACGGCCCGCCCGGAGGCCGGGTCGGAGAAGGGGGAACGGTTGAAGGAGGTGTCCAGGGCCTGCACGGTGTAGGTGTAGGTGTGGTTGCTGAGCACCGTTTCGTCGGTGTAAACGGTGGTCGGAGCCAGCACCCGCGCCAGCCGGACGGCATCGGAGATGGTCTCCCCCTCGCCCCAGCGGTAGAGGTCATAGGCATAGAGGTCGGGGGCGCTCACGGCATCCCACTGCAGGGTGATGTGGTCCAGCCCCCAGTGGACGACCCGCAGGTTCTGGGGCACCTCGGGCGGGGTGGTATCGCCGGAGGGCAGGACGTGCAGGAGGCCGGGGTTCACCACCCCGGTGGGGGAGATGATGCCGCTCCGGTCGGCATAGACCCAGTCGCGCCCGCCGGTGGTCGAGTAGCGGTAGAGGTAATAGAACTCGCCGACCTCTTCGGGCAACAGGTTGCCCATAAACTCGTCGTTGTTCCCCACATCCGTGTTAAAGCGGGCCTCCATCCAGGCGGTCCAGGAGATGGGCGGCAGGGAGGTGGGGCCAAAGCCCACCTGGGCGATCAGGCCGGGGGTCGGCCCGGGCTGCGAGGTGACGCCCTCGATCCAGACCTGGCCGTAGATGTTCTCCGTGGGGGTAATGCCGATGGTGTGGGTGATCGCATAGGGCCACTGGAGGTTGGCCCAGTCGATGGTATGGTGGGGCAGGGCAGCGGCCTGGTTGGAGTAGGCGCTCTCGTTGCCGGCCGCATCCACCGCGGTGACCACGTAGTAGTACCAGGTGCCGTTGACTACGGCGGTGTCGGTGTAGGTGGTCCCGGTGAGGCCGGAGGCGATGCGCAGGTAGTTTCCGCCGGAGACCAGGGAGCGGTAGAGGTTGTACCCGGCAGCATCGGCCACCGCCTCCCAGGAGAGCACGACCTGGCCCTCCCCTTCCAGGGCCGTCAGGTTGGCCGGCGGTTCGGGCGGGGTCAGGTCGCCGCCGGCGTAGAGGAGGAGAGCGCCGTCCATCGGCGGGACGGCCGGCCCCTGGAGGATGCCGCCGGCGACGGTATAGGCCTGGCCGGCATGCAGGACGTCGGTGAAGACGGTGCCTTCGCCCAGGTAGCCGCTCGCCTCCAGGGAGACGGTATAGGGCTGGCTTCCCCGGTTGACCAGGACGACGGCCGCGTCGCTGTCGGCCCACTTCCGGCCGTAGGCATAGACCATGTGCTCGTCATCGGTGAGGAGCGTATCGAAGGTGCCCAGGCGCAGGGCCGGCCGCGCCCGACGGGTCTGCCCCAGGAGGAGGTAGCGTTCGGCCACCTCGGAGCGTTGACTGTAGTAACCGGGCGTATCCTCCCAGGGGAAGGGCGCGCGGTTGTAGGGGTCGTCCTCGTACTTGTTGTTGTACCAGCGCCCCGGGGAATCGATGCCCACCTCGTCGCCGTAGTAGATGGTCGGCGCGCCGGGCAGGGTGAACTGGAGGAGCGCCAGCAACTTCTGGTAGACGTCCACCTCCTCGGGCGAAAGGTCGGTGTCCGGGTTGTAGGGCAGGTGCTGGGCGTCTTCCCCCTTCTGGTTCTTGCTCAGGACAAAGCGCACCCGGTTGGTATCGTGGCTGCCCAGGAGGTTCATCATGGCCTGCCAGGCCTCCGGCGGATAGTCCTCCTGGATGCTCCTGAGCCAGGCGTCCAGTTGGGAGGGGGTGATGGGGTCCAGGACGCCGCCCCAGGAGGAGGCGTTGTTATCGTTGTCCTCATAGTGGCGGTCGCGCAGGAAGGAGAGGAGGGCGCTGCGGAAGCGATAGTTCATGGTCGCGTCCCACTCGCCTCCCAGGAGCCAGGCAGTTGCATCGCCCCACTCCTCGCCCAGGATGACGGCCTCGGGGTCGGCCGCTTTGACCGCCTGGCGGAAGCCCTCCCAGTAGTCGTTGGTGGGGTCGTGGGTGAGGCCGGGGTCGATGTCGCCGGCCACGTCCAGCCGCCAGCCGGCCGTGCCGCTCACGATCCACCGGGTGGCGATGGGATTGGAGCCGGCGTAGATATAGTCGCGCACCGCCGGGTCCCCGGAGGTGAGGACGGGAAGAGAGGTATAGCCCCACCACGATTTGTAGTTGTCCGGCCACTCGTAGAAGGTGTACCAGTTGTAGTAGGGGCTGGACCGGGATTCGTAGGCCCCCAGGGTCGGGTAGCGGCCGTAGCGGTCAAAGTAGAAACTGTCGGAGGAGGTGTGGTTGAAGACGCCGTCCAGGATGACCCGGATGCCCCGCTCCCGGGCTTCGTCAAGGAGCACGGCCAGGGCCTGGTTGCCGCCCAGGTGGGGGTCCACTTCCTCGTAGGAGGTGGTGTCGTATTTGTGGGTGGAGGGAGAGAGGAAGATGGGGTTGAGGTAGAGGGCGGTCACCCCCAGCGATTGGAGATAGTCCAGTTTCTCCGCCAGGCCCTGGAGGTCGCCGCCGTAAAAGTCCTCGTTCCAGCGGTTGTGGAAGGGGTTGGCCGGGTCGCGGGGGTCCAGGACCGGGCTGTTCCAGGTCGGGTATTCGATGCCGCCGTTGGGGTTCCCGTAGACAAAGTGGGTGCCGGAGATGACGTTGTTGGCCGGATCGCCGTCGCGGAAGCGGTCGGGGAAGACCTGATAGATGACCGCCTCTTTGAGCCAGTCGGGGGTGTGGAAGTCCGGGTCGTAGACGGTGAGTTGGAAGGAGAGGTCGGGGGAATCGTCATAGGGCCGGCCGGGCCCGCCCTCGTTGTAGCCCCGGTAGAGGCCGGAGACCACCTGGTCGTCCTCGTAGTAGTCGGTGTCGCTGCCGTCGATGACGATGAAGCGATACCAGAGGACGGTGGGCTGCTGGGGGGTGAGGGTGAGGCCCCAGTAGTCATAGGCCGGGTCGGAGGCGACGATGGACATGGGGTAGATGGTCTGAGTGTCGGTGCGGTCGTCCCAGACCCGCAGGCGGACGGCGGTGAGGTCGCCGGCGAAGGAGCGCAGGCGGATGGCGACGGGGGTGCCGGCCGGCACGGCTCCCACGGGGCTGCGATAGGCCGGGTCGCGGGAATCGTGGTAGAGGCCGTCCCAGAAGACGTTGTCGTCGTGGGCGGCCCCGAAGGTGACGTGGCGCACCACGGTGCTGGTGGAGGCGCCGTCGGTGGCGGCCACGGTGATGGTGTTGCTGCCCCGGGTCAGGGTGACCGGCTGGGTAAAGTACCCGCCGGGAGAAACGGTGGGGGTGTAGAAGGCGGCGTCGTTCAGGTTGACGGTCACGGTCACGCCCACGGCGGGGGAGACCACGCCGGTTACGTCAATGTAGGGCAGGGCGAAGAAGTGGCCCTCCGGAGGCCAGGTGACCTGGAGGAGGATGGCCGGAGGGGGGAAGAGGTAGAAGGAGGAGAGGGTGGTTACCTCCGGCCCCCAGTCCGGCACGGTATAGGGGACGTTGGGGTCGGAGGGGACGGTATCCTGGGCGTGGCCGGAGGAGCCGGTGGTAAAGGCCTCCAGGGCGATGCGGGAGGGGCTTCCCAGGGCCGCCTTGGGCACCTGGTACTCCAGCCAGTCCGCGGCCGGCCCGTACCCCTGCGCCCCGCCCTGGGAGACGAGGCTGTCGTAACTCCAGGAGGAGCCGTCCCAGTGGTTGAGTTGGGCATCCTGGAGGGTGTCGTCCTCAACGTGCCATACATAGAGGGCGTGCTCCGGCCGGTGCTCGCTCACCGCGTTGACCGCCCGCCCCCAGGGGTCGGTGGTGGCCCCGGAGTCGGGGAGTTGGTCTGTATCCAGGTAGAGGCCATAGGCCATTCCCCAGTTGGAGGCATAGGCGTCCAGGCCGATGTAGAGGTAGGAGGCGTTTTCGACCAGGTAGAGGCGGTGCAGGTCCAGGTTCGGCTCGGTCATATCCCCCTGCGGGTCGGTGGAAGCGGGGCTGCCCCAGACCGCTTCCGGTTGCCCGTCGATGGGGAGGTAAGGGGTGGAGACCAGAAGGTAGGCCGGATCGGACCAGTTGGAGGCGTTCCAATCCTCGGCCGGGAAGTTGATGGTGTCCTGGGCGTTGTCGTTCGAACCTCCGCCGGTGGACCAGACCTCGCACCAGAAGCCGGCGGGGTTGCCCAGTTTGGACCGGGCGACCTTCCACTCGATGGTCGAGACCGGGCCGGCCGTCAGGGTGACGGCGTCCACCTGCTGGACGTTCGGCCAGTCCCACCCATCTCCGGTCCAGTGGACGACCTGGGTATCGGAGGGGTCGTAGGGAGGGACATCCACCCAGGTGTAGATGCCGTACTCCGGCCGGTGCGGATCCTGGGCGACGACGTTGCGCGTCCAGGCGTCGGAGGTGGCCCCGGAGCCGGGGAGTCCGTCCAGGTCCAGGTAGAGGGCGTATTTCCCCCAGTTGGTGGCCCCGATGTCGGCGTTGATGGTGAAGCGGAAGTGGAAAAAGTTGGGGTCCTCGGCGACGTAGAGTTCCCCGAGGTCCATCACGGCATTGCCGTTGCCGTCGCCGGCGGCGTCTATGGCGATGGGAAGGCCGTAGGCCTGTGACGGACGGGCGGTGGAGGGGACGGCGCGAGGGGCGGCTACGGATGCCGGGATGGGAGGAAGAAGGGAGAGGAGAAGCAAGGCCAGGGCCAGGAAGGCCCATCCGCGCTGACGAAACATGGCGACCTCCTTCTTGGACTCATCCAACGGGCAGCCAGAATAATCATAACCGATTTTCGTTAGTTTGTCAAGAGATCAAACAAACAATTGCCCGACGAGCCCCGTTTCTTGACCGGCCCACGGCCCTGTGATAAAATCCAGGCGGTTGACGGCAGGCTTTCGACGAAAGGACAGGAACGATGTCCCACCACCAGTGGAACTGGAAATCCCGCGATGGAGAACTCCTCTACGCCCAGGCCTGGCAGCCGGAGGGGGAAGTGCGTTCGGCCGTCTGCCTGGTCCACGGCCATGGGGAGCACAGCGGCCGCTACGGCCATGTCGCCGCCGCGCTGAACCGCGCCGGCCACGCCCTCCTGGCCCTGGACCTGCGCGGCCACGGCCGTTCGACCGGCCGGCGCGGCCACATCCCCTCCCTCCAGGCCCTCCTGGAGGACCTGGACCTCCTGTTGGAAGAGGCGGCCCGGCTTTTCCCCGGCCGGCCGCGCTTCCTCTACGGCCACAGCATGGGAGGCCTCCTGGTCCTCTACTACACCCTCCGACGCCGCCCCTCCCTGGCCGGCGTCATCGCCACCGCCAGCGCCCTGCGCAGCACCCTGGAAAACCAGCGCATCAAGGTCGCCCTGGCCCGCCTGCTGAGCCGCCTCCTCCCGGCCATAGCCCTCTCCAGCGGCCTCGACCCGGATACCCTCTCCCGGGACCCCGCCGTGGTCCAGGCCTATCGCAACGACCCCCTGGTACACGACCGCATCTCCTTTCGCCTGGCCGGCGAACTCCTGCGCGCTTCCCGCTGGTGCATGGAACACGCCGCCGACTTCCCCGTCCCCCTCCTCCTCATCCACGGCGGCGCCGACCGCCTGACCCTGCCGGAGGGAAGCCGGGAATTCGCCGCCCGGGCACCGGGCCATTGCACCCTGAAAGTCTGGGAGGGCCTCTACCACGAGGTGCACAACGAGCCGGAGCAGGGGGAGGTGCTGGCGGACATCCTCTCCTGGATGGAGGAACGGTTGAAGGTCGAAGGTTGAGGTTGCAGCGATGGTACGCTATGTGGCTGCGGTCGACCAGGGCACGACCGGAACGCGCTGTATCGTCTTTGACCACGAGGGCCAGGTCGTCTCCTCGGCCTATCGGGAGCACCGCCAGATCTATCCCCAGCCCGGCTGGGTGGAGCACGACCCACTGGAGGTCTGGGAAAAGACCCAGGAGGTGATTCGGGAGGCGCTGGCCCAGGGCCGGGTTCGTCCGGAGGAAATCGCCGCCGTGGGCGTCACCAACCAGCGCGAGACCACCGTGGTCTGGGAGCGTTCCACCGGCCGGCCCTACCACAACGCCATCGTCTGGCAGGACACCCGCACCCGTTCCCTCTGCGAGCGCCTGGCCGACGAAGGCGGCCCGGACCGCTTCCGTCCCCGGGTGGGGTTGCCGCTTTCCACCTACTTCTCCGGCCCCAAGTTGTGCTGGCTTCTGGAGCACATCCCCGGCCTGCGGACGGCCGCCGAACGCGGGGAGGCCCTCTTCGGGACGATGGACACCTGGACCATCTGGCTCCTCACCGGGGGGCCGGCCGGCGGCGTCCACGCCACCGACGTGACCAACGCCAGCCGCACCATGCTGATGAACCTGGAGACGCTGGATTGGGACGAGGAAATCCTGCGCACCCTGGAGATTCCCCGGGCCATGCTCCCCGCCATTCGCCCCTCCAGCGATCCCTCCCTCTACGGCTACACCCGTCCGGACGGCCCCTTCGGCGCGGCCCTCCCCCTGGCCGGCGACCTGGGCGACCAGCAGGCGGCACTGGTGGGCCAGGTCTGTTTTTCCCCGGGCGAGGCCAAGAACACCTACGGCACCGGCTGCTTCATGCTCCTGAACACCGGCACCCGCCCGGTGCCCAGCCGGAGCGGCCTCCTCACCACCCTGGCCTACCGCTTCGGAGAGGCGCCGGCCGTCTATGCCCTGGAAGGCTCCATCGCCATCACCGGGGCGCTCGTCCAGTGGCTGCGCGATAACCTGGGCTTTTTCTCCCGCTCCTCCGAAGTGGAGGAGTGCGCCCGCCAGGTGGAAGACGCCGGCGGCATCTACATCGTGCCGGCCTTCTCCGGCCTCTTCGCCCCCTACTGGCGCAGCGACGCCCGGGGCGTCATCGTCGGCCTGACCCGTTTCATCACCAGACATCACCTCTGCCGGGCCGCCCTGGAGGCCACCGCCTACCAGACCCGCGATGTGCTGGAGGCGATGGAACAAGACGCCGGCATCCGCCTGAGCACGCTCAAGGCGGACGGCGGGATGGTGGTCAACGAACTCCTCATGCAGTTCCAGGCCGACATCCTGGGCGTCCCCGTCGTCCGTCCCCGGGTGGCCGAGACGACCGCGCTGGGGGCGGCCTACGCCGCCGGCCTGGCCGTGGGCTTCTGGCGGAATGAGGAGGAACTGCGTCGAAACTGGGGGGTGGAACGCCTTTGGGAACCGCGCATGCCGGCGGAGGAACGGGAACGGCTCTACCGGGGCTGGAAGAAGGCGGTGGAACGCACGCTGAACTGGGTGGAGGATTAGCCATGGCCGAAGGAAGGGCCGTTCCGGCGGCCGTCCTGGAACGCTTCGCGGGCGAGGTCTTCCGGCGCCTGGGGGTGCCGGAAGAAGAGGCCCGCATCTGCGCGGAGGTGCTCCTCGCCGCCGACCTGCGGGGCATCGCCTCCCACGGGGTCAGCCGGCTGCGTTATTATGTCGAGCGCATCCGCGCCGGCCGGCAGAGCCCCCGGACCGCGATCGAGGTCGTCCGGGAGACGGAGACGACGGCGGTATGGGACGGCCATCACGGCATGGGGCATGTGATCGCCTACCGGGCCATGCAATCGGCGATGGAAAAGGCCCGGCGCTACGGATTGGGGGCGGTGGCGGTGCGCCACAGCACCCACTTCGGCATCGCCGGCTACTACGCCCTGATGGCCGCCCGGGAGGGGATGATGGGGCTGGTGGTCACCAACGCCCGGCCGGCCGTGGCCCCCACCTTCGGGGTGGAACCGATGCTGGGCACCAACCCCATCGCCTTCGCCGCCCCCTCCGACCTGCCCTACCCCTTCTGTTTCGACGCGGCCACCTCCATCACCCAGCGGGGCAAGATCGAGGTGGCCGCCCGCCTGGGCAAGCCGCTTCCGGCCGGGCTGGCCATCGACGCCGGGGGAAAGCCGCTGACCGATTCCCGCCGCCTCCTCTCGGCCCTGGAAAAAGGGGAGGCGGCCCTGCTCCCGCTCGGCGGGGCCGGGGAGGAGACGGCCGGCTACAAGGGCTACGGCCTGGCCGTCGTGGTCGAAATCCTCTCGGCGGCGCTGTGCGGCGGCGCCTTCCTCAAGGACCTCCTGGGCCGGGCCCCCGATGGCTCCCCCCGCCCCTACATGCTGGGCCACTTTTTCCTGGCCCTGGACATCGCCCATTTCCTTCCCCTGGAGGTCTCCCGACGAATCACCGGCGAAATCATGCGTGCCCTCCAGCAGGCCCGCCGGGAGGCCGGCCAGCCCCGCATCTACGTGGCCGGGGAAAAGGAGTATGAAGCCGAACAGCGCCTTCGGGCCGAGGGCATCCCCCTCGATGAGGAACTGCGCCGGGAACTGGGGAGCCTTCAGGAGGAATTGGGCATCTCGGGCTACGAGGAGTGGTTCTCGGAGGATTCCGCAGGAATCTGAAGGGCGATACCGGGGGAAACCCCGCCTATCTGTCCCCGGATTCGGTGTCCGTGCTCAGGCCGGCTTCCCGCCGTAGCCGCTCGATCTCCCGGGCCAGTCCCGGCACCAACGGCGTCATAGGGCTCAAAATCAGAATGCCGTCCAGGTCGATGACCTGAAAGGTATCTCCCTCCCGAATGCCGTACCTCTCTCGAAGGCGGGCAGGAAGGGTCAACACACCGCGTTTGCGTACCTGGACCGTGGCTTCCATAGGCATCCTCCTGATCCTTTTTGTGCACTCGGTAAAACCATTATACCACATTATCAGATGCTTTGGCGATTCGGTCCGTAGCCTGGGGTGCGCGCCATCGGTTTTCTGCGCTATTCCCGGCCCCTGCCTCCGATTCACCCATCAAGGCCCTTCGGAGGGCTATGGACGGGCCCACCTTTGCTCTGGTAGGGGTGGGTTTCTTGGGCATTGTCGGATCGTGGTAGAGTAGGGGCCTCAGGAGGCCCGAGAAGGCGCGGTCGGGGGAAGTAGGGGCGGGTTTGTTGGGCAATTGTCGGATCGTGGTAGAGTAGGGGCCTCAGGAGGCCAGAGAAGGCGCGGCCGGGGTTTCCTTGGCGGCCGGCCTGGGGTGGGAGAGCGTCGGCACAGGCCGACGCCTTCCATCGGCCCCATCGCGCGCCGGCCGGCGGTGGGAAGGCGGGTGCAGGCGAAGCAAAGGGTTCAGATGGTCTGCTACGCTATGTCGGCTTCGATCCGGTTTGTTCAACAAACCCGCCCACAAGATGGCGGGTGCTGCTTTTGACATTTTCCCTCAGGGATGGTAAAATAACCTTGCTTCTCCGAGCCACCGGGTCTAAAGAGGCTGCCTCCATGACCGGTGGCCGGCGAGCGTTTGGACGCTCCGAGGGCCGCGCTGGAAACGGCGGGGCCTCCCATCCTTGGAAAGGAGAAGCCGGGCCGATGCGACGGGCGTCTCCTTCCAGGGAGACGCCCGTTTTATCGCCAGAAAGGAGGCCGGCCATCGAAGACATCCTGACCACCCTCTGGACGGCGTTGCAACGCCTGTTCACCGGCGACCCGGAACTCCTGGGCATCGTCCTCCTTTCCCTGCGCGTCTCGGGGACGGCCCTGCTTCTGAGCACCCTCCTGGGCATCCCCCTGGGGGTCGTCCTGGGGCTGAAGCGTTTCCTGGGCCGGCGGGCGGTCATCGCCCTCCTCTATACCGGCATGGGCCTCCCCCCGGTCGTGGTCGGCCTGGTGGTCTACCTCCTCCTTTCCCATAGCGGTCCGCTGGGCGCCCTGGGCTGGCTCTTCACCCCCAAGGCCATGGTGCTGGCCCAGACCATCATCGCCTTTCCCGTCGTGGCCGGATTCACCATGGCCGCCGTGCTGGGCGTGGAGCCGGCCCTGCGCACCCAGATCCTTTCCCTGGGGGCGACGGACTGGCAGGCCGCCTGGACGGTCGTCCGCCAGGCCCGCACCGGCATCGTCGTCGCCCTGGTGGCCGGCTTCGGCAGCATCATCTCCGAGGTCGGCGCGGTCATGCTGGTCGGGGGCAACATCGCCGGCAGCACCCGGGTGCTGACCACGGCCATCGTCCTGGAAACCCGCCGGGGGAACCTGGAACTGGCCATGGCCCTGGGGTTGGTCCTTCTCCTCATCGCCCTTTTCCTGAACGGCCTGGTGCTCTGGTTGCAGGGGAGGAGCATCGAGCGATGAACGCGGAGAAAATCTTCCGCCTGGAGCAGGTACGCAAGGTCTACGGCCGGCGCGAGGTGCTGGCCGTTGAGGAACTGGACATTTTCCGGGGGGAAATCCTGGGTTTGGTGGGCCCCAGCGGGGCGGGCAAGTCCACCCTCCTGCGCCTGCTCAACTTCCTGGAGCCGCCCACCTCCGGCCGAATCTACTTCCAGGGGAACGGCTACGACGGCCGCGTCCCCCTGCCCGTCCGCCGGCGCATCACCACCGTCTTCCAACGCCCCCTCCTCCTGGAGGGCACCGTCGCCTACAACGTGGCCTATGGCCTGCGCCTGCGCGGCCGGCCCGACTGCCGGGAAAAGGTGGCCGGGATGCTCGAACGGATCGGCCTGAGCGCCCTGGCCGGCGAACCGGCCCATACCCTCTCCGGAGGAGAAGCCCAGCGGGTGGCCCTGGCCCGCGCCCTGATTCTGGAGCCGGAGGTCCTGCTCCTGGACGAACCCACGGCCAACCTGGACCCCTACCACGTCGCCCTCCTGGAGGAGATCGTCTGCCGCCAGAATCGGGAGCACGGGACCACCATCGTCTGGGTTACCCATAACGTCTTCCAGGCCCGCCGGGTGGCCCATCGGGTGGGGCTTCTGCTGAACGGGCAACTGGTGGAGGTCGCCGAAACCCGGTCCTTCTTCGAGCGGCCCCGAGACCCCCGCACCGCCGCCTTCGTCCGCGGGGAGATGGTGTACTGATGGCCTGTCTGGACCCGCTGAACCGTCCCATCGAATATCTGCGCATCTCCGTCACCGACCGCTGCAACCTGCGCTGCATCTACTGTATGCCCCCGGAGGGGGTGCCCTGGCGGCCGCACGAGGAGATTCTGCGCTATGAGGAAATCGTGCAGGTCGTGCGCCTCGCCGCCGAACTGGGCATCCGGAAGGTACGCCTCACCGGAGGGGAGCCGCTGGTCCGGCCGGGGCTGGCCGGCCTCATCGCCTCCCTGGCCGGCATTCCGGGCATCGAGGACCTCTCCCTGACCACCAACGGCACCCTCCTGGAGGCGCGGGCGGCGGAACTGGCCGCTTCCGGCCTGCACCGGGTCAACGTCTCCCTGGACAGCCTGAACCCGGAGCGTTTCGCCCGCCTGACCCGGGGCGGAGACCTGGACGCCGTGCTGCGGGGGATCGAGGCGGCGCGGCGGGCCGGCCTGAACCCGGTCAAACTCAACACCGTGGTCATCCGCCGCTGGAACGATGACGAGGTGGCGCTCTTTGCCCGCAAGACGCGGGAGGAAGGCTGGCACGTGCGCTTTATCGAGTTCATGCCCATCGGCCGACGGCCGGACGAGGGGCGGGAAGCCTGGCAGGAGGAGTTGGTAACGGTGGAGGAGATGCGCCGGCGCATCGAGGAGGAGGTCGGCCCGCTCCTTCCCTACGCCGGCCCCGGCGGGGCCGGGCCGGCCCGCTACTACCGTCTAGAGGGGGCCGAGGGCACCATCGGCTTCATCAGCCCGGTGAGCGAGCACTTTTGCGCCCGCTGCAACCGCCTGCGCCTCTCGGCCGACGGCCGGCTGCGCCCCTGCCTCCTCTCCGATGCCGAAGTGGACCTGCGGACCATCCTGCGCAACGGGGCCGGGCCGGAGGAGGTGCGGGAGCGCATCGTCGAGGCCATCTGTCGAAAGCCGGCCGGACATCGTCTGGCCGAGGGGGAATTCCCCCACGGACGCACCATGTCGGAGATCGGAGGGTAAGGATGGGAAAACTATCCCACCTGGACGAACGGGGCCGGGCCCAGATGGTGGACGTGGGCCGGAAGCCGGATACGCTGCGCGAGGCCGTGGCCTGCGGGCGGGTGGTCATGAAGCCGGAGACGCTGGCCCTCATCCAGAGCGGCGGCCTGCCCAAAGGGGATGTCCTGGCCACCGCCCGGCTGGCCGGCATCATGGCGGCCAAACGCACTCCCGACCTCATCCCCCTCTGCCACCCCCTCCTCCTCACCCATATCGCCGTCGAATTCGCCGTCCAGGAGGAGGAAAGCGCCATCGAGATCACCGCCACGGTACAGAGCATCGGCAAGACCGGGGTGGAGATGGAGGCGCTGACGGCGGTGGTGGTGGCCGGCCTGACCATCTACGATATGTGCAAGGCGGTGGACCGGGGGATGCGCCTGGAAAACGTCCGCCTGCGGCGGAAGAGCGGGGGAAAGAGCGGGACGATCGAACTGACCTAGTCGGAGGTGGCCGATGGTTCGGCGTGGGACGGTACTGGCCGTGTGCACGAGCGAAACGGTGGGGACGCGCAAGACGAATGTGGGCCGGGCCCGGCTGATTCCCGACCACGGCCTGGAAGGCGATGCCCATGCCGGTCCCTGGCACCGCCAGGTCTCCCTTCTGGCCCGGGAGAGCGCGGACAGGCTCCGGGCCCAGGGGCTGGAGATCGGCCCGGGCGACTTTGCCGAGAACATCCTGACCGAGGGGTTGGACCTGCGTTCCCTGCCCGTCGGCACCCGGTTGCGCATCGGGCCGGAGGTGTTGCTGGAGGTCACCCAGATCGGCAAAGAGTGCCACACCGGCTGCGCCATCCGCCGTCTCACCGGCGACTGCGTCATGCCCCGGGAGGGCATCTTTGCCCGGGTGCTCCAGGGCGGCCTGGTGCAGGTGGGGGATGTGGTGGAGGTGATGGAGGGCCTGGAACCTGGGGCACAGGGCGCAGGGGAGGGAGGTTCCGAGCCGTGTTGAAAAGCGGAGCCCTCGGCCTGATCTTGGGTTTGCTCCTGGCCGGCTGCGGTGGGCCGGCGCGGCCGGAACTGACCCTGGCCACGACGACCAGCGTCTATGACTCCGGCCTCCTGGAGGCCCTCCTTCCGGCCTTTGAAGCCCGCTACAACGTTCGGGTGCGGGTGATCGCCGTGGGCACGGGACAGGCCTTTGCCCTGGGGCGGCGGGGCGACGCCGACGTCCTCCTGGTGCACGACCCGGAGGGCGAGGAAGCCTTCCTGGCCGAGGGCCACGGCCTGGCCCGCTACCCGGTCATGTACAACGATTTCGTCCTGGTCGGGCCGGCCGAGGACCCGGCCGGCGTCGCCGGGATGAACCGTGCCGCCGGGGCGCTGGCGCGTATCGCCGAACGCCAGGCCCTCTTCTGCTCCCGGGGCGACGATTCCGGCACCCACCGCCGGGAAAAGTCCCTCTGGCAGGCCGCCGGAATCCAGCCGGCCGGCCCCTGGTACCTCTCCCTGGGCCAGGGCATGGGCGATACCCTGCTCCTGGCCAACGAGAAACGGGCCTATACCCTGAGCGACCGGGGAACTTTTCTCTCCATGCAGGACCGCCTGCCGAATCTGCGCCTCCTGGTTGGCGGCCCGACCATCGCCGAGAATCCCGACCCGGACCTGCGCAACGTTTACACCATCGTCCCGATCAACCCGGCCCGCCACCCGCATGTCCGGGCAGACCTGGCCCAGGCCTTTGCCGAATGGTTTTCCTCGCCGGAGGCCCGGGAGGTCGTTGCCCGTTTTGGGTTGGAGAAATACGGCCAGCCGCTTTTCCTGCCTTTCCAGGAAAAGCCCGCTGAACCCTGATGGAGGATTCGATGTCTACCCTGGCGATCGCCATCCTGGCCGCCGGCCAGAGCACCCGCATGAAGTCGCGCCACAGCAAGATGCTCCATCCGCTGGCCGGCCGGCCGCTCATCACCTATCCCTTGCGCCTGGCCGAGGCCCTGAACCCGGCCCACCTCCTCCTGGTCCTTGGCCACCTGGCCCGGGAGATCCAGGCCGTCCTCGGCCCCACCTACCGCTACGTCCTTCAGGATCCGCAATTGGGCACCGGCCACGCCGTCCAGCAGGTCCGTCCCCTCCTGGAGGGGCGCTGCGACGAACTCCTGGTGCTCTACGGCGATACCCCCCTCCTGCGCCTGGAGACGGTGCAGGAGATGCTCCGCCGCCACCGGGAGACCGGAGCCACGGTCACCCTCCTCAGCGCCGTCCTGGCCGACCCCCGGGGCTACGGCCGGGTCATCCGCGACGGCTACGGCCGGGTGCAGGCCGTGGTGGAGGAGGCCGATGCCGGCCCGGAGGAACGGGCCGTCCCCGAGGTGAGCAGCGGCATCCTCCTCTTCCAGGCCGGCTGGCTCTGGCAACACCTGGCCCAACTCCCCCTCAGCCCCAGGGGCGAATACTACCTGCCCGCCCTCATCGGCCAGGCCGTCTCCGAAGGGGCCACCGTCCTGGCCCACCCGGCACCCGACCCGGAGGAAATCCTGGGCATCAACGACCGGGTGCAACTGGCCCAGGCCGAGGCCATCCTGCGCCGCCGCATCGCCGAACGGGCCATGCGGAACGGGGTGACCCTGGTGGACCCCTCCTCGACCTACATCGACGACACCGTCGAACTGGGCCAGGATACGGTGATTCGGCCGAACACCCACCTTCTGGGCCAGACCCGAATCGGGGAAGAGTGCACCATCGGGCCGAACTGCATCCTGGTGGATACGACGGTCGGGGCGCGCTGCCGCATCCTGGCCTCGGTGCTGGAGGGGGCCATCCTGGAGGACGAGGTGGATGTCGGCCCCTTTGCCCACCTGCGTCGCGGGGCCTACCTCTGCCGGGGCGTGCACATCGGCAACTTTGGCGAGATCAAGAACGCCCGCCTGGGGCCCGGGGTCAAGATGGGCCACTTTGCCTACATCGGCGATGCCGAGATCGGCGAGGAGACCAACATCGGGGCGGGGACGATCACCTGCAACTATGATACCAGGCGGCGCAAGAACCGCACCCGGGTGGGCCGGCGGGTCTTTATCGGCAGCGACACGATGCTGGTGGCCCCGGTGGAGGTGGGGGACGAGGCCGTGACCGGAGCCGGCTCGGTGGTCACCCGGGACATCCCCCCGCGCACCATTGCCTACGGGGTGCCGGCCCGGGTACGCGGCACGACCGAATCCGTTGAACGTTGAACGTCAATCAATCGGGGTTGCTGCCGCCGGCCACGCCCTCCGACGGCCTGGGGCGGCCGACCTCGGCCTCGATCGGTCGGGGCTCGCGCTTGCTGAAGATGATGCCCCCCAGGAGGGCGACCAAACAGGCCCCGGCGATGATGTAACTCACCAGGCGGGTGGAGCCCCCGCTGGCCCGCACGGTGATGATGAGGGGGGCGATCAGGAGGGAGACCAGGTTGACCACCTTGATCATCGGGTTCAGGGAGGGGCCGGCCGTATCCTTCAGCGGGTCGCCCACCGTATCGCCGATGACCCCGGCCTTGTGTCGGTCGGAGCCCTTGCCCAGGCCGCGGGCCGGGTCGGCCGGCTCCGCCTCGATCTCCTTCTTGGCGTTATCCCAGGCCCCGCCGGCGTTGGCCATGAAGACGGCCAGGAGTTGCCCCACGACGATGATGCCGGCCAGGAAACCGCCCAGGGCCTTTTCCCCGATCATAAAGCCCACCACCACCGGGGTCAGGATGCCCAGCATGGCCACGACGATGAGTTCCCGCTGCGCCGCATCGGTGCAGATGCGCACCACCCGGCCGTACTCCGGCTTCACCCGGCCCTCCAGGACGCCCGGCCGGCGGAACTGCTTGCGCACTTCCTCGATGATCAGGGCGGCGGCCCGCTCCACCGCCCGCAGGAGGACGGAACTGAACATGAAGGGGAGCGCCCCGCCGATCAGGAGGCCGATAAAGACCACCGGGTCGGAGACATCGATCACCTTGAGCGCCTCGACCCCCCGCTTCGCCGCCTCCTTGCCGATGTCGGTGATGAAGGAGCCGAAGAGGGAGATGGCGGCGATCACCGCCGAGGCGATGGCGATGCCCTTGGTGATGGCCTTGGTGGTGTTGCCCACGCTGTCCAGCAGGGCCAGCGTCCTCTGCCCCTCGGAGTGGGCAAAGTCCTCCTTGGCCATCTCGGCGATGCCGCCGGCGTTGTCGGCGATGGGGCCGAAGGCATCCATGGCCAGGTTGTTGCCGGTGTGCGAGAGCATCCCGATGCCGGCCAGGGCCACCGAGTAGAGGATGAAGGTGAACGCGTGGCCGGCCGGCGCTGCCCGGAAACTGCTCACGATCAGCCCGATGACCATGACGCCGGCCGCGCCGAAGATGCCGTTCTCGATGCGGCGGGTCTTCCGCCAGAGGTAAATCCCCGCCGCCACCGCCAGGACCGCCGCTCCGCCGATGATCCAGGGGATGACCTCCGCCGGCCAGGTGACCAGGTAGATGGCAATGGCCAGGGCGATGCTCAGCACGACGATCAGAATGGCCCAGACGGTGCTCTCATAGCCCACGGCCAGACCCGAGAGAATCACCGTGGCCGGCCCGGTCCTGGCGGAACGCACCAGCCGGCGCACCGCCGAGGTGCCACGCTGGGTAAAGGCCGCGGTATATTTGTTGAAGCCGACGGCCAGGAGGATGCCGGCCGCGGTGGCGGCAAAGACGCGCAGGTCGCCGACGTAGAAATAGGCCAGCAGGAAGAAGGAGGTGGTGGAGATGATCGAGGAGAGGTCGTAGGAAAGGTCCATGGCCCGGAAGGCGTCCTCCTTCGTCGGCCAGAGGGCGACGGCATAGGTGCCGATGATGCTGGAAAAGACGCCGATGGCCCGCACCAGGAGGGGGAAGACGATCCATTTCATATTCTGGAAGCCGGGGACCTCCATCACCGCCAGGCCCAGGATCATGGCCGAGACGATGGTCACCTCGTAGGACTCGAAGACATCCTCGGCCATGCCGGAAAAATCCCCCACGTTATCGCCCACCAGGTCGGCGATGGCGGCGGCGTTGCGCGGGTCGTCCTCCGGCACCCCGGCCTCCACCTTGCCCACCAGGTCCGCCCCCACGTCGGCGGCCTTGGTGTAGATGCCCCCGCCCACCCGCATGAACATGGCCAGGAGCGTCCCCCCGAAGCCAAAGCCCAGGAGGACCTCCGGCGCGTTCTTGCCGTAGAGGAGGAAGATGGTCGTGCCGCCTAAGAGTCCCAGCCCGTCGGCCAGCATCCCGGCGATCGTCCCGGAGCGGTAGGCCACCCGCAGCGCCCCCTGGAAGGAGCCCAGCCGGGCCTGGTTGGCCACCCGCACATTGGCCCGGGTGCCGATAAAGCGCAGGCCGATCTGCCCGATGGCCAGGGAACAACTGGCCCCCAGCAGGAGCGCCGCCCCGCGCCCCAGGGAAATCTCCCACGGCGCCCCGGCCAGATGGGCGGTGAGGAAGAGGAGCACGGCCAGGACAAAGGCCAGGGGAACCACCACCTCCATCTGCTTGTTGAGGTAGGCCACCGCCCCCTGGCGGATGGCGTTGGAAATCTCCTGCATCCTCTCCGTGCCGGGGTCTTCCCGCAGCACCTCCCGCCCCAGCCGCCAGGCATAGACCAGCGCGGCCAGGGCGGTGGAGATGACCAGCAGCAGCCCGATCTGCTCAAACGAGGTCGCTCCTGCCAGACCAGCCACTTTTCTCCTCCTTCATTTTCACGGCATTTGCGTTCCTGATGGAGTTGTGGTATAATACAACCATCGGGCGACTAGCTCAGCGGGAGAGCGCTTCCTTCACACGGAAGAGGTCATTGGTTCAAATCCAATGTCGCCCATCTGAACGGCGCAAACCCTGGCGCCGTTTTTTCATGCCCGCCGAACCTCGCCCTATTCTTCCGGCTGCCGGCCCCGGGCGCGCATCTGGACTTCCAGCGCCTGGTCGGTGGGCAGCACCTCCTGATCCACGCCGAAACCGATCTCCTTCTTGCTGTAGAGGATGGCGGCGATGACCACGGCCAGCCCCACGCCGGCGACGGCATAGATGTACGGCTGTAGCGAGGCCTCCTTCCCCAGCCGGACGATGAGGGGGGCCACCAGGAGCGAGACCAGGTTGATGACCTTGATCATCGGGTTGAGGGCCGGGCCGGCCGTATCCTTCAACGGGTCGCCCACCGTATCGCCCACCACCGCCGCCCGGTGCGCCTCCGAGCGCTTGCCCCCGTACCAGCCGTCCTCGATCACCTTCTTGGCGTTGTCCCAGGCCCCGCCGGCGTTGGCCATGAAGACGGCCAGGAGTTGTCCGACCACGATGACCCCGGCCAGGAAACCGCCCAGCGCCGCCTCCTTCAGGAAAAAGCCCACGATGATGGGGGTGAGGACGGCCAGAAGCCCCAGGCTGATCAGTTCCTTCTGCGCCGCCGCCGTACAGATGGTCACCGCCCGGGCGTAATCCGGCTTCACCCGCCACTCCAGGACGCCGGGGATGCGGAACTGCCGGCGCACCTCCTCCACGATCAGGCCGGCCGCCCGCCCCACGGCCCGGATGGTCAGCGCGCTGAAGAGGAAGGGCATGGCCCCGCCGATCAAGAGGCCGATAAAGACCATGGGGTCGGAGACATCGATCACCCGAAGGGCCTCCACCCCGATCTCCTGGGCCACCCGGCCGATGTCGGTGATATAGGCCCCGAAGAGGGAGACGGCGGCGATCACCGCCGAGGCGATGGCGATGCCCTTGGTGATGGCCTTGGTGGTGTTGCCCACGGCGTCCAGGTCGGCCAGAATCTGGCGGGCCGAAGGCTCCAGGTCGGCCATCTCGCCGATGCCGCCGGCGTTATCGGCGATCGGGCCGAAGGCGTCCATGGAGACGTTGTTGCCGGTGTGCGAGAGCATCCCGATGCCGGCCAGGGAGACGCTGTAGAGGATGAAGGTGAGGCGGCCCTCCGGGGTCATCCCCTCGGTGCTGAAGGAGCCGATGATCACGGCGACGACCAGCACGCCCAGGGCGGAGAAGATGCCCAGTTCGATGTGCCGGGTGCGCCGGTAGAAGTAGAAGCCGGCCACAAGCGCCAGGACGGCTCCCCCGATGAGGATGCCGGTGGAGACGGCCTGGCCGACCTGCACGGTGTAGATGAAGACGGAAAGGAGGATGGTGGCGGCGATGATCAGGATGGCCCAGACGGTGCTCTCGTACCCCACGGAGAGGCCGGTCAGGAGGTTGGTCGCCGCCCCGGTGCGGCTGGAACGGGCGATTTCCTTCACCGGGGCGTTCTTGGGGTGGGTGAAGTAGGCGGTGAACTTGTTGAAGCCGACGGCCAGGAGGATGCCGGCCGCGGTGGCGGCAAAGACGCGCAGGTCGCCGACGTAGAAATAGGCCAGGAGGAAGAAACTGACGGTGGAGATCAGGGAGGAGAGGTCGTAGGAGAGGTCCATGGCCCGGAAGGCATCCCCTTTCGTCGGCCACCAGGAGACGGCGTAGGTGCCGATGATGCTGGAAATGACCCCGATGGCCCGCACCAGCAGGGGGAAGACGATCCACTTCAGGCTGAAGGGCTGGATGGCCAGGCCCAAAATCATGGCCGAGACGATGGTCACCTCATACGACTCGAAGATGTCGGCGGCCATGCCGGCGCAGTCGCCCACGTTGTCGCCCACCAGGTCGGCGATCACCGCGGCGTTGCGGGGGTCGTCCTCGGGGATGCCCACCTCGACCTTGCCCACCAGGTCCGCCCCCACGTCGGCGGCCTTGGTGTAGATGCCCCCGCCCACCCGCATGAAGAGGGCCAGGAGCGTCCCCCCGAAGCCAAAGCCCAGCAACACCTCGGGGGCCTTTTCCCAGTAGATCATGAAGATGGCGGTGCCGCCCAGAAGGCCCAGCCCGTCGGTGAGCATCCCGGTGATCGTGCCGGTGCGGTAGGCGATGCGCAGGGCATCGGCGAAGGAGCGGCGGGCGGCGGAGGCCACCCGGATGTTGCCCTGCACGGCCATATTCATGCCGATGTAGCCGACGGCGGCGGAGAAGAGCGCCCCCATGAGAAAGGCGGCGGCGCGGCCGATGGAGACGGTCCAGTGCTGGCCGGCCAGGGCGGCCGTCAGGTAAAGCCCGGCCACCAGGACGACGATGAGGAAAAGGAGGCTGCGGAACTGCCGGCGCAGATAGGCGTTGGCCCCGTCCCGGATGGCCCAGGCCACATCCTTCATCCGTTGGGTGCCGGTGTCCTCCCGCAGAATCTGGCGGGCCAGCCAGAAGGCGTAGAGGAGAGCCAGGACAGCCGTGCCCAGAACTCCCCACAATCCACCGTGTTCAAAAAGGGTTGCCTGTTCCATAGCGCCTCCGAACAAGGGCAGCGGAATTTCGCTTCAGAAAAGGCGGTAGCCCTGGATGCGCGGTATTCTACATCAACTCGTCGTTTTGTGCAAATGAAGTTTCCAACCCTGCCGCCCGCCTCAGCCGGGCCACTTCCTCCGGCCGCAGGAGGCGCCAGGCTCCGGGCGGGAGTTTCCCCAGACGCAGCCCGTCCAGCCGCACCCGCACAAGCCGCCGTACCGGGTGCCCCAGCGCCTCGGCCACCAGGCGTATCTGGCGTTTGCGGCCCTCGCGCAGGACGACGCGGAGCCAGGTCATCTCCCCTTCGGTCCGCAGCACCTCCACCCGGGCCGGGGCCGGCCGCTCTTCCAGGGGGACCTTCCCGCTCCGCCAACGGGAGAGCACTTCCAGGGAAGGATGGCCCTCGACCAGCACATGGTACTCCTTTTCCACCTGGTAGCGGGGGTGGGTCAGGCGATAGGCCAGTTCGCCGTCGTCGGTGAGGAGAATCAGCCCCTCGCTCTCCCGGTCCAGCCGGCCCACCGGGTAGAGGCGGGTCGGGGCGGGGACCAGGTCCAGCACGGTCGGCCGGCCGTGGGGATCGCGGACGGTGGAGAGGACTCCGGGGGGCTTGTGCAGGAGGAGGTAGGTGTGCTTTTCGGGGAAGTGGAGCGGCCGGCCGTCCACCCGGACCTCTTGCCGCCGGGGGTCCACCGATTGCCCCAGGTGGGCCACCCGGCCGTCCACGGTCACCCGGCCCTGGCGGATGACTTCCTCGCAGGCCCGGCGGGAGCCCAGGCCGGCCCGGGCCAGAACCTTTTGCAGACGCTCTCTGGAGCCAGACGTCACCGTTCCAAAATCCAGCGGTCGGTATCCCGTTCCCAGGAGAGGATTTCGCTTTCGTCGAAGAAAAGGGCCACTTCCTCTCTTCCCGTCTCCGGGCTGTCGGAGGCGTGAATCAGGTTGCGGCCGATGGTCAGGCCGAAATCCCCCCGAATCGTCCCCGGCGCCGCCCTGGCCGGGTCGGTCGCCCCCACCGTCTGGCGGACCGTCTGGACCACGCCCTCCCCCTCGATGACCATCAGCACCACCGGGGCGGAGGTGATGTAGGCGACCAGCGGCTCGAAGAAGGGCTTGCCTTCGTGGACGGCATAGTGCCGCCGGGCCAGGGGCGGGTCCATCTGTATCATCTTCATGGCCACAATCTTAAGGCCGCGTTGTTCCAGCCGGGTGATGATCGGCCCGATCAGGCCGCGCTGCACGGCGTCCGGTTTGAGGATAATGAGCGTTCGTTCCATCGTCGGTCCTTTCCTTCGGTCGGACAAAAGGGTCGTCCGGAAGGTCTCCGGACGACCGTTGCTTTCCTGCTTGGGGTTATAGGATATATTTTACCATATCTGAGGATTTTCCCGGCCTAGAGCGGCACGGCCTCTTTGATTCGGGAGGCCGCCCGGCGCATCTCCATCTTGACCAGACCGACATTGACGGTACGCTGGGCGATGACGACCAGGATCAAATCATACGATTCGAGCATCATCACCATGCCGTCCTGGGCGCTGATGATGGCATCGGACAGTCCCCCTATGCCGATGCGCCTGGTGGCCTTGTCGATTTCGCCATAGACGGCGGCGGCCATTGCCCCCAGAACCTCGGCATCCGCCGGGTCGAGCAGGGTGCTGGCCACCACCAGTCCGTCCTTGCCGACCAGGAGGCTGCCCACCACCCCGTCCACCCGGAGCAGGTCTTCGACGATCTTTCTCATGGTTCCGACCCCTTTCGAGGCATCTCGACCCCATCGTGGTCTGGGAATCGTGCCGGCCCGTTCCTGTCTGCCGGCGGCCTATTTGCTCAATACCCAGGCATACTCATTGATGGCCTGCTGATACCAGCCCTTCTTCATATAGGCATCGCCCAGCAGGCGGTGCAGACGGTGCAACATCCGGCGGTCCTGTTCCCGCTCGATCCAGGCCCGGAGGCCGGCGATGACTTCGTCCTCCAGGCCGGCCTTGCCGGTCTTGATCAGTTCCTTATAGAGGTTGGCCGCCTCCTCCAACTGGCCCTGCTCCGCGCAGGCCATGGCCAGGTTCAGACGCAGCCGCTCGTCTTCCGGATGTTCGGCCACCTGCCGGCGGAGTTCTTCCAGGGAGAACGGGGCCCCTTCGGGGACGGCCTCCACGACGGGAGGCGGGACTTCCTCGGGCCTGGCCGCCGGGGCGACCTCCTCAACGGGCGGAGCCACCCCGGCAGGGAGGCCCAGGCCGGCCAACTCCTCGGGGCTCAGGCCCAGGCCGGCGACTTCCTCCGGGGTAAGCCCCAGTTCCTCCAGGGTAAAGGGACGCAGGACCTCCTCCTCGGAAGGAACCGCCGGGGCCTCCTCGACCGCCGGGACCTCTTCGACTGCCGGGGCCGCCGGGGCGGCCTCCTCCAGGCCCAGCGCCTCCAGGGAGAACGGCTCGACGCCGGCCTCCGCCGGGGCAACCTCCTCCGGAGCCTCCAGGCCCAGCGCCTCCAGGGAGAACGGCTCGACGCCGGCCTCCGCCGGGGCAGCCTCCTCCAGGCCCAGCGCTTCCAGGGAGAACGGTTCGACCCCGGCCTCCGCCGGGATGACCTCCTCGGGGAGAGGCGCCCGGGCCTCCGGGGGCACCTCTTCGACGGCCGGGCCGGCCTCCTCCGGGACCGGGGGTTTCGCCTCCGGGGAGATCACCTCCTCGGCCGCCGGCGCCTCTTCTCCCACGATTTCCCGGCGGCGGGCCAGCATCTTCTCAAAGAGGCTGGGGCCGGCCGGGGCTTCTTCCTTCGGAACGAGTTCCTCACGGAAGGCCGGGGCCTTGGGGGTAACCGGCTCCTGCCAACTGAAGGCCGGCAGGCCGGCCTCCAGTTCCTCCAACCCCTCTACCCCTTCCTCCGGGAGGGGGAGTTCGACCTCTCCGGCCGGCTCCTCCAGGCCCAGTTCCTCGGGGGAAAAGGGCCTGATCCCAACCGGCAGCCCTTCTTCTTCCGTCAGGGCGATCTCCTCCGGGGCAAAGGGGGCCAGGCCGGGGAACTCCTCGGCCAGGGCACCTTCCTCGGGCGCGAAGGGGGCCAGGCCGGGGAACTCTTCGGCCGGGGCGGCTTCCACGGGCGGGATTTCCGCCTCCCCTTCCACCTCCTCCGGGGCCGGGGGGACGACGCCGGGTTGGACAACCTCCTCCTCCGGACGGCCCTCGCGGGTCTCGGCCACTGCCTCCTGGAGGGCGGCGATCTCCTCGGGCGAGAGGCCCAGTTCCTCCAGGGTAAAGGGCCGCATCATTTCTTCCCCGGGCACCCCGGCCGGCGGGGCCGGCCTCTCCTCCACCGCCGGCACCGGGGGCACCTTCTCGGCCACCCCGGCCGGCGGGGCCGGCCTCTCCTCCACCGCCGGCACCGGGGGTACCTCCTCGGCAGGGAAGGCCTCTTCCTCCAGCCCCTCCAGGCTAAAGGGGGCCAGGCCGGGAATCTCCTCGCCGGCCTCCTCGGTCACCACGCCCTCGCCGGTCGCCAGGGTATCCAGCCAGGAAACGCCCAGCGGTTCGGCGACGGCCGGCTTTTCTTCCACCGGGGGTGGGGCTTCCACGGCGGCCGTGGGGGGCGCCTTGACGGCGGCGGCCCGCCGGGCCTCCCACTCGGCTTCGGAAAAATCGGGCAGGGCGGCGGCGTCATAGGCCAGGAGGTCGGGGGGAAGGCGCACCGGGGCCGTCTCGAAGAGGGCGCGGGCCATCGTATTGTTGGGGTCGCCGGCGGCGGCCCGACGCAGAAGCGCCTCCCCCTCTTCCCTTTGGCCGGCCTGAAGGCGCAGGTAACCCAGGATGAGGTTGGCCTTCAGGGCCTGGGGAAGGTGCTCCAGCACGGCCTCGGCCAGCCGGGCCGCCTCCTCCATCTGCCCGCTTTGCCACAGCGCCTCCAGGAGGGACATCTGGACATCCACCCGCCCGGGGTCGGCCTTCAGGACCTCGCGGAACTCCTCGATGGCCCGGTCCAGCATCTCTCCCTTGACATAAAGACGTCCCAGGCCGGCCCGGCTGAGGCGCAACTGGGCGCGGGAAGCGCCGTACAACTCGGTGTAAAGCCGTAGCAACTGGCTGCGCAGGTCGGAGAGGTCGGGCTTGATCTCCAGGGCCTGTTCCAGTTCCCCGATGGCCTCTTCCAGTTTCCCCTCGTCCTGGCAGGCGATGCCCATCCCCCAGTGGGCCGAGACGTTCTCCGGGTCCATCTCCAGCACCCGGCGGAAGTAACTCTGGGCTTTCTGGGGTTGCTTGCACTCCAGGTAGATCTGGCCGAGCAACTGATGGGTTCCCAGGTCCTGGGGATAGTATTGCAGGATATGCTGACAGATCGCCTCGGCCTTCTCGTAGTCGCCCTGGGCCATGGCGCTACGGGCCCGTTCGTAGCAACTCTGCAGACTGACCATTGCCATTTCTCTCCTCCAGGCGAAAAGGCCCACAGGCGGGGGGATGGGCCGTTTTCCGCCGGCCGGATCCAGGTTTGAGAGCATTATAGCGCAAAATAAAGTTCGATGCAAGCATCGGTTCGCCCCCCGTGCCTGTTTCAGTAGGTGCAGGTTTCAAACCCGCACCTACCTCGGGGTGGAAACTCGGCCGACCTGCGAAACTGACAGCCTCTTCGCCCCGCCCCCCGGCACGGACAGGCTTTATGGCTGCCCCACCTGCCCCATCAATTCCTGGACGTAACGGGAGAGAACCTCCCGCCGCCCGGCGGAGACTCCCCGGCCGATCCAGTACCGCTCCAGCGCCTCCAGCGGCCCCAGGGCCTCCAGAGAGGCGCGGAAGGCAACCCGCTCTGCCCGCTCCACCTCCACCGTTACGATGGCGAAGAGGGCCTTTTCCAGAGCGCGCCGCAGGGCGGGAACGTCCACCAGGCCGGCGTCCTCCTGGCGCACCTGCACCTTCAGGCGCACGACCGCCCCGGCCACCTTGCGCTCGGCCTCCTGGATGGCCTGCCGGGCCTTTTCCATAGGCCGGCCCTGGCGGGCGTCCACGGAAAGGGTCAGGAAAGGGCGGGCCTGCACCGGGATGAAACGGTAGTGGACCGGGCGACGGCCGGCCGCTTTCTCCTCGATCTCCACCAGGAAAAAGCCCTTTTCCTGTCCCTCGTCGCCGAAATCCACCCGCTCCAGACTGCCGGCGTACAGCACCGGCGGGGCCTCGCTACGCAGGACCTGCCCCCGGTGCACATGGCCCAGGAGGACGGCGTCATAGACCGGATGGGCCACCGTCCCCGGCAGTGCCTCCGGCTGGGATCCCAAAGTCATATACTGCTCCGACCCCAGTTCGGCCCCCTGGACCAGAAGGTGGCCGACCAGGATGGCCGGGACGTTCGGGTCCACCTGTTCGGCCAGACGGGAAAGGCTCAGGGCCACCTGGGCCCGCAGGAAATCCTCCTGTTCCCGCAGCGGCTTGCGCCGCACCTCGTCGGAAAGCAGGAGGCGGCTGCGCTGCGGATAAGGAAAAGTCGCCACCTGAAGTTCGCCCTTCCGCCGTAGCGGCAGGCGCAACACCTCCTCCTTCCGGGCCGAGACGTAGACGTTCTTCACTTCCAGAGCGCGGAAGATGTCGATGCTGGTGGCCCGCACCGGCATGCCCGGCAGGTCGTGGTTCCCGGCCACCAGGACGACGGCGATGCCGGATGCCGCCAGTTGCCGGATGCGGCGGGCGAAATCGCGCTGATAGGTGGGATCGGGATGGCGGTCGCGGAAGGCATCCCCGGCGAAGGCGACGACGTCCACCTTCTCCCGCAGGGCGAAATCCACCACTTCATCCAGGCGGTCCAGGAAATCGCGCACGCGGCTGGAAAGGCCTGTAGCCGGGTCCACCCGGCCGTAGTTTTCCACACCCAGGTGAAGGTCGGCAAAGTGCAGGATTCGAATCATCTTCGCTCTCGACGGGAACCACCAGGCCGGCCCCTTGCTTCCTATCATACCACAAACACTCTCTTTTTGCAAGCCCTGGAAATTTTGCGGCCGACCTTCCTTGCACCCCGGCTCGACCTGTGTTATCATCCAGGAAAACGATCGAAGGAGGAAACCGATGACCCAGATTGAAGAGATCGTCGCCCGTGAAGTGCTGGACTCCCGGGGCCATCCCACCGTGGAGGTGACCGTTTACCTTTCCGGCGGCGCCCAGGGACAGGCCATCGTCCCCTCGGGGGCCTCCACGGGGGCGCACGAGGCCCTGGAACTGCGTGACGGGGATCCAGGCCGCTATGGGGGCAAAGGGGTGCTCCAGGCGGTGGAGAACATCAACGAGGACATCGCCGATGAGATTCTGGGCTGGGATGCCCTGGATCAGGCCGGCTTGGACCTCTTCCTGATCGAACTGGACGGCACCCCCAACAAGAACCGGCTGGGGGCCAACACCCTGCTCGGCGTCAGCCTGGCCGTGGCCCGGGCGGCGGCCGCAGCGCTCCACCTGCCCCTGTACCGCTATCTGGGCGGCGTGGGAGCGCGCATCCTGCCCGTCCCCCTGATGAACATCCTCAACGGCGGAAAACATGCGGCCCAATCCACCGACTTTCAGGAATTTATGATCGTCCCGGCCGGCGCCCCTTCCTACCACGAGGCCCTGCGCTGGGGCGCCGAGACCTACCACGCCCTCAAGAAGGTGCTCCAGGAACGCGGCCAGAACACCAACGTAGGCGACGAGGGGGGCTTTGCCCCATCCCTCTCCTCCAATGAGGAGGCCGTTACCCTGATCCTGGAGGCGATCGAACGGGCCGGCTACCGCCCCGGCCGCGACATCTACCTGGCCCTGGACCCGGCGGCCAGCGAGTTCTACGAGGACGGCCTCTACCACCTGAAACGGGAGGGACGGAAACTGACCCCGGCGGAGATGGTGGACTTTTATCACGATTGGGTGGAGCGCTACCCGATCCTCTCCATCGAGGACGGCCTGGCCGAGGACGATTGGGAGGGCTGGAAACTCCTCCAGAAGCGCCTTGGCGAGCGCATTCAGTTGGTCGGCGATGACCTGCTGGTCACCAACGTCGAACGCATCGGCCGGGCCATCGAGGAGAATGCCTGCAACGCCCTCCTGTGCAAGGTCAACCAGATCGGCACCCTCACCGAGGCCATCGAAGCCGTCCGCCTGGCCCAATGGGCCGGCTGGAGCGTGGTCATCTCCCACCGTTCCGGGGAGACGGAGGACCCGTTCATCGCCGACCTGACGGTGGCCCTGGGCTGCGGCCAGATCAAGGCCGGTGCCCCCTGCCGCAGCGAACGGGTGGCCAAATACAACCGGCTGCTGCGCATCGAGGAGGAACTGACCACCAGCGCCCGCTATGCCGGCCTGGCCGCCTTCAAGGTGCGTCTGGCGGAGGAGGGTTAAGCGTTGAGCGTTTGGAGGAAAATGCGGAAGAAATGTTGCGTTGAAGGCAAGAGTGTGTTATACTGAGGGCAGCAGGAGGCCGGCGAGATGTCCCTTCGCGCGCGAAACGAGGGCCTGGACGTGGAGGAGGCGGTGGCCCGACTGGAGGAAAGCGGCTGGGCCGGGCCGGTTTACCTTTTGCTTCAAAGCCTGCGCCCTCTATCCTTCCTGGGAGGCCAAGGCCTGCTCTTCCTGCAACCGTTCCTCCCCTTCGCCCGGACCCGTTCGGCCGTAGGCCGGCTGGCCGAACTGCTCTCCGACCGATCCCGCCTGGAGGCCCTGCTGGAGACCCTGGAGGCCCGGATGCGCACCAGGGGAACAGCGGAGAAGGAGGAGAATGGATGATGCTGCGGTTTGGAGGGGCAACCCTTCTGGCCGGGTTGCTTTTGCTCCTTTTCTGCCTCCTCTTTTACTCCTTCTGGGTGCTCTGGCAGCGGCGCGGCCGGCTGGCCGATATCGTGCTGCGTCCGCTGCGGCCGGCCGAGGCGTTGCGTTCCCTCCTGCACCGGGCGGCCGAGATGGGCGAGGAGGTGCACCTTTCGCCCGGACGAGGCACCATCCATGAGCCGGACGCCGTAACCGAGACGACGGCCGGGCTGAATATCCTCCAGGCAGCGGCGAAGGAGGCCCTGGAAGTGGGCGTCCCGGTGCGGGCGACGGCCGGCGATTCCCTGGTCGGTGCCCTGGTGGAGGACCGGCTGGAGCGGGCCTGGCAGGCGGCCGGCCGGCCCGAAGTGAAGGTTCAGGGGGAACTCCTGGCCCAGCAGGACCGACTGGCCTATGCGGTCGGGGCCATGGACCTCCTGAGCCGGCCCGAAGTCCAGGGCAACGTCATGGCGGGCACCCTGGGGGAAGAACTGCTCCTGATGGGGGAGGTCGGGGCCCGGCAGACCCGATTCCAGGTGGTCGGCGCGGCCCGGCCGGCCGCGGCCGCCTTCCTGCCGATGGTGACGGATGATTACCTCCTGGGCGAGGAACTCTACGCCGCCGGGGCCTATCTGGAACCTCGACCGGAGCGCGTGGTCAGCCTGATGGCCCAGGATGGGGTCCGCATGCTCCTGCTCGGCCTCATCCTGTTGGGCACGATTCTGGCGACGGTGGGCGTGCTGGAGGGCGTTTTGGGGCCGCTTTTCCAGGGTCTCGCGCCCTGACCCGCGCCCACCGGCACACACCGGATGTTTCAACCGGCATCCTGGGATAGATTGGGCGAGCGACAGGGGGACCGGCCGATGCTCAAAAGAATGGTAACCGTCATCGTCCCCTGGGTTCTGGCCTCCACGGTGGGCCTCCTGGTCCTGCTACACTATTTTGTGGACATTCCCGGCCTGAGCCTGGTCTTCAACGGCCTGGTGGAGTGGGCGACGATCATCGCCGCCTTCGGCCTCCTTCTGGGATTGGCCAACGTGGCCCGGGTGCACGGCGGGCGCGTCATCCGGCGCGAAAGGGACTGGCCCTATAGCCTGGTGTTGCTCCTTTCGGCCCTGGGGGTGCTCGTCCTGGGCCTCCTGCCAGGTTCTATCGGCAGCGGAAGCCGTGGGGTCCAGTGGGTCTTTCACTACGTCCTGGAACCTCTGGCGACCACGTTCTTCTCCCTCATGGCCTTTTTCCTGGCCTCGGCGTTCTTCCGCTCTTTACGGCTGCGCAACCTCGAGGCCATCCTGGTTACCGTGACGGCGGTAGTCGTCCTCCTGGGCCAGGTGCCGCTCCGGCTGCCCTGGCCTTTTCTGGAACCGATCGCCCGCTTTCAAGAGTGGCTGTTACAGGTGCCGGCCATGGCCGGGGTGCGGGCCCTGTTGCTGGGAGCAGGGCTCGGGGCGATGGCCACAGCCATCCGGGTCATCTTAGGCCTGGAGCGGCCCTATACGGAGTAGGGCGGATGTCCGGGACGTCTGTCCCGGATGCGGGAGGATAAAAAGTGATTCTCTGCCCGAATTGCCGTGCACCCAATCCGGACTCTTTCCGGTTCTGCGGGCGTTGCGGCAAGCCGTTGCGTGAGGAAAAGGTCGAGGAACCTCCCCAGGGCGAAGCGATCCCCTCCTGGCTGCGTGAACTGGGCCAGGGGTTGGAGGTCGGACCGGGGCCGGCCATACGAAGGGAGGCCGGGGTTCCCGAGGAGGCCCCCCTCCCGCCCTGGCTGGCCGAGGAAGCCCCGGCCCCGGCACCTGAGGAGGCCCCCCTCCCACCCTGGCTGGCCCAGGAAGCGCCGGCCCCGGCACCTGAGGAGGCCCCCCTCCCGCCCTGGCTGGCCGAAGCCCCGGCCGAGGAAATGCCGGCTGCGGCCGCCGAAGAGGCCCCCCTCCCACCCTGGCTGGCCGAAGAGGCCCCGGCCCCGGCTCCCGAGGAAGCCCCCCTCCCGCCCTGGCTGGCCGAAGCCCCGGCCGAGGAAATGCCGGCTGCGGCCGCCGAAGAGGCCCCCCTCCCACCCTGGCTGGCCGAAGAGGCCCCGGCCCCGGCTCCCGAGGAAG
>Ga0078972_1004919_pt1 | contig 35123 bp, 23 predicted proteins | sample YelNatPaOPGAMG01_FD_67568 | JGI IMG/M metagenome (GOLD analysis project Ga0078972, IMG submission 67568) | Hot spring thermophilic microbial communities from Obsidian Pool, Yellowstone National Park, USA - OP-RAMG-01 (SPADES assembly) (version 2) | ecosystem: Environmental > Aquatic > Thermal...
TCATCTGCGCTCACTTCTGCAAGCACATAATTATCATATTGTTCTATTATATGTATCCCGTTCTGCTCAAGCTTTTCCCGCTGGTGTGCATTTACGGGAATATATATCAGTTCTTTCTCATTCGCTGGATTCGCTTTGTATGTGCTCATCACCCAAAAAACACTGCCCACTACTATTACCGCCAAAAGTGCGGCAATTATTGCCACCTTTATTTTGTGTGCCATATTTTTTCACCAATTGTCCGAGGTGTTTGAGAGTATATAAACTCGATTTGGTAAGTACCATATTTGCACCAAGGTGCGAATTTTTAACAACTGGTCTGTGTTAACACATGGTGAAATAATAACTCACACCACTCGTTAATTCGCATTTGCCCGATGTCAGTACATACAAAAAGAGGAGTACGCATAAAAATTGTTAGAGAAAAATAGTTAGTATGTCGTTGCCTTAATCGTAAAACCTCCGGACCCATAGTAAGAGTACACCATGATGTACCATGTCCCTGCAGGTGGGTATCCAATTATAATTGTTTCGTAGGAGGATGGCCCCACGCTTCGTATATCATAGTAGCAGAGCGTTGGCTTTGAGCCCCATTTCACATAAAGATCAAAGTCCGCATTGTAAGGTCCTGTAAGATCGATTCTTAATCGGTACTTGCCACTTGGAATTGTGATGTAGAAATATTCTTTCTGTCCGGTCGCAGATAGTGAACTGTTCCTTGGAACACCATCTGAAAGTTGCCCATCATCAATGGTATCAGATGTATTTGCCATAATGTCAAATGTACTTGCGCCATAATAGGAGTACACCAGTATGTACCATGTTCCATTTGTCGGGTTGAGAATCGAAATTTTTTCAGATGGCGACGAACTAACACTGCGATAATCATAGCTCAAAGTTGTTGGCAAACTTCCGAGTTTTACATACAAATCAAGGTCTGAATTGTAGGAAAGTCCTGTAAGTATTATCCTCAGTTGTGCTTTCGGGGCATTCACATCAATGCTATAATATTTGCCAGCACCGGTCGTGGAAATGCTATCTCTCAACGGAACTCCATCTGTCAGGGGTGTTACTCCTGGTGGTGCGGTCGTAGTGGCTTTGATTGTGAATGTACCTGTACCAGAGAAAGAGTACACCATGAAGTACCATGTACCACCAGGTGGATTGTTTATAATTATGGTCTCAGAGGAAGACGAGCCCACACTTCTATAGTCGTATTTTGAGAGCGTGGGGAGTTCACCAAGTTTTGCATACAAATCGAAATCAGATTTAACCGGTCCACTTATCTCAACCTTCAATTTCGTTCTCCCCGCAGGTACTTCCAGGCTGTAATACTTGGCATCATTTGTTCTATTGAGGACACCAGTCATGGCTACGCCATCAGTCAACGGAATCACATTTGTTGAGTTTGCGTTAGTTGTGAATGTGTAGTCAGAGCTTGTTGCGGTGTTGCCTGCTGCATCCGCGGATTTCACTCTGAAGTGATATGTGGTCGAGGCACTCAAGCCACTTAGTGTTACGGAGTGTGATGTAACTCCACTTGCACCCGTTGCACTCTGACCATAGGATGTTGTGGTTCCATACTCCACAACGCTCGAACTTGCCTCATCTGTTGTCCATGTGATTGTTGCACCGCTTGCAGTAATTCCACTTGCAGCTACATTCGAAATTACCGGTGGTGTCGTATCTCCACCAGAGCTTGTCGTGAATGTGTAGTCAGAACTTGTTGCTGTGTTGCCTGCTGCATCTGCGGATTTCACTCTGAAGTGATATGTGGTCGAGGCACTCAAGCCACTCAGTGTTACGGAGTGTGATGTAACTCCACTTGCACCCGTTGCACTCTGACTATAGGATGTTGTGGTTCCATACTCCACAACGCTCGAACTTGCCTCATCTGTTGTCCATGTGATGGTTGCACCACTCGCTGTAATTCCACTTACAGCTACATTCGAAATTACCGGTGGTGTCGTATCTCCACCTGAGCTTGTCGTGAATGTGTAGTCAGAGCTTGTTGCTGTGTTGCCTGCTGCGTCTGCGGATTTAACCCTGAAGTGATATGTGGTCGAGGCACTCAACCCGCTTAGTGTTACCGAGTGTGATGTAACTCCACTTGCACCCGTTGCGGTCTGACCATAGGATGTTGTGGTTCCATACTCCACAACGCTCGAGCTTGCCTCATCTGTTGTCCATGTGATTGTTGCACCACTTGCAGTAATTCCACTTGCAGCTACATTTGAGATTACCGGTGCTGTCGTATCTCCACCTGATGTGCCAAATGCACCAATCAGTGCAAGTGCAAATGGCTGTGGCCCATTCGGAACGCTTGTTGCGGTTACCCGGATTGTATATGTGCCAGTTACGGGTGTTGGCAAAATTATGCCTTCCTCAGCGTTTATCGTATCTGCGCTACCGCCAGTTACTGAGTGTCCAGGGTTCTTGCCTGAGAATACATTTCCCAGATACACACTTCCATCCGGTGCAGTTACCTTCAAATCAAGATTGTTCACCAGCGCCTTGGAGGCACCTACCGTGCCAGGATAATCTGTCCATGTGAGTATTACCTTGAATGGCTGTGCGTTTGAGGATATTGTGTACTGATATTCCTTATACTGCCCTGTACTCAAACCACTGGTCTCGTCCACAATCTGCAATCCCAGTGCATCACCTGAGAAGTACAATGAGTTGTCCAGGTTAATTCTGCCCCAGCCCTGGCTATTGTTCGGGAACTTGCCCTCGTTATTCATGTCGCTGTATGAACCAGTTAACTCAACACCGCCCACCATCAACACCGCCTTCAACAATGCTGCTGACGGTGTAATAGCATTTGCAGGGTTCTTTGTGCCTGTGGGATACCAGCCCTCTGTGAAATACTGCCTCACAAGTGCTGCATTTCCTGCTGCACACGGCGTTGCCATGCTCGTCCCTGCCATGCTGATGTATCCATTATTGTTTGAGTTCAGATTACCATCAGAATCAGCAGAGTACAATGAGTATCCGACAGCAGTAATCGTGGGCTTCATTCTTCCATCTGCGGTTGTACCCCTGCTCGAGAAATATGCTACATCGTTCTGGTTTGGACTGTTCCTTGAGGCACCAACACTCACAATGCTCTTTGCAGTTGCAGGACTTCCAACGGTCTTTGCACCGCTATCTCCTGAGTTGCCGTTTGCAAAGAGAATCAGGCAGTCCTTATGATTCCACATGAATGTATCCACCATTCTTGCGTCGTCATCATAACTGTTTGTTGAAGAACCCCAGGAATTTGACATAATCCTTGCACCTGCATTGTACAATGGTGAAAACAGGTTGTTGAGGTCTGATGGAATGCCAGATAAACTATCTCCATAACCTATATCCCCAAATGCTAATTTTGCCTTGTATGCCATGCCATCGTAACTGCTTGTACCTCCCACATAGGAGTCATCGCCTGCAATTGTGCCTGCTACATGCGTTCCATGCCCGGAGTTATCCGCATCTTTACCATCTGCAAAGTTCTGATATAGCACGATTTTTCTGTGGTTCTGGTTTACCTGGTTCTGCACAATCTGCACATTCGGGTCACGGAATGCTGCATGGTCATAGTCAATGCCAGTATCCGTCTCTCCTACAATCTGTCCCTCTCCATGTATGCCCTTATCCCATATCTTCCTGTTCTCAGATGTACCTGTCTGGGTTATCCACTGTGCATTGTTGTTCAGCACCTTCATCTCATAGTATGGTGAGATGTACTCCACGCCGGGAAGTTCTGATACCGCTCTGATGCCTGCCTGCGAAAGCGTTGCAATCACACGCACATTCGATTCCTTTATTATCTCTCCGCCATACGCGTTTATCACACGCTTGACTTCACTCAAGCCACCAGGATAGAGTATTGATATGCTCACCTTTGAAGTACCTACATCGCTGAGTGCCTTATCCACCTTGTACGCAGGTGCATATTCACCCACCCATCTCACAAATGAAAGTTTCTCCACAAGAGAGAGGGAGGACGAAGGAATCTTCACGAGAAACGCATTGTTGGGAACATACCAGTATATATCACAACCAAGATTTTCCAGCGTGTTCTTCCACGCTTCCTTAACTGGCCCTATAAACTGCACGATTTTAACATCGGAACCCACTCCCTGCACACTGGGCTCTCCAACTAATGGATCAAACTGATATTTCTGCAGAAGGATTGTATTATCAACGCCTGTCACCTCAATCTGGTTCTTCACCAACACTCCCTTCTCATCTGCGCTCACTTCTGCAAGCACATAATTATCATATTGTTCTATTATATGTATCCCGTTCTGCTCAAGCTTTTCCCGCTGGTGTGCATTTACGGGAATATATATCAGTTCTTTCTCATCACTAGTGTTTTGTGTAGACATGAAGATTGTCAACACCGCACTTCCGATCAATACAAACACCAAAATTGCAGTAAGACCTATCGTTGTTTTCTTCCTATTCATGGTTATCACCAATTAACACACTTTCCATTTAGTATATAAATCTGACTCGGTATATACCACACTTGCACCATTTATTAACGATGCGCATGTGTTAATTCGGAGAGTGTGTCGTAACTCCTGTCAGTAGTTAAGTAAACTATTTATAACAATCACATATATCTAATAACAGAGAGGCGCATGGCGAAGCCAGTTTCATGGATTGCACGCGTTCAGCGTGTCTGGTAATAAATTAGACGCTCTCTGAGTGTCTATTACCGCTTAAATCCATGTAAGGAACTGGCGCTGAAATGCCCCTCACAAATTACGAGAAAATAATTTCGGGCAAGAAAGCACCAAATTTTATTCGGATAAAACAGTTTTATCTGGACTTCGAAGAGCACATGGACATCACACAGTTATGGGAAATTCACAACGATGCCATGGCTAAACTTGAAGCGCATGTAATTGAAAAAAATGGCAGGAAAAACCTTCTTCAACTCAAAAGATGTATTGCGGAGAAAATTATAGAATCATGCACTCTATGTGAGCGAAATTGCAACGCTAACAGGAAAGAAGGAGAAAAAGGGTTCTGCGGGGTAATTGAACCCAGAATTTTCTCAGAATTTCTGCATTTTGGCGAAGAACCAGTACTTGTACCCTCCCACACAATATTTTTTGCGGGATGCAATTTCAGATGCATATTCTGCCAGAACTGGGACATAAGCCAAAATCCTGACAATGGAGAGTACATTCCAGTCGAGGACACCTGTGCAATCATCAAATCTCGAAGTTCCGCATCCCTGAATGTAAACTGGGTTGGGGGAGAACCAACTCCAAATCTACCATATATCCTTTCTGTATTATGCAAACTGGATGTGCAAATTCCACAGATATGGAATTCAAATATGTACATGAGCACAACTACGATGAAGTTGCTGGATGGCGTTGCAGACCTTTACCTTGCGGATTTTAAGTACGGGAACAATGTTTGTGCAAAAAGGTTGTCCTCTGCCCCAGATTATGTAGAAGTTGTATTGAGAAATCACAAAATTGCAAGTACTCAGTGTGACCTCCTTGTGCGTCATTTAGTGCTGCCGGGGCATGTAGAGTGCTGCAGTATTCCAGTAATTGACATGCTCTACGAGCACATCGGAACTGAAAAAGTTGTATTAAATATTATGGACCAGTACCGCCCCGAATATCAGGCATACAGGGAGAAAGGCATGAATCGACGCATCACGACAAAAGAGTATTTGACAGTATTAAACTATGCAAAGGAAAAGGGTTTTTCATGTATAATTTGAACCATGCACAAGGTTTGCTCGTGCACTGCAGAGCATGAACATTGCAGCATACTCGGGAAGTTCAGTAGTTCCTGGCTCAAGTGCAAAGTGCTCATTTTTGAGTTTGATTTTGACGGGTTTTGTTATTTCTACCTTAACAGGCGTATCTGAAAAACTGGGGCAGATTGCATCTCGAAGCGGGTCAAATGCGTCCAGAGTACTTCTATTCATTTCAACAACCACAAAGCCAGTTTTCCCGTGAAGTGAGTTTGGCAATCTGATGAGACGCTTTATGTCAGAGGTAACTGGCTCATCTGTTTCCCCCTTTCCCAAAACTATCATCTTTTTTGCAAGCACGGACTTTATAAAGTATGTAAGCAATCGCTCATCTGAGAACACGGAGAGAGTTCCCGTATTCATGATCTTTTCTACCTTGCCCTGCACAAATAGTTCATCATATATTTTGTTTGCATATGCCCCGATTTTCTTATCCTGCACAAGCTCCTTCAGCACCTTTTCCCGCTCCATCTGAGACCATATTGTCAGTTGATGTAGTATTGCATCCCGTATTCTTTTTTTCCACCCAGTTGCATTTTCCGGGGGTAATCGAAAGGCATACTTATATGTCTTATATTTTTTATATTCCTCTCTCTCTTCTTTTTCACGAGTGCTCATTTTTTTAGGAGAATATGCGGTGGTCTCGAACAACAACTGGAGTGATTTCTCACGGAGGTCTTCAATATTTGTCTCCCCGAATAGTCCCGTGCCTGAAATGTAATCCACTATTTCCCTGCGCTCCTGTGTACCCAGTTTCCGCACACAATCCTTCGTGATATGTGCATGATACCCTCTTCCGCCCGAAAACACAATTTTAACATCATTTTCATCAAAACCGAAATCGCCAAGCAGGAACTCATCAACCAGTTTTTTGAATTCCTCCTTCACTTTTTCAAGCATTTCAGCATAACTCATCTTTTCGCTTCCTGGTATGTGGTCTGCATCCAGGTCGAAGATGAGGTCTGCACCATTCCAGCCCTTCTCATCCATCGTTTTTGCATCTGGTTTCTGATAGAGTGCTGATGAGTAGTAGATGTGTGCAGGCACATGCTCTACAACATATTTTTTCAGGGCTTCTGGTGTAAATGAAATATGCCTGGACATACCATTACGATTGTAAAACATAAATGCAAATTCCCGCTGGGGCATATCTTCTACTGCAAGCTGTGCATTTGAGTAATATCGTACAAACCTTCTTTGGATAAAACTAATCCTGTACACATCTGCGTTTACCTTATCCGAAGATTGTTGTGCGCCTCCCATATCCATCTCGCATTTTAGTAACCCGTAAGAGAATATAAAGATTGTTGAGATCCCTGTAGAGATACTGCCCTGGGACATGCGAAGACCTTCGGTAGACACATTGGTAAAATTGCAGGGAGGTGTATCAGTTAAGTATTTATATTGTATGTTGAATATCCCACATATGGACACATACATTGCAATCGAATACATACTCATCTCATTGGGCATTGGTGCCCTGATTGGACTGGAACGAGAGTTTCACAGGGAGCAGAAGGAGATATTGATTGTCGGGATGCGTACCATGCCTCTCATCACCATTGCAGGTACTATAATTGCGCTACTTGCAGGTGACTATGGAACATATCTGGTAGGACTTGGAATTGTACTTGGTGCCGTGTTTACCATACTACTTGCAATAATAAGACATCGTTTGGAGATGTCTGGTTTTACTACACCGTTTGCAATGTATCTTGCCTACATCTGCGGAATGCTGATTGGACTGGGATATATCCTCCTTGGACTGTTTGTGGGCGTACTCACCACAATACTTCTATTCACGAAGGAACGACTGCACCACATTGCAGCCAGCTTAACAGAGGAGGAGATGAATAGCGCCCTGCAATTCCTCACAATTCTCGTGATATTGCTCCCTATCGCAGCCACTTATGACTTTTCCCAGCTCGTCTGGAACAACTACAACATAGGAGAGATTATTGGCAGAGGAAAGCTTCTGGATGTTTACTGGCTTCTTCTCATTATCGTGTTTATTTCCTCACTCTCGTTTGTCTCATTTATAGCCATGCGAAAAATAGGCACAGAAAAAGGACTTGAGGTCTCAGGGCTTCTCGGTGGTCTCGTGAACTCCGAGGCGGCTGCGGTGTCGCTGGCAAACATCGGAAAAAAGTTTAGAGAGATGGAAAACAGCGTGTTGACGGGCATATTGCTGGCAAATGTTACTATGCTCATCAGAAATTTTGTACTCTGTGCATTTTCAGACATCACATTAAAGGTTGCATATCTGACTGCGATTCCGTTCGGTATGATGATTGTCATAAATTTAGTATTTGTTATTTTAAGTATGCGGGATAAAACAATGAGGAAACATGGTGGGGCAAAGGATAGCACAGAACATAAAATTACGATTGAATCGCCCTTTGCAGTAGGACCAGCGGTGCGCTTTGGAATGATTTTTGCGATAATTTCGATTTTTGTGTACTTTGCCCGTGGATATGGGCAGGAACTGGGCATCTATGCGACCGCAATTGGTGGATTTGTATCCAGCGCTGCAGTTGTGGCATCCGTGTCAACATCTGCATCCTCCGGGATTATTTTGACACATGTAGCAGGCATCACTGTGCTCCTTGCCACTTCAATCAGCACATTTAATAAATACATTCTCGTGCGTGCGGTTGACAAAAAATTGAGCGTCAGGATTTTAATACCTGTGCTTGCTACATTCTCCGCAGGTTTGCTGGGAGTTCTGCTAGTTGCATTTGTGCTTTAATCAGCCACCCGAAAACGCACTGTGCACCTCAATTTTCTCCGTTCCATTCACAGCCAGAATCGCATCAACTGGCATAATTTTTCCATCAATTATACATATAGCAGTTCCTGGTGGAATCCCTAACATTTCTAGTATGTTCTCAACGCAAATCTCCTTTTCAACCGTAAGTTTCTTTCTGGTTTTTTGCGGGTAGATATGAACAGTAATCTCTACATACTTGGCATCTCTAATCTTCGATTTTCTTGATTGCACTTTCCAGTACGACATTGAGTTTTTCATTCATTTCACCTACGACTTTCAGCGTGGTCTCATGTGTAATCTTTTCAGGAGAAATTCCTGCAGCCCAGTTTACAACCATGCACAGCGGCTGGTAGTCCAGTTCCGCTTCCCTAGCAAGCTTTGCCTCTGGTACAACTGTCATGCCCACAATGTCCGCACCAAGTCGAGAAAGCATCGTGATTTCCGCAGGTGTCTCAAATTGCGGGCCAGGCATGCAGGCATACACACCACCCTTGTAAAACGGGAATTTTTGCTCCGCCAGTGTATCAGCCATAATCTCACGCATGTGCTCTGAAAATGGCTCAGTCATATCTACATGCTTGATTTCATCGTCGTAAAATGTAAACACCTCTCGTGTAAAGTCGATGTACTGGGAGGGGAGTACAAAGCTACCAGGAGGCATTTCCTTATTCAGCGACCCCACCGCAGAAACTGCAATCACATGCGTCACGCCTGCTTTTTTGAGTGCATATATGTTTCCATGGTGATTGATGCAGTGCGGAGGCACCTGCTTTATTTTTCCATGCCGGGATAAGAACACAATTTCCTTTGAGCCCAGAACACCGGTAGTGCAGATTACCTGTCCGTAAGGTGTCTGTATCACAATATCTCTTGATTTTTGCAGTCCACTCAGTGACTTGTATAGACCTGAACCTCCGATTATTCCAATCATGCCTTACACCAGGGGTTAATGCACGACGGGATATAAAAAGGTTTATTTTGTTAGAACTGATTTGTTTCTTAAAAGCTAACACTTGCACACATTCTCTCCAGATTTACACCCCAATCCACACAGCATCTATGATTTTTTTCACTGCGCTTATGGCAGAGAGTGCTGCGAGATAACTCGTTTTTGGATTATGAGGGAATGGCTTATTTCTGGTTTCAAGCACCATCTCACCAAAGTCACCTTTCACAAAAATGTGGTGAATATTTGTAGAAATCTTGGGGTCAACTATGATGCGCACCCGTGTTTTGTCGAATCCCATGCCTGCAAGCGAGAGCGTTGCAGCCACATTTATGTTTTTAGGAAATTTTTTTACTGCCTCTCGTGCAAAGCCCTCAAAAAGCACAACTGGCTCAACAATGCTGTCCTTTGAAAGCCCTTTCTCCGCAAGAACGGAGTCCTCAAACGCTGACGGTGGCTTCCGTGTCTCAAGCGTTATTTCGTAAATCCCGGCACCCTTTACCGCACTGATAGCGTCAACACCTGCAATTGCACCAGATGGTATGTATATCCTTGCACCCTTATTTTCAGCAATCCCAAATATGCGTTCTCGGAACTCGTCATCCGCAAGTGCACCAATGCTCAGAATGAGCACATCCACACCATGTTCAAGCACTACTGGTACATACTGCTCCACTGCTTTCTGCGATGCACATTCTATTACAAGTTTCACATCTGAAAGCACATCTGGGAAATCCGCTTTTTTTGCCTTGGGAAATTTCTCGGAAAGTGCCTGAATATACTCTGGCTTATTGTCAACCAGATAGATTTTCTTGATTTTTTCATTGTACTGTAAAGCCCTGGTGATTGCAGTACCTATTGCACCGCACCCGATTACAAGCACATTCATTTTCTCAATGCCTTCTTCAGTTCCTCCATCAGCATGGGAACAACTTTCTGGTAGTCGCCAACTATTCCGTAATCCGCAACATTGAATATTGGTGCCTCCGGGTCCTTGTTAATTGCGATGATTACCTTTGAGTCCTTCATGCCCACGAGATGCTGGATTGTACCACTGATACCGCAGGCAATGTACAGCTTTGGTGCGACCGTAATTCCGCTCTGCCCCACCTGCGCAGATTTCGGCATCCATCCAAGGTCCACCGCAACACGAGAGGCGCCAACTGCACCACCCAGCAATTCTGCGAGTTGCTCAAGGAGTTTAAATCCATCCTTTGACCCGATTCCTCTACCGCCAGAAACGATGATGTCTGCTTCATCAATTTTTTTCATACCTGGAGATGTTGTTCTCACAATTTCCTTGACCACGGTTCTTATGGCACTGTCCTTGATATCAACTGGCACCTCAATTACTTCACCCTTGCCGGGACGCTCTGCCTTTTTAAACACATTTGGACGCACCGTTGCCATCTGAGGTCTCGTGTTCGGACACAGTATATCTGCCATCACATTCCCGCCAAACGCAGGTCTGGTCTGCAGCAATAGGCCGTCCTTTATACTCAACCCAGTACAATCGGCGGTAAGTCCCAGATGCAGTGATGCAGCAATTCTGGGTGCAAGGTCTCTTCCAACCTTTGTTGCGGGATAGAGCACGATGTTTGGTTTGTACTTGGAAATCATACCCACAATCACAGGGGCATATCCATCTGTTGTGTACACTCCCAGTTTTGGATGTTCTGCCACATATATCACATCTGCACCGTAATTTTTAAGGGTGTCCACATTGTGCTTCACATTTGCTCCTAACAGCACGGCACATAATCGCTGGTTGAGTGCATCTGCAAGTTCCCTTCCTTTTGTAAGCAACTCAAGTCCCACATTCTTCAATTTTCCTTCTTCACATTCTGCGAATACCCAGACATCCCTATAACTTGAGAAGTCCTCTCTGGAAATCCTTCTCTCAATTGTGATTGCCTTTACTGGACACACCTGCACACATGCACCGCAGAGCACGCATGCGTCACCAATGTGCGCTTTTTTATCAACAATCGTGATTGCTCCAAACGGGCATGTCTTTGCACATATTCCGCATCCAATACATTTCTCGCTGACTGTAATCATACGCTCACCTCAGATTACCTTCTTTTCCATGATTCCTTCCACAACTTTCTTCACTGCTTCTTCTATATTCTCCTTGTAGACCACACCCTTTCCCCTAACTGGTGGAGAATACACTCTGGACACCTGCGTGGGCGAACCAGAAAGTCCAAATCTGCTTTTATCTCCACCAAGGTCATCTGCAGTCCATGTAAGAAACGGTTTTTTGTTCGCTTTGAGAATCGAAGCCATTGAGGGATTGCTTGGCTCAAACGATGAAGGCGTTGAGCAGGTAAGGAGCACCGGTAGCTTTGCCTCTATAATTCGATATCCATCATCTGTCAAACTGCGTGCGGTGAGTTTCCCGTTCTGAAAATCAAGGATACTGTCCACATATGTGATCTGTGGTATCCCGAGCAACTGCGCAACTTCAGGGCCTACCTGTGCAGTATCTCCATCAATTGCCTGCTGGCCACAAAATACAATATCATACTTTCCCAGTTTTTTCACCGCCTCCGCAAGCGTATACGATGTTGCCCATGTATCTGCACCTGCAAATGCCCTATCACTGAGCAGTATGCCCTTGTCCGCACCCAGTGCCAGACACTTCATTATTGCGGACTTTGCCTGTGGAGGACCCATTGAAATCACGGTGACATTTGTCTCTATTTTGTCCTTTATTTTTTCCCGCAATCTGAGTGCCTCTTCCAGCGCAAACTGATCAAATGGATTCAGAATGCTGGGAACGCCATCACGGATTAATGTGCCTGTCTTTGGGTCAATCTTAACTTCTGTCGTGTCAGGCACCTGTTTTACGAGCACAACGAATTCCATGTTCTCACCGAAGAGTTCGTTTATCTGTACGAAATAAATTCCTTGCCAAGTAACTCTCTGCCCACAATCACACGCATGATTTCCTTTGAGCCCTCTGCCCATCCGAATGAACGCAGTGCTCTCCAGATACACTGGTCAGAACACTCTCTTGTGTATCCAAATGCACCCTGCCACTGCATCACATCATCCACTGCTGCACATGCCCACTCCTGTGCAAACATCTTTGCCATTGCAATTGCCTTTGAAACCTCAAACCGCTTTGCCTTGCCCTTCTGCTCCTGGTCATAGATGTACATCGCCTTGAAAGCAAGGTCCTTCAGCATTGTGAGTTTTGTATAATGCTCTGCAAGTTTGAACTGTATCCATTCGAATTTCCCGATGGGTATGCCGAAGCACTTGCGCTGCTTTATGTAGTTCATACCGTTCTCAAGTGACTTCAAACCCGCAGATGCACAGATGATTGAAATAAGCCCTCTTGCAAACTCATAGCCCTCGTGTACAATGTAGAACCCCTTGTTCTCCTCACCAATCAAATAGTGTTTCGGTATCTCCACATTATCGATTGTGAATCCACCAGTTGAGATTCCTTCTCTACCCAGGTCATCAAGATATGTTGGAGTTATGCCTGGAGTTGGTCCATTCTGTCCGTGCAATGGGAGATAAAACAATGACATGCCGCGTGTGCCTGCCTCCGGCGTTTGCTTTGCAATCGTGACATGCCCACCACCTCTTGTGTACGCTTCCCTTACCCCGCTGATGTACATTTTCTCTCCGTTAACCACATATCCATTCTGCGTCGGTGTGATGCGTGTCCTCGTTGAGCCCAGGTCTGAGCCAGCGTCGCTTTCGGTCGTTGCAATCCCGAGGAACCATTCACCCTTCGTCACCCTCGGAAATACCTCTTTCTTGCATTCTTCAGTGCCATACTTGTTGAGCACATGTCCCCACGACGCCTGTATCAAGAAGAATACGGGTATGGAACCAGTTGGGTCTGCCCTTGCCAGCTCCTCAGCGACAATACCTGCTGTTACTGCATCAAATCCCACACCACCATATTCTGGCGCTGCGGTGCATGCAATCACACCAAGTTCTGCAAGTCCTTTTACAATTTCCAGTGGAATTTCCTTTGTTTTTTCCATTTCCATTGCAATCGGTGCAATCTTCTTCTCAGCAAACTCCCTGACACTCTGCCTTATCATTTCCTGCTCTTCTGTGAAACTATAATCCATCTTTACCACCGAAATGGGAGAAGTGAAAAGAGTATAAAAAGGTAAGGGCAGGATTTTCATCAACACAATGGCTTAAATACCAATTTTCATTATGAACCAATCGCTGATGGGAACATGATGCAGGGAAAACCAGTGCGTGTATATGCGGAGATATACGGGTGCACATTAAACGCTGCAGAGAACAACGCACTTATAAACGGGCTTATGCGACATGGTTTTGCTCCCGCCTCTAACCCGAAAGATGCAGATTTGATAATACTGGGCACATGCACTGTAATTGAGAGTACAGAACACCATATGCTGAAAAGGCTCCGTGCACTTAACGAATTCGGGAAAAAAATTGTAGTTACCGGGTGTATGGCATCCGCACAGCCAGAAATTATACATGCACATGCACCTCAGGCAATTCTGATAGAGCCAGGAAATTATGAAAACATACTGATAGACCTGAATATAAGTGCAAGAAAAATAGAGCTTATACCGATGGTTGAAGATGTGATTGCCTCGGTGCCAATTGCAAATGGATGCACGGGCAGATGCACATACTGCATAACACGGATTGCCAGAGGAGTACTCAGGAGCACTCCTGTTCCTGAAATTAAGAGGAATGTGGAGCAATGTGTAAGGCAGGGAGCACGGGAGATACGGATTACTGCTCAGGATACTGCTGCCTACGGTCTGGATATAAACACAAATCTGGCACACTGCATTTCCGAGCTGTGCAAAATCCGTGGAAGGTTCATGCTCAGAATTGGAATGATGAATCCTGTGAACGCCATTAAACATCTTGATGAAATAATCCAGGCGTATGCAAATCCGAAGGTATTCAAATTTGTTCATATACCAGTTCAATCTGGTTCAGATAAAATACTCCGTGAGATGAAACGAGGTTACTCCGTTGAGGAGTTTCGCAGTGTGGTCAATGCATTCAGGAAGCGGTTCAAAAAACTTACAATCTCTACTGACATCATTGTGGGCTATCCAGCTGAAAATGCTGAGGATTTTGAAGAGACACTAAAACTCATGGAGGAGATTAAGCCAGATATAATCAATGTCACGAGATTCTCGCCAAGAGAAGGCACTGAAGCATACAAACTTAAGGCACTGCCGCAGCGCATTGTGAAGGAACGCTCCAGATTACTCGTTAAACTGAGATTCGGGCTGAGCAGAAGAAACCTGGAACACAGGATTGGAAAATGTGAGAATGTTTTAATTACGGAGAAAGGAAAGAAAAACACCATGATCGGGCGGACTGTTGATTATAAGCCAGTGATTGTATCGCAGGTTCCGATTGGAACATGGGCTAAGGTGAAAATCACAGGTGCAACTGATATATATTTAACAGGGAAGGTTATAGGTGAGAAATGAAAATTGCTATGTGTAAACAATCTGCACATGCTTATCCCAGTATCTTGCAATTACACAGGCATCAATGCATCTCCCGCATTTCCTGCACCTATCCAGGAGAACATGCGGCTTGTTGTTTATTATCTCCAGTGCCTTTGCAGGGCATGCCCTGACACAAATTCCGCAGGAGGTGCAGAACTTCATCCTCAACAGTTGCTGTAAAACCCTGATGACTATGCTTCTCATCGTTTCCCTCTCCCTGCCTCTCACGGTGAGTTCACCACTGGCAAAAAACATCACACGCACTTTTCCTGTAGCCACGCTCACAACGCCAGATTCCTCTATGTACCGCACTTCCCCGAGTATTCCGAGGGCATTGGCTACTTCACATAAATTCTGAAAAATCATTCCCACATTTCCTTCAAACACAATCTCGCCTCCACATGTCTCGCTTTCATTCAGTTTTACATCATGTACCTCCCGTGTCCGTTCCTCACTCTGGATTTTCCTGGGTGGCACGACCCATCGCCACTGCCCCTTTTCCCAGTATTCTCGCCCGAGCCCGTTCTTCTCACTCCAGGTCTTCAACAAATTTAACCAGCGAGAATACATCTCGGGATGGATATGGGCAAGTTCATCAAATTCACATGCGTGCTCTGCAGGGCACATGAAGCATCCGATGCGCTCATAGTCCATAAGATAGAGTGGATTTACAGGTATTCTGTGCCAGAGAATATAAAGCCACACATCAAGTGCACTCCAGTTGCGTATAGGATTGACGAGAATTTGCCCGGGTACAAATGGATTATGCTCAATTAATCCAATGCCAGCTCTTGAAAATGACTCCCCTTTTCTGCGCCCTTCAAAACATACGATGTTTCCATGTGTCTCAACGAATTTAGAAACAGGCGCAAGCTTGCACACCTTGCAGCACCATCGGTAGTCCTTTGCTGGAGGACCCATTTTCTCCACAAGTTCCCAGAACGATTTGTCTGGCTTGAGTACATGCACACGGTTACCACATGTGTTTTCCACAAATTCCCTCGTTTCTGGATATTCCAAACCGGTGTCCACAAACAAAATCTCAAATCGGTCTGTACAACGCTTTAGCAGGTGGAGAACCACGGTACTGTCCTTCCCACCGCTGAATGAGATATACACTTTATCAGAATGCCCCAGATTTCGCTTTATGTCGCTGACCGCCTGTGCCTCTAATTTTTTTAGATATCGAACATTTGCCCTGAGTGCCATCTCAATCGTTGACTTTTTTGTGCATATATTCCATCTACCAATTTCCCTTACCCTTACACATTTCTCGGGAATTTCCGTGCCATCTGAAAATCTGGAAATGCCAACGCCCGTGTAATCACCAATACATAGAATTGTATCATATGCCTGGACAAACTCTTTTTTTTCGATAATTTCACTTCGGTGCAACCAGCGGTTTTTAAGATGGCGTTTAAGTGCTTCTTTGCTGACTACAATAATATTTCTCACCGCCCCGAGATGCCGCAGGTATGCGGCACCATATCCTTTAAGATTTATCCGAAATTCTTTATTCTCTGGAATGTATGCGATTGTAGCAAATGGCATACCATCCACAATTATTTCTTCGGTTCTGTCAATCCCTGCGATTTTATGTAAAAGCACGAGCTTACCCTTAAGTGCATCTCGCACGCCGTAGATTTTTTCAATCAACCCGTTAATGCGTTCTACGGTATACTCAAACCCGGGACGGATTTCCACACCGTGATGAAGCACAATTTTTTCGCCGCTTTTGCCACATATTCCACATACATTTCCTAACAATGGAACATTGCAATTCCTGCACCAGTATATCTTTCCAATTCGTTCATGGGATTTGCGCATTGACACCCAAACAGATAAAGTGAATATATTCTTTTGGATACTGAAAAGGTGTGATTTCAGAACAGGAGTAATATTTATTTACTCCTTCAATGTAGGCGCTTTTGCCTGTAATGGCAGAGGTTGAAAAAATGGCAGAAGAGTTGAACCCATTTAAAATAGCCCAGAAACAACTGGACATGTGTGCCGAGAAACTGAAACTTGAGCCAGCAGTACATCAGTTGTTGAGAGAACCTATGAGGACACTGATCGTGAGCATACCTGTGAAAATGGACAATGGAGAGACAAAGGTGTTTACAGGTTTCAGAGTGCAGTATAATGATGCAAGGGGACCAACAAAGGGGGGTATAAGATTCCATCCTGAGGAGACGCTGGACACGGTAAAGGCACTTGCTGCTTGGATGACCTGGAAGTGCGCAGTGGTAAACATACCATACGGTGGAGGCAAAGGCGGTGTTATCTGTGACCCGAAGAAAATGTCAAAGGGAGAACTGGAACGGCTTTCAAGGGGTTATGTTAGAGCAATTGCACAGTTTATCGGCGATGAAAAGGATATACCTGCACCAGATGTGTACACAACACCTGAGATTATGGCATGGATGATGGACGAATTCTCAAAGATAAAGCAGTACAATGTCCCGGGTGTATTCACAGGAAAACCACTTTCCATCGGTGGTTCTGCAGGCAGAGGGGATGCTACGGCAAGAGGCGGCTCATACTGTATTAGAGAGGCGGCAAAGGCACTGAATATCAAACTGAAAGGTGCAAATGTTGCAATCCAGGGATTTGGAAATGCAGGACAGTTTGCAGCAAAGATTCTATCAGAGGAGTACGGATGCAAGATAATTGCAGTGAGCGATTCAAAAGGTGGAATTTACAGAAAAGAAGGACTTGATGTGAATAAAGTACTGGAACACAAGGAAAAGACAGGCAGTGTGCAGGATTTCCCAGGCGCCAAGAACATCACAAACAAGGAGTTGCTGGAACTCGAGTGCGACATTCTTGTCCCCGCTGCACTTGAAAACCAGATTACAAAGGATAATGCAGGAAAGATAAAAGCAAAGATTGTGGCTGAGCTCGCAAACGGACCAACAACACCAGAGGCAGATGAAATCCTCTACAAGAACAAGGTGTTTGTAATACCTGACTTCCTCTGCAATGCCGGTGGTGTCACGGTTTCATACTTCGAATGGGTGCAGAACATAAACGGATACTACTGGACTGAGAAGGAAGTGCATGAGAAACTGGACAGAATAATGACCGAGGCATTCCATTCCGTGTATGAAATGTCACAGAAGGAAAAGGTGCACATGCGCCTTGCTGCATACATGGTTGCGGTAAAACGCGTTGCAGAGGCAGTGAAGGCAAGGGGCTGGGTATAACTACTTTTCCACAACTTTTTTTCCATATTTTTGTGGTATAATTTCAAGTTTTCCATCGAATTTTTTCCTTATTCCTGCTCCTCCCAGAAATCGGTCGAGAAAAACTGCAAGTGCCCCGACTTCAGAGTGCGGTTGATTCCCGATTGCCACATTGTAATCCACTAATTTATATACCTCACCAGGAACTTTCTCTGCACCTACAATTATGAGTATGTCCTTATCCTTTGGTATTTCAGCCAGCACTTCATCAATGTGTATTCCATACATCGTTAGATGTACCTTTATTCCATTCCAGTTCTTTATAACCTCACGCCAGGATCTGGCAAGATACACCCTGAAATCGCCACCAAAACGCTCATTCACGCTCTCGACTGTTCTCTTTATTTTTTCATCTGGTGGCGTAAGATATACTGCGTCAGCACCAAATGCTCGAGCTACAAGGCATACATGCGTTGTGACGCGTGCATCACGCTGGAATCGATGACCAAGCCGGAGGACAGCAATCATACAGAAATCACTTCTATTCTGTGCCCTTTGTAATCAAGCTTCAACGACCTTCTAACAATGCTTTTAAGAAAGGTGGAAGACACATTCAATTTTTCTGCCACATCGCCTGCAAACATGCCACTCGTACCAACCAGGTCTATAATCTTGTCCTCCCACTTTTTGAACTCACTATCGCTCATACCAGCCACATAAATCACATCAATTATCTCATTCATAGGGGCACCGCAATTTATGTTGTAGGCGGAGTAATAGGAATGGTACCCCTTCTCTGTTTTTCCATCTTTTGATGTTTGCCAGCGGGTTTCCACAAGCTTTAATTTTTCAAAAAATTTAAGAACCCTTACTCCCTCCTTTCCGTACTTCTCCTGAATTTCTCGTTCCGTTCGCCAGTTGTCCACAAGTTCTCTGAATACTTGTGCCTTAAGCTCGGTATCAAGCGAGCGAAATACCGAAACCAGTTCGCCAATATCCGTGATTACTTTTACCCGCGTCATAGTTTCCTCGAGGGTAATGCATTCTTAAGATAAAATCTTTTTTGCAGTACGCACACCATAAGAATTGATATTATCCATAGTATATATGAAAACTGTATCTCTGGAACTTCACTCACGGTTATCACAAACACACCAGATGGTGCATCGCTGGGCAGTGAGGACATGTGCCCCACATTATCGTAAGCAACGATATAGTAATAAACAAACCCGGAAGGCGGTGCCTGGATTCTGCACGAGTATAACGCCCCACTCTTGTTCATAATCACGGTGTCAAATGTTATGTTATCATATGAATAATACACTGTCACATTCTTCACGCCACTGTAGTCATCGGTTACTGTAGCATTGATAAAAATCTCGCTGTTTGGTGCTGCATAGGATACGGGTGTATGCACAATTGCTGGTGGGCTCGTGTCATGCGTGACAATACATATCTCCATGTATCTTTTGTTATTTGCAGTGTAGTTATCTGACTTAAGGGTTTCAACTAAAATTGTGTAATTACCCAGTTCTGAAAAAGTGTACTGCCAGGTTATTTTGTATGTTTCATTCTGCATTAGCGTCTGGGTGATTGTTTTTGTGTCCGTATATACCACAACCTGTGTTCCACTCACATTCTTTGCCAGGGTAATTCTTACTGGTATGTTCGATTGTGCACCTGAGCCATAGTTTTCCACATATGCAGTTATGTTATAGGTGCCAATTTCGTAACTGGATGTGTTTGTAAATGGCTCAACTTTCATCACACCAACATCATCAGAGATATTGAGAATGTAATATGGGTTCTTAACCGAATCAACGAGATACACTACCGCTTCTATCTGGTCGTAACATGCAGGATATATTTTTGAGGCAGGTGGATGAAATCCATCGGAGATAGCATCGTAGAATGATGGATAAAGTTCTGGCGAGAACGAAAGTGTTCTGTGAACCCCATAAAGATAATCCATTGCAGAACCTCCAACGCTGTACAGCACATCTGGTGGCTGACCAATTATCCATGAACGCGTGGAGCCAGCAGTGTTTCTGAGCAATGATTTTATCCTGTATGCGGTTGCATTGAAGTATTGCTCGTCTGGCGTGTTCGCGGATGTGTAGCCCCATGGATAGAGAATGTACTGTCCATATGTATGGTAGGACATGCCAACGATAAAGTGGTGCTGTTTTACAAAATTCATGTACGCCTGAACCTCTGGTTCAGAAGCGGAATAGGGTCCACGAAAATCATCGTCACCCGGATTTGGACTTGAGCCAGAACCCCAGGCAAACGGATAGTTGCGATTCAGGTCAACGCCATCATAACTTTCCTCAAAAATTCCATTCTGATTGTTATCCCGCTTGTTCTTCCGCCACATGTTCGTGGATGTGGGGTCAATTCCATCGTTTCCAGCACCATCATAAACACGTCCATCTGGATTCATCGTGGGTATTACCCATATCTGCGTGGAATTTACAAGTTCCCTTATTGTGGCATTTGTGCTGTATTCATCAACAAATTTATGGATGATGAACATGGCAAGCTCGATTGTGAGCCACTCCCTTGCATGGTGGTTGCTGTCAAATAGAATCTCGGGCTTATCTGGGTCTTCCAAATTCACATTGCTCGAAATCTTCACAGCCCATATGTCCCTGCCTTCCCATGATTTTCCGATGCTGATTACCTTCATGATATCTGGATGCTGTGCGGATAAATTGAACAACTCCTGCGTCAGGCCGTTTGTTGAGTTGTAGGAGTGATACATATCCCAGAGCTTAATATCATTTTGTTCATATGCAACATGCCCTGCGCCAGCCATACTCGAAAAAATCGCACCATACAGCAATGCACATAACCAGAATGCTAAGAATTTCTTTTGCATGTTATCCCTGATTGGCTGAGTATTATATATCTTTTGTGCTGTGAAACACCTAGATTTGCCAGTTTATGCTTCTATTTTTCATCCACCTTCTTATATTCAGCATCCACATATTCCTTCTGCGGTGTTCCCTGCTGCGTCTCCTGCGTTGTTTGTGCTCCACTTTGAGGTGGTGGCGAGCTCTGCTGATAGAGCCGTGTACTCACTTTTCCCAGTGCGTCCAGCAGTTCATCCATATTTTTCTTCATTTCACCCGTATCTTCTTTTTCCATCGCCTTCTTCAGATTTTCAATGCACTCGTTTATCTTTTTCTTTTCATCCTCAGTAATTTTGTCTTTAAACTCATTCAAGGTTTTCTGCGTGTTGTAAATCAATGATTCTGCTTTGTTCTTTGTCTCCACCAGTTCTAGCTTTTTCTTATCCTCAGCAGCGTACTTCTCCGCCTCCTTCATCATTGCGTCAATCTGCTCCTTTGAAAGCTTCGTAGAGGCAGTTATCGTAATGCTCTGCGATTTGCCAGTTGCACGGTCCTTCGCAGAAACATTAAGGATGCCGTTTGCATCAATATCGAATGTAACCTCTATCTGTGGAACTCCTCTGGGTGCTGGTGGAATTCCTGAGAGAAGAAATCTGCCCAGTGAGGTATTATCCTTCGCTAGCGGGCGTTCGCCCTGGAGTACATGGATTTCAACCGTGTTCTGGAAATCTGATGCGGTTGTGAATACCTCGGTCTTTTTCGTTGGAATTGTTGTGTTGCGTTCAATTATCTTTGTGAACACGCCACCAAGTGTTTCAACACCAAGCGAAAGCGGTGTAACATCAAGCAGGAGGATGTCCTTAACTTCACCTGCCAGCACAGCACCCTGGATTGCAGCACCAATTGCTACGCATTCCATTGGGTCAACACCACGCTCAATTTTTTTGCCGAGGATTTTTTCCACAAAATTCTGGACTGCTGGCATTCTTGTAGGACCGCCAACTAGAATAACCTTATCTATCTGCTCTTTGGTTATGTTTGCATCCTTAATTGCCTGGTTTATCGGCGCCTCACATCGCTTCAGGATTGGTTCTATAAGTTCTTCCAGCTTTGCCCTTGTAAGTGTCATCTGGAGATGTTTGGGACCACTGCTGTCGGCTGTGATAAATGGCAGGTTTATTTCTGTCTGGAGTACGGAGGATAGCTCAATTTTTGCCTTCTCTGCAGCATCCTTGAGACGCATCAGTGCCATCTTATCCTTTCGCAGGTCAATTCCGTTTTCTTCCTTAAACTTCGCGCAGATATAGTCAATTATTGCATTATCCATGTCCGTACCACCAAGCTGGGTATCACCAGATGTGGAGAGTACTTCAAAAACGCCTTCACCAAATTCCATGATTGTTACATCCAGTGTGCCTCCACCAAGATCAAAAACCAGAATCTTCTGCTCCTTCCCTGCCTTGTCCAGTCCATATGCGAGCGATGCTGCGGTGGGTTCATTTATTATTCTTACCACATCCAGGCCTGCAATCGTGCCTGCGTCCTTTGTTGCCTGCCTCTGGTTGTCATTGAAATATGCAGGTACTGTAATCACTGCCTTTTCGATTTTCTCACCTAAAAATGCCTCAGCATCCCGCTTTATTTTCTGGAGGATGAATGCAGATAACTGTTGTGGTGTAAATTCTTTCCCGTATATGTTGTACTTGTAATCAGTCCCCATTTTTCGTTTTATTGCGTACACCGTACCCTCAGGGTTTGTGATTGCCTGCCTCCTTGCTGGCTCTCCAACAAGTAACTGTCCATCTTTTGTAAATGCCACATATGAAGGAAATGCCTTACCACCGAGGGTAGTGCCTTCAGCACTTGGAATTATTACTGGCTTGCCACCCTCAATCACAGCTGCTGCGGAGTTACTCGTTCCTAAATCAATCCCGATAATCTTGGTCATGATAATCACCAAAAATAGTATAAATGCACTACTATATAAAAGTTTCTGCGAATATGTTGTGTTGTGCGAGTCCATAGAAGAATTTATGTGTGCCAATTAACTGGAATGCTTCCAGGGTAATGCTGAATTGCTGGTTAAAAATTCGGAATGAGGACTGTGAGAGAGTATCTCACTTGACCGTAGTCGTGCAACACAGCATCCCATGCTGCACAGTGTTTAACAGCGAATTGAGATTATTTACTCAAAAGATGATTCAAACTCTTCCTGAAGGTCAATCACCGCCTGTTCCAGTACCTCGTTTATCGATGTGCTTTTATATTCTCGCATGCCTCCAAGTTCACTCTGAATTCTGGCTATAAATGTATTTGCCTGCTTTATGAATTCAATGTTGCAGATTCTCTCTTCCACCATTGTTTTCACCTCGCTAGCTTCTGTTCTTGCTTAACCTTTTCATTTACCCGATATCATGAATAATATATATCCTTTGCGAATAGAACGATATGGACGCAAATCAATAATTTTCTTTCATCACAGGTCCAAAAACATATACGCAATCTTTTAATATTGTAACCTAATACGGATAAAACGGTGATGAAAAATTGGCAGATACCGAGAGCTTAACCAGGTTTGTGAATCGTGTGGAAGAATTTGAGGAATTGAAGAGGCATCTAGATGCCGTATTGAGAGGAGAAGGAAGGTTTGTCGTTATTGCTGGTGAAGCGGGAATTGGAAAAACACGGCTTGTAATCGAGCTAAAGAACTATGCCTCTCAGTTTGGGGTTAGATTTTATCGTGGGAGATGTTTATACAATGAGAACTCGGACCCATATTTGCCACTTATAGATGCCCTGAACCAGTATTTTGAAGAAAGTGGTGAGAAGAAGGAGGACCAGGGAGCTTTACTACCAATCGGCATCACTGGCCTAAATCAAATGCCAGCTAATGAAAATAAGAATGAATACATTCCCATAGGAATTGGCGCGGATGCATCAGATGTGAAGCCAATTGAAAAAATCGATGTGGACACTGAACGAGATAAGATGTTCGGCACAATCACGAATCTCGTGGTTGAAATTTCAAAGATACATCCGATTGCGATTTTTATAGATGATTTACAATGGGCAGACACGGGCACACTTCAGTTATTACACTACCTTACAAGGAATATGCGAAATGCTAGAGTACTGTTACTTGGGGCATATCGTCCCGAGGATTTGCAGGAATTTGAAGGTGTGCATCCTCTAATAGAAATAATGCAACGAATGCGACTTGAAAGATTGTATCACCAGATAGAACTTCAGCGTCTTAAGTATGAACATGTACAGGAGCTTGTAAAAGCAATACTTCAGGTGAGTGATATCTCACCGACATTTATGAAAAGATTGTATCTGGAAACGGAGGGAAATCCATTTTTTATTGAGGAAGTGTGCAAATCCCTCATTGAAGAAGGCATTGTTAAACCTGGAGGTTATGCATGGGATGTGGGAATCGACTGGGAGAAAATCCCAATCCCGAACACCATAAAAGATGTTATCAGCAGGAGAATCGCAAGACTTGACGAGGTGAGTAAGAAGGTTCTTATGTATGCTGCAGTTATTGGACATGAATTCAAATTTAATATTCTATCAAAGGCGGTGGAGATGAATGAGGTGGAACTTCTGGATCCAATTGATAAGTTAATCAACATGAAGCTTATTAAAGAGAGCGAAACTGCAGAAGAAACATATGTATTCGAGCATGCACAACTGAGAACGGTAGTTTATGAGAGCTTGAGTAAGAGCAGATTGCGCATTATGCACAAGAAACTGGGTGAAATTATTGAAGAAATGTACAAGGATTCAATCGATGAAGTGGTTTTCGTATTAGCCAGACACTTTACTATCGGTAAAGTTCAAGATAAGGCACTGGAATATAACATAAGAGCTGGAGATACTGCCAAAAAATTATTTGCGTATCATGAAGCACTCAGGTACTACGACACAGCACTTCAGTTACTCGAAGAGGAAGACATTTCTACGATCGAGAAGAGCAAGAGAGTTATTCAGCTCCTTCAAACTGTAGGTGAACTGAAACAACTATTGGGGAAATGGGACGATGCTCTGACGAATTTCGAAAAAATTGTTGAGATTTGCAGAAAAATAAATGATGAGCGAAGTATGGCATATGCACTAATTGCAATTGGAAACATACGGCGGAGACGTGGGGAATTTGAAATTGCCAGGAAGTGCTATGAAGAGGCGTTGAAAGCGTTTGAAAAAACAAAAGATATAAAAGGATTGGCAGATTGCTACAGAGGCATCGGATACATACTGTGGAGACAGGGAGATTATGATGGAGCAATCGCAGAGTATAATACTGCTATGAAGCAAATTATCCAGACGGGCGATATTAAACGACTGGGTACTGTATTTATAGAATTGGGCAATGTATATGGAGACCGTGGGATTTTTAGTAAATCTGAAGAGTACTTTAAGAAGGCAATTGAGGAATTGAAAAAAGTCAATGACTTGAATGAACTGGCAAGGGCACACAACAATTTAGGAGATTTATATATGCAAGAGGGGATGTATGCAAAAGCAATAGAAAATTTTGAGAAGTGTAGAGAATATGCCGAAAAAATTGGAAACATTGACTGGGTTGGCTGGGCGCTCTTCAACATGGCAGAAGTTTATACAAAAACTGGCGAAATTGAAAAGGCAAAACAGTGCAACATGCGTGCCAGGCCTTTGATGGAAACCATAAACGACAAAATTGGTATGCAGTCCGTACTCAGAATTGAAGGAAGCATTCTCTTTAAAGAGGGAAAAGTCGACGATGCACTGAAAAGCTACCAGGACGCCCTTACAGTAGCTAGAGAATTGCAAATGCCCTACAACGAGGCAGAAACACTGTTAGAATATGGCACAGCGTTGCTCACTAAAGGGAGTGTGGATGCTGCACTGGATGCATTTCTCCGTGCAAGGACAATTTATGAGAAAATAGGAATGCAACCTAAAATTGAAAAACTGAACGAATTGATTGCTAAATGCAAGAAAAATGAAAAAATGGAGATGGACCATGACGGACGCTAGTTTTGTCGATAGAAAAAATGAATTTAATACGCTTCTAGAGCTTTTCAAAAAGGTAGTTGACGGAAAAGGTCAGACCGTGTTTGTATTCGGTGAGCCGGGAATTGGGAAAACATGTTTATGCGAAAAATTTTGCAGCAGTGTGCAAAACGGAATAGTTCTTAGAGGATTTGTATCTGAAGAGAGTTCGCAACCATACCAACCAATTGTCCAGGCACTTGGTGAATACTTCAATCTGGCTAAAGAAGTTGTAGAGAAAGATACTGAAAGAATCATGGAAATTATTAAAAAAAGGCATGCGCTAATCTCAGGTTCTGAGGAAATTATATGTAATTTCCTATCTCCTTCGTATACCATAACCAAAAATGGACATGAGGATATGCAACTGTCGAGGATGCGCATGTTTGAAATCGTTGCAAGGCTTGTCCAGAGCATAGCTACAGAACAACCGCTCATTCTTTTCATGGAAGACCTTCACTGGGCAGACAAATCTACATGGAATCTAATTCATTACCTTGCAAGGAACATTGAAGAAAAACGGGTGATGATACTTGGTACATACAGAAATGACGAAATGGTAATTCCAAAAACTGGTGAGGTAAGGCCAATTCTGGATGCTATGCAACGAATGAGGCGTGAAAGAATATTTCATGAAATTCCACTTTCTAGATTTTCAGAAAAAGACACTGAAGAATTTGTGAAAACTCTGGTGGGCGGGGAAATAAACCCGGAGTTGATAAAGAATCTGCACAAGCTTTCCGAAGGCGTGCCCCTTATCCTAAAAGAATATGTTGAGCATATAAAACAAGATAATAGAGATTATTCGGAAATTGTACCTGAATCATATAATGCAAGCATTCTCAAACGACTTAGAGAACTCGATGAGCAAAGTGTCCAGCTAGTGCAGTTGTGTGCTGTAATCGGAGAAAGAATTGAGATGGATATACTCATTAATCTGTTGAGCATAGATGAGGACAAATTACTTGAGATGTTAGAAAAACTGTGTAAAGCAAATATCCTGATGGAAATCCAACCTGGCGAGTACAAATTCGTGCATAACCTTATGCGAAAAGCAATATATCAGAACATTCCAGATGTGATAGATATTCATCTAAGAGTAGCGTCTGCCATGGAAAGTGTGTCACAGTATAAAACAGGCAAACCCCATCTACTTGCGTATCACTATATGAAAGGTAATGACCTCGAGAAATCTGCGTTTTATTCTATTGAGGCGGGAGAACTTGCATTGCGGAGGTATGCGATTGATGAAGCAAAACATCTCCTTGAGCGAGGTGTAGAATTACTTGAGAACAAACTTGATACATTAGAACGAGAAATGAAAATAGCAAATGCCCTTATGAATCTCGGAAACATTCAACGGGACATTGGAAAGCTGGATGATGCGAAAAAATCGTTTGATAGAGTTCTTCGCTTAGCTTTTGATATTGGTAGTAAAAAACTGGCTTCAGAGGCATATAGAAGGATTGGAAACATATTTGAAACGAAAGGGAAATATGATGCGGCATTTGCACACTATAAAAAGGCACTGGAAACTGCAATAGAGGCGAGAGATATAGAAAGTATTGCGTATGCGTATGAGGCACTCGGCGGTTATTCCTGGCGTGTGGATAAATTAGAAGAAGCCGAGAGATTTCTGAATGCATGCCTCGAAAATGCCATTGCACTGGGAGACAATGTTTTGATCGCTAGATGCCATACAGGTCTTGGGAACATTGATTTTAAGACAGGCAAATACCAGAATGCAATCGAACATTTTGAAACCGCTCTCAAGACACTGCCGGAGAAGGAGGTCCCGGAGAAACTTAGAAATCTCAATAATATCGCAGTCGTATTTACTTTGATTGATAAGTTTGACGAAGCTGAACAAAAATATACAGAACTTATAAATGAGGGGCAGAAATATGGTCTGATACGCCATATTGCATATGCTTACGGAAATTTAGCAGCAATATATTCCGAACGAGACATGTTTGATAAGGCAATCGAGGCGGGTAACAAAAGTATTGAATTTGCACAGAAAATAAATGATTTGTACTGTATGACAATGGCAAAAACGAGCGTTGCCAGAGCGATGGGAAAGAAGGGAGATGTTGTGAAATATATGGAAGCAATAGATGAGGCAATCTCGATATTCAATGAACTTGGACTGAAGTACGATATTGCTGCCCTGTATTTTGATGCTGCAGATACAATGTATTATCTCCAGAAATTTGATGAGGGAAACCAATATCTTAAAAAGTCCATCGAAATTGGGAAATCTGTAGGCGCAGAAGGAATATTTAAAAAAATAGATGAACTAAAACAGAAATATGGTGACAAAATAAAGATAGAGTAAAAAATTTAAATTTTTGCTCATCTCTTTTCGAGCCAGTTTTCTACACTCCATCCTACAGTTCCATCTGTGTACTGAACTCGCCACCATGTGTAGCCATCTGCGGTCTGTGGGCCTCCAAGAATTGTGCCTGTAGCTCCATAAGGTTCAGCTTTAATTACGCCGTAGCTAAGTCCCGGACCATATCTCACATTCAGTCCGCTGGTAGCAGTTACCTTTACATGGTCTCCGATTTTGAATTTGCCAGTTGAGCCAGAGTATTTTTCAAGCCAGTTCTCAGCACTCCAGCCCGTCACTCCATCACTGTATTGAATTTTCCACCAGGTATATCCATCTGCGTCTACAGGTCCACCAACAACTTTACCTGTGGTTCCTGATGGTTCTGTTTTGATCACGCTGTAGCCAAGCCCTGGCCCGCTTCTTACATTCAGATTTGCTGTTGTTACCACGATGTCTCCCATTTTGAACTTGCCTGAAGAACCTCCGCCACCTCCGGAGTATTTTTCAAGCCAGTTCTCAGCACTCCAGCCCGTCACTCCGTCGCTGTATTTTATTTTCCACCAGTAATACCCAGTTGCATATTGTGAACCCGCCACGACAACACCAGTTGTGCCTTTCGGTTCTGTCTTAATTATAGAACTTCCCGTACCAGGCGCCACACGAACATTGAGGTCTGCCGTTGTAATCACAGTATCTCCAATATTGAATTTCGTGCTGCTACCACCTCCACCGCCGCCTCCACCTCCACCGCCGCCCCCGCCACCACCGCCGCTTCCGCCGAGGATGTGGACAAATCGGTATTTTGAGGCACCACCAAGTCGCCAGTCAGCACCAAAATGTGAGGTTGTGTGGGCTGCGACCTTTCCACCACCAAGGTAGAGCGCTACATGGTCCCAGCCTCCGCCATTCCAGTCGTAAACGATGACATCTCCCATCTCCAGGTCGTTGATTGAACTTTTATCTACTGCGTTGCCCGAACTCACGAGCCAGTTTCCAAGTGCACCTGCACCCGGTTCGCCGTAGGTGGGTGGCACTCGTGAGGGAACTTTAAGACCGCCACCTTGCTGATGTGATTCACTGCCTATACAGCAAGACACGAAGTGTGCACAATCACAACCGCTTCTATACTGGACAGATGTTCCCTGGGCTAACCACTCGTAACTGCTACTACTATACCAGAAGTACCCATCACTTACAACCTTATCCCAGTACTTTGCTGCATAGTTGTATGCTGCCTGCCTGTTGTATCCACTGGAACTACCTCCGCCACCTCCGTCATTTCCACCAGTGACTTTCTCCAGCCACTTTACAGTTCCATCGCCCTCTGCACTCCAGCCAGTGACATCATAGTATTTTATTTTCCACCAGTAATAACCTGATTTTGAGACAGGGCCATCGAGTATTGTGCCTGTTGCACCATATGGCTCAGTCCTCAAATAATTACCATATGGAGCATCCCGCACATTCAAGCCACTGCTTGCAATAACTTTAACTGTGTCTCCTGGCTTAAAGTTTGAGGCGCCACCGCCACCACCCGGGGATGTTGTAATTTCAATTCCAGTTCCATACCTTGATTTATGCCATGAGGCAAAGCTGTTCATAATACTTACAATTCCATTTTTCCAGTTTTTATCTGTTGCATAGTGCACATTCATCCCATTCAGGTTTGGACCTTCGTAGTATGTGCCACCAGGCGTGAGATAAGATGTTTTTATCTTGCCCATGACCACATCTACACATTGAGTATAAGATGAGAATGTCCATGCATGACCATATGGATTTGAGTCATCAGCGCCCCAACCGAAGAGATTGTGTTTATCTATACAAATTCGAGATGTGCCCCATCCAGTTTCCCATGCTGCATGTGCCATTATATAGATTGAGTTTATGGTATACTTGTTTCCGCCTGTGACAAACGCCGACGCCATATCATCGCGCAGCATCCCGGACTTTCCCATGTAGTTAAAGTATGCATTGAATTTTGCAGCATCTACATTAGTCACACGCACATTTAAATCACTGTATATACTGAAACTATATACCACAGAGTTTATTTGGGGCTGCGTTTGGAATGCGGAGGCAAACGAGGTTGCTAGAAATAGGAGCCCTATTGCACATACCATCAGTATGGCAATTTTCTTTCCAATCCGCTTTATACCATTTTCTCTCATGATTTACACCTCATCGGTGTAAATATCGCAATGTCGAGTATATAAGCATTCGGTGGTATGTACCAAAATGTACCTCTTCTCGAGGGCGAAAAAAGGACTATGCCTTTTTTTCTGCAAGTAACTTTTTAAGCTGTTCAATTACAGGCACGGGTGTCGGATCGATATCACGGAGGAGAGCAATGTATATACTCACAAAATCACCCACATACATTAAAGATAGCATGTTTGCTAATGTGGATGTGCCCTCTGCCCATACCTCTATAAGGGTGGGCGCACGATTTAACACCAGCGACTTTGTGAGCTCAATCCTCATTTTGTTTCTCTCAAATTCATACTTATGACGCAAAATCACAACAGAGAACCGTTGCGGCTGTGCATCCCCACTCCAGCCCACGGTATCATTGTGATTCATCTCCGGAAACACATCTTCCCTTGCAATCATCTTCGAATTCTCATTCAGCTGCGTACGCCACCTTTTTGCAATAGGTGCAGAAATTCCATTTCCAAATATGTTTGGCACAGTATTTACAATTCTCTTTGCAATCCCCTTTGCGGGATTTCTATCTGTTGGTTTTTCTCCACAAAGTGCCTCTTTTTGCTTTCTACACACCGCAATACTTTCCTCAATTTCTGATGTGCATTCCGAAACTCCTATCGCACCAAGGATAAGGAGTTGAGGTACGAGCATATACGCAGTTGCGCCTCTCGGAGGCATGCCCGCCGGAATTTTTATGTGCAGCACGCCATCTGCAACCGCCTTCTTTTCGAGCAATCCACCAGAGGATATCGCAACTACACGGGCACCTCGTTTTATTGCCTCATCATACGCAGAAATTGTTTCTTCAGTATTACCTGAATAACTGGCAGTAATCACGAGAGATTTCTGTTTGCAGAATGCTGGTAGCGTATAATCCCGATTTACAATGACTGGAACGCCATACTTTTCCCATGCCCATGCGGAAACAATATCTCCACCGATCGCTGAGCCACCCATACCACAGATGATAATATTTTCTGGTTCACACGAGAATCCGCTCAATTTTTTCTCAGCAATCTGCGACGCCTCTTTCAACTGTTCCGGAAATCTTTCTGTAAGCCCGAGCAGTCCACTTGCATCTATTCTCCTCATCTCATTCAAATTATCGATATCTACCATATCACACACCACTACCCCGAGGTTTTTTTCTCATATAAGTTTTTCTGAACTTGAGACATCGGGTAAAACTGCCAATCAGAAGTGATAATGCACATAGAAGGATGAGTATGGGCAGAGCATTAATCTCTGGAACTGGTGGTGTTTCGAGCACCTGAATGTAATAAACAGCGGTACTCGCTGTATTTCCACTCGTGTCCTGTGCAGTGATATAGTAGTCAATGCCTTCCAGTGTTACTGCATCTGCAGGAATCTGTGCAAGATAGTACCCATCGTATGCGTCCATGCTTACCGCAGTATATACCTGTGCACTGTGCTTCTTGTAGTACAGCATAACCGTCTGGAGGCCATGGTCATCATATACAAAGCAGGTAATGTTCACTGCGGTGTGATTAAAGGCGATTGTGAGTGGTGCATGTTCTATTACTGGCACATGCTCGTCAGAGGCATTAATGCAGGCATTGAACCAGCGCTCTGTTGTCCCGTCAAGGTAAGTGGCGTTTATTATATCCCCATAACCAACCTTCAGCACGCCAGGAGCATCTATTTCAGAAAATGCAATGCTGCCCTTGAATATCCCTGTGTTTGCACCTGTCTCAGTGAGTGTTACTGTTTCACCAGCACTTTCGCTCGTGCTTTTGATGACAACCGTTACACTTTCCGCTTGTCCCGGGTTCTGATTTGCCTTCTGGTCTCTCACGGTAATATTTGCAATAGCGGATGTTTCCATGTATGTTTTTTTATCAAGATAGATTGTAGACACACCAAACCAGTCGAGTATGCGTTCCATAAGTAACACTGCCTGCGTTCCATTGCTTATTTGAACTGCGTTAAAACCTGTAAATACGGTCATGAACGAATAAGGCGCAGTTGCATTTACCTTTGTTCCAATCAACTTTCCTGTTTCAGCGTCCCTGAAAATACCTGCAGCAATCCCGTGGTCAGTCACGCCCACATTGAATACATCGTACATGGGTCTGCCAGGAAATGGCTGGAGTGTTAATGTAAGTCCTGCGGTAAGTTCATCAATTCCATCAGCACTGCCACCTGAGGACTGGAGGGTTCTTTCCCACACTGCACCGAGATAATCCCGCAAGAATGTGGCATTAACCCCGGGTTGTGCGGAGGATGTGCTTCCAAGTGCACCTGCAAGTCGGGGCGAAGAGAACCACACCTTCCCGCCGCCATCTAAGTAGTCCACCAGTTGAGAAATATCATATCTGCTGAGTTGTCCCTCCATTCTCCCGAGCGCACCCGATTCCCAGAACACTGCATCGTAGGCATGCATCAGCACTGCACTTGCATGTGCCTTCACTACATTCCATGAATATCCGAGATTGTCAAGGATTCCACAATACGCCTGTTCGCACAGATATCCATCGTCATCATCAACGATTAAAATCTGTCCTCTTCTCTCGTACACCATAATTTTATTCTGTGCAAGGTTGTTTGAATATGTGCTTTCGGTAATGTTTGCATCCACACGGGCATGGAGTTCTACATCTCCCCACACAGGTATAACCGCCTGCACGGTTGCAGTTGCATTTGAATACGCTGGGATTGAGGCGATTGTAGTATTTCCTGCGGGGATTGCTGAAACATAGAAAGAGACATTTACATTGCTCACCACAGCGGGACCATTGTTATACACCCGTGCAGAAATATTTACCGTGGTATTGTATAACGGCACGAGTTCATCGACCACGGGCTTATCCACACTGATGTCCGCAGTTGTGTTCACGAATACATCGAATGTTATAATATCGCCAGGTTTTGAGAAATTTGCGAAAACAATCCCGGTTTTTGTGTACGGGGCGTTTGCAGAGGTGTTGGGATTTGTGGCATCGCTCATACCCGTGGTATCATCTGCCCAGAGGTCGGTCGGTTCTCCACGATTAAGGTTTAACTGCAATTCCTGGGTTCCATCTCTATTATCGAATTCCTCAACATCCATGAGGTAACGCTCAGGGTTTGTCTGCGAACCGTAGGCATCATAATGCCAGATTATTACGCCTGATGCAAGTGCTGCACGGTCAAACCTTGCCATGCACATCGTGCTTATATATTCCAGATAGAACCACTGTGTATCTGAGATATTTACCTGCACAAGGTCCCTGGCAACCTCGCGTGGGCGAAGAGACACATGCTGATTTGTGCTGATGTATGTGGGTGTAAGCCAGCCCTGATGTACCTTTGAATATGGATTGAAGTGCATGGGATTTGAACCAGGCGGATTCCCGTACCAGCAGCCACCAGCCATCACATCCCAGTCACCAGTGCCCATCGAGCGGTATGTAGTATCGTAGAAATCCTCCTCGCCAATGCTATGACCCATTTCGTGAGTAAAGACCCCGATTGAAGCGTTCACATCAGGACCTGTGTTGCATGGTCCGATGTACACCCCATCGTTTGTGGGAAGATACGCCCATGAGGCGTGCGACCATATATTACCAGAAGTATTCCCGGTCGCTGCCGCATCGGGACCTGCATGAATCACAATTACCATATCTACCCAGCCATCACCATCATTGTCATAGGCGGTGAAATTTACCTGCGGATCAACCTGCGGCAGAATTTCTGCAAGCATATCATCGACATATCTACCAGAGTCATAGGAATAGTACGCCATGGTGTGATTTGAGTGGTATACCCCGTACACATCAATTACTGGTTCAAATGCACCGAATGAATTTTCCAGATAGAACTCACGGAGGGAACCAGAAGTATATGTGCCAATACCAGAGAGCATGTTTTCAAAATATGATTTGTCGTGTATAAACTGACAATCTGTGAAATCCATTAGCAGTGCAACATATTTTTTCTGGCCTACTGCTCGATTGTGTTCATACAGGTATGCAAAAAGTTTTTCCCGCACATCATTTCCGTCTGCAAGCCATATGCTCTGTGTTCTTCCAATACCTTTCTCTTCAGGCGGTTCTCCCCTGCCTACAATCTCACCCGTCATCAGCCCCGCCTTCGATGGGACTGCATACCGCCAGAATCCGTCAGAATCCTGCATAATTGTGTAACCGTTGTACTCCAGTTTCCCGCCAATTTCCGCACCAGTCAGGTACGCCTCAAATGCAGTGCCATCCGGCTGTGTAAGAACAATGGGGCGTTCCTGCGGAATGATGTAATCGTAAACGCCATTCCATGGAGCCCCTGCCATCTTTTTTTCTGCTATGGATGCTGAACCCAGGGATAAAACCGTGCTTGACACAAAAATAAGCACAAGAAATCCCGACAGGACACGAGAATATGTTATTCTGTGCATATTGTGATATATGCATTTTTGATATAAGTATGTTTTGATGTTGTAATGTCAACCGACATCGGTAACACAGTAGCGTTGGGCAGGAATACCACGGATACCCATATGATAGCGTTGGTTGTTATACCAATCTCTAAATTC
>Ga0078972_1004920_pt1 | contig 35113 bp, 30 predicted proteins | sample YelNatPaOPGAMG01_FD_67568 | JGI IMG/M metagenome (GOLD analysis project Ga0078972, IMG submission 67568) | Hot spring thermophilic microbial communities from Obsidian Pool, Yellowstone National Park, USA - OP-RAMG-01 (SPADES assembly) (version 2) | ecosystem: Environmental > Aquatic > Thermal...
CAGCAGGGGGCGGAGTACCAGGCCGAACGAGAGCGGCAAGGCGAGGAGTATCAGGCCCAGCGGGAGCAGCAGGGTGAGGAATACCGCATCCTGGCCGAGCGCCAGGGCGACGAATACTCCGAGGCTATGAAAAAGTACGGCGACGCCCGCGAACAATGGCAGACGGACCGCCAGAAAGCCATTAGCTCAGCCGAGGGCAAGATCAAGTTCATCGTGGATAGCTACGGCGGTACCTTCAGCGGCAGCGTCGTCTCCCGCTGGCTGGCCATGTCCATCATCGTGCTGGTTGTGTTTGTGGCCGTGATCATCTTCCAGAAACGGAAGGACACGGTTTGAGCGTTGCCCCGCGCCTGTTGCTGATCAACCCGGCTATGCGGCCAGCCAGCAACGGCCAGGGCGTGGCCGGCGCCGCTACGATGGAACCCCTGGGGCTGGCTTATGTCGCCGCCCTTACGCCCAGCCACTGGCAGATCAGGCTGGTGGACGAGTTGGCCGGCGATGACCCGCTGTGCCCCGATGGCTTCCAGCCGGACCTGGTCGGCATCAGCAGCCTCAGCCCGACGGCGCCGCGCGCCTATGAGCTGGCGGCTCATTGGCGGCGCCGCAGCGTCCCCGTAGTCCTCGGCGGCATGCATGCCACGCTTTGCCCGGAAGAAGCAGCGGCTTATGTGGACTGCGTCTTCAAGGGCGAGGCGGAGGGCGCCTGGCCGGAGTTGATCGCCGATTTCGAGGCCGGAGCTCTGCGGCCACTATACGACGGCGGCGCCTCGGACCTGGCGCGCTCGCCGTTGCCGCGGCGCGACCTGTACCGCCACGGTTACCGCGTTGCCCTGGTGAGCGCCTCGCGCGGCTGCCGGTACCGCTGCGAGTTCTGCGCCGTCTGGCGATTCGGCCAGGGCCGGCTGCGCACCCGCCCGGTCGAGGCCGTCCTGGCTGAGTTGGCGCAAGGGCGGCGCGGTTATGTCACCCTGTTCACCGACGACAACATCTGTGCCGATCGCCAGTACTCGCTCGCCCTTTTCCGCGCCATCGCCGAGCGGGGCTTGCGGCGCCGCTATGCCGTCCAGGCTTCGCTCAACATCGCCGACGACGACGAACTGCTCGCCGCCCTCAAGGCAGCCGGTTGCTTCGTCATCATGGTCGGCCTGGAGTCCGTGAACGAGGCCACTCTGCGGGCGATGCGCAAGGGCGTGAACCTGAGCGTGGGTGTGGAGCGCTATCAGGAGAAGATCGAGCGCCTGCACGCCCGCGGCCTCATGGTCGCTGCCACTTTCATCCTCGGTGGCGACGGCGATGGGCCGGACATCTTCGCCCGCACGGCGGAGTTCGTCCTGAAGGCGGGCGTGGACCTGGCCCATTTCGGCCTGCTCATGCCAACCCCAGGCACCGACCTGTTCGAGCGGCTCAGGGGCGAGGGTCGCCTGCTCTACACCGACTTCCCGAAGGACTACGCCAGGCTGGACCTGAACAGCGCTCAGTTCATTCCTTCCGGCATGACGACCGAGGATGCGGAAAGGGGGTTGCGCGCCGCCACCCGGGCGATCAGCGCCTGGCCCGTGGCGCTGCGCCGCGCCCTGCGCACCTGGCGGGCCACCGCCAACCCCGCCGCCGCTGCCATCTCGCTCATCTGGACGCGCACCGGCCTCCACGCCCGCGTCTTCAACTACGGCAGCTAGAGGGGCCAGCATGAAGATCCTCGTCCTCGCTCCTTTCTCGGATGAGGGATTGGCGCGCCTGCGCCGCCTGGGCGACGTTGTCTACGAACCCTGGCTGGCCACCCGCCGCATCTGGGATCCGGAGGAACTCGGCGCTCGCCTGCACCAGGATGGCATTGACGCCGTCATCATCGAAGCGGACTTCGTGCTGGCGGAGACGCTGGCGGCGGCGCCCGGCTTGCGCTTCATCGGCCTTTGCCGGGGCGATGTCGGCCCTCATGTTGACCTGGAGGCGGCGGCTCAGGCGGGCGTATGCGTGGTTCGCGCCTCGGCACGCAACGCCACCGCCGTGGCTGAGCTGACGATCGGCCTGATGCTCGCTTTGGCGCGGCGCATTCTGCCCGCCCATGCCGCCATTGTCTCGGGCCGCTGGAGCAGCCCCCTCGACGGCTACGCTGGCTTTCGCGGCTGCGAACTTGCAGGAAAGACGGCCGGCCTTATCGGGCTCGGCGCCGTAGGCCGGGAGGTGGCCCGGCGTTTGCTGGCCTTCGACATGACTCTCCTCGCCCACGACCCGCCTCTGGCCGAGCGCGGCGGCGAGAGCGCCGGGGTGCCTCTCGTCGGGCTCGACGAACTGCTCCGCCGCTCAGATTTCGTCTGCCTGCATGCGGCGGTGACGCCGAGCAGCGCCGGCATCATCGGGGCGCGGGAACTGGCCCTCATGCGGCCGGGCGCCTACCTGGTGAACACGGCCCGTGCCGCCCTGGTTGATGAGCAGGCCCTGCTCCAGGCGCTGCAGGAACGGCGGCTGGCCGGCGCTGCCCTGGACGTCCACAGTGTCGAGCCGTTGCCGCCCAACTCCGCCTGGCTGGCGCTTGACAACGTCATCCTCACGCCACACATCGGCGGCGCCAGCGACGACGTGGTGCGCCGGCACTCAGAGGCGATCGTGGCTGACCTGGAGCGTTGGTTGAGAGGAGAGCCAGTACCGGGCCGGGTCGTCTAGCCCGGCGATGGGCGCGGAACTTGCACCCAAGAAGAGGCATCTCGGCCCTGGTAGGGGTAGGCCCCTTCGCTGCGGCTGACCGAGGAGAGTATTCTGAGCCAGGGAAGGGAACAGGGATGGATAGGGATAGACGCGGATGCACGCGGGTCAGAAGCCAATGCGCTATCTTGCATCAGCGTGGATCTGCACTTGCCAGCGGCCCCTCGTCTTGGCTGGATGGTATTTTCAGGTGAGTGAAGCGTATGGATAGGGCGAACGCAGCCTGCCTCCTGGCCCTCGACGCTGGCACCAGTGGCGGCAAGGCCATGGTCTTCGACAGTGGCGGCCGCCTGTTGGCTGAGGCGGCGCAGGCATGGGGTTACCGCACACCGCCGGAGGCTGCCCCGTGGGGCAGGGAGTTCGACCCGCTCGCTTTCTGGCGGATCATGTGCGATGTCGCCCGTGAGGCTTTGGCGCGCTCACAGGCGGCGGATCGGGTCGTCGCCATCGGCAGCACCGCCCAGCGCCAGGCGACCATTCTGGTGGACGGGCAGGGTGAGGAGCTTTACGCCGGCCCGAACATAGACCTGCGGGCCTGTTTCGAGGGCGCCCGCCTCCTTTGCGAGGAGGGCGAAAGGCTGCACGCCATCACCGGGCACCTGCCGCCGATGATGTTCGCCGCCTGCCGCTGGCTCTGGTTCCGCCAGCACCGGCCGGACATCTGCCGCCGCACCCGCCACCTCTTCATGATGGGCGACTGGCTCACCTGGCGCCTCTGTGGCCGCAGCCAGAGCGCCTTCGTCACCGCTCCGAGCAACGCCGCCGAGACCGGCCTCTTCGACGTGGCCGTTTGCCGCTGGTCCCACGAACTACTGGAAGAGACGTGCCTGCCCATGGACGTGCTGCCGCCAGTGAGGGCAGCCGGCAGCCAGGCAGGCGAGCTGAGCCAGGAGGCAGCGGAAGCGCTTGGCCTGCGACCGGGCCTGCCTGTGGCGGTGAGCGCCGCCGACACGGGCTGTGGCCTGCTGGGCATGAACCTGACGCAGCCCGGGCAGGCCGGTCTGGTGGCCGGCTGGAGCGCCCCCGTCCAACTCGTCACCAGCCGCCCTGTGTTCGACCCGGAGCGGGCCCTGTGGACGACCTGCAGCGCTCTTCCCGGGCAATGGCTGCTCGAGGGCAACCCTGGCCCGGCCGGCGCCGCCTATCGCTGGATGCGGGACATAATCATGCCCGGCTCGCCCTATGAAGCGCTGGATGAACTGGCCGCCAGCGCCCCGGCCGGGTCGCGAGGCGTGCTTGCCCTGCTCGGGCCGCGCATTGCCGACTACGACAATCCGCAACTGCTCTGGGGCGGCATGCTGCTGCCCGAAGCAAACGATCTGCTGCCCATCGGCCGGGCGGAAGTGGTGCGCGCCGCCCTGGAGAACATCGCCTATGCCGTGCGCGCCAACCTGGAGCGAGTGGAAGCGGTAGGCAAGCGCCAGGCAGCGGAACTGGGGCTCGGCGGCGGGCTCTCTCGCAGCCGCCTTTTCCCCCAGATCGTGGCCGACGTCTTGGGCCGGCCAGTGCGCCTGGCCCCTCAAGCATGCGTCAGCACTCTGGGTGCGGCGATCTGCGCCGCCTGCGCCGCCGGGCTTTACAGCGGTCTGTCGGAGGCAGCGGCGGCCATGGTGCGGCCTGGCGAACTGCTGCTGCCGGAGCGCGCTGCCCAGGCGGAGTACCTGGACACCTACGAGCGTTGGCTCCAGGTCTACAGCAGCCTGCGCCAGATCAGCGCCACCCTGACCTGAGCGCCTGCCCATGCGAGTTGGCACGCAGGCCGCACTGTTACCTAGGGAATGGCGGCTTTCAAGGCCAGGGCGCTTCTGGCATAATGTCGCCGAGCATACATAAGTTCGGCTAGCCCGCCAAAGGGAGCTCAGAAATGGCAGGTACCCCACCAGATAGCCAGGCCGACACCGTAGTCCCCTCGGCGCCGCCCGTGTTCGCCAGCCTGACGGACGTGGGCCAGGTGCGTGGCCACAACGAGGACTATGTCAGCCAGTATGTGCCGGCGGATCCGCAGGTGCGCCGGGTGCTTGGCTCGCTTTTCGTCGTCTGCGATGGCGTCGGCGGTGGCGCCGCTGGCGAGGTGGCGAGCGAGCACGCCGTGAAGACCATTCTGGCGGACTATTACGCCCCAACCAACCAGGCTCTGCCCCAGGCCCGGCTGATCGCCGCCATCCAGCGTGCCAACCAGGAGATTTTCCAGGAGAACGAGCGGCGCAACGACGAGCGCAAGATGGCCACGACCGTGGTCGCCGCGCTGCTGATAGATCACCACGTGTTGGTGGCTCACGCGGGCGACAGCCGCGCCTACCTGATCCGCGATGGCCGAGCCATCCAGATCACCAAGGACCATTCCTGGGTGGCGCAGATGGTTGACGCCGGGGAACTGACCAGCGCCGAGGCTGAATCCCACCCCTGGCGCAACCGCATCACGCGCAGCCTCGGCATGTCGGAGACGGTCGAGGTGGATACGCAGGTGCTGGAACTGCAGCCTAACGACGCCCTGCTGCTCTGCAGCGACGGCCTGAGCCGCTATGCGACGGACGCCGACATCGCCGCCGCCGTCAGCCAACTGCCGGTGAACCAGGCGGCCAAGGCCCTGGTGGACCTGGCTAACCGCAACGGCGGCAAGGACAACATCTCCGTCACCATAGTCACCCCGGAGCGGGAGGCGGCGCCGGCTCACCCGGCGGCCTCAGCCGGAGCCTCTGCGCCAGGGGTGGCGTCCGCGCAGGGGGCTCCCGTCCCGCCGGTAGCTCCGGTTTCGCCGGCGGCCCCTGGGGCCACACTCTCTGCTGGAGCACCGCCGCCGGCGACGGCGGCCAAGGTGGCGGCGCCTACGGCGGCCCAGATGCCGGCACCGCTGCAGGCAGCAGCGCAGAGCCAGCCCCGCCACGGCCTGCTGATCGCCCTGATCGGCGCCGTCATCGCCCTGGTCCTGATCGCTGCTGCCGCCTTCCTCCTGCGCGACCGCATCGCGGCACTGCTCGCCGGCCCAGCCACGGCCACCGCCACCCTGGTGCCCGCCACGGTGGCGCCGCCGCCAGCCACGGCTACGCTGCCCCTGCCGACTGCCACGCAGGCCGCCGGAGTCGTGGCCAGCCCATCGCCCACAGGCGCGCCGGCTGAGACGGCGGCGCCCACGGGGACGGGCGCCACTTCACCGGCTGTGCTGGAGACGGGCAGCGCTTCTCCCGAGGCAACCGGAGCTAGCGCCTCGCCCACGGAAACGGCATCAGCCACACAGGCCGCCGGGGAGCTGGCCACCGAGCCGGCAACTGCCGCGGCAACGGCGCAGCCCACGGGATCGCCGGAGCCTGAGGCCACGGCCACCGGCACTGCCTCAGCCACCGCCGTGACTGCGACCGCCGCTGCGATCGAGCCGAGCGCCACGGTGCAGCCGGCGCTCGGCCGGGTGATCGGCGTCTTTGGGGCGCGGCTCAGGGTGCAGCCCTCCACGGCGCCGGGGGTGGGCATCTCGGCCAGCCTCGTCAATGGCCAGGAGTTCGAGGTCTACGGCTGGACGGAGCAGGTAAAGGAGGAGGCGCCCGGCTGCACCTCTGGCATCTGGCTGAGCGCCCGGCTGCCCAGCAACGGGCCCACCGGCTGGATGTGCGGCGACCAGACGCTGGTCGAACTCCAGGACAAGCAGGGCAACTACCAGCCGGTCAGCAAAGAGTTCATGCTTGGGTCGGGCTTGCCTCAGGTCAGCCCGTAGCCAGGCGGGCGGGGCGGGGGGAGAGATGCAGGGTGGGGAGACGCTGAACAACCGCTACCGCATAGAGCGGCTGCTCGGCCATGGTGGTATGGCGGACGTCTACCTGGCTTTCGACACCCGCCGCCAGACCTACCTGGCGGTGAAGATCCTGCATGAGGATCTTGCCGAAGATCCGGAGTTCGTGCGCCGGTTTCAGCGCGAGGCGGAGACACTGGCGCGGCTCGATCACCCCAACATTGTGCGCTTCTACTCCTTCGAGCGCAGCGCCACGCCAGGCGGCGGGGGCGTCACCGCTTTCATCGTGATGGACTATATCGCCGGCACAACGCTGCGTGGCCGCCTGGCGGAGAGCAACGGTCCTCTCCCCCTGAACGAGGCTTCGGCAGTGCTGCACCAGGTGGGGGCAGCGCTGCAATACGCTCACAGCCAGGGCTTCGTGCACCGGGACATCAAGCCCGGCAACATCATGCTGCGGGAGAGCGGCGACGTCCTGCTCTCGGACTTTGGCATCGCCCGCGCCGCCGAGGTCACCACCATGACGGCCGGCCCCCTGGGCACGCCGGCCTACATGGCACCGGAGCAGATCCTGGGCCAGAGCGTCGGCCCCTGGACGGACGTCTATAGCCTGGGCGTGGTGCTCTACGAGATGCTCGCCGGCCGGCGCCCATTCACCGGCGAATCCGGCACAGGCACGGGTACCAGCGAGCGCGTTCGCTACCAACACCTGCACCAGATGCCGCCGGACCCGCGCCTTTTCAACCCGCAACTGCCGGGCCCAGTCGTCGCCGTTATCCTGCGCGCCCTGGCCAAAGAGCCGTCGCAACGTTGGCCGGACGTGGCCAGCCTTATCCAGGCCTGGGACGCGGCGGCCGGTCCCTGGACGGCTGAGGGAGCTGGACACGCCAGGCCGGCGGTTGCGGCGCCGCAGCCTTCCCCGGTTGCCATTGGGACCGGCTGGCCGGGCGCAGCCTCCACCTCCCCGGCACCAGTGAGCGCTGCCTCGGGCAAAGCGACAGGTGTCCCCTTGCTGGCGATCGGCGGTGCAGTGGCGGCCCTGTTCGGGCTGGCCCTCATCGCCGGCGCCTTCCTGCTGCTGCGCGGCCGCAGCGCGGCGAGCGGCGCCGTGTCTGGCGGCAGCGGCTCATCCACGCCCGCCTCACTGGCCTTGGGCAGCACCACAGCTGCCACGACTTGGGCATTGGCAAGCCCGCAATCCTCGCCCACGGCGACGCGGACAGCGTTGGCGGCGACGGCGACACGCCCTCTGGCCACGCCGACGCCTGCGCCCGCCGCGAGCGCGACGGTGACGGCCATGCCGGTGGCCACTGCCGCCCCGGCCAGCACCAGCACGCCCATGCCGACGGATACGCCGGCACCGCCGCCCACGGAGCCACCTACGGCGGTGCCCACTGCCACGCCGACGCTGGCCTGCCCGCAGGAACCAGCCGCCCAACTTGCGCCGGCCTGGGAACGAGGCTCGCTCGGCTGCCCTGTCGCCCCGGCCAGCACCGTCTGGTCGGCGTGGGAGACGTTCCAGGGCGGGGCGATGTACTGGCGCAGCGACGCCGACCAGGCGAGTGCCTTCTACAACGATGGCACCTGGACGAGCTTCAGCGAGAAGTGGAACGGCAGCGACAACCCTTCCCGGGGCACCCCTCCCAGCGGCCTGCAGGCACCGGTGCGCGGCTTCAACTTCATCTGGGGCACCAGAGACGACGTCTTCAGCCGCCTCGGTTGGGCGACTGACCAGGAGAAGGGCTTCTGCGCCGACATCCAGCCCTTCGAGCACGGCCTGATCCTGCGCAGCAACGGCAGCGGCCCCTGCCAGGACGGCCTGTTCAACTGGGCCACGGATCCGGCCTTCGGCCAGGTGTTCATGGCCGTCTACGACGACGGCACCTGGCGCGCTTACTAGAGTGGTGAACACGTAGGATACGGACCGGGCCAGATGAACAGGGATGGGAGACGGGCAGCTTCTGTGTTCGTGCCAATCGGCGTTCATCGGCGCTGGCCGGCGTTCGCTTAACACGCTTAGTAGGCACCTTCGCCTCAGGAGGGACAACGATGGACGACCGCCGCAGATTCATGGCCGCAGTCGGGGCCGTGTTCGGTTCGGCTGTGACCCTCGGCTGCAGCCCTCTCAGACGGCTCGTGACCGGTTGCTACATTCCCTTGCCGCCTACGAAGACCCCGGCCTTCACCTGCTACACCGTCGTGCCAACGCCCGGAAGCCGCACTTCGACGCCGACGCCGGTGGTGACCTGCTACGAGGCTGCGCCCGCTACCGCCACGCCAGGCCGCATCCAGTGGTCTCAGCCCTGGCAGGACTTGGCGCGACCCTGGTACAGCCTGGATGCCCTCGCCAGGGTCGCCGGCAACGATCAGGAAGGCCCGGAGATGCGGGACAAGCTGATCGCCGAGCATCAGCAAGCCTTGCAGGCCCTGGTGGCCGCCGGCGAGATTGACGCCGAGGTTGCGGCCGATCTGCAGGCGGCCTTCGAGGGCGCCGCCTATCACGTGTGGCGGGCCAACTCCAACATGACCTGCTATGTGCCTGCCCCGCCGCCGGACTACGATTACCAGTCGAGGAGCGGGCTGGCAGAACAGGCGAAGGTCCTGGCCGAAATGGCCGAGCGCAGCGCCATAGACGAGGCCACCGTAGCCAAAGCCGAGGCAAACATAGAGCGCGACATCGCCTTCCTGGCCATGAGCAGCGAAGACCGCCAGGCCCTGCTGGAGGCGGTGCGCCAGGCGGCGGCAGCCTCGGGCGATTATCCGGAACTCAGCGAGGTGGACATGGAGATTCCGCCGTCGGCGGTGACGGCGGCGAATATCCTGGTGCAGTTGCTCAGCAGCCCGGTGCAGAGCCAGTGACGCTGAACCCAGGGCGGCCACGCCTCGCTACGCTGATCGTCGAGGTGACCCAGGCCTGCGACCATGCTTGCGTCCACTGCTACAACTACTGGAACCACCCCGCCTACAACCGGCCCCTGCTCCCCGACGGGGACGACCTGCGGCCGCTCCTTGCCCACGTGCTCGACCAGGTGGAGTGTAGCAACGTCACGTTGACAGGAGGGGAGCCGACGCTGCGCGCCGACCTGCCGGAACTGGTGGGGTTCCTGGCGGCACGGGGCCACAGCGTCAACCTGATCAGCAACGGGCACCGGCTCAGCGATACGCTGGTTGACGCACTCATCGGCCGCGGCGTGTCCCTGTTCGAGCTACCCCTGCTGAGCTACCGGCGCGAGGTGCATGACGGCATGTCCGCTGCCCCAGGGGCGTTTGATGCCGTGCTGGCGGCGCTGGCCGAGATCCGGCGCCGCCAAGGCCAGGCGGTATGCGTGTTCGTGGCTACGCGCCGCAACCTCGCTGACCTCGAGGACACTCTCCGCCTGGCCTTCGCCTTCGGTGCCCGCGGCGTGATGCTCAACCGCTTCAACCCGGGCGGCCGGGGGAGCGCGCATATCGCCGAATTGCTGCCGAGCGTTGGCGAGATGCAGGCAGCCCTCGAGGTGGCCGAGCGGGTGAGCCGCAGGTATGAGCTGCCCATCTCGTGCTCCATCCCGCTGCAGCCCTGCCTTGTGGACATGTCCCTCTACCCCAGCCTCGGCTATGGCTTCTGCGCCGCCGGCTCGGAGCGGGCCTACTACACGCTCGACACCGCCGGCAACCTGCGCCCGTGCAACCACACGCCCACCGTGCTCGGCAACGTCTGGCGCCAACCACTGGCCGAGATGATGCAGGGTGAGGCGCTGGCTGCCTTCAAGGCCGCCCTGCCCGAGCGCTGCCGCCCCTGCCCGCGCCGCGACGAATGCCAGGGCGGCTGCAAGGCGGCTGCCCAGGTCTGCTACGGCGACCTCCGCGCCGAGGAGCCCTTCCTGCGACAGGCACGATAAGGGAACACAGATGAACGCAGATGCACGCAGATAGACGCGGATCAGAAACGGATATTCTCTCTCCTAATCAGCGTAAATCTGCGTAAATCTGTGTTTATCTGTGTTCCCTTACGTCCCTTGCTTCCACCTTGTCAGGCTGTGCCCCCGGGGAGGAGCAGGTGTTCGATGTCCTCCGGCCGCACGCCTGGGAGGGCAACGCCTGGTTGCGCCAGGAAGCGCGCTGCCACTTCCTTGACCTGAGCCAGGGGCACGCCGGTGAGCGCCTGTTCCAGCTCTCCCAGCGCCGCTGCCGGGTGAACGAAGAAATCCCCCGAGAGCGAGACCCAGGTGAGCCGCGGGGCGCCGCCCTGGCTGTCTATGGCACAATGGCAGCGCAGCAAACCGCCGGGTGCCTTCCACAGCTGCTCGCGCATCTCCAGCCCCTGGCGGATGCGCAGCCGTCGCCGTTCGCGCTCGCGGTGGACCTCGTCCAACCAGTCGGCGGCGGTGAGGCGAGCTGCCGTCTCCGGCAGGAGAGCGGCTACATCGGCCGGCAGGGCAGCGGCCGGTTGGGCAGCGAGGCCGGCGGGCAGCGTCTCGCTGAAGGCCTGTGCCAGCATGTCCGCCACCTGCTCGTTGCTCGGGCGTTGGCCCAGTTCCTCCAGAGTGACCAGGTTATCGCGCATCGAATGGTAGGCCTTGTCGCGGAACTTCTCGTCCGGCACGCGCAGGACGGCGGCCATGGCCTCATAGTCGAAGCGCAAGAGGATGTTGCCCACGACAACGGCGGCCTGGCCGACCTCGCCGGCGCCATTGCCGGAGATTTTGCGGCGGCCGACGGCGACGTCGTTGGCGCCACGCACGTTGGCGTTGATGCCCATACGCTTGAGGGCAAGGGCAACGGCGTCCAAACCCTGGCGGAAGAGCCAGCGGTAGTCGTACGTCGCGGCAAGCCACTGCCGTGGCAGCACCAGCTGGTAGAATACCTGGCCTGCATCCAGGTAGACGGCGCCGCCCCCGACCTCCCGGCGGACGACAGGCAGGCCGCGGCGCTGGCACTCCTGCAGGTCAATCTCCGCTTCCAGGTCCTGGAAGCGGCCGATGCAAACGTACGGCTGGAGCGGCCAGAGGATGTTGAGCCCCGGCTGGCCCTGGTGCGCCTGGGCATGGTAGATCGCCTGCGAGTCCGGCCAATCCACGCCGCCGAGGTTGTAGAGGGGAATGATGCCGGCCGTCATAGCCCGTACTTCTGACGTTCGGCCTCGACCAGCTTGCGGTACGCCTCGCTGTCGGCGCGCATCAGGTTGACCAGTTCACGCTCCAGGTCGCCGGGCGCGAGGCGCAGCATCCAGCCCTTGCCGTAAGGGTCATGGTTCACGAGTTCGGGTGTGGCGTCCAGGGCCTTATTGAAAGCCGTCACTTTGCCGGATACCACGGCGTTTACCCTGCCCACCCATTTGCCCGATTCCACGGAGAGCACAGGCTGGCCCTGCCTCACCTCGCGCCCCACGGCTGCCGGCTCCACGTACAAGATCTCGCCGGCCATGGCAGCGCCCAGCGCCGTCATCCCCTGGGTGACGCCATCGGCGTCAAGCCGCAGCCAGTTGTGCTTGCTGTCGTAATAGAGCTCATCGGGGAAGTCGTACTTGCCAAGCTTCATCGTCCCTCCGGGCATGGTTGTTTATGGGTCGAGGGGCCAGCGGTGCTGGACGGGCCGGGCGCCGTGGCCGCTCACTTGCCCTCGGCCGAGAGCAGCAGCAACTCGGCCACGTCGTAGGTGCGCAGGCGGATACGAGCGCTGCGGGCGGCGCTGGTCAGGGCCCGTTTGCATTGGGGGCAGGCGGTAGCCAGGGCGCGGGCGCCGGTGGCCTGGCCCTGAGCCAGGCGCCGGCCGGCAATGGCGCCAGAGAGGCCGGCGTTCACCATCTCCACATCGCCGCCGCCGCCGCAGCAGAGGGCCTGCTCGTGATGCTCGGCCATCTCGACCAGTTCCAACCCGGGGATCAGGCGCAGCAGGCGGCGGGGCGGCTCGTAGATGCCCGAGAGCCGGCCCAGGTCGCACGGGTCGTGGTAGGTGATCGGGCCGGCCAGCGGCTCCGCCAGAGGGCGCAGCCTCGGGGCCAACTCGCCGGCCAGCCCGTCCAGGTACTGCGTGCTGTGCAGGACGGGCAGGTCCATCTCCGCCCCCAGCCAGCGCCGATAGAGCACGTTCAGCGTGTGGTAGCAGGAGGGGCAGGAGGTGATCACCTTGCGGGCGCCGCTGCCCTTCAAGAGTTCCACGTTGCGCCTGGCCAAAGCGAACGCTTCCTGTTCCAGGCCGCTGGCGTAGAGCGGGAAGCCGCAGCAGACCTCGCTCTCGCCCAGGATGGCCACGTTCACGCCGAGCAGGCGCAGCAGGCCGAGGAGCGCTTGCGGCAGGGCGAACGCCTGCGGGTAGAGAGACGACAGGCAGCCCACGAACAGGACAACGTCCGGATGAGCGGATGCTGGCGCCGGAGCCGCTCCCTCACCGGCATTGGCCAGCCAGGCCAGGCGCTCCTCAGCGGCGCTGCCGGCGATATTGCCGCTCTGGCGCACGCGCTCGGCCATCTGCAGGACAGCGTCCGGGGCGAGGCCGGCCACTGCCAACTGCCGCCGCTGCGCCACCCAGAGATCGTGGGTGCGAATGTACACCGGGCACACGGCCTCGCAGCGGCCACAGAGCGTGCAGTCGTAGGCGGCGCTGAGCAGCCGCCCGCTGGGGACGGGCCGAAGAAGACCTAACCCCGGGCGGGTAGTCGCCATCCCCCCGACACCGGAGGGTTGGCGGGGGGCCCGCCCGGGCAGTTGCGGGGGCGGGGAGGGGGCGGGGGTGCGGTCCGTCCCCCGCCTCAGCGCCCGGCGCCACAGGTCAATCTTGCTTAGCGCCGTGCTCTCGCCACTGCCGGTGGTGGCCAGCACCGGGCAGGCGGGCAGGCACTCGCCGCAGCGCGTGCAGGCATCCAGGCTGAGCATCTGGCGCAGGCTCAGCTGGCTGCGGTCCAGCCTGATGATGGCTGCGTTCCTGTGCGCCATGCTCAGCCGCCCTCCTCGGCCGCACCCAGCCCGGCGACCAGGGGCGCCGCCAGCACGTGCAGCATCTTGCTGAACGGCCAGTAGATGAAGAGGGTGGAGGCAGCGAGCACGTGCACCTGGAACAGCCAGAAGTGCCACTCGGCCCAGCGCAGGCCCAGGGGCGCCAGCAAGCGGGCCAGCGGCCAGCCGATGTATGAGTAGCGCGCTGCCTGGGCCGGCACAGCCTCTGCCAGCAGGCGCAGCGATTCGAGCGGGTAGCCGCTGATAGCTATGAAGGCGAGCAGGGCCAGGGCGAGGACGTCTGGCCTCTCGCTCGGCAGATTCGGGCCAGGCCAGAACAGGCGGCGCAGGCCGGCGTAGGCGCCGCCGGCGAGGAGCAGCAGGCCGAAGGTCTCGTTGGGCAGGGCCATGAGCGGGTGATCCTTGTTCAGGACCACGGCCACCACGCCGGGCGCCAGGCCGAGGGGGCGCAAGATGTGTTCGGCCAACGCGGCCAGGGCGCTCATGCACATCAGCCCGAGGAAGCCGCCGAGCATGGCGGCATGGGCCAGCCAGCGGGCCCGGCTCCGGCGGTAGAGACGCCGGTGAAGCAGGCCATCGCTGAGCACGTGGGCGAGGGTGCGCCGCCAGCCCACGGCCGGCCCGCGCTTCAGGGCGCGAAGCAGGCCACGCCAGCCGGCCCGATGGCCCGGCCCGGCTTCCCCGTGCCCTCCAGCCAGGAGCGCCAACCAGCGAGCGAAAGCAAGCAGCGTCGCCAGGCCGACGACGGCCATCATGCGCCAGAATATTGGCAGCCGCGCTGCGATCAGAGCGTCCACGCCACCCCCGGGCACAATGGTGCCGCGGCCGCGGCGGTTTCGCTGCCCGAGGCGCGGTGCGGGCTCAAAAGTACCGCCCTCCCCAGATGAACGGCCGCTGGCAGCCGAGGGCGGCGAGCACGTGCTCGCGCACGGCCAGGGCCCGCTCCCGCTTGGCCGAATCGAAGAGCAGGCTCGAGCGCAGCAGTCCCTCGTCGAGCAGGGCGGCCGCCACCTCGGCGGGCAGGCCCAGCCGTTGGCACACCCAGACCAGCGGCCGGGCATACATGCTCAGCGCGTCCACATCGCGGTAGCCGGAGACGGGCTGTTCCAGGTCGGTGTGGCGCGCCATGACACCGAGGTAGCCGCCGCGCGCCAGAATCTCGACGGCGGGAAGCGTCTCCACACCGCAGCGAGCGAGCAGGTTGCTATCCGCCACTGCCGCCGGCGAGGTGAGCACGTCAGCGGCCAGGTTCGCCGCCGCGGCCGAGTAGACCTTGTAGCCGCTCTGGATGTCGGGCCAGTCGCCGTAGGCGGCGAAGTAGGCCTCGCTCAAGCGGCGACCCTGGCGGGCGGCGTCGTACTGCAAGGCCTGCCAGATGAAGCGGTCGCTGAGCTGCTCGTACTGGGCGCGCTCGAGGCCCAGAGGGCGCATGCGGTCGCTGCGGCCACCGGCGGCGATGATCAGGTCGCTGCCCGTTTCAGAAGCCATCTGAAAAGCCAGGCCAGCCAGCGCCGGCAGGTCGTGCACCTGGGTGTCGCCGTCGCTATCGCGGGTGACGATGAACTCCACGCCCGTCCCGGCGAGGAGGCGGATGCCCTCAGCGACAGCCCTGCCCTTGCCCATGTTCTCGGGCAGGAAGTGGTAGAGGCAGCCCCGGCGCCCGGCCTGGGCCCGGATCTTGCCCTGCCAGATGGGCTGGCCGTCCTGCACCAGCAGCGTGCGCTCGGGCAGGCAGTAGAGTTCGCAGCCGTCGAGGGCGCGTGCCAGCAGCGTGTCCACCAACTCCGGAGAGGCGGTGCTGGGGTACCACACCGGCACAATCATGCCCAATTGGGGGAAAAGAGGAGCCATGGCCACCTTGTGCTGCTATCCCGCAGGCGTGGTCGCTGCTCAGCCGATGTTGGCCGGGCCTATGCCAGCCAGGGCGCCTGCCAGCTCTCGGCCGTGTACTGGTGCAACTCGATGCGGTTGCCGTCCGGGTCCTGTAACCAGGCCTGCCAGGAGTTATCGGCGCCCATCTTCACCTCGGATACTTCAACCCCCGCCTGGCGTAGCTCGCGGACGGTGCACTGGATGTCGGCCACCTCCAGGCAGAAGTGCTGGTAGGATTGCTTCGCCGACCTGGCCTCCGGTTCCCCCCGGAAGAGCTCGATGAAGGAGCGGCCGCCGATGCGCATGTAGACGCCGTAGCGCTCGCCCTTTTCGTTGGTGAAGTCGAAGGCGGGCGTGAAGCCGAGCCTGTCCCGATAGAAGGCGATGGCGGCGTCCAAGTCATGCACGACGAAGCAGATGTGGGCCAATCCTTTGACCATTGGGGCTACCTCTTGCTGTACTTACGTTCGAACAGGTCCGGCTCGTAGGCGGCGCTCCGCCCAGGGCAACTGGCGCGCGGGCACAACTGGCAGTTGGCGTAGCTGACCTCGGTTGGGAAGAAGAGGCCCGACACACTCTTGGTGGGCAGCATGAGGTAGCTGTCCGTCAGCCGCACGCCGATCTGGCCATAGACGTCGCCCAGCAACTGGAAGAGCGGTGCCTGTTCCGTCAGGGGCCAATCGGGCAGGGAACCGGGGTTCATGCTCGCCAGCTTGCCCGGCCGGAAGCGCGCCTGCAGGTCCGCCTCGACGGCACGCATGGCCGGGGCGATGGCCATCTCCTTGATGCTATCGGCCCAGAAGCGGTGCAACACGTCGGTGATGCTTTCTGACCACTGGTCGAGTTCGCAGCCACAGGTGGCGACGTAGGGGAAGATGCGGTGCGCCTCGCCCAGGTTCACGCGCAGGACGCGGCTGTTGAGGTTGACGCCCTCAACGACGACGCCATCCTCGCCCTTTTCGTCAACGAAGGCGACGCCATACATCGCTCTGGGCCTGGCGACAGCCTGAGCCTCGCTGGCCAACTGCGTCGCCTCCGCGGCGTACTCGCTTCCGGGCTGGAGATGCAGCCGCGCCAGCACCTGGCGCACGTCGAGTTGCCAGGCAATGTCGTCGAGGACGATCGCTTCCATATGACCTCGGTAACAGCCCGATTTGGCCGCCAGGCAGCGCCCGGCGCCGGCCGCCATTATACAGCCCTGCCCCTCGTCGGGCACCTGAGGCGAGACGGCTGCGCCGGCGGCAGCTAACCCCATGCCCGCTGTCGGGCGAGGCAGGGGCACGACCCTCTCAGTCTCCCGGTCAACCGGGCGAGGACGCCAGCAGCGCTGCCCGGGGAGCGCCGCTCCCGCCTCGATGCCGGCGAGGGCACAGCGAGCAAGCTGGCCCGCGGCAGGGCCTCCATCCTGCCGGCTCCGCTGAGCCGTGGTCAGGTCCTTGCATCCGGCCGCTTCAGCGGGCCGAGATGCTGTAAGCGCCTCGAGCCGTCCAGCGGCCGAGGGCGATGGCCGTAGCTACAGAAGTGAGGTTGAGCAAGCCCATTATCAGGAAGGGCAGGCCACCGTTCACGTTCACCAGCCAGCCCGCCACCTGCGTGCCGAGCAGCATGCCGCCGCTCCAGGCGACGTGGGAGAAACCGAGCGTGCGCGCGTGCTCGCCTTGAGGCGAGACATCGGTCACCAGGCCGGGGATAGTGACGGACATGGACCAGGCGATGCCGGCGCCCAGGATGCCGCAGACATAGAGACCCACCAGGCTGCGGCTGAAGGCGGCCGTGGCCAGGGAGATGGCCACGATGAGCGAGGTGAGCACGACTACCACCCAGCGCCGGCCGAAGCGGTCGCAGACTCGCCCGGCGACCAACTGGCAGCCGGAGGCGAAGAGCAGGCTGGCCGTTCCGTAATAGGCGGCGGAGGACGGCACATGGGCAGCGCGGTAGATGAGGAGCGGCACCAGGAGTGTGGCCGTGCCCCAGTAGCAGGTGGGCACGAAGCGCAGCACGCCCAGGGCGAGCACTGGCGAGCGGCGCAGGGTGCTGGCGTAGCTGCCCAGGGGTGCCTCGGCCTTCGCTGAGCTGAGCGGTTGCATCTCCGGCATGGCCAGGGTCCCAGCCACCAGGACGACCACGGCGATCACGATTATGGCCAGGCCGAGGGCGGCGAAACCGCGGCTATCCACCAGCGGCCCGGCGAGAGCATTGCCGAGAGCGTTACCCAGAGTGGAACCCATGTACTGCAGGGCGGTGGCCATGCCCAGGTAACTCGCTGGCACGATGGCCATCATGTAGGTCTGGCGGCCGACGATGAAGAGGCCGTTGACGAAGCCGAAATAGACCCAGATGGCGACAAGGGCGAGAGTGGAGTGCAGCATGAACGCCAGGCCGACCAGCGGCAGTCCCGTCAGCCCGATCAGCATGACGCGCTTGCGCCCCAGGCGGTTGGCCAGGCCACCGCCCACCAACCCGGCGATGGCCCCGAACACTGTCTGTAACGAGACCAGGTTCGAGGTGAACAAGGGCTTGCGCAAGAGTTCGCGCTCCACGTAGACAGGCAACAGCGGCCGCCAGGGTGCCGTCGCCATGTCGGCGAAGAACAATAGGACGATGAAGGCGGCGAAGGCTCCCAGCCAGCGCTCGGCGGCGCCGCTGCGCGATCGCTTCCACAATTCGGCAAGGGACATGCCATCTCCGTTGCTCTCGAGAATGCGCAGCAGAGCCCCGTATAGGCTCTCGAGGCCAGGTGTGTCAAGCGGCATAATGCCCGGTGTCTCTTGACGTGTCGAGCCCGGCGTTGCATATACAGCCATCCCTACCTAAGCGAGGCCAGCTATGTCGAATGAGATCGTCAATGTCGCCGTCATCGGGACTGGTATGGGCCGCTACCACATGCAGGACTATTCCACCCTGCCGGACGCCAAGCTTGTCGCCATCTGCGACCTGAACGAGGCGGAGGCGCGCTTCTTTGCCGAGAAGTATGGCGCGCCGCACGTGTTCAGCGATTATCGCCGCCTCTTCGAACTACCGGGCCTGGACGCGGTGAGTATTGCCGTGCCGAACTACTTGCACGCCCCCATCACCCTGGCGGCGCTGGAGGCCGGCTTGCATGTCCTTTGCGAGAAGCCGATGGCGACGACGGTCGAGGATGCGACGGCCATGGTGGAGAAGGCACGAGCCGTCGGCAAGCGGCTGATGGTGCACATGAACATGCGCTTCCGCGATGCGAACCTCGCCCTCGGGCGCCTTTCCGCTGCGGGGGAACTTGGCCAGGTGTACTACGGACGCGCCAGCATGATCCGCCGCCGCCTGGTGCCCGTGCTGCATTTCCCGCCCAACGGCACGATGGGCCGCGGCCCCTGGTTCCTGGATAAGGAGAAAGCCGGTGGCGGCGCTCTGATGGATATCGGCGTGCACACCTACGACCTGATGTGGTGGCTGATGGGCTGCCCCCGGCCCGTCGCCGTCTCCGCCGCTACCTTCCGCAAGCTTTACGGCGACGCGGCGGCGAAACGGGGCATCAAGTTCGACGTTGACGAACTGGCCTCGGCCATGATCCGCTTCGAGAATGGCGCCACCGCTTTCGTGGATGTCTCTTGGGCGGCGAACCAGGCGGCCGAGTGGAACGTGCGCGTCTTCGGAGACAAGGCCGGCCTGATGGTGAGCCCGGCCACGCTCTTCCGCGACCGCGACGGCGTCCTGGAGAGCGCAACGATCGAACTGCCGGAGATGGAGCGCTTCACCCCGCAGGCCCATTTCGTGGATTGCATCCGCCATCCGGAGAAGGCGCTCATCTGCCCGGGGGAGCAGGGCCTGCAGGTGGTGCGCGTCCTCGACGCCATCCGTCGCTCGGCCGAGCAGGGGCGGGAGGTCGCCGTCGCCTGACACGGCCCGGGGGGGTGCGCTCCACGCCTTTCTCCCTGGCGGCTCCGGTTATCCTGACCGATTGTTGGCACGCGCATTGCGAGCCTGAACCTTGGAATGCGTGCGCCCTTAGGGCGCAGCGCGGTCAAGGGGGAACAAGTGACACGATCTACAGGCCGGCCGGCCAGCCAGCGGGTGCCTGTGCGCCCGGCAGCGAAGCCGCCGCGGACGCTCGCCGCAGCGCGGCCGGCTAAGCCGGCACCTGCCGCGAAGGGACGTCCCGGCGGGCAGCGACGCCGGCGCAGCAGCCAGCGCGGCGCAGGGGCATGGCTCGGCGAGCTGCGCCGGCGCTTGCAGGCGCTGCGCCTTGGCGCGCTGCCCTGGTCGCGCCTGGGCCTGGCCGGCCTCATCGCCCTGGCCCTGTTCAGCGCTCTCGCCCTGGCAGCCCCCGCAGCGGGGGCGCTCACTGCTGCCTGGGCGCGCCTGCTCCTGCGCCTGCTCGGCTGGGGCGCCTACCTACTCCCTCCGGCTCTAGCGTTCGAAGCCGGGCGGCGGCTGCTGCGCCGTTCCCTCCCGTTCACAGCGGCACAGCTGGTGGGGGCGGCGCTCATGCTGTTGGCGGCCCTTGCCGGGACGCACCTGGCCCTGCGCCTGCCCAACCCCTTCTTCCTCGCCGTGGCCGGCTACGGTGGCGGCATCGTCGGCTGGGCCCTGGCGACATTCCTGGCGGGGGAGGCAGGCCGGTTGGGGGCCTACCTGCTGCTGATGGCGCTGTTGCTCATCGGCGCCCTGCTTGCCTTCGACCTGACGCCTCTGCGTCTCTGGGGCCTGGCGCAAGAGGCCTGGCGGCGCGGCCAGAGGCCGAAGCGGCCGCCCACGGCGCCTGTGCGAGCATCGCTGCCACCGCGCCGGGAAAAGCAGGCGCTCAGCCAGGTCGCTTCCTTCGGCGATGAGCGGCCGCGGCCCCAGCGCCAGGTTGCGCCGCCAGCGCCGCCAACGGCGCCCGAGCCCTCCCTCGCTGCCCAGCCACAGGCGAGGCAATCGCCGCCGGCGGTGCGACGGCCGGCGGTCGTTGCCGCCGCGGCGCAACCGGCCCCGGCCAGCATCGAGGTGGCGGGCCTCAAAGCCGATGCCGGGCCGGCCGCTGCCTCCGGCTGGCAGCTGCCCAGCGTGCCCGACATCTTCGATTTGCCGCCGGACCTGCCGCCCACTGATGAGCAGGTGGAGGAGCGCAGCCGCATCATCGAGGAGACGCTGGCCTCCCTCGGTGTGCCAGCAGATGTGATCGGCTACAAGCGCGGGCCGCGCATCACCCAGTTCGCCGTCCGCCTGCGGCGCATCAAGAAGCGCTCCGGCGACGGCAGCACCAAACTCATGCTCATCCGCCTCAACAAGATCACGTCCGTGGCTACCGATCTGGCCCTGGCTCTATCGGTGGACTCGGTTCGCATCGAGGCGCCCATCCCCAACGAGAAGCACATCGGCATCGAGGTGCCGAACGTGCGCCAGGATGCCGTCACCCTGGGCGACCTGATGCTCAGCCCCGAGTTCCAGGCCAGGCGCTCGCCGCTGACGCTGGCTATCGGGCGGGACATCGCCGGCAAGGCGCTGGTTGACGACCTGGCCCGCATGCCGCACTTGCTCGTCGCTGGCACCACCGGCTCGGGCAAGTCGGTCTGCCTGAACTCACTCATCAGTTGCCTGGTGGCCAATAACACGCCCGACAACTTACGCCTGGTGCTGATAGACCCCAAACACGTGGAGATGACGGCCTACAACGGCTTGCCCCACCTCGCCTGCAAGGTGATGTGCGACACCGAGGAGGCCCTGGGTGCCCTCCACATGGTCCTGCGTGAGATGGACCGGCGTTACCAGCAGTTCTCTGAGATTGGCGCCCGCGACCTCAAGGGCTATAATGCCCGCGTCGAGCGTGAGGGCCGGCCACGCCTGCCCAACATCGTCGTCGTCATTGATGAACTGGCCGACCTGATGCTGACGGCGGCGGATGAGGTCGAGCATAGCCTCACCCGCCTGGCACAGACGGCGCGCGCCACCGGCATACACCTGATCGTGGCCACTCAACGTCCCTCCGTAGACATCCTGACCGGCACAATCAAGGCGAACCTGCCGGCGCGCATCGCCTTTGCCGTGCAGAGCGGCCACGATTCGCGCGTCATCCTGGACAGCGTGGGGGCGGAACGGCTGCTGGGCAAGGGGGACATGCTCTACATCTGCCCCGGGAACAGCCGCATCGTGCGCGCCCAGGGCGGTTACGTGCACGAGCGCGAGGTTGCCAGGCTGGTGCAGTTCTGGCGCGACCAGGCGGAAGCCTTGCCGCAAGACGGGCACTACGTCCAGGGCGAACTCTGGCCCGAGGAAGAAGCCGAGCCCGAGCCAACTCGCAGCCTGGCGGACGAGCGCCTGTTGAAGCAGGCGACGGAACTGGTGCGCAAAGAGCAGCGCGCCTCCATAACCATGCTGCAGCGGCACCTGCGCATCGGTTACGGGCGTGCCGCCCGCCTGGTGGAGGACCTGACCGAGCTTGGCGTGCTCAGGCGTGAGGCCGACGGACGCTTCACCGTCCTGCCGGCGGAAGAAGCTCTGGCTGAGACGGCCGGCGCCCAGCCCGATGAGCCCACCACGGCGGAAGCGCAGGGCGGGGCCGACGTCGGGCAAGAGGGCGTTGCCGTCACTGGTGAGGCAGGCCCGCCGGCGGCCCCTGACGCCTGATGCCGCGGCTACCCACGGCGGCGTTCGGCCGCTTGCCGACGAAATTGCGGAGGCAGTCCTGCAACTGACCCAGGCAATCGAGCCGGGCATGTCAAATGAGGGGACGCGGATGAGCGCCGATGGACGCAGATTGCCGCTGCCACAGCGGAGAGCATCGGTTCCTGATCGGCATTCATCCGCGATTGGCCGCATTCAGCCGTGTTCTCTCCCGTGAATGTGGACGCACTGCGGGGGCGGCCCAGCTACGTCTGGGGCTTCGGGCAGGAGCGGCGCTTCCGCCTGATGCTTCCCTACCTGAGCTCCCCGGCCGCACCCATGCTGGACATAGGCTGCGGCCTCGGCGTCTACGTGCGCCGCTTCCGGCAGGAGGGCATCGCTGCCTACGGCGCCGAGTTGGACGAGGCGCGTGTGCGCGAGGCGGCGCGCGACCTGCCGGTGGTGCAGGCCCGTGGCGAGGCTCTGCCCTACGCCAGCGATAGCTTCGGCACGGTGCTGCTGCATGAAGTGATCGAGCACTTCGACGACGATCGCGCCGCCCTGGCCGAGGCAGCGCGCGTCACCCGCCCGGGCGGACGCCTCTTCATCTTCGCTCCCAACCGCCTCTACCCCTTCGAGACCCACGGCATCTACCTCGGCAAGCGCTACATCTTCGGCAACATCCCTCTGGTCGGCTACCTGCCCGACGCCTGGCGCCGTCGGCTCTGCCCGCACGTGCGCGCCTACACCAGGGCCGGGCTCAGGCGGCTTTGGGCCGGCCTGCCGCTGCGGCCGGTCGCGCATGTGCAAATCTACGCGGCTTATGACAAGATGTTCAGGCGCTGGCCGGCTGCGGCCCGGCTGGCGCGGGGTGTAACCTATACGCTCGAGCATACGCCGCTCCGGTTGTTCGGGCTTTCGCACTTTGTTGTTCTGGAGAAACTCTGAATAGCCACAGCTGGCCCGCTCGCCGGCTGTGGCCTGGCTCTTGGAGCATAGCGATAGCATGAAACGAGACGTGAAGGTATTTCTGCTGCGCAAGCGAAACCGCAAGCACAGCCATCTGGGGCGCGCTGCCGGTTTCGCCGCTGGTGCCACCGGAGGTGGCATCACCGTAGTATTGGTGGCCATCGCCCTGGCGATCACAGCCGCCATCGGTTCTGTCGTCGGCGCTTACGCCTATTTCGCCCGCGACCTGCCCGACCCCAGCGCCATCGAGAAAGTGCAACAGGAGCACTTCGAGACGGTCAAGATCTACGACCGCACCGGCAAGTACCTGCTCTATGAGGTGGCTGACCCGCGGGGCGACCGCACCTACGTGCCCCTCTCCAAGATGAACATCTACTCCCCGGCGGCCACGGTCGCCATCGAAGACAAGAGCTTTTACACCAACCCGGGTGTGGACCTGCAGGGGATCATGCGCGCCTTCATCTCCAACCTGCGCGGCGAGCAAATCCAGGGCGGTAGCTCGCTCACGATGCAGCTTGTGAAGCTGGTGCTGATCCCGGCTGAGGAACGGGCCCAGAAGTCCTACGTGCGCAAGATCAAGGAGGCCATCCTCGCCACCGAGATCTCGCGCCGTTACCCTGGCCGGGAGGGAAAGGACCGCATCCTGGAGTGGTACCTGAACTACGTCTTCTTCGGCAACCATGCCTATGGCATCGAAGCCGCCTCCCAGGTCTACTTCGGCAAGCATGTCAGGGACCTGGACCTGGCTGAGGCGGCGATGCTCGCTGCCATCCCCCAGTACCCGGCCATGAACCCCATAGACAACCCGGACATGGCCAAGAAGCGCCAGGAACTGGTGCTCGACGCGATGGCGCGGCAGGGCTACATCACGGCGGAGCAGGCATACGCGGCGAAACAAGAGCAACTCTCGATTCACCCGCCGACGGAGCGCTACGAGATGCAGGCGCCGCACTTCGCCATCTACGTGCGCGACCTGCTCGAGCAGGAATATGGCGACTCCATGTACAAGATGGGCCTGCGCGTCTACACCACGTTGGACATGAACATCCAGAACCTGGCCCAGCAGGCGGCGCGGGACCGTATCGCTGAATATGGCAAGGAGCATGACGCTACCAACGCCGCCGTCGTGGTGATGCGTCCGAGCACGGGCGAAATCCTGGCCATGGTCGGCAGTGTGGACTACAACAACGCCGAGATCCATGGCCAGGTGAACATGGCCACGGCGCCGCGCCAGCCCGGCTCGTCCTTCAAGCCCTACACCTACGTTACCGCCTTCGAGCAGGGCCTGACGCCGGCCACCATGGTGATGGACATTCCCACCACCTTCCCTAACCCTGGCGGCGAGCCCTATTCGCCCATGAACTATGACATGACTTTCCACGGCGCCATCCGCCTGCGCTACGCCCTGGCGCGCTCCTACAACGTGCCGGCGGTGAAGGTGCTGCAGATGGCCGGCATCGAAAACGTAGTGGAGACGGCACGCAAGTTCGGCCTCACCACGCTGACCGACGATGGCTTCTACGGCCTCAGCCTCACCCTGGGCGGGCGCGAGGTGAAGCTGCTGGACCAGGTCTTTGGCTATAGCTGCTTCGCCAATGGCGGCGTCCAGGCTGGCGAGCCAGTGCCGGATTGGGAGAAGCGGCCCGGCTGGCGGGAACTCGAGCCGGTGGCTATCCTGCTCATCCAGGATTCCCAGGGCAATATCATCAAGCAGTACACCCATCCCGAGACGCGGCGCGTGGCCTCGGCGCAGGCGTCGTACCTGGTCACGAACATCCTCACCGACAACAATGCCCGCTTGCCGGCCTACGGCGCCAGCGCCAATTACCTGATCTTGCCCGATCGCCCGGTGGCAACCAAGACGGGCTCCACTAACGATTACACCGATGCCTGGGTGGTCGGCTATACGCCCCAGTACACCGTTGGCGTCTGGGTGGGGAATTCGGACCGGCACAAGATGATCAACATGCCCGGCTCGGTCGGCGCCGGGCCGATCTACCACGACATTATGGCCAAGCTGCACGAGGGGTTGCCGGTGATGGATTTCCCCGTCCCGCCCGGAATCGTGCACGCCAAGATCTGCGACCTGTCGGGCCAACTGGCCGGCCCCAACTGCCCCGACGCTGTGGACGAGATCTTCATTGACGGCACGCAGCCGACTGCCTACTGCAACATGCATCAGGTGTTCCGCATAGACAAGGAAACGGGCAAGCTGGCGACCGTCTACACCCCGCCCGACAAGGTTGAGGAGAAGGTGTTCGTGATCTACCCGCCCGAGGCGGCCGATTGGGTGCGCGAACAGAAGATCCCCCAGCCGCCCACCGAGTATGACCCGCTGCCCGCGGACGTCTCCGGGGCCAACAACGAGGCCGCCATCTTCAGCCCGGGGCCGTACCAGTACGTCAAGGGCGTCGTGGACATCGTCGGCAATGCGCACTGCGGCAACTTCAAGCTCTATCGCCTCAAGTATGGCGAGGGCCTGAACCCGAGCGGCTGGATGAGCATCGGCGGCGACCACACCAACCAGGTGGACCATGGGGTGCTGGAGAAGTGGGATACGAAGGGCCTTTCCGGCCTGTACACCATCCAGCTATCGGTGCTCGACAGCAGCAACACCGAGCGCGTGGCCAACATCCAGGTGACCGTGGACAACGAGCCGCCGGCGGTGAAGCTGACCTTCCCGATCGAGGGCGGCGTCGTCAGTCGCTCCGATGTCGAGGCCCCCTGGGTCACCGTCGAAGCGGATGCCACCGATAACTTGCGCATGGATCATGTCGAGATCTTCCTGGATGGCAAGCAGGTTGGCGTGAGCACAGTGGCGCCCTATAGTTACAAGATCATGGCGAGCGACATGGGGATCGGCGCGCACGAGGTCTACGTGGTCGCCGTGGATGCGGCCGGCAACCGCGCCGAGAGCGCGAAGGTGCACATCACCGTAACCGGGTGAGCGGAGGGACACTGCCGAGACGGCAACACAGGCGAGCACGGATGCAGGCTGATGAACGCCGATCAGGCCGAAAACGTACCTGTGGCCTGTCTCGGCGTGAATCAGCGTTGATCCGTGTCCCCATATCCCTCACCAGCTAGGGGGGCGTATGCGCTTCATGATCACGGGTGGAGCCGGGTTCCTGGGCAGCGCCCTGGCCAACCGTTTGGTGGGCCTGGGGCATGTGGTGCATGTCCTCGATGACCTGAGCGCCGGCGACCCGGCGCGGCTGAGCGACGAAGTTCTCTTCACTCGCGGCGACGTGCGCGACCTGCCCCGGCTCTGGTCGCTGCTGCACGACGTAGAGTGCGTCTACCACCTGGCGGCGAAGGTATCGGTGCCCGCCTCCAAGCTCTACCCGCGCGAGTACAATGACGTCAATGTGGGTGGCACCGTGTGCCTGCTGGAGGCGATGCGCGACGTTGGCGTGCCGAAGCTGGTGCTCGCCTCATCCGGCGCTGTCTACGGCGAGCAGGCGAGCCAGCCTATCCCGGAGACGGCCGCCCCGAACCCCACCTCGCCTTACGCCGTGAGCAAACTGGCAGCGGAGTACTACTGTCTGAACATCGGCCGGCTGGTCGGCTTCGAGACGGTGGTGTTGCGCATCTTCAATGCCTATGGGCCAGGCCAGCCTCTGCCTTCCTCACATGCGCCGGTAGTGCCGCTGTTCCTGAAACGGGCTCTCAGCGGCGGCTCCCTGGTCGTCTTCGGCGGCGGCGACCAGACGCGGGATTTCGTCTACATCGAGGACGTAGTGAATGCCCTGGTGGCCGCCGGCCTGCGCCAGGGGCTGGACGGGCGCGTGATCAACATTGGCAGTGGCCGCGAGCACAGTATCGCCCAGCTGGTGCAACTGGTGGCGCAGGTCACAGGGCGTGAACTGGCGCCCATCGCCAACAATTCTCAGGACGGCGGCATATCGCGGGCGGTGGCCGATATCTCGCTGGCAGCGCGCCTGCTGGGGTACGCGCCCCAGGTGCAACTGGAGCAAGGGCTGCGGCGGATGCTGAGTGAGGACGAGCGCTTCCGGCGAACGCCGGCATAGCGGGCTCGAGGCACCTCGCCCAGCCGCCCCTCTCACTCTGAGCGTGCCAGAAGGGGCGCGCCGGGCCTCGGGCCCAGGGCCGGCGCTCAGCCCGAGGCGTGGGGCGACTGCCGGTCGCCTGCGGTCATCCTTGCAAGGAGCAGGGCCAGGGCCACGGCCACCAGGTCTACCAGGCCGATGGCCAGAAACGGGGCGGCGCTGCTGATGTTCACCAGCCGGCCGCCGGCCTGCGTGCCCAGCAGCATGCCGGCACTCCAGGCCACATAGAGCAGGCCGAGAGCGCGGCCGTGTTCGCTGATCGGGCACAGGCCATTCACCAGCACCGGGTAGGCCACCGAGAGCGCCCAGGCCAGCGTGATGCCCACCACGCCACAGGCGAAGAGGCCCCAGAGGCTCCGGCTCAGCACGGCAGTCAGCAACGACGTCGTGGCGATGCCGGCGACCATGATCACCAGCGCCGCCCTGCCGCCGTGCCGGTCCATCAGCCGCCCGGCGAGCAATTGCCCGATGGAGGCACAGACCAGGCTCGTGGTGACGTAGTAGGCGGGGACGTCCGCTCTGCCGGAGGCGCGGTAGATGAGAAGGGGCATGAGCAGCGATGCCGCGCCGTAGTACATCGTCGGCAGCATCTGCAGCAAGGCGAGGAGCAGGGTCACCGGGCGGCGCAACAACGACAGGTAGCCGGAGAGGGCCGAGCCAGTATGGCGGGGTGGAGCCTGGCCGGGCGCCGGTATGGCCAGGTTCGCCGCCAGGAACACAAGCAGCGCCAGGGCGACAGCGCCCAGGCCGAGGCTGCCGAAGCCATATCGGGCCAGGACCCGCCCGGCGACCAGGTTGCCGAGGGCGCTGCCCATGGTGATGCCGGTGAAGATCACGGCGAAGGCGAGCCCGAGTTGCCGCGCCGGCACGATCGCCAGGGTGAGCGCCTGGCGGCCGAGAGTGTACAGCCCCAGGGCGAAGCCCACGTAAGCCCACAGCAAGACGAGAGCCCAGGGCGAATGCAGGAGAAAGGCCAGCCCCACAGCCGGCAGCCCCGAGGCGCCGATCGCCATCACCCGCTTCTGACCATAGGCATCGGCCAGACCGCCACCGATGAAGGCCGCCAGGGCACCGAACACGAGTTGCGCCGCCATCAGGCTGGAGGTGAAGGCCGGCGGGCGGTGCAGCACCGCCTCGCAGTAGACCGAAAGCAGGGACTGGCCGGGCGCCACTGCCAGCTGGCCACAGAAGACGATCGCCAGGAGGGTGAGGAAGCGGCCCAGCCAGGGGCTCCGTAGAGCCATATCGTACCAGGCCGCAATGGGGCCGGTGCGCAACCGGTTCGGCATCCAGGCTTTGCCTTATGACGACGCTCTTCGCCCAGGCCAAACACCAGGCTGGACAGACACGGCCAATGCTAACAAGGCGGGGTAGGCAAGTCAAAGGGCGGCATGACTTGCGGGCCGGTGTCCGGCCAGACAGACGGCGAGGGGATTGGCTGTGGCCTGGCCCGGCGAGGCGCCGGCGGGCGATCGGAACCCCGCGCCAGTTGGCCGCTCTCTTCGAGAGGCTCTTGCGTCAGGCTTCGGCTGCCGGCCCCAATTCGTCAGGGAAGGCTTCGCGCTCGTACTCAAGCAGGTGCTGCAGGGTGAACAGGTCCTCATCGTCGAATTCCGGGTTGCCAACGCGGCAGTAGGGGGCGATGCTGACCCCCTGCATTGCGGCGAAGCGCTTGGCCGAGGCCTGGTACTTGTGGCCCACCACACGGTCGGCGATGCTGAGGAAGCGCTGCAGGTGCATCGCTCTCTCCGGCTGCGCCCGCCAGTTGGCACAGAGCCAGGCATAGAGGGCGGGGTGGAAGTTGGCGCCAATGCCGCTGAAGCCGGCGGCGCCCGCTTGCAGCGAGGCCAGCAATGTCGGCGTGCTGGCGTTGAAGAGGCGCAAGCCGGTGCCGCGCACGGCGGCAAGCTTGGCCTGGAGGTCGGCCATGTGGCACGAGGTGTCCTTGAGGAAGAAGAAACGTCCGCTGTCGGCGCACCAGCGCAGCAGTTCTGGCGAGAGCAGGCGCTTGTAGGGCACGGGGCACTCATACAGGCCCAACGGCACATCGCCGCTGCGGTCGAGGAGGCGCTGCACGTTGGCCCGCCAGGTGTCGTCGCTTTCAGGCTCAGCCGCCACCTGGCAGGTGAGGACAACGACGGCGGCGACACCGGTGCTGCCCATGCTGGAGACGAAGCGGGCCTGCTCCTGTGGCTCACCGGCGAACGTGCCGGACGCGACAACCGGCACGCGCCCGTCGGCCCGGCGAACCACGCGCTCCGCCAGCGCCAGCCGCTCCCAGGGCTCGAGTTCGTACATCTCCCCGGAGAGGGCGACGGCGAAGAGCCCTGCCGCTCCGGCGGCGATGTACCAATCAACCAGCTTATCTACCCCCTCCCAGTCCAGCGAGCCGTCATCGCGAAAAGGGGTGAGCATCACCGGCCACAGGCCCTCTGGTATGTCAGGCATCGGTCACCTCCAGCGCCATAGTATAAGCACGGCGGGGCCGGTTTATCCAGAGCGCGGCCGGCGAGCCCAGAGGCGCCTCAGCGTCACGATGGACAGTGGTGCGTTGCCAGATGTGTTACAATAGCTAAAGAGTGCCGCGGGAGCGCGCCTGATGAGCTACAGCCCTTACGTGCTGCCACACGTGGTGCGCGCTGCGCTGCTGCCTGTCATTGTGCCTCCATTGTGGCAGTGGGCTGACCGGTTTCGTCGGCAGCGTCAGTCGCTGAGACAAAGAAAGGGCGCGTGAGGACTTGCTGGCGGCAGGCCGGTGAGGTTCTGGCGATAGCCGAGGTGTGCAGCGACGGGATTGTGAGGGCGGCAGGCGGTATTGCTCGCTGCCCGTGCTCTCGCGTGCCAGCAAATGTAGAGGGCCGCCGGGCGCACCTTGTTGCTATCACGCGTTATCGCGCGTTATCACGCGGAAGCAGAGAGGAGCAAGAGCCAGATGACGAGGGCATTCAACATCATTATTGAACGCGATTCCGAGGGCTACTACGTGGCCAGCGTCCCCGAACTGCGCGGCTGTCACACCCAGGCCAAGTCGTTGGACGCCTTGATGAAGCGGGTACGAGAGGCGATCGAGCTTTGCCTGGAAGTAGAAGGGAGCGAGACACCGTTTGTGGAGAGATGATCGGCCCCGGGTTGATGTCCAAGATTCTGCGCGACTGCGAGATGGCCAGTGACGAACTGCTGGCGCTCTTGTGAAGCCCGTTCTTTGAAGCCGACTGTATGAAGCGAGGCCCCTTTTTCGTGCCGCGGGAGCGCGCCTGATGAGCTACAGCCCTTACGTGCTGCCATACCTGGTATCCGCTGTTCTGCTGCTTGCCGTTGTGCCATCGGTATGGCGGCGGCGGGAGACGCCGGGCGTGCCGGTTTTCACCCTCGTCATGTTGGCGTCGGCGCTGTGGGCCCTGGGCAATGCCGTTGAGGTTGCGGGCACGAGCCTGTCCACGAAACTTCTGGCAGTTGATTTCGAGTACGTGGGCATCATGGCCTTGCCGGTCCTCTGGCTGATCTTTGCCTTGCAATACGCCGGCTACCAGCGATGGGTCACGGCGAAACGGGTGGCGTTGCTCCTGGTCGTGCCGGTGATAACCAACGTGCTCGTCTGGACCGGGCCTTACCGCATCATGCGTTATGGCTTTCGGCTCGACCCTTCCAGCCCGACGCCGATCGTGTCCTACGGTTTCTGGTTCTATGTGGCTCCCATCTATAGTTACATCCTATTGCTGGCTGGCGTCGGCGTGATCCTCTATGCCCTGGAGCGATCGCAGCGCCTCTATCGCTCCCAGGGAATCGTGCTCGCCGCGATCGTCCTCCTGCCCGTTGTTGCCAGCGTAGCCCACGTGCTGAAGGTGGGCCCGCTGCCATATCTGGACCTGACGCCGCCCAGCTTTGCTTTGATCAGCCTGCTGATCGCCTTCGGCCTGATGCGTGTGCATCTGTTTGAGCTGGTGCCCGTAGCCCGCGAGAATGTGGTGGAGCAGCTGGCCGATGCTGTCTTCGTCTCAGACAGCCGTGGCCGCCTGATTGATGCCAACCAAGCGGCGCGCCAATTGTTCGGCTGGGATGAGCATCTGTACGGCCAACCTGCCGCTGAACTTATGCCCGAGGGGGTGCGCCCGGCCCTGGCCCATCCGCAAGCCGGGATCACGCGCCTCACCTTTCCGGTCAATGGCCAGCCGCGCACTTACGAGATGCGCCTGAGCCAGGTTCGCTCATCGCGGGGGCTGCATGGCTGGGTGGCCATGTTTCAGGATGTGACCGAGCGGGAGGCGATGATCGCTGAACTGCAGGAAGCTCTGGCCAATGTGCGCACGCTGAGCGGGCTCATCCCCATCTGTGCCTCCTGCAAGAAGATACGGGACGACAAGGGCTACTGGCAGCAGGTGGAGGCCTACATCAGCGCCCATTCCGACGCCGTATTCACGCATGGCCTTTGCCCCGAGTGCGCCGCGAAACTGTTCCCCGAGGACGCCGACCGCCCGTAGATGGGGGACGGTGGGCAAGGGGTTGCATAGAAGAGGCGACATCATCGAGGTGCAGGTGGATGGCGATAGCGTCTTGCTCACCCCGAAGAGACTCGTAGACAAGAGCGAGGCCTGTTTCTGGTCACCTGGCTGGCAAGAGGCCGAGCAGCGGGCCAGCGAGGATATTGCTGTTGGGCGCCTGCCTGAGTTCGAAGGCATCGAACACTTGCTGGAGCATCGGTCGAGTGGTGTAACCGTCCACAACGGTTTGCCGTCGCCGACACGATCCGGCGTCGACAGCGTCGACGGCGTCGACGACCTCGACGGCGTCGACGGCCTCGACTACGGTGTAGTATAGCCCCTTGTGGGCGTCGTCAGGCCCGAGAACGACGGGCAACCCCTACACTACGTCGTGTGAGGCTGGATGGCGTGTCGTGTGTATCGCACAGTACGCCGAAGGTCGCGGCTCCACGGGCTGGTCTGCACATTGAGTTCCGCTGCGGATATTCGAGCCGTACTCTAGTGAGGGAGTGGTACCCCCTTACCCGCGCGCCAGGACCACGACCACGATCAAGACGGCCAGAGCCCAGCGGTAGTAGACGAACAGGGCGGCGGAATGCTTCTGCAGGTAGCCGAGCAAGGCCCTGATCGTCAGGTAACCCGAGACAGCGGCGGCCAGGAAGCCGGCCAGGAAGATGGCGAAGTCCGCTGCTGGCAAGTTGGTGCCCAGGAGGTCCAGCAAGCTCTTGGCGCCAGCGCCAGCCACGATCGGCGCCGACAAGAGGAAGGAATAGCGCGCCGCCGCCTCGCGCTTCAGGCCCAGGCCGAGACCGGCCGTTATCGTGGAGCCGGAGCGCGACACGCCGGGGAAGACCGCGAGCGCCTGTGCTAGGCCGACGACGATGGCGTCCTTCAGGCTCAGCGACGCCAGAGGCCGCTCATGGCCGCTGGCGCGGTCGGCCAGGTAGAGCAGCAATCCGAGCAGGGCGATGATGCCGGCCATGAGCAAGAGAGCGGCAGGCCGGATGGGCACGTTGGGCTGGTGGAACCAGTGTTCGATGGCGCTCTCGCCGAGCAGGCCGGCGATGCCACCGGGGATGCAGCCGATGATGATCAGCCAGGCGAGGCGCCGGTCCGGGTCGTTGCCGACGCGGCGCTCGATGATGCTGACCACGCCGGCCCGGATGAGGCGTACCCAGTCTCCAGCGAAGTAGGCGAGCACGGCGAGGAGCGTGCCCATATGCAGAGCTACGTCAAAGGGCAGGCTGGTTATGGCGGCGTTGTTCCAGCCGAACAGCCAAGGAACGAGGATCAGGTGGGCCGAACTCGAGACGGGGACGTACTCGGTGAGGCCCTGAACGATGCCGAGGATGATCGCCTGCAGGATGGTCATAGGCTGTTGGCTCCTTGTCCGGCCCGTCTATCGCTGACGCGAGGTCCAGCCCTGGCCCCTGCCGGAGCCTGTAGCATATCCCTGGCGGCGCGAGCCCGCCAACTGAGCCCACGGCGAGCGAACTGCCCGGCCACATAGGTGATTGCCTTGGCGTTTGTCTTGTTCGGGTGCGGGACCATGCCATCGGTATGCCGCAGTAGCCGGCAAGGTGCCAGTGATCGCTTTCTAGGATCGCGGACCGAGGCCGGCGAAACCCTCTCCCAGCACCTCGCTCGCCGGGGTGACGATCACGAAGGCCTCGGCGTCTATCTCGTGGATCAGCCGTTGCAGCTGTGAGAGCTCAGCCTGAGCGACGGCGCAGAGCAGGACCTGGCGCGGCTCGCCCGTGAAGCCACCCTGGCCCTGCAGCACCGTGACGCCACGCTCCATCCTTGTGAGCACTGCCCGGCGGATCTCGTCCGAGCGGCGCGAGATGATCCAGGCGCAGCGCGACTGCGCCAGGCCGCCCTCCTGCACCAGGTCTATCACCTGGCTGGAGACGAAAGCCACGATCAGGGCGTAGAGGGCCGGCTCCAGCCCGAAGTAGAGAGCAGCCAGGGCCAGGATCACGACGTTCATGGCCATCAGCGCCCTGCCCAGGCGCATCCCCCAGAAGCGGTGCGCCAGCCTGGCCAGGATATCCGTCCCGCCGGTTGTGCCGCCGGCGCGCAGGACGAGACCGATGCCCAGGCCATCGAGCAGGCCGCCGTAGAGGGTGTAGAGCAGCGGGTCGGATGTTGCGCGGGGCAGCCAGGGCGCCAACAGGTCAATGGCAGCGCTCATGACCACGACCGAGAAGATAGTGCGCAGGCCCGCCCGCAAGCCTCCAAGCCAGCGCAGGTTGGCGGCGAACAGGGGCAGGTTGAGCAGGAGCGCCACCAGACCCACGGGTGTGCCCAGCCAGTAATGGATGATGATGCTGATGCCGGTGACGCCGCCGGACACTACCTGGTTTGGGATGAGGAAAAGATCGGCCGCTACCGCGACACAGATGCTGCCCAGGGCGATCGTGCCATAGTCCAGCAGCAGGCGGGGCCAGGCCAGGGCGGGGGCGGCTGCTGGGGGCCGGCTCATCTGGCTTTCACCCATTTGTCCATGAAAGCGACGGAGCGCTGCATGGCCAGGTCGAAGCTGGCATAGATGTTGTGCTCGTTGTTCGGGTAAGTGTAGAGCTCGACGTACTTGCCGGCCTGGCGCATCTCGTCCGCCAGGGTGATTGACATCTGCATTGGCACCTCCTCGTCGGCCTCGCCGTGGTGCAGCTGCAGGGGCGTGTTAGTGGGCATCGGCGTGAGGGAGGCAGAGGCGGTCACGCTGGCGGCAGGCAGCGGCGGCTGAAGCTTGACCGTGGGCGCCGGCGTGGCGGCATGTGCCGTGGCGAGAGGAGCGGCTGGCGCTGGGGTGACGACCGGGGCCATACCCGGCCGCGCCTGTGCCGCCTGCCGAGCGCTGCAACTACTGAGCAGGGCGGCAATTGACGTGAGGAGGGATAGCAGCAACGCACGCCCAATGCCTCTCATGCGCGCAATCTCCCCCAGCCGTGATTGGTGGAACTGTGGGCAACGGCGCTCCTTACCCTGGGCCATGATAGCCGGTACGGGCGCAGCTTTCCAGCGCCCGGCCGCGGAGTCGGCTTGTCAGGCCCTTGGGCCGCCGCTATGATGATTGAGCATTGCAGCGGGAGGTGGCAGATAATGCGCTCGCGGACCGGCGTTGCCATCGGTGTGTTCCTCATTCTGGCAGGTGTCCTTGTGTTCCTGCAGAACCTGGGCGTTCTGGCGGCTGGCGCGGAGGCCATGGTCGGAGCGCTGTTCGGGCTGCTCTTCGCCGCCGGCGGCATCATCTTCCTCCTGGTATTCCTGGGCAACCGCGAGAGTTGGTGGGCACTCATCCCTGGCTTCACCCTTCTCGGCCTGGGGCTGCTCGTCCTCGTCGGCGCCTTCGCGCCAGGGCTGGCTGGTGGCTGGTTGGGAGGGGTGTTCCTCGGCATGATCGGGCTGTCGTTCCTGATCGTCTTCCTCGTCAAGCCTGAGAACTGGTGGGCGATCATCCCGGGCGGGACGCTCCTCACCCTGGCCGTGATCGCTACGCTGGCGCAGACGCTTGGCGGGCTTAACAGTGGCGGCGTCTTCTTCCTGGGAATGGCGCTCACCTTCGGCCTGGTCTACCTGGCCATCCCGGCTCACGAGGGCCGCTCCTGGGCGCTCATCCCCGCCGGCATAATGGCGATAATGGGCCTGGGCCTGTTGGCAGCGGCAGTGGAGCTAGTGCGTTTCGTCTGGCCCCTGGCGCTCTTGGCTGCTGGCTGCTACCTGCTGCTGCGGGCCCTGAGGCGCGCCTAGTATGGCGCTCGGCCATGAGGGTTGCCGATGAACAGCCGTCTTTACCGCTACCGC
>Ga0078972_1004921_pt1 | contig 35111 bp, 48 predicted proteins | sample YelNatPaOPGAMG01_FD_67568 | JGI IMG/M metagenome (GOLD analysis project Ga0078972, IMG submission 67568) | Hot spring thermophilic microbial communities from Obsidian Pool, Yellowstone National Park, USA - OP-RAMG-01 (SPADES assembly) (version 2) | ecosystem: Environmental > Aquatic > Thermal...
GACCCATTTTTTCTATCTGGTCATTTACGAATTTTTCAAAACGCTTACCCTTCTTTTTGGCAGAATCGGGATTCATATCTCTTATTATACACCCTAAATTGTATAAGGTCAAATCAATGGTTTGGGTATTGCTTTTATTCTTGCCCTTGCTATTGCAACATATTCAGGTTCTGTCTCGATACCAATATAATCTCTGCCTACTTTTTTAGCCGCCATACAAGTTGTGCCGCTACCAGCAAAAGGATCTAATACTATTCCACCAGTAGGAGTTTTAGTTAAGATACAAAGGTATTCCATAAGTTTCAGAGGTTTTACTGTCGGGTGGATATTTTTTGTAATAGCTTCTTTATAAGTTCCATCTGCCCTAATTTTATCTTTTAAAAAACCTTCTCTTCTTTCAGGAAAATCATCTAACCCCATATCTCTTTCACTTCTACTTGCTTTTGCTACATAAAAGAAACGAGAGGCACCACCTGAATCACCAAATCCTGGGTCACCCTTTTGATAATCATTTCCACACATATTTAACATAGAACCTTTATTACCAATTCTACCACCAGTTGATTTACTTATTCCACTTTGCTCATCTAACATCTCTGCGGCTTCTTCATCTAAAAGGAGATTGGCGGGGAAGCGACCTTGATTTGTATAATAATTTGTATCGCTACCTCTATCTGGTTCACCACCAGCAAAGGTTCCTTTTGGTGCGTGATGTGCTTGAATTTGTTCAACCCCTATCCTTCCCCCATCTATATTTAATCCTGCCACACCCCATTTTAAAGCATTTTCAGCATAAGACCCTTCATTTGGTTTCATTGCCATAATGATTGGTTCCCAGGCAGGTTTTAATCCGTGTGATTTCCAACCATTCCAAAGTTTGGCTTCAGGGGTTGCGGGAGCAGTGATATCTATTTCTTTTACTCCCGTTAATGAAGCACCAGCAATATATGTTCCTCCCTTTTCTTTTATAGAAACTCCTGCATTACCTTTTAATATTTGTTTTCCAATTACATTTCTTTTAGCATTTGCTTTTTTATCTAATTGCTTACTAATATCAGTTGCCTTGGGAAATCCTTGAGAATAGAGCCACATTAGTGTATCTTTTATAATCCAACCAGCATCTTCTAATCCACAAGCTAATCTGTGCCAAGTTCTTGTATTTCCGCACCAAACTGCTTTGCCATTTCTTCTAACATACAAGGTATGATATTTAGGAACTTCTACACAGTATACTTTTCCTCTATAGGGCACGATTTCTTTAACTTTAATCTTTTTCCTTTTTTGATATACTTCTGGCTCATTTTGAGTTTTATTTATAGAAATGATATATTGAGTATGTTTACAATGAATTTCTCTATTCCCTATATATCCTTTTTTCTTATTTTTTCTAATGGTATAATCGGCACTTATTCCAATTTTAAGGGCAATTTCTTGGATATCATCAACTAACTTTTTTGAACTTGTGTAAATTCGCCTTCCATCGCTATCGCCTTTCATATACCAATCTAATAATATTTTTAATTGTCGTGAAGATAATTGTTTAATTTCTTTTGGAATAAATTTTTGCCAAGCACATCCAAATTGTTTTAAATATTCCGTTAATTGTTTATTATTTATCACAAATTTTCCACTTTCTTTATATCTGCAAATACTAAAATATTTTGATAATTCTTTTTCTATTTCATCTAAATTATTATTATTAAAATGGCAGAGTTGTGTTTTATAACTTTTACCATTTTTTAACTGAACTATTGTTGCACTTCCTTCTGCTAAATATAATCCAAAAAATTTTAACCAAATATCCATAGGAATTTTTTTCTCTGGAATTTTTTTTATATAATGTCCATTAGATTGTTTAGTTGATGGTAAAACAAAAAATTCTTCTTCCTTGCCTTTCCATATTCCATTTTTTTTCATTTTTATTGCTGATTTTACTTCATCTGCTCTAATTAGCTTCCATTTAGCATTTTTATAACCTCCCATATATTTTACAAATAATTTATGATTAGGAGTTACCATTAAGTCAACTTTATTAGTCTTAAAATAAATTAACTCGTTATAATTATCATATTCCACTAATTCTATTGGATTTTGATATTCAATTTCCTCTGTTTCAGGATTTAATGTAGCAACCCTATCTTCTTTGGATATATTTTTAAAAAATTTCCATCCTTCTTCTGTTAAAACTTCTGTTTTGTCATCATAACATCCGCCAAAACATAATAAGGTTGCTCCTGGCTTTGCTATCCTTAACGCTTCTTTTGCCCACTGTTTTGTCCATTCTTGATATAAACATAAATCAACTGCAGTATATCCTCTCGTATGAGTTCCGCCATAAGCAAATGCTCCCCGCATATCTTCATTATGAGCAATTTGTCCAGCCATCGCTTTTGGGCTATCCCATTCTTTACCCATAAATTCTAAACCATAAGGAGGGTCTGTAATAATTGTGTCAATTGAATTATCAGGAATTTCTTTCATTACTTCCAAACTATCCCCTTGTATAATTTTATTAATAAAGTCATCTGGATATTTCATAATATAATCAACCTATAAATGTTCCCAAAAATATGGGTCATTTTTAATCCATTCTTGTGTTTCTGGAGGAAACAATGTATAGTAAGCCCCAATCAATTTCATAGGGTGGTTGGGGTAAAGAAAAACTGCTTGTGTTTTAGTGCCGCATTTTAATAAAGTAGCAGGGTTCATTGGTTCACAATAACCTTCTGGTAGTTTAACCACGATATATTGTTTTGTCCTTTTAGCGGCTTTTACAAAATCCAATCGCAGGTTAATCCACGCCCGATTGCCGTTCCAATGGGTAGGTTTGTTAAATTGCTTAATGACTACCCTCATCCCTAAATTTTTTCTCTTTTTGATTTTTCATTTTCTAATTGGTTAAGAATATATTTAGGGTCTCTTTCTATAATTAAACTATATATTATTTGACAGATTTTTTCTCCCTTTTCTTTACAAAATTTTTCAAGAGATTCCCTATTGAAATAATGAAGATTCCTAATATCTTCTAATCCTTCAACAAAATATAGATGTTCTAACAATTCGTAAATTGGTTCTTTTTTATTTTTCATAGTTTGTATTTTATATCTTTCTTATTATCTCTTAATAATTCTTTATTATCAATTGGATTTTTTATTTCAAACCACTTTCCCATCCAATATCCACTATAAGGAATAGTATAATAAGTAGTGCTAGGATTATAAAAAAATTCTTGACAATATAATTTGCCTTTGTTGGTTAATACAACAATTTGACCTGATGGTAAGGCAAAGGCACTTATAATTATTTCTTTTTCTTTTTTCATAGTTTTTAAGTTAATTATCAATTACTTCACCTTTATTTTTTGATTTCTTCGGAAGTTCTTTTTCTTTTTTCATATTTAGTTATTTTTTAATTTAATCTTCTAATTCTAAAAACTTTTCTTCCCCACTTAAATTTCATCCAATCTTTAATTTTGGCTTCTTTATTCAGCCATTTCAAAACTATTTGGAGAATTATATCTTTTTTGGTTTCTGTTTTCATAGTTTGTATTGTATATCTTCCTTTTTATCTCGTAATAAATCTTTATTATCAATTGGATTTTTTATTTCAAACCACTTTCCCATCCAATATCCACTATAAGGAATAGTATAATAAGTAGTGCTAGGATTATAAAAAAATTCTTGACAATATAATTTGCCTTTGTTGGTTAATACAACAATTTGACCTGATGGTAAGGCAAAGGCACTTATAATTATTTCTTTTGTTTTCTTCATAGTTTCTTAAGTTAATTAAGTTATTTATTTTTTGTTTTTTCTCCTTTTAACTTATCTTTTAAGAATTTATAAACACAATCAGCATTACAAAAAACACCATCAAAAAATACTGCACAACTTTCTGAGTGTCCCTTTTTGTGAATTCGAGATTTTTTAGGTAATAGCATAACCCCTTCTTTAATCTCAATCAATCCGTTTTCATATTCCTCTTCTGTTGGTGGTGAGGTATCTTCCCACGCCTTATGGCAATATTCGCAGTATTTAAGAGTTTTTTTAGGTATCATAGTTTTTAAGTTAATGGGATTGTATATAATTTCTTATCGCCCACTCAATTATGCTTCTAATCATTTCTTCCTTCACTATCTGCTCAAATTGAGATAATCTATTTAAAAATACCTCCCAGTCTTGGGCCCCAAACTTTAATTCTGCCGCATAGGGCTTAAATAGTTCTTTTACCAATTGTTCTTTTTCTTTGTTCATAGTTTTTAATTTATTTAATTAATTAATAAAGATTATCGCCTTCTGGTATATCTGACCAATCGTCAGTTTCTTTAACTTCATCAGCATTATTCTCTGATTTGGTATATTCCTTATAAATCAAATTTCTATAATACAATATCCTGTCCCAGACCGTTCTTTCGTCTGGTAAATCCTTAAATAATGGGTGATTGGCCACCAAATGCACCGCCTCTTTCATTGCCGAAGTCCAATTGATATTTTCCTTCTTTTCCTGATGTAATTGCTGAATGCGTTCTTGCTTCGCCTTGGCCAAGCGTTCAATTCTGTCTTGCTCGGCTTCTATTGGCCGAGAAACCGCCTTTGGCACCTTTTCTTCTGGTGCATTAACGGCATAACCACAGTTAGGGCAGGAGTAAAAGGCTTTGTAGGGATTGCCTTTTTTGCTTATGCCCGCGGGGATATATTTCATATCCGCACCGCACTGAGGACATTTTATAATGATTTTTTCCATAGTTTTTATAAAGTTAATTTTTTTAAGCCCCGCCATAAGGAGTGCCAAGGTCTGTTAATTGCGTTTCTTTTTTAACCACCAAAACCTCATCAAGGTCATACGTTTTATCGGGGAATAGATAGGTTAATTGGGCAAGGGCTTTGTTTCTGGCGATTTCGGGGTGGTCGCCCAAAGTGATAACCTCAAACCTTAATGGTTCGTTGGTGTATTTATTGATTGTTTTAATTTCCCAAGTGATTTTCTCCATAGGTTTAAGCGTTTTTTTGATTTTTTTGTAGGGCTATATCCTCCAGTAAGCCGATATACAAAACCACCTTATCCAACTTTTTAACCATTTCTCTTAAGCCCTTTCGGCGGTTAATTTCCGCCCTGATTTCTCTTAAACTTTCCCAAATTTGTTTTTGTTGCTCTGTCATAGTTTTATTTATGATTATTTTTGAATTTTAAGAAAGGAAGGACTGCCCTGCCGTCTTGGGGTATGTTTGCTTTCCGCTTACTTGCGATGCTCTTTTTCGGCATCGTCTCCACCCCTCCTCGCACAGGGAAGCCCTGTATTTTCTCATAAAGAAAGGCGGAGTAATAGTCCTTATGGCCATTATTTTTGCCGACTGCTGCCGCCTTTCTTTATTGACTTGTTAAACTGCTCTCACCCTTCCTACCATCCATTATACTCCCAATTAAAAATTTGTCAAGTGGAGTTATCCACAGGCACATTTTTTTCTTTTAATGCCAGCCACACCCATTGATGGCTTCGGCCAACCAACTTGCCCACCTCTCTTAAAGTCAAACCTTGCTTATATAACTTGATGGCTTCTTTCTTTAAGAGGTTTACTTTATGCTTTTGATAAATACTTCTTTTCATAGTTTTCTTATAAGAAGTATAGCATAGTATTAAAAAATTGTCAAATCTTTTTTTGTTTTTCTAATTCCTTCATCTCTTGGATTATCTGCCTTAAACGATAATTGCCCACACTTCTAAATATCTGTTTGACGAGCATCCAACCTTCTATATCTGTTTTGCCCTGCTTATAATAACGATAAACCAATTTGTGCAAGGTTAAAGTATCTTTGGGGTCTGGTTTTGGTTTATGGTATGAAGTCATATAGTTTGTTTTTCATAAATTGGTCGCATTGCTATTGTGCCGTCTGGCTTTGGCACTTCCTCCCATCTAATAATTTTTGGCCCCCGCTTCTTTCTATTAGCCACTATATCATCAATAAACTTGGCAATGGTTTCCAATGTAAAATGGTTTTGTAAATAATCGGTCTTTTTCAAGGTTTTGATTGTTTCTATAATATCCTCATCTTTATACCCTATAAGCAACTTGGCTGGTCTGACATTGCGGTGGATAATGGACTGGACTTGCTCTTGGTTTTCGGGCCGAAGTCCCATTTCCTGTATCCACAAACCTATTATCTGGATATGACGCTTTTTATCCGTTAAAAGTTTCTGAATTTCATCTTTTAAGGAGAAAGTCGGCTTGTCCGACATATTCTTATTATCTAATTCTATTTGTCTAATTCTCTTTTGACATCGTTCTTTAGCGATCCCCCCCATCGCTTTTTGGCGACACCCCCCATCGCCAATTAACGATAGGGTTATATCTCTATAGGTTCCGTCTTGGTTTCTTTTGATAGAAACTTGAATGAGAAAATCGTCTCTTAATTCTTTTAACAGGGAAGGAATTGTTCTTTTAGCAAGCCCTAATCTGTCCGCTAAATACTCATTGGTAGCAAAACATTTTCCGCTTTTTTTGGATAAAGCCATTATTTCAGCATATAAAAGTTTAGCATTTGCTGATATTGTCTTTTTTTCAAGGATGCTTATCGGTATAACCGCATAAAAACTCGGCTCTAATAATTCTTTAACCTGTTCTAAATCGTGTATTCCTTTGCTGATTAAAAAATCAGCAATTTGCGCCTCTAATGGCTTATCTCTTTGGTCTATTATTTTCATTTCATTTTCTTCCATATTTTTATACTACAAAGGGAGCGCCACAACTGGGGATAAGAGATTTAAGCAATTGGAGCCTAAACCCCTTATTTGGTCGAAGCGCTCCCTTTGTATCCCAGTTGTTTTTGTGAGACTGTCCGACCATATTTTTATTCTATTTTACTCTTTTTTATTTTTCAAGTCAAGTTTTCTCACACAATCGTTGCACATCTGGGCGGATAAGTTAAAATTCTCTAATAAAAACCATCTCCGACATTTCTTACAGAGATAATATACCGCCTTCCCTTCATACCAAGTATCGGGATTTCGGATAATTTGCCGCTTAAAAGCCTTGTTTTTTGTCTTTGAGGTATTTTTATCCATCTTTGGGGTTATCGCCCGTTTTAGGGGCATTTTTGGGCGTTTTAAGGCCATTCTAGCGATGCTTTAGGAGGTTTTTCTAACTATTGGCTATATTGACCTATCTTTTTTACACATCCGAATTCTTTCCGTAAATCCACCCCATTCTTTATCATCTCTCGCAAAACTATTTCTTGGTGTTCTTTAGAATAAATAGCATTCCACCAATCTGCTTCTTCCCAGTTTTGATAGGAAAACAAGTTATAGGCCTTAATATACCTTCTCCAAGTATTCATATCAAACTGGAATATTCCATATTTAGGCCGTCCATCTCTATCTTTCGGGTTAACTGCCAATGGATTATTACTACTCTCACAAAACGCCAATTTATCTATCCATTGCTCCAAAGCATCTTTGGTAGGCTGAATTGGCTGTTGAATAGGATTTATTGGTTTAGGCGTAGAAAAGCAAGATAACAATCCCAAGAACCCCAGACCAATAACGGCCCAAACCAATGGTTTTAAAGTCCACATTGGTAAATCTTAAAAGTCCACTTTGGGATTTGCCCTAAAGTATACGGCAAGGATTGACAAAAGTCCGTCTATAAGCGGCAAAAGATTTGGAGGAATAAAATCCCTGATACCACCGACGCCGTTAATGATGAATAGAACGACGATTGTCCAAACAGTCCTTGACTGAAACAATTTCGCAATTTTGGTCATATTTTTTAATTTTAATTAAATTTACGACCTATCTCTATTCTATTCTTTTTTAAAAGAAAAGTCAACCCCGCTGGGCCAAACCTATGAAGACACAATGGTATTGAGGGCTTTAAGCGTGGCCACATCTACCACGCCCGTAATAGGCAGATTGGCGTTTTGCTGGAATTTTTTCACCGCTCCATAAGTTAGATAACCATAATAGCCAGTCGTAGGTTGACCCCACGCATAATATCCCAAAATCTTAAGGAGATCTTGGAGCATACTGACATCATTGTTTCTATCCCCCAGCTTCATTGTCTGGGTAAAGCGGTATTTAAAAGTAAGCTTAAAAGTAAGCAATTTTTCATTGTCAAACTGAAAATCAGAAGGCAGATTATCAAAGTAATAGGGCTGGACATACATTGCGGGCAGATAATCCTCGCCAATAAAGCCATAACCCAAATTTTTAAATCCACCTTGTCCCCAAGCGTGTTCAAAACTGATATATTTTTTGCCGTTAATCAAGCCGCCGTCAGTCAAGGTAATAGCGTGGTAATACTGGTTTTTGGTAGGCGGAACCAAAAAGCCGCCCTGATACCAAGACTGAATGGTATTGTCGTCCATTACAATGCAGGTGCCTACAGGTTTGCCTGTATTCTGGATAATGGAATAGATATCATCAAAGGTTTTCGGAATATAAATATAATTGGATAGGCGGTAAGTGTCGTGGGCGATATCTTTAGCATCAGGTGCGTAATCAGCCAAACTCCGCATTTGGGTTTCGTTTAGGCCGTTAGAAGGCAAAAGAACTTCCAAAGTTAGGCCATTGTCTTTGGCCAGTTTTAAGGCTTTTTCTACCCACATTCCGCCGTCTGGCTCGTATCCCAAGCCGTATAAAGAGCGGGCAGAAAGTTTCCGATGGATTTGAAATTGCTGTAAAAGCGAGGCCTCAAACAAAAGTGAGATTTGCCACGCCACACACGAGCCGCTTCCATCTTGGGTATATTGCCCGTTCCAATAATGCTTAAAATCCTCTGGCCTTTTTTCGGTCCAGACAGGGGCTTTCGGAATGGGCATTATTTCCTCCACCTTTAAGTTTCTGGGGTCTGGACGATAGCCTGGCTGTTCTTTAACTCCCGACTGAAATTTGATGCGTTTTTTGAACATAATGTTTAAAAAAGTGTCTTATTGCTTTTATTTTTTTTAGCGACCTTTGGATTTTGCGGTATCTTTTTTTTAACCGCAACTTTCTTTTTCGGCGGTTTGTTTCTTTGTGGTCTTGTCTCATAATCATGAGGTGTAATTAGAGGCATCTCTTTTATCTTAAAAAGAATAAGAGAATTTGCAAGCCCATTGAGAGCAAAATTAAAATAATCGCCCAAACCGCCAAATCAACCCGCTTTCTGGCAAGGCGGATTTGCTCTTGGGCGTTTTCTAACTGCTTCGTCCAGTAATATTGTTGGGTGATACGCATAATTTAAAAAGATTAACCCCACTCTTTATTATCAACATAGAAACCTTATTTGCTATTGTTTGATAGTTAAATAAGAACTGATAGAAACATTTTTTAAGGCCTCCAGTTTATAATAAAGAGTGGGGGGCAAGCATTTTACTTGCCCCGCAGTTTGTTTTTTAAAGCGTCCAAAACTGGCTGAATTAATTCGTGCAAGAGCCGATGGCATCTCTGGCAGAGCCAAACGATATTGTCAGGATTGTCTGTGCCGCCTAAAGAGCGGAAGACAATGTGGTGTTTTGTCAAATTTTTGGTTGTGCCACAGAAAAGACAATATCTATTCGGCGTGAGGTGTTTCTGGTTTGTCCGTTTGCCCAATGAGGACACCTCCCTTAAGCAACTCTTTTAAGGCTTGGTTTTCTTGATAGGTTTTTGCCAAGCGTTTATAGAGTTCAAAATAGAGATGGCTCATTGTAGAGGTGCAGGCTTCATTGAGGTTATACATTTGCTGTTTGTCTATGGGTTTAACTTCCTTGCCGTATTTTGCCAAAACGAAATCCCTTACCCCTCCTGTATAGATGTGCAGGAGTTCGTGAAGTATCACTTCGGGTGCGGCTTCAATCGGCAAATCGGTGGAAACCTTAATGGTGGCTCGGAGATAATCCCACTCATACTCAATAGAAGCCCAGTAATCTATGTCATTGTGCATCTCAATGGTGAATTGCCAAAGGCCAAGATGAAGCAGTTTTTGCCAGTGTTCCAACCAGAGTTGGCAGTTTGCCTGTATTTGTGAGATGACTTTGCGGCTCACTCGTTTCCGCTGGCCTTGATGGTTTCGCACCATCTTAATCACCTCCTGTCATCCGTATCAATTCGCTTAATTTTACCAACGCAATTTGTCTCATAGCCGTCAGGCCAATCTCCTTGACCATATGCTTGCAGATGGGTAAAGCGAAGGGTTTGTTTTCATACTCAATAAGAGTAAAACCGCATTCGCTTAAATCTGGGTAAGCACAGTCAACTTGAATGCCTAACAGCCAAAACATTAAAGGACAGAAGTTAAGCGTTCTCATTTTAACCTCCTTTCTGATACTGGTTTACAATCTGGTTCTGGACAACCTTCCAACTGTGAATGGTATCGTCAAAACTACAACCTTTTTTGTTGTAGGGCTGGGCAATTATCCAGCCGTGATAGCCCCGCTTGGCGTATTCGGTGGCTACTTGCAGTTCATCTTCAATAAACCGAAGGATTTGAGGATGGCTGTCTGAAAGTTTTTCCAAAACCGAAATCTTGTTTATCACCACAAATTCACGGCGAACGATTACCACTTCACCGAAAGGCAATTGGTGGTAGCCAAGCGAATAAATCGTCGCTTGGGTCAACTCGGGATTTCTACTGGTGAGATAAACAATTTGCCAGCCCAGCGAGTCCGCTATCCAAAGGCATCTTTTAGCCGCTTGATAGATAGGCATCGTCGCATAGAGGCGGGCATTGTGAAATTGTTCTCTCACCCACAGGCCTTCGGTTGATTTCCAAAAGGGATGATTGGCATCTTCGCAAATTTCAGCCCAATCTATGGGATGGTGAAATTTTTGAATAAAGAGATAGCCAATGGTGTCATAGGTTTTGAAAATACAACCGTCTAAATCAGAAACCAAGATTTTCATCTTGAACCTCCTTTCTGACATTCCATTTTTCTAAAAGTTTCTCTAACGCTTCGGGGTGTTTCTCAATGTAGAGAATCGCCCTTAAAACAGAGTAATTGGCTAAATCCAAAAGGGTATCAAGCAGGGATTCGTCTTTGACAAGGGCTTCGCCTTTTAATTCTAATTGTTTAAGGCGAGACCATTTGTCCGACATTCGCACCATAATCCCTTTGCCAGCATCTACACCGAAACCTTCGCATTCCCGAAAGTTGCTTAACGGGTCAGCATTGGTGGCATAGTCGTGGTTTTTATCCGAGTGGATTTTAGCCATTACTCGGAGTAAGAGATAGAAAAGTGGGTGTCCGTTCATTTTACATCACCTTCTTTTGATTGGCATCAATGACAGTTAACTCCAAAGGAAACGACCAGCTAATCGCTCTCTTGGGCGAGACCCCAAAGTAATGCTGTTTGGCTCGGCTGATGGTGGCGTATTTCTGCCAGCTCCAAGTGTCTTTTTCAATCCAGCAACCATTCACAAAAGTGATGCTGTGGGAGCTGGTAGGCAGAGGAAAAATTTGAGGCGGGTGGAAGTGTCCAATCAATTCTACATCAAACGGCACTTCTATCATTCTGGATTTGGATTGTCTGGTGATGCCATAATAAGGCATACCCATCCAAGACCAAACCGTGTTGCCGTGATGTAAAAGATATTTCCACCCATAAACTTTGGCCACATAGAACCAACTTTGGGGAACAATGATTTTGACCCTCTCTTCGCCTTCAAACATTCTTTGAAGCAGGCATCCGACAAGGTAATCAAAATTGTTCTCGTCCCAATCTGCTTCTCGCCGTGCCGTTATTCTGGAGTGATTGCCGCCGACCACAACCATTTCAATTCTGGGGAATAACTTGAGGAGGTTTACAATCATCTCTTTTAAATAGAAAGAGAGATTGAGGACTTGAGAGATAACTCCCTCCTCTACAAATTTGGATTGTCCTCTGTAGATGATTTCGTTATCCACCAAGTCGCCAGTGGCAAAGATGTGTAAAACCTCCAAGTTATAACCGCCAGCCAGCAAATGGTTGATGGTGGTCATACTGTCCAATAGCCGATTCATTTCCTTTACGAAAATCGCTGGGTTGTAAGTTAATTGTCGTTGGTTCTTCTCGGTGTCGTAAAAATAGTTGATTTTTCCATAGTGGATATCGCTTAAGTGAAGAACCGCTTGCTCCGTTAACTTGCCAGCAGGCAAAGTTTTCGGTTTGGGCAAATGAATTTTCGGCTTGTTTTGACTTACGGCCTCCAGTAAACTCTGCGAGAGTTCCTGGTAATCAATTAACTTCTCTTTTCCCATTTCATTTTCCTCCTTTCCAGGTTTTTTTGGAATATCTATGTTAAGCCAAGACATCAACCGATTCAGTGTGTTAAAGGCAATATGCCATTTCTCACGCACTGCTTGATAATCAGTCCACGTCTTGGGCGGATTTTTTTGAAGAAAAGCAATTATCTTTTCTTCAGTTTTTGTTAAAGAACTTGTATTTTCTCTTAACATATTATACTCTTTTGGCAAAATTTGTCAATGCTCTTTAAGATACATTTCAAAAACATCTCTGGCGGTGTTAGAATAAGATTTAATAGCATCAAGCATATTTTGTTGTTTCAATGTAGCATACCTCTGTCCCAATTCTCTTTTTTCTTGGTCAGTTTTAGCTCTTTCTAATTTTATTTGATACCATTTTTTAGCACTATCAACGCTATTACCCAAACGGTTGGCTAATCTTTCACCCAAACCAGCGGCAATATCTTCTAATGGCACATTTTTCATTTCAGGCACATATTTAGCATACATATTTCTCATTTCCTCTAACAGTTTCTTATATTCCTCTGTTTTTATAAAATCTTCTGGATATAAATCACTGGCAATCCATTTGTCTTCTATTTTGTCCAAAATGGCCATTTCATTGCCCGCAATTTCTTTTAAAGTGTCCAAGGTGTCCCAAGTAATTTCTTTACCTTCAAAATAAATCTTATCTTTTTTACTCACATCATAAATACCCAAAGCCCCCCAACCAATCAGTTTGTCCATATAGTTTTTGGTAGTGATATCAATAGGCTTGCCCACGGTATAATCTGCGATATAGACATTAACAATGGGAATAGCACATTTCAAAAAGTATAACGCTTGGTCTCTTAATTTTCGAGAACTGCTCATCTTGGTTGGGTCCATTGAATAGACGGATGTATTATCGTAAGGGTCTCTTTGCTGGATTAACCCCTGGATAAACCTAATGAAGAAATTAGTTAAATACGCAATTCCCTTGGCTTCCTTAATCCCCCATCTTTTAATAGTATCAATCGCCGCTTGTTTTACTGTTTTTTGACCAATAGCCACTAAATTCGCCTGATTTACCGCTATAGTAAATATCTTGGTTCCAATAAGAGCATCTTGGGGTAATTGCATACTCCATACCCTTATAGACCCATCGGGATTTTCTCCTAAAATAAAGTGAACTCTATCTTGCACGTTCGGGCTCAATTCCCCCTCTAATTCCTTAATTTTTTTATTTCTATTATTAAACAAGACAGCAATCAAGGGAATGCTTAAAAAGGCTAACAATGCTTTACCCCAATGTTTTGCTGTAAATTTCCACATTGTGGAACTACCCTTGAAATACCAAGTTCCAAAAGGAAACCCTAATCCCCTAATAACCCTATTAAAGGTTTTAGAAATCCATTTGTAATCAACCACAATATCTCTTGCTATCTTACCCAATGCTTTATCTTTGGGTAATCCCTCTAATCCCATATAACTGAAATACCGAATAAGTTTTGCCTCGTTTCCTTTTTTCAGTTCTTTGAATAAATAAGAAGCATTAGCGGTTCTCATAATCGCTTCCCGCAATTGAGAGAGGTCTTGGCTCTTTTGTAATAAATAGGTCAAAGGATTAGTCGCTCTTCTAATTTTAGGCAATTCTCCTTGAATATAAGTTCCTGCGATAATATCGTTATCTTTAATAAATTTATCTAATTCCTTTAGATATTTAGAAGGGTTTTTATTGATTAAATAATTTAAAGCCGTTGGAATTTCGGATAACACCTTCCAAGGTTCGGGTGTTTGCGATAACATCATCCACGTATCGCCTACCAAGTTATTGATATTAAACGAAGTAATGTGAGAAAGAATGGCCATTGTCTTCCAATAACTCACCACCCGATTAAGATAAAACATTGCCGCACTTCCTCTTTCAGAAAAATCTCTAAAAGTGTTATATACTTCTTCTGGAATAAGATAGGTCTTTTTATACTTGCCCAAAGCCATTAATCCTTCTTCGGTTGGGAATATCACCCGCCCAAAAGGTGCGGCGGGATTAAACCCACGATATCTTTTGTCTTTATAAATATAAATCCTGCCAGGTTTGATTGGCTTTATTTTGCCAGTGTCTTTATCAACTCCCAAAACTTGGGCCAATTCTTCTTTAGTTAATTTAGGTTTCAAATCATATTTTTGAGATTGCTCAACAATAAAGTCCTCAATCATATTATCGTGGTCTATCTCCAAGAATTGCCCAAGAATAGTGTCTTCATCGACACGGTATTCTTTGGTAGATTGACCCGCTTTCTTTAGATATCCTCTAAATGGTTGTCGCAATCTGGTAGGAATGCCTTTATTAAAAATCCAATCTGGCGTGTAATCTACCACATAGTGTCGCATATAATCCTCCAGTAAATCATCTGGGTCTAACTTTCCCCGCTCTATCAAATCCTTTGTATATTGTTTGGTTAATAATCTATATCGTTCCGCCGCTTGTAATGCTTCTGGCGATGCTTCTTTTTCCGCTTTGGCCAATGCTTCTTCCGCCTCTTTTAAGGTAATGTTTGGATTGCCCTTATCGGCCTTTATTCTGGCTAATTGGTCTCTTAATTTGATAATTTCTATGGAATCCCTAATATCTTTTTCCTCCATCCCACCCCATAAAATCATCTGATTTTTGTTTCTCTTTTCAAACACTTTATTTAATCCCCCGATTATATCGGTTCGAATGGCGTTTCTTAATTCCATTGGGGCGTTCTTATAAAAGTATAATGGCGAAATTATCTCCTCTATTCTCTTTTTAAACTCGTTAAAATGCGTTCTTAATTGAGAAACCATCGAAGGTTCTATTGGTTTATTTACCACCACATTAGGCAAAATTCTCACAGACAATCCCGCCGCAGGTCGTCTTTTGACCTCTTCTTTTAGTTTATTTTCTTGATATATTTTATCTAATTTTTTTTCTAAATCCGTTTCTGGTGCAGTGGCTGGTTTAACCCCTTCTTTAGAAGTTGTTTGCTGGGCTTTATGCCAAAAATCTATCTTTCCTTCGTGACCAATTTTGTATCCTTCTATAAAAGATTGAGCAATTTCTGGTCTTGTTTTATCTACTCTTAAAAGTATATTACCTTTTTCATCTGTTACCAAAAGATATTTTGCTTTTTTAATTGATAAATGTCTATCTACTTTATCATTTGACCCCATCTCATAGCCATCAAAGAATGAGCGTCCAGCATCTTTGGAAGGAACAATTGCAACAATTTGTTTAGTATCTTCGTGTCGTATAATAAATTTTGTCCCTTTTTGCACAACTTCTCCATAATTCCAACCCAAAACTTTTTCTTCAGGAATTTCTGGTTTAGTTTCTGATTTAACCTCTGATTTAACTTTCGGCTTATACCATTCAGCATATTTAGAGATTGGTATCCATTTGGTGATACCATCTTTTGTTTCTAATTGAGCCATTACTGCTCCAGTCCGCATTCTGGCTATCTTTTTAACTGTGCCAGTATATTCTTCACCTGTTTTAAGGATTTTGACGGTAAAAGTTCCCCCTACTTGAGGCGTAGTGGGAGTAGCAGAGATTTTTGGCTTTGCCTTGGGTTTAACTTTGGGTTTAACTTCTGGTGTTCCTTTAAAAATTTTTATTGATTGTGCTTCGTGGTTAATCTCTAATTTGCCTTTATCCTCTAAATCATACAAAGCATCAAAAAACTTTTTAGAACCATATTTTTCTACTATTTTATTAAAACTATTAGCATTTATATGGATAAAATCGGGCCGTTCTGGAAGAGCATCTAATATCTCCTTTTCTATAGGTTTAAGTTCTTTTGTAACTTCGGGTTTGGTTTCTACAGGTTTTTCTTCCACAGGTGGTATTGCTGGGGTTTCAGTTGTTTTTGTTTCTGGTTTAGGTTGGGGCGGGCCTAACTCAATTGTCGGAGTAGTTTCTGATTTAACTTCTTTTGTGGGTTTTGATGGTCCTTTTACTTTATCCCAAAATTCTTTCAAACTGGGTATTCCCGCTTTTTGAAGTAAATTTGAAAATTCTTCGGCTTTTCCTTGCGAAACAATTATATTTTTTAACTCATCAATATCGTTAACCATTTGAGCCTGCTCGGCATAAGGCTGTAAATCTGGCGGCATAGTTTCAACAGGCGTGGTTGGTTTGATAGGTGCGGCAAATTTAATACCTTTTAAGAACTTGGTTAATTGGCTATATAAAGAGGGTTGAGACCGAAAGGCTTCTATTTCTGCTTTTCCAAAAACAGGATATACATTTGGTGGTTCTGGTGCTTCTTTGGGCGAAACCACATATATCCCTTGCCGTGTCACTTTTAAAACTATATTGGGGTCAGTCGGATGCCGAAACCATAATGTTTCTGGATTAGTAAGGATAGTTTCTGTGCCAGGTGCGGATAACATCGTCCTAACCTTTGGGTCTGCTTCATATTGAACAGTTTTGCCCAAGCTGTAAACAATCGGTTTGAAAAATTGGACTATTGGATAAGCCAAAACATTAAAAGCAGCAAAAGTGCCAGCGGTCTTAAGCACATTTTTTGCCCATTCTATTTTATTTTCGGGTTTTGTGATTGCTCCAAATAAACTACCCCATAATCCACCAATAGCCCCTGTTAGTGGCCATTTTACCGCCCAAGGATGTCTTTGTGCCTCTAAAGCAATTTTTTCCAATGGTTTAGCCGCCCCAGGTATTTTTGAAATTACTTTGCCCACTACTGGATTTAATATAGAACTGACTAAAGTCATACCAGCGATGCTTCCTATGGCTTCCATTGTTTTTTGCTTTGGAGTAACGGGTGCGACTTTAGGTGCGTCAGGTGCCCAGCCAAAACTTATTCCTTTTGTAAAGAAAGCCATTGGGTCAATTTGCTCGGGATGCTGTTTTGCATACCATTCTGTATTGGCTTCCATTGCTTTTAGTCGTTCTTGAACTGTTACAGGTTTTGGTTGCCATTCGGCAGGGGCGGCTCTTAATTCGGTATTAGGAAATTCAGGTGATACAGGGACAGGCAAATTAGTTTCTGGCTTCGGTGTTTCTACTTGTGCTTGAGCAGATGGTAAAGTAGCCGCTTTTGGCGGTTCATCAATAGCAAAAGTTTTTCCTTGAAAAAATGAGGACTTTTGGGCTGAAGCCGAAGTTTTAGGCTCCTCGTTTATTGAGAAAGTTGAACCTTGAAATGCCATATTATATTGTCAATTATGGTTGCACAAGCGTAAACGTCGGCGTAGATTTCATTACCTTAACAAAAGTATCAACAATGGCTGGATTACCACCAGATTGTTCTATACCTTTCTTTATTTGGTCTATCGTATAACCCGCATTTAACGCTGATTGGATATCTAATGCCACAGCCGATGGAACCCCTTCTATAGCCAATCGATTTAACTTATCTTGAGTTAAAATTTGCGTTGTTTTGGTAGTGCTACCTGATTGAAGCCATTCAGCATAAGTTTTACCAGTGCCTTTTTGTCCGCCCGCTAATTGCCATTCTACATAAGATGATGGTAAAGTAACCTGTTTAGCCGTTTTCTCTTTTACATACTCCACATAACTCTTGCCCGTTCCTTTTTCTCCGCCAGCCAAAACCCATTCTTTATAAGTTTCTGGACTATTTTCGGGCCATAAGGCTTCAGGCACATTCTTTTTAACCAGATAATTCAATTCTTGTTGCTGTAATGCCTGTTTGGTTTGTGCTTCCTTGTAAGCCGCATCGGTCAGCATTTTTACTTTCTCTAATTCCGCATTATATTGGTCAGTTAAATTGCTAATATCTTTCTGGGCTAACTCATACAATCTTTTCACCCTGCCTACTCTGCTGGCTTCGCTTAACCAAGGATTTTCATTGATTTGTCCCTCCGCCGCATATAATTTTGATTTAATATCAGCAATTTGCTGCTCCAATTCTGGCAATTTGCTGGCCTGATAATTTTCATTCCAAATATCTTGGAAAGATTTTTGAGGCATCTGAAAAGCGGTAGTTTCCAATTCCTCAATTCTCTTGGGGGTGATTAAACTTTTAACCTCCTCGGGACTTTGGGCATTTAAAACCCAATCAGGAATTTGGGAAGTAGAAGTGGCTCCTGGGTAAGAGGACAACCAAACTTTTGCTTTTTCCAGTTTTCCTGTTGCTTCCTCTAATTGCTGTTTTAATTTTGCCAATTCGGCTTGTTGGGCCTGTTGGGCAGAAGTTACTGCTGGCGGTAAAGCCGTGGTAGTCGTCACAGTAGATTGTAGATTTGGAGGTGCAGGTAAAATTGTGCCTGCCTGTAATTTTGTTGGGTCTCCTGTATAGCCAGACAACTGCTTCCAATTTGGCCCATAAATGTTATAAAGGGTATCGCCTGGTTCTATTTTAATTTGTCCATTAGGAAGTATCTTCATTGTAGTTTAATTTATTTAAAGTAATCGGGTGTCTCAAAGAACGACCTATCTTTACTTTGATAGCCCGCTTGCTCTTCTTGTATTCTGGCCCAGCAATCTTCTAAAATTAACCTCGCTTCATCTCTTTCCACGGCGGCCTCCTGATATCTTCGGGCTTTTTGCAAAGCAATCATCACAGCCCGTTTAATAATGGCTTCCTCTCCTGCTTCATCTCCTTCGGAAAAGGGTGTAGTATCATTATCATTAACCAATAATGCTGGTTTTTCCTGCCCCCAGACGCAGATTTGTTTGCCGTCCACAGGAACTTTCGGATTAATAAAGAATTGCCTCTTAAAATCGCTGAAAATCTTGTCCGTGCCATCGGGATTGTCCAAAATATACTTCATAAAATCCTCGTATCTTACCTTCTGATAATCAGCCATTGTGCCGTCATCTTGCTCTATTTGTAGCAATCTAATGCTGTCAGACCTAAAACTTTCGGGATAATCATAATATAAAGCATTGGCTCGGCTCAAGGTATATTTGGCTTTTTCGGTAAAAGGCCAGAATTTGTAAGTGCAAGCCCAGCGATTGGCTTGATTAAGCCAATTTTTAATCATATCCACAGTCCAAAACTCATTGGTGGTATTGATGGACAATCGGGCTATCACTTCATCTTGTAATTCCTTAAAGGTCATAATGGTAAATGATTAAGTTATTTTTGGGACTGTAATTCCTTAATCAGCCCCTCTATCATTTTAATGTCTTGTTCTAATTCCGTCAATTCGTTCTGTTCGGCTATTAAGATTTGGCGAAGTATCCTTAAATCGACCACGCTTTTTGTTGCGTTGGATTCGTCCAATATCTCATAAACCTCATCAGAAAGTTTTTTAATGTTAGCCATAATTTTATGTATTTTTTAATTTATAAAGACGATACTCACCATTAGTTACGACTCCTGTGCTAATGGTGATAGATGTCAAATTGTCGGCTGTATTAGTCCACAAACCAGTGGCTTGGACACCATACATATTGTCATAATCCGTATAAGCAAAATCTTGACCCACGACCATTCTTTCTATACCCGATTTGGCATAGATAAGCACATCAACCCAATGCTGTTTTCTGGAAAAAGCAATAATTTTAAGAGCAGTGGCTCCGTCCTCCTGATAATGAGTATGGATAGCCGTAGCACTATCTCTACCGAATAAATGCTGATTAACTTTATAATTTGCCCCGCTGTCATTGTTAAATTTTAAATATATATAATGAGCCACGCTGTGCTGGGTTCTAATAATCAATCTATAAACCCCGTCTTTATCCCCATTTAACCCAGAGATAGTAACGGTATTGGTAAATGTTCCTGCCTGAACCAAGTCCATTCCTCCTCCAATTTCTCCACGCCTTAATTGTTCTAAATAAACAATATAATCATCTAATTTAGGCTGAACATCAGGCATATCTGTGGCAGGAATGTTTGCTTCGGCAGATACATTAACTTCCTTTACTTGTCCTGTTGCTACTGCTTGTTTAAATTCTTCTTCTGTCATAGTTTTATTAGTTTAAAAATAACGAGACAAAACATCGTAGACCAAAGCGAGACCTGTAATTTCTGGAATATATACCACTCCTAAACCCGATGGAAAAGTTATAACGACCTTTAATAAAAATTTCTTACCTTGCGGACTGTGAGGAATATTGAAATAAAAATCATTGATGGTATAGGTGTTAAGCGTTTGGGTAGCGGCTTTTTTGAAAGGACAAATCTCCAACTGAACATTGCTGGCGGTTAAAGAAGGCAAATTGCTATCTAAAACCCAAATTTCATTAGCCGTGCCTCGGTTCTGAATGGCGGTAATATGCCTAATTTCTCCAGCATTAGCCCCACTGCAAATAGTTACTTCATCACCTACCTCAATTTGGCCCGCTATACTGCTTCTGCTTGACCCATCAACCTTTAACTGATTAAGAGCAGGTGAAGTAGCCGAAGTCGTCCAAGAATTGTATAAACGCCTTTTGAAATCATAAATCTTTAAATCCACCGTATAATTGGGGTTTGGAGTGACAAAAGCTGATTGAACAGAAGACGCATACATTCCTAAATTTAATAAAGCACCGACCGCAATTTTTTCCTCATCTCCTTCACCCATTATCGGCGAGATATAGGTCACAAAAGCGGAACTATTTATTCCACCGCTATAAACATCATAAATTCTGCCAATATAGTATTTAGAAGGGTCGGAGGTAGCATAACCAATATATACCGAAGTGCCTGCCACCAATATTCCGCCCATTGATACCCCGTAATAACACTTATTAGAAATATGACAAAATTCCCAAGTTTGAGTGTTAAAATCCAATATCCATAAACCTGCTTTTCGCCTGCCTAATCCAAAAGCATTTACACCCACCAGCAAATAATGGTCTTTAACAGCGATGGCGGAAGGCAAAGGATTGCCCGTTTCATAAGCATCTAGTGAAGTTCCAGGAATAGGTGGTAATTCCTGATAACTATAACCATTGGTAATAATAAATTTATTCCCAACCCTGACAATCCAACTATTGCCATAATTTGTAATGGCCAAGATATTGCCATCTAACCAGAGCCAAGGAGCAATAGTTCTGGTAGAACTACAATCCCATAAGGCCAAAATGCTTCTATTGCCCAAATTTAAACCTATCAAAACACCAGTCCTGTTAGATTTAATAGCCGACACGACACAACCAGAAGGAAAATTTAAGGCATTGGCATTAAAACTATCATCGGTGATATTTAACAAAGCCACCTTATTGCCATTGCCCATAACCACCCAATCCTCATATAAATCCGCTGGCCTCAAAGTATCATTTGAAGGTAATGAACCCGCACCAAAATCCTTCCAGTTATCAGTCCAAGTAGTGCCATCAAACATTCCCAAGTATTGGGTTTGGAGATAGAGTAAGCGATTTTTTTGGTCTGTAATTAAACCATTACCATAACTGACGGTGGTGGGAGTATGGGCCAAAGTAAAAGTAGAACCCCCTAATAAAACGGAAAAAATCTTGCCATTAGAGGCGCTGGTAGTGCGATTTACAGCATAAATATAGTTATTATTTCCTAATTTTATCTGGGTGAAAAATCCTATTAATAATAAGTCGGACAAATTACCGCTATTAATGGCTTCTCTTATTTCCCACGCAGGAATAATGCCATTGATGGTGCGTTTCAAACCATCACCAAAAAAGTATTCGCCTCTTTTCAGGCCTTCACCCATTCCTACAAAATTTTTAGTTCTTTCTATTTTAAGCATTTGGGTATTTATCGTTATAAATATCACCGCCCTTTAAATATCTATCTTGATAAGTATCGCCTGGCTTGCTGTATTTATCGTTATAAATATCACCGCTTTTCAGATATCTGTCCCAATAACTAATTGGAAATATCAGTTTAACGATAGAAATAATGGTAACGCTCAATTTTCTAAACAAAGTTTTGGCTTGTGAAATAGTCGCCACGCAAACGGCAGTAGCAGATAAAAGAAGTTTTCGGAAGTAATCCAGCGTAGCCACCGAAATCTCTGTTACTGATAATGTTTTGAAAAATGAAGAAACTTTTGAAAGAATCGCAATGCTATTTTCTACCACCGACAAACTTCTAAAATAACTGGCAACTTTACTTAAACTTGGAATAACCGTTTCAGTAATACGTAATTCCACAAACCGAGAAATCAATAAAGCAATTGTGCTTACCTCTACCGTAATCATTTCTACACTATGATACAAACCTTTTGTTAAATTAACCACGCTGTTTTCTACCACCGATAAAGTGCGATATAAAGATTTAAATAAAGACATTTCTGATATAGTCGTAACCACCACTGATAATATCTTTTTGGGTAATGTTGTAAGAGTAACAATTGAATTTTCTATAACAGATAATAATTGTCCAAACCCTTTCATTGCTCCCAAATAAGGGATGCTGGTTTCTATTACTGATAGAATTTTAGAAAATCCTCTTGTAAGGGTTATAATACTACTCTCTGCCACTGATAAAATACGATAAAATGTTTTCGTAAGTAAGAGAGCAATATTTGATATTTCAGTTACAATTAAAGATCTATAATACCTTGATATCTTTAACAGACCCACAACACTACTCTCTGCCACTGATAAAATCTTATACAATGTTTTCGTAAATAAAAGCACAACATTTGACACTTCAGTAACAGATAATAATTGATAAAAAGTTTGTATTGCACTGTAATTCCTGACAAACGGCTGTGCCTGATAACCATAATCCATTGTGCCTAAATTAATTGATGATTTTGCTGGTATATCAACAAATGGCTGCCCCTTAAAGACATAATCCATTGTTTTTAAATTGTCAGGTGTTGGAAGTGCCATTTTCTTCTGTATTTAATTTATTCTTAATAAACTTCGTGATTTCCTTTTTCACTTTGGTTGCTGTGGGATTATCTTGAAACTTCAATATCATTGTTTCACCATCAGCCACTTCAACCCACACCCGCCATTTGCCAGCCATATCTCGTTCTTTTCTTAAAATTTGTCTAAATGATAATTGTTCCATAATTTTATGCTTGTGAAATATCTAAATCATCAACCCAAACACTATAAGAAGTGCCGCCCCAAGCCTGTGCTTCTATCTCTACCACTCCTGCTTCTGTGGGAGTAAAGTTAATGGTTAATTGCTCCCAAGTATTGGCTGCTGCCGTCATATCCGCATAAACATCACTGCTCACCCCAGCAATTTGACCCCCCTTACAAATCAATCTGCCAGTAATGCCAGTATTATTTCTCCTAAACCACGCCTTAACCGTCACTTGGCTATTGGCTGCCACCGCAATTCTGGCTATTACAAAATTTAGAGGATAATTTGAAGCCCTATTTGTTGAGGTTACATCTAATCGCCAAGCGATACCTGAAGCAGTATGTCTTACCGATGTATCGCTATGAACTTGTCCGCCATCAGTAAAAATTGCGTGGTTATTTGCGGTTTGGTCGTGATTATGGGAATAAAGACGGGAATTGGCAAAATTGAAATATCCTGAAACTTCGGTGGCTTCATTAATTAAAGCATTAAAAAGGTAGTTTATACCTGTATTACTATAAACTCCTGCTATTCCGTTTCCTGAAGTCGACAAAGATTTGATGGTGTTGTTACAGCCGTAGGCAAAGTAAACTCCAGCACTACCATTATTATTAGCATTTGAAAGGGTGGTTATAATGTTGTTGTTGCCACTACAGTAAACCCCATAAGAACTATTATTATTAGCATTTGAAATAGTAGTTATAATGCTGTTGTTGCCGCTGTTACTCAACCCCTGACCGATATTATTATTGGCATTTGAAAGAGTAGTTATAGTGTTATTGTTGCTGTTGTTAGAGTAAATTCCATTGTTACCATTATTATTGGCATTTGAAAGAGTAGTTATAGTGTTATTGTTGCTGTTGTTAGTGAAGTAAATTCCAGTGTTACCATTATTATTGGCATTTGAAAGAGTAGTTATAGTGTTATTGTTGCTGCTGTTAAAGTAAATTCCATGATAATAACGGTACACATTAAGATAATTGAGGGTAATATAAGATTTATTATTTAAATATAACCCATATCCATTCCCATTTAATCCATCAAAAAATGTTTCTCCTGTTTGATTGCCAGTTGAAGTGTCGTAACCACCTTGAAATTGTATATTACTTCCCGCAGTGCCGCTATCTTGAACTTCCTGAACTACTGTTAAAGAAGTTGAAACTAAAGCAGTTTTAATTGTTTCTCTTTTATAAGTTGTTACAGTTTCAGTTGTGCCAGAATATCCTCTGCCAGCATTAGCTTTACAATTAACATCATTATCTAATAAAACCGTAGTTCCGTTTATGCTTTGAATTGCATACCACCCTTCCGTCCCGCCTTGCTCATTAGGGTTTTTAGAAATTAAACTTTGGAGATTAAGCCCATTAGTAGTGCAAGCAATAAAATTATCTACATAAATATAACTTGAACCCGTAGGAGTAGAAGCGTCGGTATAAATCGCAATTGATTGAATAGATGCACCTAAATTGCCACCTCCTGACCTCGCTAAAGTTAATGGTATCCCCTGTGAAGTAGAAGGAATGGCTGGAATATAAAAAGTATCAACAATTGTATTTCCCGCTGTATCAGAGCATAAAACCACTTTAAGAGTTGTTGCATTAGCAATAGCGGCTGAATTTTTAATCCAGAAAGATATTTTTTGATAAGATGATAAGTTTAAAGTGCCTGTGGCAAAATAAGCATATTTTGTGTTAGTGGCTGGAGACGATGGAAAGGCAATTTTCATACAATTAGAACCTTCTTTCGCATCGGTTGCAACTGGCGTTAAGGTAACAGTTGCACCGTTAGCCGCAGTCCAAGCACTTTCACACATATCTATATTAGCAGTTTGAGCGGTAGCCAAAGTCACTGTTTTTGAAAGATTTGTCCAAGTAGCGTTTCCAATAGAGGTGGGAGCTGGACTTTTAGCAATCCTGATAATATCGCCTGGTGCTATTCTGGCTGCTGTTGCACCGTTCGTGATTGTTTTCCAAGCATTAGCCCAAGATGAACCATCGTTAGCATCATTTCCATTTACATAATCCAGATAGAAAATAGAATTGCCAGTAGCCAAGTGAATGGCTTTGGCTAAATTGTGCCTCCATTTGGCAGTAGGCAAACCCTTATTATTTATTTTATCCTCCAGCCAAACTATACCTTGTCTGATATAAGGCAAATGACCAAACCAATATCCGCCGTGATTTCTGATAAAAGATAAAATTTTAGATATGTTCATAGCTATGCATTTTAATCTAATCCGCACATATTTCAGACTGGTTTCATTAGCGGATTAAATTTTAGGTAATCTCAACGGTGATGGTGAACTGAATCTGGTCACCAGTATTTAAGGCCACACCAGTAAAATCGCCGTGAACAATAAGAGTTCCGCCACTTGAAGCAGTAAAGTTGCCAGCATTGGTAATAGTTTTTGCGGCATTAGCAGTTAAAGTGCCAACCCATTGAATTTTATCTGCTACTGGCTGGGTTCTGGTGGCTGTTACCCTTGCTTCTGATGCTTCAGTAAATAAAGTAGTATCAGATTTGGAAGCCGTGCCTGTTCCTGTTCCCCACCCAATATAATCGCCCGTGGTTTGAACGGTTTCGTCCAATTTATCCACGATCCACTCTTCCGTTTTGTTACAAACTATGTTATAATGGTCTGATATGGACAAAGAACAATTAAGACAATATAGACGAGAACAAATGAGACGACTTAGGGCGGCAATCAAATCTGACCCTATTAAATATGCTGAATATCTCGCTAAAGCAAGAGAGTATGGTGCTAAAGCCCGTGCCAAGAGAACCCCTGAACAGAAAGAACACATTCGGCTAATGAACAAACGATGGCGAGAAAGAAACCGTGAAAGAGATAGACAGAATAAAATCAATCATCGTAAGAAACTCCGTCAAGAAGTCATTGCTGCCTATGGCGGTAAATGTGCTTGTTGCGGTGAAGACAGAATTGAGTTTCTGGCTATTGACCATATAAATGGTGGAGGCACTAAACATCGGAAATCTCTCGGACGAACTGGTTACCATTTTTATTATTGGCTGAAACGGAATAACTATCCAAAAGGCTTTCGTGTTCTCTGTCATAATTGTAATCAGGCTTTAGGCCATTACGGTTATTGTCCACATCAGATTTCAAAGAACTAACATAGTCGGAGAAATCTCTTCGGATTTCTCTCTTGCGGTTCATTTCCCGCAAGTCCAGACTGTTGCTTCACCCTTTATGGGTGTCTCCTCGCTCAGTCGTTCAGCGTCCCTTTTGGGTTCGCCCTCGTTAGCATCTCAGCCTCCGAGTCAATCAGAGGAGATTTATAGCTGGCAAATTAACGGATACCAGCTTGGGTTAGCACGGTCGCATAACCCCATTCTTTGGGTGATTTAAAGAGCAAGATATTAGACAATTGAATTCTGGCTTCTCTTAAAAACTGCTTCACATTCCACCAAAAACCCAAACCACTCCATTTCCCTGTCTTTGCCCGATAAACTCTCATTGCTATCCTCGCTTTACCATTAAGATTAGTTGAATTAGCAACAAATTTAAACATATTATTGATGTAATTTGTTATTTTATCGACCTTTAACCCAAAAGAGTAGACGCAGGCACAATTTTAGTTTCGCCCTCTGTTGTCACTACTCTATATTGGGGTTCAGCATCATCGCTGATAATTACGCTTAATACTTTAAGAATACCCAGTTCTTCCAATTTTTCTTTTGGAATTTCTGGACTATTCTTGTTCTCATTTAAGTTAATCATTTTATCTAACTAATTTAATTGACGACCTTTATTTATTCAGTTTTTCCCTTATTTCTACCAAAATTTTTTCTATCTCATCTAACTTATCCAGTTTATGCTCTATTCTATCGGCACTTCGTTGAAGGTCGGTGAGATGATTTCTCTCAATGTTCATTACTCCTTTTTGAACATCATAAGGGATATCGCCGTTGATTTTAGCATCTAATTTTCTGGCTAAAGCCTTAAATAACGGCGCTAATACCCAGATAAAAATAATCAACGCTCCTATCCCGCCGATATCCGTAAGTTTGTCTAAAAGTTCTGGTGTCATAGTGGTTAATCTTGATCCTTATCCCTCGGCCCCTACCCAAACGAATAGGGGCCGAGAGATTTTATACTACCTATACCTTGCAGAATAGTTCCGCTAAAGCCTTTCTTCTTTCATCTACAACTTTCGCACCATAAATCGTCAAACCTTTGTAAGCCTTGCCGAAGTTACCAATCAAGTCCTCAATACCGCTTTCGGTAAAGGCGACAGCCAAAGTGATGGCTGATTTATGACCCGCCAACACGTGGTAGCCATTGGTATTATCGCCGCTCACTTGTTCACACTGATAAACTTGAAAACCAGCCACTTGACCAATCAAACCCTTGAGAACGGTATTCTCATAGGCAGTTGGAACGGCTGGAATAAGTTCAGAAGCTTGAATCAAGAGATTGGCAATTTTAGAAGGCACTACCAACCAGCGGTCAGTGGCAGGCACTTTCGCTTCATCCAATTTGGTCTTCAAAGCACAAATCTTACTATAGATAGTGGTTTTGTCGACTGTCACTGGAGAAGCGGCCTCAATTACATAAGAGGCGCCAGATGAAATAGCTCCACCCGTATATTGGGATGGCACATCATCTAAATCATCCTCAATAACAATTGCAGTAGCAGAAGTATAGGATTTAACCCTATACCATTTGGTATGACCAGCAGCCTTGAAACCTTTACCCACCATAGCAGCAGTAAAGTTTGTGCTACTGCCAGTCACATTACCAGAAGAATCAATTGCCACTGTGCCAGTAGTATAATCAGTGCCTACTCTATTACCAGCAGCCACATCGCCGTAGAAGGACAAGATATAAGCATCAATGGCTTCCTTTAAGGAATTACCACATTGCTCAATTAAAGTTCCTTCTGGGTTTTTAATCCAAGAATGGAATTCGTCGAGGTCTTTAATCTTGAAGTAGTAAGCCTTCGCTTGGTCAGTCGTTAGGAGACCAACTGATTCCTGTGGGTCATCAGCCGTCAGGTTAGCACCTGTATAGTCCTTTAGGGCCAACGCACCGAAAGTCAAGATATTGAGTTTAGAAGCCTTATTCTTAATCTCTCCCTCGTAGTCATTGTTTGTTATGCTGTCAGCAACAGACTTCTGAAAGAAAATATCAACGACTTTCTGCGAGAACAATTCGCTCAATTTAGTTCCGTAGTTGCTCATTTTAATCAATTAAAGATTAAAGTTTTACCCCGACTTCGACCTATTCTATTTTGATTTTTCCTTGTTTCACATAGAGGTTATAGAGCTTTGGGTCATTCTGCCGAAGCAATTTAATATCTTCAGGCGTCATTTCAGGCGTAGGAGGTTGTCCTCTGCCGCCAGACCCTGTTTCCAAAACTGGTTTGGTGGAAACCTTTTCTTTATGAGTTTCTTTGGCAGGCTCGGCTTCGGGATTATAGAGAAAGGCTCGGGCCAATACCTCTAAATCAATCCCTTTATGAGTTGGTTTCTTGGCATATTCCTTAAATTCTTTTTCCTTGCCTTTAAGGCCTGGAAAGCGATTTAGGATTTCATTTTTTTCCAAGAAACGCTCAAACTCCTCATTCCATCGCTTCTCTTCGGCCATTTCTTGGACGGTCAAAGCCGCTTTAGCCAAACGACGCTCAAGAATGAGTTGCTTCGTCGCCAATTTCTTTTCAAGGTCCATCATATTATCCCAGTCTGGAAACTCCGCTCTTAACTCTTGTTCAGTCGGGGTTTCGTCAGAGGTGACGAATCCCAGTCGAGATTCCAGCTTTTTAATCTTATTTAATAAGATTTGATTTTCAGCAGCAGAACTACTGAATTTCTTTTTGTAATCTACCGCTGATTCGCTGGGTTTTTGTTCTGGTTCGGTCTCGACTGCTTCAGAACCAGTGGATTTTTCAAGAGCATCTTCCTCAATGGCTTGAGGTTGCTCTTCAGGAGTTATCCCTTCCTGTTCCGTTCCCTCTTCGGGAGTTTGGATATTTTCTTCTTCCATTTTTTTTATGCCGTTCCATTATAGGAGTTTGGCAATTTTTACCTTTGTCCGACTTAACAAAGGTTTATTTACTTTTTTTGCGACGGGTTGGTTTTACTGTTGGTTCTTCCTTCGGTGCCGCCAAAATATCCTGAAACTTCTCTAATTGTTCAGGAGTTAAATAACTCCGTCTGGCCTTTAAAAACTCAATCTCTTCGGGTATTAACTCCGCTATTTCTTTACTGGCAATCCGATTTAGAACTTCTAAAAAATCCTCATTCATACTATTTTATTCTTATAGGTTTAAATTGTTTTCGACCTCTTTTATTATTCCGACGGGATTTATTTCGGGATTTTCCAGCCTTGCTGTAAGCAATCGCCTGCGACATTATCAATTTGGCTTGTTTATAAGATATCCCCCGCTTGCGGGCCAAAGTTCTAATGGCTTTTTCTCTCTTTGTCGAAGGCGGCGTGGTCATTAACTCATCAATGTTCTGACTGATGATTTTTTGACTTTTTCCTGATTTGAGCGGCATAGTTATTTAACTTTTATAGCAATAAAACCTCGACCAGGATGGGCAGATTTTTTCATTCGGGCTTTTCTGGCCATCGCTAACATTTTCTGTTTCCCGTATTTCCTGATACCCACCGCAGCCGCAACAGCCGCAGGATTGGTTGCACCATATTTTCTGGCTTTCGCTTCAATGGCCGCAAATCTACCGCCAGCACCTAATTTCCCTCTTTGGCCCATCTTTTTAACCATTTTGGCATATCTTTTCTTGCTATATGCCCGTTTATACGCTTTTGTTTTAGATTTAGCCATATTATTTTTTTAGATTTTTTAATTGTTTTTCTAACGCCTGCTTGGCTTTCTCGGGACCTTCCAAGAAAGACAAAAGCAGTAAATAATTTTTAAGCCGACCTTTTAGGAAAATATCCTTTTTCTGATTTAAATCGCATTCTGCCAGTTCCATTTCCACCCCAGTAATCATTTCCCTGATATAATTTTTAACATCATCTAAAGTAATTTCTTTGGACGCCAATTCCTCCATCCAGCGTTGTAAGGTTTCTTTTTCGCTGATATTTAAATCCTCATATTTTAAATTGTATTTAGCCAATAATTCGCTGATAGTCATTTTTTTATGGTGTTAATTGTTGATTTGGGACAACGACTTGATTTGGTGTAATTCCTTGCGTTTGTGGAATTTGTGGCATCATTATTGGCGTTGCCTGCTTTTGCTTCTCATAATCCAAAACTTCTTTTATCTCATCAGCACTCAATCCGCCCAAATCTAATAGTTTTTTCTGGTAAATTTCTAACAATCGTGGGTTATTAGGAATTTGGGCAATCACAGCACTTAACTTCTGAATGGCTTGGATTGTTTCCTGTTCCTGCTCGGCGGAAGAAAGGATTTTCACTGTATAACCTACTTCCGATTTCCAATCTTGGGGGCTGATTTCCTGTTCAAAATAATTGCCTTTAAATGATTTCTTATACAGTTTGACTGGCATTAAATTATCGCTTTGGGCTTCCACCAATTTCAACCATTTTTCGCCAAATTCCTTCCAAGATAATTTATAAAACTTGGCAATTCCGCTCATTCTTTCCATCGCTCTGCCCAGCATAATTTGAACTTCTCCCAAAGTAATCTGGTTCTTTTCCGAGACGCCTTTTTCGGTGGCTGTGGCACCTGTCGCCTTTTCCACCAACTGGATAAGGAAAGTCATCTCATCTAAACTCTCTGACAAATCAGGAATATCAACCTTTTGAAACACTTCGCTTGGCTTGCCAGGCAATGGATACCAGCCAAATGGTTTTGGCTCAAAGGTAGGAGGCACAAAACCCTTAATCGTGGCGTCATAATAGTTCATTCCAAAATTCCTCAAGGTTCTGTTTTCCACTAATTGAGACATCCAAGCATTTAATACCTTATTGGGAGTTCTCACTATATCAGCCACACCATCAGACCAAAAATCGCTTCTTTCCATATCATCGGCCCAAGACAAAATAGGATAATGATTTTGCCAATAATTGTCTTTGGTTTTGCCCAAAATTTCCTCCAGCGGTTTCATCAGCAAAATTTCTGTTCCTTCACCGCTACAAGTAGTCACCAAATAAATTTCAGATTGTTTCTTCTGCTCGTTCCAAAGTTTTATATAGTGTTCATTCAATTCCACATAGATTTCGCCCACCAACGGATTATTCACATCCACCTCGCCCATTGTCTGCATTCTTTTGTTTTTCTCCATCAAACTTCTGGCATTTTCCTCTGACTTTATCAATCCCGCTTCCGTAGCATAAAACACTTTCAATTTCTGAATAACTTCCTTGTCATACAAAGGATTGTTTTCTACTTCTTTAAGAGTTCTAAAGATATGCTGATGAATGACAAATTGAGCGGTGTCTAAATCCGCTGGGTCGGTATAGCGGTCAACCAAAACATCATACGGGTCAAGAATTTCTACATAAGGAGCGCCATTCACTACATTTAATTTTTTAAAAGAACGGCCATAAAGATACTCCTGCTTTTTATCAATGATATCTTTGACCTCCAATTTATTGTCTTGGGCGTTTTTCAAAAAATACTCATTCAGAAAGATTTCTTTCTGTTTGTCATTGGATAATTCCTCAAAATACAAATCAGGAGCATCATCGGTTTGGGCCAAGATAGTTCTAATCGTTTCTTTCATCAGGGGAACATTGACGCTCTGCCTTTGGGTCAGGCGGTTAACAATAACCTTATCCCGATACAAAGTATAATTTTCGTCCCAATCCGAATGCCTTCTTTGCTGGAACTGAAAGGCCGTTTCTTTGTTGTTGTGGAGTTTTTCCACTAAAATGTTTTTGTCCATATAATTAAAAAACCCGTAAAATTCTAACCTTTATAGAATTTATTACGGGTTCAGTTTTGCTGTAAATCCGCAATTCCCAGCAATCTGGGCTTATTCAATTGTTATATCTTATATATTACTCTCTGTATTTTTTTTGTCAATACTCAATATCAATCCATCATCGGCTTTAAGCATCTCACTGCCTTCAAAAATTATCCTTGTAGGGTTGCCGTTCATCTTGACTATCTTAAACTCGCCATAATCATATTTTCTCAATTTTAAAATCATTGCCGCCTCCCACAAAGATACCTCAATAATAATCTTTTGCTGGTTATTTGTCAATTTCTTTGATTTCATATTCCAATATCTGGATAATAAGGTTCCACTCCGCCCACAGTTTCGGGATAATAAATGTTGCGAATTGCCGATGGCGGAGCAAAAGTTAAAGCCAAAGCATCAAAAACATCAGGCGACGGCAATCCTCTTTTTTTCATATCCTCTTTAGATTCCAATTGTAATTGACCTTTGGAAGTAAATTTGTATTTGATATTAACTATTTCAAAAAAATCATCATCTTTTAATAATTGGCCAGTTTTTAACCATTCTTTAACTTTTCCCGCCAATTCGGCTCTCAAATTAGCGTAATGCTCTTTATCCTCTGCTGGCAAAGAAGTATTTACTCCATTTACATCCCAACCTTGCTCTTTCAATCTATCAACCACACCCACACCCATTCCGATGGCATCAATAAAAATGTTTTCTGGTTTTATTTCCTCTTCACGAGCAATTTTTAAAATATATCCCGTAATAACCATTAAATCTTGATGGACAAAAACTTCTTTTCTCAAAACTTTTTCCATCTGCCTAATGACAAAAACGGTTCTATCATCTCCATATCTGGCTATATCAACGCCCATTTTCTTTTCCCATGGAGGCAATACTTCCACCTCTCTGTTCATTGCTTGATTAATTTCATCAATGGAATAAAAACTTTCTGCTTCTGCCTTCGGGAATTCACCCAAAACCCTTACCCTAAAAACATCGCTTTCTATGCCATATCTGGAAGCAAATTTTATCACATCATTTAAAGTAATCAGGCCTGGAATAACCACTTTGTTTTTATTTTCAAAAAACTTTATCCCTTCTTTGGTCCAGGCGTCCCTGAACTTGTCAAAACTATCAAAACCGCTGGCCTTGAGATTGGGAGTATCAAAAGCCGAAATCTTGATTTTGACGGTGCCGTGTTCTTTAAAAGCATTGGCAAACCGCCCTGTGTTTCTTAACGGATTTCCAATCAATAAAATCTTGGTGGGTTTTAAGCCGTCAATGGCCTCAAAAATATAATCCTCCACGCCAGAGGCTTCATCCACTATCACCAAAAGGTAAGGACTATGAAAACCTTGAAACTGGTCAGGATGGTCGGTAGACAGCCCTAAAGCAAACCAGCGGTTGCCTAAATTGATTTTAGTTTCCAAAATGCTATTAGGCGGATAAATGGGCTTATTCATTACCGCTTCTTTTATTTCCCGCCATAATACTTCTCTCACCTGCCTGCCCGTAGGAGCGGTAGTTAAAACAATAGAATCAGGATGGCCTAATAACCACCAATGAACCGCTCTGGCCGCTGTATAACTTTTTCCTGCGGCATTACAACTTCTCACTGCTACCTCATTATGATTTTTTAAAGCCAATAAAATTTCTCTCTCTCTTTCCCATAAAGGAGTTTTTAATATCTCTTCCGAAAACCAGACAGGGTCTTCTCTGGTCCATTCCTCAAGATTCAGGTTTTCTAACATTTTTAATATAATCAACGAAAGTTAAATTTTCCGTTGATTTGCCACTTAAAAGTTGAATAAGTTTAGTTAGTTTTTCGGTGGCCTCTATCAAATCCCTGTATTTAGCCTCATTGCGGGTGTTTTGGGCCATTTCCAAAGCCTTATCCCTTTCTTCCTCTAATCTTTCCAAAATGGGCTTAATTTCCTGTTGGAAGGCTTTTGTCCGCTTAAAAAATTGGGGATTTTTAGCATAACCCTTACCATAACCTGCTTTTCTCATAGCGGCTGATACGCTTCCACCATTTTCCAAGATTTCATTAATAACTTTTTTTCTTTTAATATCCCTCATTTTTTATTATATTATTCTTTTAATACTAACTCTTATTTCTTTATCTATTTCCTGTTCTAATTCTCTTATTAACCCTTCTCCCTCTTTACTCGATACATTAAATTCCAAAATTATTTTTTCTGCTTCTCGGCGAACAGAAAATCCACTTTTTTTTAATACATTAATTGCTTTTTGAATTTGTTTTATTTTCATAATTTATTTTTTAAACACTATTTTATAAATTAACCGCCACATAAACATAGGCATCCATTTTGGTTTAGGTCTTAAAACGTTGAGTTGATTTAAAATTTCCCGCCGAAGCATTCGGGTATACATTTGCCTTATTTTTTTGGCTTTTGTCCCCCTCATTTTGTTTTATATTTTTTTCCAATAAACACACTACCCAACACATCTTTCTTTTGTGCCTTACCCTCAAAAATACCCGCCTCATCAAATTCCCGACTATCATTGGTCACTGTATGCAGAACCGTCTTGCCATTATATTTTAACTGAATCCTATCACCTGGAAGAACATAGATTTTGCTTATCTTTTGGCGTTTAAGCCATTTTAATAATTTCATATCATTTTATTATTCTAATTTATTTATGACCTTTTTTATTATCTCTTTTAAATTTTTTAATAAATACATAAATTCTCGGTCTGGCTGTTTAATTAAAGGTTCTTGGTTTTTCTTTAAAAGTTCTAAAAACTGGCCTAAATCTATTACCGCATACACTCCTTCAAATTCTGGCTTTCTCGGGTCTCTTACGATTAAAGCCCATTTGTCCTTGTAATAATTGCTTTGCTGGGCTTCTCTGATGGCTTGGTCTATATTTTCCCAATGCCATTGCTGCTCGTTTTTACATTCTAATAAAAAATCTAAATTGTTAAAAGAATCGCCTTTTACCTTGCCACTACCGCTCCCAGGGGTGCGGATGGCTCGGCCCAGACCCATTTTTTCTATCTGGTCATTTACGAATTTTTCAAAACGCTTACCCTTCTTTTTGGCAGAATCGGGATTCATATCTCTTATTATACACCCTAAATTGTATAAGGTCAAATCAATGGT
>Ga0078972_1004924_pt1 | contig 35106 bp, 30 predicted proteins | sample YelNatPaOPGAMG01_FD_67568 | JGI IMG/M metagenome (GOLD analysis project Ga0078972, IMG submission 67568) | Hot spring thermophilic microbial communities from Obsidian Pool, Yellowstone National Park, USA - OP-RAMG-01 (SPADES assembly) (version 2) | ecosystem: Environmental > Aquatic > Thermal...
GCTCCTCGATCGAGGCCTCCAGAATCGCCGGCCACGCCAGCACCAAGATCACCGAGGACTACACGGTCGTCCAATTGAAGCGGCAGGAGGAACTGACCCGCCGGATTCAGGACAAGCTGGCCAAGGCGGCCAAGCGCGCCAACAGGACACACAAGGTGGCCGAAATCCGGGTGGAGCAGGTTGCATGACTACCTGAGCATCGACGAGTTCACCTACGCTGTCTACACTGGCCGCTGGGTTTCGTTGAGCGCTGCAAGAACGGATCCGTAATGAAGCCAGTCCACCAAGCGCTCATTGGCGAGTTGGTCGCACGAAGAGTCTCAACGTGCGGGCCGGCGATGCGGAGCGCTACGGGTGCCCCTTGCGTTGGCCATATTCCCGTGTTGCCGAATCCTGAACCGCCGACTGAGACGGGGTGTGTACGCCCCGACCGCAGCGTCTGGGCCACCCAGCTCCATTGGCAGGCGATACAATAATCGCTTTATATCCGGCCGCGCGGTCAGACATCTATCCGGCGGCACCGTACAGCAAGGAGGCGCCGAAGATGGAATTCCAGCCAGGTGCAATAGCAAATGCCGTCGAAGTGCTCCGGAAGCGCATTCAGCAGATTCGTGAGCGGAAGGAGATCATCGGGGAGGAAAACACCAAGGCGACGTTGATCGATCCACTGCTGGAGGCCTTGGGCTGGAACCTCCGGGAGATCGACGAGGTGCGCCGGGAGTATCGCCGCAAGCCGCAGGACAATCCCGTCGACTACGCTCTCTTCCTGAACCGCACGGAGTGTCTCTTCATCGAAGCGAAGTCCCTGGAGAAAGATCTCAACGATCACCGCTGGGTGACGCAGAACCTCTCCTACGCGACTGCGGCCGGGGTCCAGTGGTGCGTGCTGACCAACGGGGATGAGTACCGCATCTACAATGCTCACGCTCCGGTCGCCGTAGAGGAGAAGTTGTTTCGGAGCGTGCGGATTTCCGAAACGGAGCCGGAATGCCTGATTAGCACACTCCTCCTGCTGTCGAAGGAACAGATGCGGGGCAGTCTGCTCGAGGAGATGTGGAAGCGCCATTTTGTTGACCGAAAAGTCCACCAAGCCATCGAGGGCTTGCTGGCGGAGGAGGATAGCGGCCTGGTGCGCGTCATTCAGAAGAAAGCCGGCGCACTGTCCGCGGCCGATATCCGCGCTTCGTTGAAGCGCGCCAGGATCCGGATTGATTTCCCCATGCCGGGAATCGCGCCTTGGGCTGCGCCCCCCAAGTCGCCAAGCGCCGCCGAGGCTACCTTGGAGAAGCTGATCGCCGCCGGGCTGATCCGGCCACCGCTTGAGCTTGAGCACGACTACAAGGGCGTCCACCTCGTGGCGGTCATCCAGCAGAACGGAAAGGTCGAGTTCGCCGGCGAGCAGTACGATTCTCTTTCGACGGCCGGATGTATGGCGCGCAAAACCGTGATCGGCAGATACTTGCAGACCCCTGGCTGGAGTTTTTGGCGGTATCGCGACAGCAAGACGGGCGAATTGCGGCAAATCGACCACCTGCGCCAGCAATACCTCGCGGCCAACAAGTGAGCCCGCTGCGGGAACAGGCGGTGGATCCGCTCGACGGATGATGGGCTTGAGAAACCTAAAGTGCTGATTTAGATCTGCCAAATGCAGAGTATCCGCCGCGCCGTCCAGAAAGTGGTGTTGCACGCTGATCGTTACTTTCCAGCGGTAGCGCTGACCTAGCCGACGCCGATGACCCACTCGCCCGGCCTACACATCCGTGGGAGCCATGGCAGCCATCTGTATATGGAAACCTCGAAGTTCGGAAGCGCCAACTGGAGGCTGAGCGCGAGAGCGCACGGGCGCTCGAGGAGGCGCGCTGTTCCAACCGAGCAGCAGCGGATTTGCGTTTGACCAGATCGGCCGTGGAACGCCATCTGCCGAGGCGCCGAAATAGCGGGCCGGCCGCAGTGCCGTATCCGGGGTTATGCCGCGCTGCCCCTTGAGAATGCCACCGGTGCGATTGGCGGGCACACGCAGCGCGGTGGCGAGAGCATTCGCCGTCAACCCGGCCTCCACCAGCAGGTCCTGCAAGATTTCACCGGGGTGGACTGGCGGCAAGCGATTCCGTTGCTTGGTGGCCATGTCGGCGCCTCCTTCTAGCGATTGTCCACGATTTCCACGTTGTGGGCGTCTACGTCCCGCCACACGAAACAGATCCTGAGCTGGTCGTTGATGCGGATACTATATTGGCCTTTCCTGTTGCCTTTGAGGGCCTCAAGCCGGAGTCCAGGCAGTTCGAGATCCCGAAGCGAGGCCGCCGCATCCAACAGCTCCAATCGGATCCGGGCTGCCCTTTCGATGCTCTGAAACCTTCGGCTGAACTTCCGATCCAACAGCAACTGCACGTCCTTCTGGCGGCAGGAACGGATCATACGAACGCCACGAGATCGCCTTTAGCCTCTTCCTTCTGCGACCGGCTCCAAAGCTTGTCCGCCCACCCCATTGACACCGCCGGTCAGAGTGCTACATTCGATTTCGGGCGGGAGAGAGTGGGGATTTTGGGCGCCCGCCCGGAGGGTGGATACCTCACTAAATCACCGCGGGAGAGTGTCGCCATGTTGGAAGCAGCCAGACGATGCATCGTGATCCTGTGCGCGCTTGCCGGCGTTGCCTTGGGGCAGGAAGTTCGCGCCACGATCACCGGTCTTGTCACAGACCCCAGTGGAGCCCCCGTCGTAGGGGCAACCGTTGTAGTGACCAATGTTTCGCAGAACGTTTCGGTGTCGGTGACCACGAATGAGAGCGGCAACTATGTAACGCCGTTTCTTGCGCCCGGGGAATACCGGCTGACCGTCGAACAACGCGGGTTCAAGAGGTTTGTGCGGGAAAACATCATACTCCAGACGCAAGACAAGTTGCGTTTGGACGTCAGGCTGGAGATAGGCCAGTTGAACGAAAGCATTACGGTGCGGGAATCGGTGTCCCTGCTTCAGACCGAGACCGCCACCCGTTCGCAGGTCATCGCCAACGAATTGATCAGCCAGTTACCCACGCAGGGGCGAAACCCGTTCCAACTTGCTTGGGCGGGCGCAGGCGTTATCAAAGCGGGCGACTGGCGTTACTTGCGCTCCTTCGATATCGGAGGCACCAGCGGCGTCTCCATCAATGGGGGCAAGAACAAGGAGAACGAAGTTCTATTAGACGGCATTAGCAACGTCCGCGCGGACCGGACGGTGATTCACGTGCCCACCATGGAGTCCGTCCAGGAATTTAAGGTTCTGACGAACACTTACGATGCCCAGTACGGACGCACGGGCGGCGGCATCATCACCATTGTCACCAAGTCCGGCGGGAATGAATTCCACGGCGTGTTGTTTGAGCATTTCCAGAACCACAAGCTGAACGCCAATACCAGCGAATTGAACCGCGCCGGGCAGCCGCGCGCGCCGTTCCACATCAACCAGTTCGGCTTCCAGTTGCAGGCGCCGGTATATGTCCCGAAGGTGTTTGACGGGCGAAACCGGCTCTTCTGGATGCTGTCGTATGAAGGGATGCGGCAGCGCACGGGCGATCCCGGCGCAAGTACGTTCCCGCTGACGGAGTGGCGAAGCGGGGATTTCACCACGCTCTACAACGCCCAAGGCCAACAGGTGGGGATCTATGACCCTCTAACCACCACCCGGGATGGCTTGCGGCAGCCGTTTCCCGGCAACCGACTTCCAGCCAGCAGGATTAACCCGATTGCAGTGAACGTTTTCAAGTACTACCCATCTCCGAACTGGCAGGGAGAAGGCCCCGCGCACGTGAACAACTATATTTTCCGGTCGCGCTGGAACTGCGGTTTCGACCAGTGGATCGGCCGCACGGACTTCGTCCTCAACTCGAAAAACACCTTCTATTTCCGGTATGGGCAGAATCCGTTTTCCGAATACCGCGCTTTGGTGTGGCCCACGCCCAACGTAGCCGAGCCCACTGGCAACGCTCCCTTAATGCGGAACGGACGGAACTGGACTTTCGACTGGACATCTACCGTGAGCCCGCGCTTCACGTTCAACTTGCGCGCCGGGTTGAGCCGCTGGGAGGAGACGACAGGCAACACCTACGGCGCCGGTTTCGATCCCCGCAACCTAGGTTTCGATCCCGCCTTGGTCAGCCAGTTTTCCCGGCTTCAGTTCCCCCGTTTTGACCTCGGAACGTATCAAGCGGCCGGCTCGGACCGCTTGCTGAACACGTCTACCAATGACACGTATAGCATCCAGCCCAACGCCGGATGGGTGGTGGCGCGCCATTACATGAAATTTGGGTTCGAGGCGAGGCAGTACAAAGATAATGCGGCCAATCCGGGAATGGCTAGCGGACGGTATAGCTTCGGCAAGAACTGGACGCAGGCTAACGCCCTGCGGGCGGACGCCGTATCGGGTAACGAAATCGCCACGTTCCTGCTGGGGTATGTAACCAGCGCCAGCGTCGACCGGAATATCGATCCGACCTACTTGCACCGCTACTACGCGGGCTTCGTGAACGATGACTGGAAGCTGACGCCCCGGCTTACGGTGAACCTCGGCCTTCGGTGGGACTACGAAGGACCGAACTACGAGCGCTATAACCGCATTGTCCGAGGCTTCGACTGGAATGCGCCCAGCCCCATCGCCGCGCGGGTCACCGGGCTTACGCTCAAAGGCGCGGTCCTGTTCGCCGGCGTGGGAGGCCAGCCGCGTTATGTTTTTGAACCAGACCGGAATAACTTCCAACCGCGCTTGGGCGTGGCTTTCCGGCCACGCGATCACTGGGCGGTCCGTGGCGGCTACGGGATCTACTACCTCGGCCAGAACGAAAACGGTTCAACCCAGGGCTTCAGCCGGACTACTACGGCCACGGTGAGCACCGACGGCGGACTGACGCCGGCGGTGACGCTTACCAACCCCTTCGCCAACTTGCCGGGCGGGCGCTTGTTGGACCCCATCGGATCGAGTCTGGGAGCGGCCAGCTTCCTCGGCGAGAGCGTGCCCGGCCAGTACTTCAACCGGCCGTTGCCGTACTCGCATCAGTATTCGATCGATATCCAGCGTGAATTGCCGGGTCAGGTGCTGATTGAAGTGGGTTATGTGGGCAACGCTATCCGCAAGCTGCCGGTTAACGTGGGGCTCAACGCCATACCGGCTTCCGAGCTCGGCCGCCGCACGCCGGCAGGAGTCATAGACACCGCCTATTACACCGATCGCGTGCCGAACCCGATGGCGGGCTTGATTCCTAACAACCCGACGTTAAACGCCTCGACGATTCCGCGGCAAAACTTACTCGTGCCTTTCCCGCAGTACTCCAGCGTAAGCCTCAATAACGTGCCCATCGGCAAGATGCGCTATCACGGGTTCCAGTCCAAGTTCACCAAGCGTTTCTCGCGGGGCTTCAGCTTGCTGGGCAGCTACGGCATTATGAAAAACCTTGAGCAGGTATCGCTGCTGAATGCCCAGGATTTCGTTCTTAGCCGTCCTGAGGACTCGCGGTTGGAGAAGCGTTCCGCGGGTCAGGTGGATATCCCGCAGAAATTCACGGTTCTGGGACTGTATGAGTTGCCTTTCGGCAGAAAGAAAGCTTTCGGCGCTAACTGGAGCAAGGGCATCGACTGTCTCCTGGGAGGCTGGCAGTTGAACTGGGACATCACTTATCAGCGCGGGTGGGTCGTGAGCTATCCCAATGCTAAGCAGGTGCGCCCGGGCAGCGCCAAACTTTCCAATCCAACGCCGAGCCAGTGGTTCAACACCGCGCTATGGGATGACCCGGCGACCGGACGGCGGGTTTCGCGTCAGGAGCCGTTTACGCTCCGGGACTTTCCGACGCTGTTCGGCGACGTTCGCTTCCCCGGATACAGGAACTGGGACGCTTCGGTCTCCAAGTACTTCCCACTGCGGGAGAGGATGAAACTCCAGTTCCGCATGGAGATGATCAACGCCTTCAATCATCCGTGGTTTTGCAACATCGCTTCGGTGGACGTGACCGATCCGCGTTTCGGACAACTCGAAGTCACGCAACGCAACTTGCCGCGGAACATCAAGCTGGTGCTGATGCTGCAATGGTGAAATCAGTCGCCGTTTGACTGCTCCAGCAGCAAGGCGGAACCCGAGAGCGCCGGCGGTGCGCAAGGTGGCTATGCCCCTTCTACGAACGCTACAGCACAACTGCGACGCCAAAGGCTTTGCGCCTGGTGGCGCCGGGACGGCCCCGTTCTGGGCATGAGAGCCCCCTCACCACTCGGAATAAGGCGTCCCTTCGAGGCTGATCTTGTCTGACCCGCTGCGTACATCGAAAATCCCGGGCTCCGACTGGTTCACGCTCGTCATCGCGTCTTCCATGATGATCTTCCACGTTTGATCGGAGCCAGTGATAGGGTCTTCGGGAATCTTGCGCAGATAACCTTCATTCACCAGTTCTTGAAGCGACTGCGGCGCTTTGCCTTTGTCGTAGGTGTACTCGTCAATGACCGTCCGCAGCGTGAACAGATTATTTTTCAGCACGGATTCTTTGGCGCGGATCACTGATTTCTGGTAAATGGGGATGGCAATCGACACCAGTATGGAGATGACCGTCATGACGATCATCAACTCGACCAGCGTAAACCCGCGCCTACCATTCCGAATAGGGAGTGCCATCCGCCGCCTTTTCCGTAGTCTTCGTGTAAACGTCAAAAACGTTCTGTCCGCCCCAGGTGGTGGATTTCGGGTCGTCGAAACTGGATCGTAAGCCCCAGTCCGTAGAGTTGGTGAAGGGGTCTTTCGGAATGCGCCTTAGAAACCGCACCTTCCCTTCGATTTGACCGGAGGCCTTTTCTCCTTCCACCAGCACTTCCAACGTCTTGGGCCAACCGTCAGTTCCCAGTTCCACCGGGCCCAGTTTGTTGGCGTCTTTGGCGTCCTTGTACTTATCGATAGCTGTCCGGATCTCCCGCAGCGCCCAGCGCAGCTCCCTCTCCTTTTCTCGCCGCACCTTCATTTTGGCCATGGGAACCGCCATGGCGGTGAGCAAGGAAAGGATGGTGAACGCCACGATCAGCTCAATCAGCGTCAGTCCCGATTCTCCGCGCCATTTCTTGCCCATAAGCCGAATTCTTACTTCACCAAGATCGTCGCTTCGGGCGCCGCCACCGGAATGGGCTCCAAGCGAGAGTTTTTCAGTGGCGCATCCACCACCGTCACCTTGGATGCGCCCGGCCCTATGGCTTGAAAAGCCAAAGTGATCAGCACGCCATTCCCTTGAACGCCCGTCGAACCTGGCATGCGGTTCAGGTTGACCGCCACTTCTCCAATGTCATTCTGGATGTTGCGGGTGAAAATGACGTTTTGGCCATCCAGCGAGAACAAATTGCCCCGTGTCACCTCATTCAGCCGCAAAACCTTGGGATCGAACTTCAAACGCAACGGCGCGCTGAACAGGTCCGCCGCGTTTTCCACCTCCACGGTGACCATCACCGGCGAGCCCAGCGCCGCCTGCGGCGCGGACACATTCAGAGTCAATTTCGGCGGCGCCGCTGCGGGTGGCGCCGCAGGTTTACTCTCGGCGGGCGCCGGAGGCGTCACTGCCGGCGCTGGCGGCGCAGGTTCCGGTTTGGCGGGCTTTGGCTCCGCCGCCGGAGCCGGCTTTTCCGCCATCCGGTTGATGGAGATCTTCACTTGCTGATCGGTTCCTGTCGCGATCGCCTTCAAGTTGTTCTCGGTGAACTCCGGCGAGCGTACAATATGTGGAATTAGCGCGATCATTAACTCGCTCTGATTTTTCTCCGTGCTGTTCGAACCAAAAATGCTGCGCAGCCCTGGAATGCTCGCTAGTCCCGGAATTCCAGAAAGCGATTTGGTGTCCTGATTCTGGATCAACCCGCCGATCAGAGTGACTTCCCCCTCCTTGACCCGAATGTCATGCGTCATTTTGCGCTGCCCAATGACCGGCTGAGACAGGCCCCCCACATCCACGCGATCACGAACGCTAGAGATGTCCAACTCGACATGCATCGACACCTCATCATTAGGATGGACTTTCGGAGTTAGCGTGAGATTCACGCCCACGTCGGCGAATTGAAATTGCGTGCTCACCAGCGGGCTAATTCCCACGCCTCCAATTCCCGGCTGGAAGCTTCCCGTGGCGTAGGGGTACCGATCCCCTATCTTCAGCTCGCCTTTCTGCCCCTCCACTGTCCGCACCTGGGGACGTTGTAGGACACGCGTGGAGCGATCGGTCAAAACCGCCTGGAACAACGCCCCGGGCAAGGTCACCGAAAAATCGTTGGTTGAAATGCGGCCCAGCCGCGCCAGGGAGATGGCGGACTGGGCTGTCGTGCTGGCTGTGGCGCCATACGTCGACCCATAAAGGCTGCTGGATGTCGTATTGGTCGCGTTGGAGCTGGAGCCGGTGGTCGTATCGGTCGCTGACGAACCCGTCTGCCCTCCAAACAGCACGGGATTCCGGGGCGTGAACTGGACAGGAGAACGTAACCCGCCCACCGTACTGCCCGAAGCCAGCGCCGCCGCCAGATCCCGTGTCCGGGAACGGTTGACTTCCATCACGAACACATCCACGACGACTTCGGATTTGGGTTTATCTAAGTCCTGCGCCAGTTTTTCGACCAGCGCTACTTGATCCGGCGTGCCCCGGATGATAATGGCGTTTAAGGAGTTGTAGGTGAACAGCCGCCGCGCCTCCACCACAGAGCGCAGCGCAACCGAAATCTCTTGTAGTTCCTGCGCCGTAGTAACGTTTTGCAAATAAATCACTTTCGCCACCTGATCCTCGTAATCACGGCGCTTTTGAATGTTGTCTTGGGTTACGAATATGACATTGCTCGCCAGCGGTTTCCAGAACGATTTGGTGAGGACAGCAAGGTAGTCCAGCGCATCCTCAATCGTTGAATTCGAAAGGTCTACGCTGAAATTGCGGGAACCTGCTTGCTGGAGATAATCCGGGTCGAAAACCACGTTGATTCCACCCAATTTGGCTACCGTTTCAAAGAGCACTCGCGGCGGCTGATTGTTCATCTTCAGAGAGCTGATCTGCCGCGTCACCGGTTTGAGCTGTGGAGCGCCGGCGTAGGTGGAAATGCGCTCTTCCAACTCCTTTTTGGCGAGTTGCGCCGGTGTAAGGGCCCGCTCTTCCGGCGTAGAAGGCGGCGCGCCCGGTTCCGCCGCTTTCTTCTTCTCACGGTCGATCATTTGGTAGGTGCGCCTTAGTTCCTGCTCGGCGATGGTGGATCCTGGATCGATCGCGTAGGCGCGCTGAAACTCGGCCAGCGCTTCTTCTAACCGGCCCTCGCTGCGCAGCTTCTGCCCGGCGTCCACGCGCGCCTGCGCGGCTTGGAAGCGCACGCGCTTTACCGCCATAGAGTACTCAGGGTTATTCGGGTCTTCGGCGTAGGCTTTCTCGTATGACTCCAGAGCCTTCTCCAGTTCCTTGCGCGACTCGAGCGTTTGGCCTTCCCGAAACAGCTTTTCTCCTTTGCGGCTGCGTCCCGCTGCCTCGGGAGCGGCCAGCACAACCACCAGAAGAATCGCCAGGAGCTGTCGTAATATATTGAAATGGCGCATGTTAGTGATTTTTAGCCCACTATGCTACAATCGGGAAAGCCAGTAGCCCGGCATCTCCACATTAGGGATTGACGGTGCTTGCCCTCCCAGCGTGGAGGCGTTTCTGATACGACCGTGGATGCGCCGATTCAAATCTTGAGCGATAACCGCCATGCCGCCCACAACTATCACCTGTTGGACCGGTTCGAGGCAGGTCTCGTTTTGACGGGCACCGAAGTGAAAGCGGCGCGCGCAGGCAAGGTTCAATTGAAAGATGCCTACGGCGAAATCGACAAGGGGGAAGCGTGGCTGGTGAACGCCCACATCAGCCCATACACGCATGGGAATATCTATAATCACGACCCCCTCCGCCGCAGAAAGTTGCTTCTGCATCGCCAGGAGATTCAGAAGCTCATCGGCAAGACCAGAGAACGCGGGCTTACGCTGGTGCCCACTAGGATTTATCTGAAAAAGGGGCGGATCAAGTGTGAACTAGCCCTCGCCAAGGGCAAGAAGTTGTACGACAAACGCGAAGCGGAACGCCAGCGCGAACAGCGCGACGAAGCTCGTTCCGCTCTCAGGAGGAGCCATCGATCATGAGAATCACCGTAACGGAACAGCCTTACCCGGAAATTGAAGCCGGCGCTCTGGCGCTGATGGCTTTCGAAGGCGAAACAGCGCCGGCCGCCGGCGGAGCTTGGCTCGCCGGCTTGCTCCAAACCGGTGAGTTTTCGGGCAAAAGCTTCGAGACTGCGCTCGAATACCACCCCGAAGGGCTCAAAGCCAAGCGGCGCCTCGTAGTGGGAGCGGGTAAGCGTAGCGCCTTTACGCCCGCCGAAATGCGTAAGGCCGCCGGCGTAGCGCTGCGCGTGCTCAAGCCGAAGGGTGTGGGCACGGTGGCCTGGCTGCTTCCGGAAGAGTTCGCCAAAGCGGAGTTTGCCCAGGCAGCCGTAGAAGGCGCCATTCTTGCGGATTTCGAGCCCGACCGGTATAAGACCAAAAAGGAAGAAGCCAAGACGGTCGATGCATTTATACTGGCGGCGCGGGGAGACTTCGCCTCCGCCGTAGAGCGCGCCCGGATTGTAGCCGAAGCTCAGAATTTCACGCGAGAACTGGTTCATGAGCCATCGAACCGCCTAAATCCAAGCCTTTTGGCTGAGCGCGCCCGCGCTATGGCGGCTGAATTCGGGCTGGACTGCGAAGTGTTGGATCGCGACCGCATGAGGCAGTTGGGTATGGGCGCGTTGCTGGGGGTGGCGCAAGGAAGCGTGGAGCCTCCCGCCTTGATCATCGTCCGCTACCAACCCAATGGCGCGCCGGAGGATAGCCCACATTTGGCGTTAATCGGCAAAGGAGTTACCTTTGACAGCGGCGGCATCTCCATCAAGCCATCCGAAGGTATGGAGAAGATGAAATACGACATGGCGGGCGGGGCCGCCGTTCTGGGAGCCATGCGCGCTTTGGCGCAGTTGAAACCCTCGATTCCGGTTACGGCGCTCGTCCCCGCCGTCGAGAACATGCCGGGGGGACGCGCTCAGCGACCGGGCGACATCGTCACGTCGCTGAGCGGCAAGACCATCGAGATATTGAACACGGACGCCGAAGGCCGCCTCATATTAGCGGATGCCATCACCTACGCAAAGCGTCTCGGGTGCACCCATCTGGCGGACGCCGCAACCCTCACAGGAGCCATTGTCGTGGCTCTCGGTCATTTTAATGTCGGGGTCTTTTCCAATGATGACGGCTTGTTGGCGAAGGTGATGGCTGCCGCTCGCGCAGCCGGCGAGAAAATGTGGCCGATGCCGCTCGACGAGGAATATCGCGAACTTCTCAAGACTCCTTTCGCCGACATTCAAAATATCGGCAATCGGTGGGGAGGAGCGATTACTGCCGCAGCGTTCTTGAAAGAATTTGTCGAGGATACGCCTTGGGTTCACCTCGATATCGCCGGCACCGCGTGGCTGGAGGAGGCCAAGCCGTTCCTTCCCAAAGGTCCGTCAGGAGTAACCGTGCGGACCTTTGTCAACCTGGCCATGGACTGGTAAGCGCGCCTTATAGCGCAGGCGCGTACTTTTTCCTCACCAAGAAAACGTAGGCCGCTACGCCGGTCAACAGGAAGAACCAAATCGCTTGCATAGGGGCGTGATAGCTGCCGGTGGTATGTACGAGCCATCCTGTCAGCAGCGGGGCGACGACCCCTGGCAAGTTGGCGGCGCAATTTTGCACCCCTACAATCCGCCCTACTGCTGCGCCCGGCATCAACGTTTGCGTGAGCGCCCAGTAATTCGCGGTAGTAAGTCCCAACCCGCTTAAGGAAAAAATAGCAAAGAACAAGGCCACCGCCTGGGAATTGGACATTGCGCCGATGACCTCCGTAGAAGCCACAAGAAACCCGGCGATGGTGAACGCCTTGCGCACGCGCACTGGGTCGGCCCCGCGCTGAATTATGCGGTCCGCCGCCCAACCAGCGAGCGTAGCCACCACTGCCATCCCTAGGAAACTCGCCGTTGTGTAAATCCCCGTTTCCTTAAAATCCAGCCCCCGCTGATCGACGAAGTAGGACGGCATCCACGTCAAACAATAGTAAACAAAGTACTGATAACAGAAGGTGCCAATGATGGTTCCCCAAATGACGGGACTTTGCATCACACGCGCAAATGAAATGGCGGGCTGAGCTTTCGATGTTGCAGCCGCCCGTTCGCGGTCCCGGTCATCGTCGCGCACCAGCATGAACCAGGGCGCGAGCCATACCAAACAGCCCAAACCCAGAATCACGAACATGAGCCGCCAGCCGTAGGCGAGGATCAGCCAAGTAGCCAGCCATGCGCCCGCCGCGGGTCCCAGCTTCGCCGCCGCCATGTAAAGCCCGATGGCCGTTCCTCGCTGGTGTTCTGAACAATTGAAACGGATCCACCGCATGCCCGCCGGAGTGATGACCGACTCCCCAACCCCCAACAGCATACGGAGCCCGAACAACTGACCCACGCCCGAAGCCAGGGGCGTCAGCGCCGACAGCAGGCTCCAGAAGAAGAAACCCACCGCGTAAGGAATTTTGACGCCGTAGCGATCTACAAACCACCCCGCTGGAATCTGAAGCGCCGCGTAAGACCAAAAAAACGCCGAGTTCAGAGCGCCGCGATCCCGATCCGTAAGCTGGAAGTGCGCCTTGAATTCCGGCAGCGCCAGCGCCATCGACAGGTTCACGCGGTCAAAGTACGCCACCATCATGCCGAGGCAAAGCAAGGCGATGACCGCCCAGCGCCGGGCAGGTGTTAGAGGTTGCAAATGAGGATCCATGGCGGAACGGAAACAACGTACCACACCTGGCCACACCCGCGTTGGGTGTGGAACCGTCTCCCACGGATCATATACGCGGCTCGCTGTTACGAGGCGATCTTTCCGCCACGCGGTCGTAGGGAGAGACGAACCTGGCGGCGCTTACCCGCCTCTTCATAGCGTCGCTTTTCGTCCTCGGTTTCCGGAATTACAGGGGGCACTGGGGTGGGCGCGCCGTTCTCGTCCAGAGCGACGAACGTCAGGTACGCCGAAGACGTATGTCTCACCACGCCGGTGGTCATGTCCTCCACAAAAACTTTGACGCCCACTTCCATGGAGGTCCCGAAGGCCCGGTTTACCGATGACTTCAAGACCACGAGCTGTCCGATGTGAATAGGACACAGGAAATTCATGTGGTCAATTGACGCGGTGACGCAGGGGCGCCGCGCATGGCGCACGGCCGCCAGGGACCCGGCAAGATCGACCAGATGCATGACTTTGCCGCCCAAGAGATGCCCGAGCGGGTTGGCGTCAATAGGCAGAGCCAGCTCCGCATATTCCGACATGGAAGCCTTTACCGGCTTGCCGCTCGTTTCCATGCTCATATCGAATTGGATGCGTTTCCCCTCTTTCGCCACTCAGCTTCTACAAACGCTCTTGCCTGCCATTGCACCGGCTCCGGCGCTCCGTTCGCCAGAACTTCGGCTCCCGATCCCAAACGTAATTCGCCGAACGCCGCCGGCGCATACTGCGATTCGGCTACCCAAATCACTCGCCATTCGCCGTTCGCGGTCTTGCGAAGCGTATAGCGATAAGCGTCCACCTTCATCGTTTCGGGGAACCAGGGGCAGCGCGTCCTCGCATAGCCGAAGTTACACACTTCGCGAATTCTGTGCGCGTCGGGCGCATGCAGCGTCTCTCCGGCGGCGCACCAGCCATAGTACGGCGCCCCGAGCGGCACGCGCGGCGCAGGTTCCCAATCCGCGGCCGGCTTAGTGGGACGGAAAAACGGGCACGCCATCACGGTTATACTAGCATGCAGAAGCACGCGCGCTATGGCGAATCCGCGACTAGAAACCTTAAGACAACTGCTGGCGCAAAACCCCGGCGACGCCTTCATCCGCTACGGGCTGGCGATGGAGTACGTGCGCGAGGGCGATTTGCCGGCCGCCATAGCGGAATTCCGTACTTTGCTCGAAAAGCACCCGGATTACGTGGCGGCTTATTACCATTGCGGTCAGGCGTTAGAAAAAACCGGAGACATTGAAGGCGCGCGCGCCGTTTACCAAGCCGGAATTGACTTGTGCACGCGGACCGGCGATACGCATACGCGCAGCGAGCTCCAGACCGCTTTGGATATGCTCGGATAGCCTAACCGCCACCAGTCAGAACGGCACGTCGTCGTCGGTTACGCCGTGGGGCAGTCCGGGTTCGTCCTCAGCGGATGGCGTGCGGGGTTGAGGACGTGCGGCGTTGCGGGGCGCCGACGCCATCCCGCCGCGGGGCTGATCATAGTCGGCGGCGGCAGGGACGTCTGCCTCGCGCGCGCCGCCGAGCAGGATAATGTCGTCCGCTACGATTTCGGTAACGTAGCGTTTTTGCCCGTCTTTATCCTCGTAGCTCCGGGTCTGGATCCGGCCTTCAACGTACACTTGTTTGCCCTTGGTCAGATAGTTCGCGATGTTCTCGCTGCGCCAGAGAACCACGTTATGCCAGTCTGTCTCCTCGCGCCACTCGCCGGTTTGCTGGTCTTTCCAGCGCCGGGCGGTAGCCAGAGGGAATGTCGTCCGGGATACGTTATTCGGCGTAAATCGGGTCTCGGCGTCTTTGCCCAGGTTCCCGAGGAGTATCACTTTGTTCACGCTTCGCGAAGCCATACTGCAAGCACTTTAGCACGATCCTGGGCTCAGCGGCGAGGGCCCCAGGGCCGCGCCTTCGCCCTGCGGCTGGCTGACGTCACCCCGCGGCCTCTTCTCCCCGCTTATCGACTTCCAGCCGCGCTTCGAACGCCAAGCGCTGCGGCGAACTGCGGCCGGATCCCGCGCTCTCAATCCTCCGGGATATCGAACCGGACCAGTTCTTCTTGAAAACCTTTCGTTTTCCATCCTCCGTAAAGGATGCCCGCGCCGAGCCAGACAGCGCCCGCAGCCTTGGCGACTGCACCTAGATTCAGCCAGATGAGCAGACAGGTCAAACACCCAAGCGCAGGACAAACCAAATAACTCCACGTGCGGTTGCGCCGGCGAATCCAGTAGTGCGCGACCACCGCAGCATTGACGCCCATGAAAGCGACGAACGCTCCGAAATTCAGCAACTCCGCTCCCAGCTCGTAGGTGAGCACGAAAGCGCCAGCTAACACAATCGCGCCTAGGAGCAGCACGTTGTAGCACGGTACGCCCGTCGCCGGGCTCACATAGCCGAAAATCTTTTTCGGAATGGCGTTGTCGCGCCCCATTCCGTAAAGCAAGCGGGAAGCTCCGGTAAGTGCGCCTGTTCCGGAGCCAATCGTCGCCACCAGCAGCGTCAGATTCACCAGGTGCATCAACCAGAGGCCTCCTGCGGCGCCCGCTACCTCCACGAAAGCAGTGTCGGGATCCCGGAACTGGCGGCCCGGGGGCCAAACTAACTGTCCGGCATAGACTTCGAGCGCAGAAAGCAACCCGATGATCCCACACGCCAGCACCGTGCCTACGAGCACGTTGCGCCGCGGATTCTCCACCTCTTCCGACAAAGTGGAGATACCATCGAAGCCGATATAGGTCAGCACCGCCAGAGAAGCCCCGCGTAGCACCCCGCCGGCGGAAAACGTCGCGGGGTCATAAAGCGGCTGAAGCCAGTTCACGGGCGCGCCGGCGAGTCTCCGCACAGTCATGGCGAAGAACGCCGCCACCACGGCGAGCATGATGACGGCCAGCGCCTCATTCGTCCGCGCAGTCGCCCGGATGCGGCGCAGATTCAATCCGGTGAACAACGTCGCGAAAAAACAGAGCCAGAATGCATAGGGCAAGGCCGCCGTGACCTGAAGCATAGACTTCGAACACCAGATCGTGCAGATGACCGGATTGAGGACATAATCCAGCAACATGCTCCAACCGGTCAGGTATCCAAGCGCAGGGTGCAACTCCTTGCCGACATATGTGTACGCCGAGCCGGCGCTGGGATACGCCCGCGCCATGCGTCCGTAGCTAAGCGCCGTGAACGCCATGGCGACAAGGGCCAGGAGAATGGTGGTCGCCACATGCCCACCCGCTTTGTTGTACACAATTCCAAAGAGCGGCATGGGGGCTGTCGGCTGGATCAGAATGATGCCGTAGAAAACGAGGTCCCACAGCTTCAGGCTACGGCGGAGATGAGGTTGGGCAGTCGGAGCGCTCATGCCGGCATCCGGCGTCAAGGACTATTGTGCCACGGACGGAGAGAAATACCACTCATGGCCCTGAATAGGCTGGGCGCATTTTAAGACCTGCGATTTTTGCGACAGCATAAGCTTCGCTGGGGGCCCCATGCGCTCCGGTGAGAAGACTCCTTCCCCGAACCCGCTGAAGCGCGTGTTGCGGGTGGAGGCAGGCTGCAACCGCACAAGCGAAACCTCATCCGGGAGGGATTCGTACCAACTATGGGCAGACTAGCGAGAATTTGGCGGGTTCTGCGATCTCGAAGCGCGGGCGCGGAGAATCCCTCGCTTATAACTGCGAATTGCCATAATGGTTCCGGCGGCATAGTCATGCGACGGATTTGGACCGTGGTTCGACGGTGGATACGGGAAAGATTCCGCCACCGCATCACTCTGGCAGGGTTTTTGTTCAGCCTGGCCACCTCCCTGGTGGGTGCAGCCGCGTTCTTGTCCGCCAACAACTTACTGTTTCTGATACTGGCCACCATGCTGTCGACGTTGCTGGCGGCGGGCTTCATCAGCAAGCTATCCTTAGCCGGACTGGAGGTGGATTTTGTCGTTCCGGACCACGTTTCCGCCCGCCGCAAAATTCGCGCTCGCATCCGCGTGAGGAATCAGAAGCGCTGGATGTCCTCGTTCTCGATTCATCTGGCGGGCTCCCCTGAAACCGGATTGGCTCGCAATCTCTATTTCCCGTCCATCCCGGGGGGAGCCACCGTCGAGGAACCGGTGGAAGTGTGTTTTCAGAGGCGAGGCCTTTACAGAGGATCCAGCTTCCGGTTCTCCACTCGCTTTCCATTTGGCTTTTCCGAGCGCCGCGTGGACGTGTCCTTAGGAGGAGAGTTGCTGGTCTATCCCGCGCTTGAGCCACACCCCGCTTTCGAAAGCCTTATAAACCGGATCACTGGCGAGATCGAACAGCACTTTAAGGGGCGCAGCCACGACTTCTATCGCATACGCCCTTACGAAGCCGGAGAAAGCGCCCGGCATGTGGATTGGAGAGCCACTGCTCATACGGGAAGCCTCCAAGTACGGGAATTCGCCCGGGAACAAGAGCATCTGGTCGAGTTGTTCTTCGACCTGAATGTTTCCTACGACCAAATGGAGTGGTTCGAACGAGCCGTCGAATGCGTCGCTTATTTTGCGTGGCGCATCTCGGAGCGCGGCGCTCGCATGCATATGCGGACGCAGAACTTCGACCACCGGCTGCCCGAAGAGTGCGATATTTTCACCATTCTGAAGTACCTCGCCTTGGTGGAGCCGGCGCCCGGCGCTAGAACCTTAGAGCCGGTGGGCGCAGGCGCTTATCGCGTCGTGGTCACGGCAGATCCTGACCGCGCCGCCCAATGGGGATGGCTGGATGCCCATATCGTATCGACCCAAGAGCTGGGCGGGTTCCCTACTTCACCAAAGCATTACGCCTGAGAGGGCAGTCCGCGCCGCAAAACAGGCTTCTCCCCCGGCTCGCGCGGAATAAAGAAGTCTTGCCACCGAAGTTGCAGCGCCTCAGCCACTTCGAGGCCGTAATCGCAGCGCCGCAAGTCGTTGGGCCCGCCGTTATTCGTGCCCATGGTGAACTTGAGGCCGGCTTGTTTGGCAAGCCGCAAAAAAGCAAGAGAAGGCAGGCGATAGCGGTCGTTGATTTCCAAGGCGATGTCGTTCTTTTTTAGCGCTTCGATGATGCGCTGCATGCGCGCGGGCGTCCAGAGCTCGTCGTAACGCTGTGCGATGGCTTCCGGCAGGAAAGTCGGATTAACGTAAATGTCGATCGGTTCGCGTTCAAAGATGCCCACCGCCCTCCGCACCAGAGTTTCCATGAACTCTTGAGCGTCGGAAATCTCGCCGACTTCCTGCTTGATCCACAGTCGCATGCGGCGCCCACGGTCGTCGGTCCACGTCATCGAATCCGTGAACACATAGTCAAACATGGCGACGGTCTGAGGAGAAAACATATTCACCCACTCGCGTCCTTCGGCCTGCATGGCGAGGAACACCGGATAACGCCGGTTTTCTTCCAGGAACCGGCGGGCGGAAGCATCGTCCTGAACCGGAAAGCCCTTGCCGCAGTTGATAGCCACGCCGTAAAAAATGCCTGTGGCGCGCGAACGGCGCAGCAACTCGTCCATGGTGAGACCGCCCTTGAGGTGCGCATGGTAATCGACCACGGGGACATTGGCGGCGCTGAGCTGGATGATCTGCCGGTACTTGCCGTCCACCTCAGGCGAGGGTTGTTTGGGAAGATGATCCGGAAGCGGGCGAACACGGAGGCTACGGAACAGAACCGTAGATCCCGCATCGTGCCCTTGCAGCGCAAAAGCGCCGTGGTCCAAGAAACGGCCTCGCCCTGACGCCAACACCGGTGGATCCGGCTCAATGAAATCGACCGTCAACACATCGTTTACCCGGACCTGCACGTTGTTGGCGCGCACGGCGACGTAGAGCTTGAACCATTCGTTGTCTCTGACTAGCGGACGGTAAATGTTCCGCACTCCATAGAGTGAGCCGGTTTTCTTATATTCACGGTAGCCGCCCTCGCCGGAATGCGTGTTGGCTATTTGCACTTCAAAGCCTTTCTGGAGCCAGCCCGTTCCTTGATATTGGGTATGGAAAAAAATGCCAGAATTCGCGCCGGGGCGCGTCATCACTTCGGCTTCCAGCTCGAAGTTTCGGAAGTCGCCGCCGCGCACCGGCCCTACGTAGAAAAGGTGCGAGCGCGGTCCTGCCGACATCAGACATCCGTCCACGACTTTCCACGTGGTGGGATTTTCATTCGCCTTCCACCCGGAGAGCGTGCGGCCGTCAAATAATGGGATCCACTCGTCGCCGGAAGGAGCTAACGCCATTCCGCCCAGCGTTAGAAAGGATCGTCGGGATAGTTCGTCGGGCATCACAGTCCTTTCCAGAATACCGCGCCTGCCGCCGGCCCGGCGCATGAAGGGAGGCGCGAGCCGGCCCGTCCGCGGTTGAGGGACTCATGCGCCCAGCGCTCTCATCGCTTGGCCCATAGCATGCGCAACCCGTTGAAGACCACGAGCAGCGTCGCCCCCATATCCGCAATGAGAGCCATCCACAGCGTGGCCCGCCCCGTAACCGCTACGACAAGGAAAGCAAGTTTCAGCCCCACGGCGATGGCGACATTCTGGCGGATCAATCCTACCGCCCGCCGGGCATGGCGGATAGCAAACGGCAACCGGAGCAAGTCATCCGAAAGGATGACAACATCCGCCGTTTCCAGCGCCGCATCCATAGCGTGCCGCCCGAACGCAATTCCCACATTTGCAGCAGCCAAAGCGAGGACGTCGTTTACGCCGTCGCCGACCACGGCTACCTTGAAACCGCCCTCCGACAAGGCTTTCACTACTTCGACTCGCGCCTCCGGAGTCAGCTCAGCGTGGATCTCATCAACGTTCGCCGCCGCTGCGGCTTCGCGAGCCGCTTCCGTGGCGTCGCCGGTCAGCATGGCAACGCGCAGCACGCCCGCCGCTTTCAGCTCACGCACGGCCTGAGCGGTTTCCGCCCGTAACGGGTCGTCATTTTCTCCCGGGCAGCCCAAAGTCAGGACGCCGTTTTTTTCGAAAGCCACGACTCGAACGGCGGCCAGCTCTTCCAAAAACGCTCCACCTTTCACGAGCACACCCCGGCGCGCTGCGGACGCCAGCGCCGCCGCCACCGTGACAGGCGTGGAGATGACCAAAGCGCACGGGCACGCTATCAGAAGAATCACCATGCCCTCGTGCAGCCATCGTTCCCAAGCGCCCCCCGCTAGAAGCGGCGGACCGGCCATCACCAGCAGCGCCAGCGCCAGAACGGCGGGCGTATACATGCGCGCAAAGCGTTCCACTGTCCGCTCGCTGGGAGATTTGCGGCGCGCGCTTTCGCCCAACATGCGCAGAATGCGCGCCATGGTTGTGTCCGACGCCGGGCTGGCAGCGCGGATTTCAAGCATTCCTCCCATATTCAAAGTCCCGGCATAGACCCTGGAACCTACCGCCTTGGGAACCGCAACGGACTCGCCGGTGAGAATCGCTTGATTCACCGTGGACTCGCCAGCAAGCACCTCTCCGTCGCAAGGGATTTGCTCGCCAGGCCGCACCCGCACCAAAGCTCCTACAGGCACACGCTCGACGGGCAAAACGTGGTCGCCATGGGCGTGAATGACCGTGGCATGTCGCGGCGACATTTCAAACAGCGAGGCAACCGCGTGGCGGGCGCGCGCCAGACTCCAGCGCTCGATTCTTCCCGCCAGCGCAAACAGAAAGGAAAGCGCCGCCGCCTCCGACCACTCGCCTAGGAATCCCGCGCCGGCTAAAGACAAAGCTACAAGTATGTTCAGGTCCGGCCTGCGATGCCGCACGGAGACCCAGACTTTCGGAACAAATGGAAAAAACCCTGCGGCTATGGCCAGTAAATAGCAGGCGAGCACAACCGGCGGCTGCGAGTGACTTTCTTCTGAAACCCAAGCCCGCCAGCCGCCTCCCTCCGCTGCGACCCGTAGAATCGTTCCCGCGAGGAGAAAGAGGCCGCTTACCAGAGTCTGCCAATCGGGCCATTGGTCCTTCCAGGCTGCGGTTCGAGGGGGCTCCGCCCACGGCTCCGCGCTCATGCCCAGCCGGGCTACTTCGCGGCCGATATCATCGGGAGTGACACGGGCCGGGTCGTACTCTACGTCCATGCGCGCCTGCATTACGTCGAAATGCAACTCCGTGATGCCTGGAACTTCACTCAAGGAACGACGCAGCAGGCTCACCTCTTCTGCGCAGTCCATGCCATGGATGCGAAAGACGGCCCGGCGGCGGGGAAAACTGACAGTCATCAGACGGCTCAATGTTCCATTGTCCGACAGCCGCCTCCCGCCGCGGAGGCGATTCTTGTTATAAGAGGACTAAGATCATGTCCGGCGAACATCCCATCCACGAGGCGCATGCGCACATTCATGGGCCCGGCTGCGGTCATCAAGCTATCGAACATGACGGCCACACGGATTATCTCCACGACGGCCATCTGCACCGCATGCACGGAGACCATGTGGATGAGCACAGCATTGAAATCAGCGAGCGCAATCCGGATGTTTGTACGCCGGATTTTCTGTGCGAGGCGCACTCCCCGGGCTGTTCTCACGGTCCATCGTGCGGGCACGAGGCGGTTCCCCATGGCGGACATACCGACTACTTGGTGAATGGCCGCCTACACCATCCCCACGAGGGACATTGCGACGACCACGGTCCCATTCGCTCTAGCTAGCTCAAGAATTTTGCGGCATCCTTGGCGAAATACGTCAGAATGATGGAAGCGCCCGCCCGTTTAATGGCCGTCAGCGATTCCATCATCGCGCGCTCGCGGTCCAGCCAGCCGTTGCGAGCGGCGGCCACAATCATGCTGAATTCCCCGCTTACCTGATAGGCAGCAATCGGCACGGGAAAGCGCTCATAAGCCTTTGCGATCAAGTCCAGATAGGGCAGGGCCGGCTTCACCATTAGGATATCGGCGCCTTCCTCCAAATCCAGTTCCATTTCACGCATAGCTTCCCGGGCGTTGGGTGGGTCCATTTGATAGCTGCGCCGGTCACCGAACTGTGGCGCTGACTCCGCCGCCTCACGAAACGGACCGTAGAAACAGGAGGCGAACTTGGCCGCATAGGAGAGAATGGGCGTCTTCGCATAGCCGGCTTCGTCCAGAGCTTTCCGAATGGCCGCCACGCGCCCGTCCATCATGTCCGACGGCGCAACGATATCCGCACCCGCACGGGCGTGGGAGACTGCGGACTTCGCCAACCACCCGAGCGTGATGTCGTTATCCACATCTCCGTCCACTACGCAGCCGCAGTGCCCGTGGCTCGTGTACTCGCAGTTGCAGACATCCGTGATCACCACTAAATCCGGAATTTCCTTCTTGATGGCGCGAACCGCCCGCTGCACGATTCCATCCGGGTCGTAAGCGCCGGAGGCTATCTCATCTTTGGTTTCCGGGATCCCAAACAAAATCACTCCGCCAATGCCCAAACTGGAAATCTCCCTGCACTCCTTCAGCACCTGGTCGATCGACATCTGATAGTTGCCGGGCATCGCTTGAATCTCTCTCTTCACCCCCTCGCCCGGGCACACAAACAGCGGCATGACGAAGTTTTCCGGTTGTAGGTGCGTCTCACGCACCAGCCGCCTTAGGGGCTCCGATGCGCGTAAGCGGCGTAATCGTTGTACAGGGAAGGCCATACGTAAATTATGGCAAACCGTGGCCGGCCGGAGCGCTGAACGTCATGCCGGAACCACGTAGAATGGGCATAGAACCATGTGGCGGCTCTGGTTCGCATTCTTGCTGGCGACAGCGGCGTTCGCCGTTAACATCCGGCTGTACTTAAAAGACGGCGACTTTCACATTGTCCGAGAGTACAAGGTGGAAGGAGATCGGGTGCGCTATTACAGCGTGGAACGCCAAGAGTGGGAAGAAATCCCTCTGGATCTCGTGGATCTGAAAAAGACCGAGGCGGAGATCCGCGCCCGAGAGCAAGCCCAAAAAGAGGAAGCAGCCGCCATGGACGCTGAGGAGAAAGCGGAGCGAGCCGCCCGGCGGGAAATCGAGCGCGTACCGCTGAACCCCGGCGTGTACCTCGTGGACGGCGAAAAGCTCATCTCTATGAAGCAAGCCGAGGTGAAACTCGCCTCCAGCAAAGGCCGTTCGGTGCTCAAAGTGCTAACGCCGGCGCCGATCGTCCCCGGCAAGGTCACTGCGGAGTTGGATGGCGAAACGTCAGGGACGGTCCTCACCAACCCGAACCCGGAGTTTTACATCCGCCTGCGAACGGAGGAACGTTTTGGCATCGCCAAGCTAGCCAAGAAAAAGGGAGTGCGCATCGTCGATCAAATCAGCGTCGCGCCCGTCACCAACGAAAAATTTGAAGAGATCGACTTGATCGAGACCTTCCGCCGCCACGTGGACGAAGGGCTTTACAAGATATGGCCTCAGAAACCGCTGCCGCCAGGAGAATATGCGGTGGTCGAGTACACGGAGGGCCAGGCGAACATTCAAGTTTGGGACTTCACCATTCGGTGACCCCGGATTCTCTCCCCGCGTTATGATGGGCGGCGAGGGAGAACGCCATGAACCGCCGCACGTTTCTTGCCGCCGCGCCGGGCGTTGCGCTGGCTGCGCCACCTGCGCCCGCTTCCCAGCCGTTGCCCCGGGTGGGTTTCGCCGAACGGGACATCACGCCTGAGATCGGAATGGAACAACCGGGAGGATATGGAAAAGTATTTCACAAATCCTTTCATGACCCTTGCAAAGTTCGCGCCGCGGTGTTCGACGACGGCGTCACGGTAGCCGCCTTGGTAGGCGTTGATGCGCTGTTTCTCCCCCGACAGACCGTGCAGTCGGCCAGAAAAAGCATTGAGTCGCGTTGCGGCATCCCGCCCTCCGCCATTCTGATGGGCGCTTCGCACTCCCATTCCTCGGGGCCCGTAGGCATGGTTCAGCCGGGAGAGTACGATCACGCATCGCCACTGGTGCGACAATTGGCCTACGAAAAATCATCGGCTGCCGATGCTCGGTATCTAACGAAAGTAGAAGCTGAGATCGTAAACGCAGTCTGTGAGGCCCACGCCAAGCGAGCGCCTCACCGGGTGGGCTTTGGCGCGGGCGTCGAAGACAAGGTGGTTTTCAACCGCCGCTTTCTCATGCAAAACGGACTGACCGTCACCCACCCAGGCAAGATGAATCCGGGCATTGTTCGCGTCGCCGGTCCCATTGATCCTACAGTCACCGTCGCCGGAGCATGGGATGCTCGGGGCAACCTCACAGGCTGCGTCGTTAACTATGCCTGTCATGCCACCACCAACCCCGGCGGCATTTCCGCAAACTGGATTGCTTATTTAGAAAGCACAATTCGAGGCGTCTTCGGATCCGGCATTGTGGTTGTCTTCCTCAATGGTTTCTGTGGCGACGTAACCCAGGTGGACAACCTATCGCCCTACGTGAACCCTCCCGGCGAAAAGTGGGCGCAGATCGTCGGTGGGCGCGTGGGCGCGGAAGCAGTCAAAGTGCTCCACTCCATGTGGCCCGGCGATTCCTGCAAGGTAGCGTATCGCCAAAAAACAGAGATGTATCCCCGGCGTTTACCAGACCCGGAGCGGATCAAACGCTGCCTGGCGCTGGTGCAGCAGGATCCTAAACAAGTAGGCATGACGGAGTGGACTTTCGCCAAGGAGATTCTCCTGCTGGACGCACTGGCCGCGAAAGAACCCCGAGTCGAAATCGAGTTGCAGGCCATCCAGCTCGGCCCGGTGGTGTTTCTGGCGGCGCCGGGAGAAATGTTTTGCCAGTTGGGGCTGGAGCTACGAAACAGGAGCCGGTTTCCGCTGACGGCGCCTGTGGAGCTGGCCAACGGTTGCGTGGGGTATGTCCCTACGGAAGAGGCCTTCGGACCTCACGGCGGCGGCTATGAAACGCGGCTTACCAGTTACAGCAACCTCGAAATCGCAGCGGGCGCGAAAATGGTGAATGCTCTCGCGGAACTTGCCGCCGGCCTGTCGCCGGCGCCGCTTCCGGAACCTCCCAAAGCGCCTCCCGCGCGTGAGGTGTGGCCGTACGGCAACGCTGCGCCGGAACGGTCATGATGAAAGCCGGCGCCGCAGCGGAGTACACTTGGGTGAGGACCCTTGGGTCCTATTTGCCGGCCTCAGTACGAGGCCCGCAGGTCAGGAAGGAGAAGGAATGCCAGAATCTCAGCACATAGATCGCCGCTCTTTTTTGCAGAAGACTTCGGCGCTAGGCGCGGGCATGAGTCTCGCGAACCGCGCATTCGCCCGGCCAGTGCAAAAGCCAGGGCGCGTGATCGGAGCCAACGACCGCATTAATGTAGGCGTCATCGGCGTAGGCGGACGCGGCACTTATGTCGGGCGCGCGTTTGGCGTCGTGGGGCAGGAGTCAGCCAATGCTCAGGTGATCGCGGTTTGCGATGTCTACCAAAAACGCATCAACCAGAACAAGGATATGCATGCCACCAAGTTCAATACGAAGGTGGATGGTTATCTGGATTACCGCGAATTGATCCGCCGGCCGGATATCGACGCCGTGATTGTCGCCACGCCGGACCACTGGCACGCCACCATCGCCATCGAAGCGATGAAGGCGGGCAAGGACGTCTACTGCGAAAAGCCCATGTGCCACACGATCGAGGAGATCAAGGCCATGATCGAAACCGTAAAACAGACTGGGCGCGTGCTGCAAGTGGGCTCGCAGACCACCTCCGGCGATCAGTGGCATAAGGCCAAGAAAGTCATCGCGGACGGCATGATCGGTCCCATGATCATGAGCCAGGGGTCTTACCACCGCAATTCTCGTGAGGGAGAGTGGAACTGGAAGATTGACCCGGCTGCCGGTCCGAATGCGAAGGGCGAAGATTATATTGACTGGAAGATGTGGTTGGGGAAGGCGCCCGCCCGGCCGTATGATCCAGACCGTTTCTTCCGCTTCCGCAAGTACTGGGATTACTCAGGCGGCATCGCCACCGACCTTTTCTTCCATGTGGCGGCGCCTATGAATATTTGCTGGGGTCAGCCGCAGTATCCTTACAAGGTCATGGCGGGAGGCGGCATCGTCATTTTTAAGGACGAGCGCGAGGTGCCGGATACTTTCCATCTTATCGGCGAATATCCTAAGGGCCACTCCATCGTGCTGAGTTCCTCGATGGCCAACTCCGAGCACATCCCAGGGCTGATTCGAGGCCATCACGGCACATTGATCATGGTGGAGCACGGCCAGTTCGAAAGGTATACGCCTTACATCACAGTAAAGCCCGAGGTAAAGGTAGTCGACGAGGAGTACAAGGCCAAATGGGGCGCCGACCCCATTAAAATCCCGATCGACAAGGAAGATCCCCTCGAAAAGCACATCAAGAACTTCCTGGAGTGCATGCGCACCCGCCAGAAGCCCGTGCTGGATGTGGAGACTGCGGCTTGCGCACAGGTATTGATCACTATGGCGGTGCAATCCTACCGCCAGGGCAAGATCGTTTACTTCGACGAGAAGAAGTTCCAGGTGGTCGATAAGCCCCCGGCCCAGGCGTAAGATAACGCCGGATGGCGGATCCGGGCGCCCGTCAGAGCCGCCCGGATCTCGCTTCTTGCAATGTTTACGACCTCCGCAACGCGATGCCGAGCTCTCGGAGTTGCCGCTCGGGCACAGGCGCCGGCGCGTCACACATGAGGTCGGTGCCTTTCGCGGTCTTGGGAAAGGGAATGACGTCCCGAATGGAGGATTCCCCCGCCAGAATCATCACTAGCCGATCCAAGCCCAATGCAATTCCCCCATGCGGCGGCGCGCCATATTCGAGCGCCTCAAGCAAAAAGCCGAACCGCTGCTTGGCTTCTTCCGGGGTGAAACCCAGCGCAGCAAACACTTTGGCTTGCACATCCCGGCGATGAATACGGATCGACCCGGAGCCTAGCTCTACGCCGTTCAAGACGAGGTCGTAAGACTTGGCCCGGCAATGGGCTGGATCGGACGCGAGCTTGTCAAGATCTTCGTCATGGACGGACGTGAAGGGGTGATGGGCCGCCACCCAGCGGTTCTCGTCTTCATCCCACTCAAACATAGGGAAGTCCACCACCCAAAGGAAGCGGAAATCCTTTGGGTCCAGCAGATGGTGACGGTCGTTGTACTTTTGGGCGGCAAACAGACGCAATTGCCCGCAGGCCTTATACACCTCCTCCTCCGGGCGATGCCCCGCAGGCTGGCCCTGCCATCCAGCCAGCACTAGCAGATCGTTTTCTTTGGCTCCGGTGCGCTCGCGTACTCTTTCCATCTGCGCCGGATAATCGCGCTCTAGACGTTTGACATCATCGAATACGCGCAAACGGCGATCCTGCCCGAACGCCTTAAGCTCGTCTCGTTCTTTCCGGCTCGCAACGCCCACCTGGGGGATCCGGATCGCCACCAGCGGCAGTCCGCCGGTGGGCAAATCTGAACCAGCAAAAATGTCGTGGACAGGGTGAAACGGAGGAATTCGGAGATCGGGCTTATCGATCCCGTAGCGCTCCATGGCCTGCCGGTAGCTCATGCGCGGAAACGGCGCCTCGACTTTATAGCCCGCCACTTCACACACGCGCTGAATGAGCGGCTCGATCACCTCAAAGATGCGCTCCTGTTGCGGAAAGGACATTTCGAGATCGATCTGCGTGAATTCCGGCTGGCGGTCTGCTCGAAGATCCTCGTCACGGAAGCAGCGCACGATCTGGAAATACTTCTCGAAACCACTGACCATCAACAACTGTTTAAAGATTTGGGGGGACTGCGGCAGCGCGTAGAAGCACCCAGGCTGAATGCGGCTAGGCACCAAAAAATCCCGTGCGCCTTCCGGGGTGGAACGCGTCATAAAGGGCGTCTCAATTTCCAAGAAGCCCCGTTCGTAAAGACATTCCCGAACCGCCAAAGAAATCTTGGACCGCAGAATGATGTTGCGCTGCATTCGCGGGCGGCGCAGATCGACGTAGCGATATTTCAGCCGGACGTCTTCGCTCACTTCCACGTGGTCTTCCAGCGGAAACGGCGGAGTGCGGGATTCATTGAGCACCCATAGCTTGTCCGCCACCAGTTCGACTTCTCCGGTTTCAATGTTGGGGTTCACCGTTTCCGGCGAGCGTCTCTGGACGACGCCTTCCACGGCTATGACATACTCGGAGCGAAGCAGCTCGGCCTTGGCGTGAACCGATGGTTCCAGATTCTCATGGAAAACCACCTGGGAGACGCCGTCGCGGTCCCGCAGGTGAATGAAAATCACGCCGCCCAGATCGCGGCGGCGGTGGACCCAGCCCATCAGCAGCGCACGCTGTCCCGCGTCGGAGACGCGCAGCTGGCCGCAGGTGTGCGTGCGGCGCAGGTCCCCAAGAAAATCCAGAGGGACGTTGGTTGATCTTTCAGACGCTTCTTGCATATCCAAACCGTTCAAACAATTCGACGCGCGAGACCGCGCGCTGTTCACCCGTCGCTAAGTCTTTTAAGGCGTACGTATGGGAGGCCACTTCGTCATCTCCCACAATCAGCGCATAGCGCGCTCCAGACTTGTTCGCGAGTTCCATGGCTCGCTTCAACTTGCCGTCAAAAACCATCTCCACCGTGCAACCGGAGCGGCGCAGGCTGCGCACCAGAATCGAGCAGTGGCGGAGGGCAGCTTCTCCCAGCGGAGCTACAAACAACTCAGGCGCGACATTCACCGCGTTGCCCGGCGATTGTTCCACCGCCATCACCAAGCGGTCTTCGCCAATGGAAAATCCAATGCCCGGCGCTGCGATCCGGGAGCCGAGCGCCTCAGCCAAGCCGTCATAGCGCCCGCCGCCCAAAATGGAATTTTGCGCTCCCAGCGCCCCGTGTAGGACCTCGAACGTGGTTCGCGTATAGTAATCTAGACCGCGCACCAAACGCGGGCGAATCTCATAAGAAATCTCGCGATCGCCGAGATATTCGCGCACCTTGTCGAAATGTTCCCGACACTCGCCGCACAAATGGTCGAGGATAGATGGCAGCGCCTCAATAACAGGTTGGTCCTCAGGAACCTTGCAATCCAGCACTCGCAACGGGTTGGTCTCCGAGCGGCGGCGGCAGTCCGAGCACATCTTCGAGACCTTCTCTTTCAGAGCTTCACGAAGCCTCGCCACGTATGCGGGGCGGCACTTGGGGCATCCGACCGAATTGAGCGCTAAGTGCGAGCTGCCGATGCCGCAGCCCTTAAGGATCTCCACGACCATTTCGATCACTTCCGCATCCAACGCCGGCGAAGCGGATCCGATGGCCTCCGCGCCGATTTGGTAGAACTGCCGGTACCGTCCCTTCTGCGGGCGTTCGCGCCGGAACATGGGACCCATGTAATAAAGCTTCTTGATTCCCGGAATCTGGTCCAGGCGGTGCTCGATATACGCGCGGATTACGCTGGCCGTCGCTTCCGGACGCAACGTAAGCGAGCTTCCGTCCCGGTCGAGAAACGAGTACATCTCCTTGCCGACGATGTCGGTCTCTTCGCCGACGCCTCGTGCAAACAGAGCCGTCTCTTCGAGAATCGGGGTGCGGATCTCGTGGTAGTTGTAGGCTCGGAAGACTTGCCGCGCTACGCTCTCCACGTGATTCCAGACGCCGCTCGAAGGCGGCAAAATATCCCGGGTGCCTTTGACCGCTCGAATCAACTTGGTTCTTCCCTGTAGATCTGCCGCAGCTCGACGTAATGCGCGGCATTGATGCGAAAGCGTTCTGCCTCCTCGGCGCTGACTTGGCGCCGAATCTTGGCGGGCACTCCCATCACCATGCTGGCGGGGGGAATTTCCATCCCTTCCGGCACCAGCGCTCCCGCCGCCACCACGCTGCCAGAGCCGATCTTAGCGCCGTTCAACACAATGGCGCCGATGCCGATCACGCAGTCGTCTTCCACCGTACACCCGTGCAGCACGGCGGAGTGCCCGATGGTGACGCGGTTACCGATCAGCAGCGGAAAACCGCCAGAGTCGACGTGCAGAACCGCATTGTCCTGCACATTGGTATCCTCGCCCACGCGTATGTAATTCACGTCGCCGCGAGCGACCGCGTGAGGCCAAAAACTGGAGCGTTCACCAACCACAATGTCGCCAATCAGTTGCGCGCTCGGATCAATGTAGGCTGATGACGCCACCTTCGGCAGAATGCCGCGAAAGGAGCGTATCATGAGCTGCTTTCCATCCAATGTAGCATATGCGCTTACACAGGCCCCACCGGATTCCGGCCGGACGAGATTTCCCGATGGATCGCCGCCGCAATCTGTGCGCCGTGAAAACGCCCGTTTTCAATAAAAATTTCGTTGGTGTGCATCCCCGCCACCAACACGCCCGCTAGGTAAATGCCCTTGCGCTCGCTTTCTAGGGTTTCTGGGTTGGTCTTTGGGCGCTGCGTGAGCGGGTCGAGCGTAATGCCGTGACGGCCCAGAAATTCCAAGTCCGGGTGATACCCGGTCATCGCGAACACGAAGTCGTTCCGGAGCTGCAACACGCCCTCCGGCGTTTCCACAACCAGGTGGTAGGGATGGATTTCCGCGATCCGCGATTGAAATAGAGCACGGATCTCGCCGCTGCGGATGCGGTTTTCGAGATTCGGTTTGATCCAGTATTTGACGCTGTCGGAAATCCCCACGCCGCGGTGAATGAGGGTGACGCGCGCGCCACTCCCATACAGTTCCAAAGCCGCGATCGCAGCGGAGTTCTTCGCGCCCACAACCGCCACATCACTGTGGGAATAGGGGTGCGCTTCTCGGTAATAGTGAAACACCTTGGGCAACTGCTCGCCCGGCACGTTCAGCAGGTTCGGGCGGTCATAGTAGCCCATCGCTAGCACGATCTTTCGAGCGGCATACGCCCTGCTGGCGCCGTACCGGTCCTCGGCATGCACGGCGAAAGCCCCGTCATCGCCCTCGATGCGCGTCACCCGTTCATACTGCCGTATGTCCAGCTCAAAATACTCCGCCACCCGCCGGTAATACTTCAACGCTTCGGTGCGCGTAGGCTTTTCGCCGAGAGACGTCATCGGAAGCCCCCCGATTTCGAGCAGTTCCGGGGTGGTGAAAAACACCATGTTCGTAGGGTAATGGCAGATCGAGTTGACGATACAACCCTTTTCGATCAGGATGGCTCGCAAACCCCGCCTTTTCAGCTCAATGCCACAAGCCAGCCCGGTGGGCCCGGCTCCGACGACAACCACGTCACAAGAAGTCACAGCAGCTCCCGGATCAACTCCGGCACGCTCGCAATCGCGTCCCGCAAAGCGCCCACGTCTTTCGCGCCTCCTTCAGCCATATCCGGTCGCCCACCGCCTTTCCCTCCCGTTTTCGCAGCCACCAAGTTGAGCAATTTCCCGGCGTGGATTTTCCCGCTAACTTCCTTACGCACCGCTGAGATGATGCCGCCCCCGCCCGAGCCGAGCACCACGACATCTACGCCCTTCGCACGCAGCCAGTCTGCCGAAGCGCGTAACTGCTGCCGGTCCATGTCCGGAACGTACATCCTTACGACTTTGTAAGGACCGACCGTCTCGGGCGCGACGGACTCGAGCTCTTTCCGAGCCAGCTCCCCTTTGAGCTGCTCGATCTGCTTTTCGAGGCCTTTTTGTTGCTGAAGCAGCCGCTCGACCTGCGCGACCAGATCCGCTTCTGACGTTCGCAGCGCCGCCGCCGCCCGCTGCAAAACATCAGAGACGGCTTGAAAACGATCGAGAGCGCCATGCCCCGTGATGGCTTCGATCCTGCGCACCCCTGCGGAAATGCTCCCCTCATATGTGATCTTGCACAGACCAATGTCGCCCGTGCGGCTCACATGGGTCCCGCCGCACAACTCCCGACTGAATCCCGGGACGCTGACCACACGGACCGTGTCGCCGTACTTTTCGCCGAACAGCGCCATCGCGCCCGTGCTCAAAGCCTGATCGAGGTCCATGATCTCGGTCGCCACGGCGGCATTGCGGAGGATCTGCTCGTTCACCAAGCGTTCCACCTCGTATAGTTCTTCCGCATCCATAGCCGCGTAATGCGTAAAATCAAAGCGCAAGCGCGCCGGCTCCACAACGCTGCCCGCCTGTTTCACGTGGCTGCCCAACACCGTCCGCAGGGCGGCGTGCAGCAGGTGTGTGGCCGTGTGGTTTCGCATCGTGGAACGCCGCAAATCCTCCGCCACCTCTGCGCGCAACACCTCGCCGGTCCGGATGGCGTCTTCGGCCACAATCATGTGAACGGTTAAGCCGGGCAGGGCCGGGTAAGCCGAGAGAACGCGGGCCACACACTGGCCGCCACGGAACAGAACGCCTTGGTCTCCCACCTGTCCACCGGCTTCCGCGTAAAAAGGCGTCTGGTCCAACACCAGTTCGCCACGTGCGCCCGCAGGCAATTCCGGCGCCAAGTTCTTGTCCACGAGGAGACCCACGACCCGGCAGTGTTCGCAAGCCAGGGATTCATAACCCAAAAACTTAGTGCGGCCATGGTCGAGGAGCTGTTGATACGCAGGCGGAATCTGCGCCCTTTCGGCCCCTTTCCAGCTCGCCCGCGCGCGGGTGCGCTGGCGTTCCATTTCCGCCTCAAAGCCGGCCCGGTCGATCCTCAGGCCGTACTCGCGCGCCATTTCTTCCTGCTCGTCCAGCGCCAACCCGTACGTGTCGTACAGCTTGAAAGCGGCGGCGCCAGGAAGAACGCCGCCCACGGCTGACTTGGCTTCGTCGTGAAACACACGCTCGGCCACCTGAAACGTCGTGGCGTATCGCCGTTCTTCGTCCTTGACGATACGCGCCACCCGTTCAATGCTGTCCATCAATTCCGGATAAGCGGGTTTCATCCATTCGGCTACAAACCCCGTGAGAATGTAAAGAAACGGCTCTTGCTCCCCGATCATCCGTGCGTGCCGCATCGCCCGCCGCATGATCTTGCGCAACACATAGCCTCGGCCCTCGTTGGATGGCGTCACGCCGTCGTGAATGAGAAACGCAGTGGCGCGTGCGTGGTCCGCCGCAATGCGCAAGGCTACGTCGGTTTTGGGATCTTCGCCATACTCAACGCCGAACAGTTCCGCAGCCTTATCGATGATGGGACGGATGAGATCGGTGTCGTAGTTGGAGAGCTTCCCTTGCAAGACGGCGGCAATCCGCTCCAAGCCCATGCCGGTATCGATGGAAGGTCGCGGGAGAGGCGTGAGCTTTCCGTCCGTCGCGCGGTCAAACTGCATGAAAACCAAATTCCAGATTTCGACGAAACGGCCTCCGCCATCTTCAGGAAATTCCTCATGTTCGCGACCTGGCGCCGCCGCCTCCGGTCCCAGGTCGTAGTGAATCTCCGAGCACGGGCCGCAAGGGCCGGTTTCGCCCATCTGCCAGAAGTTATCTTTTTCATCCAAGCGAAAAATGCGGGAAGCAGGCACGCCGGCCACTTCTTGCCACAGCCTCTCGGCTTCGTCGTCTTCTCGAAACACCGTGATGTAGAGCCGGTCCTTCGGCAGCCCATACTCCTTGGTGATCAGTTCCCAGGCAAAAGCGATGGCTTCACGCTTGAAGTAATCGCCGAAGGAGAAGTTGCCCAACATTTCGAAAAACGTATGGTGGCGGGCCGTGTATCCTACATTTTCCAGATCATTGTGTTTGCCCCCGGCGCGGACGCACTTTTGAGAGGAAGTGGCGCGGGTGTAATCCCGTTTCTCCAACCCGAGGAAAACGTCTTTGAACTGATTCATTCCCGCGTTGGTAAACAGTAGCGTCGGATCGTTGGCAGGAACCAGCGAAGAGCTGCGCACCACCCGGTGACCCCGCGCCGCAAAGTAATCCAAGAACTTCTGACGAATCTCGTGACCGGTCATTCTATTTCATTCTGACATGGCGGGTTTTTGTTTACCATAACAGTATATGGGTCTTTACTTCAGCGCCGGTTCGGAAACGGCTGAACTATCCGCCATCGAGATTCAACAAGGGTTGTTCTCCACCTTGCGGCGACTCGGCAAACGCCACAAGGTCCTTGCGATTCCTCCGGATTACACACGCTTTCATTCCCGCGCGGGCGAGATCACCCGGTATGTGTGGGAGTATTACGGCGACAAACTGGCTGCGGTGCTGCCTGCCATCGGTACGCATTTCCCCATGACGGAGCGTGAGATCGCTCATATGTTCGGCGAAATGCCGGCCCGTTTATTTCGCGTACACGACTGGCGCAATGGGCTTGCGACCTTGGGCACAGTTCCCGCTGAGTACGTCCGCCAACAGTCTGAAGGAATGGTGAATTTTGACTGGCCTGCGCAGGTAGACCGGCTGCTGGTGGAAGGCGGGTTTGACTTGATCCTTTCCATAGGCCAAGTGGTGCCCCATGAAGTTATAGGCATGGCGAACTATAACAAGAATATCTTCGTGGGAACAGGCGGCGCCGAGGGGATCAACAAAAGCCATTTTCTGGGCGCTGTGTATGGCATGGAGCGCATCATGGGGCGAGCGGACAACCCCGTGCGCCGCGTTCTCAATTACGCTTCGGAACACTTCGCCCGTCATCTCCCCATTGTCTACGTGCTCACCGTCATCGGTAAGAACAGCGCGGGCAAGCTGGTCATGCGCGGTTTGTTTATCGGCGACGATGTCGAATGTTTCCAAAAAGCCGCCGAGTTGAGCTTGCAAGTCAATTTTGTGATGCTCGACCGGGAGATTCGCAAAGCCGTCGTCTATTTGGACCCGGAGGAATTCAAGAGCACCTGGCTCGGCAACAAGGCTATATACCGGACACGTATGGCGCTGGCCGATGGCGGCGAATTGATTGTGCTTGCCCCGGGCGTAAAAGAGTTCGGGGAAGATCCAACCATTGACAAGCTCATTCGCAAGTACGGCTATGTGGGAACGCCCGCCATCCTCCGCGCTGTGGCGGAAAATGCGGATCTGGCTGCCAATTTGAGCGCCGCGGCTCACTTGATCCACGGCTCTTCGGAAGGGCGCTTCACCATCACCTATTGCCCAGGCGGACTAACGCGCCAGGATGTAGAAAAAGCCGGGTTCCGTTACGCGCCCCTGGAACAGATGATCAAGCGCTACGATCCGGCCAAACTGACAGACGGGTACAACATGGTCCGCGGCGAGGAGATCTTTTACATCTCCAACCCTGCCCTCGGTCTGTGGGCGTACCGGGAGCGCTTTGCAAAATGAGCGCTCCCGGGTTCGCCGATCTGTGATTGGCGGCGGGGGTTCCGCAGCCTTCCATCAAGCGTCCGCTCACCGCTTACCCCGGTAAGGCGCATACCAGTTCCGTTTAGCCCACTTGGCCTGATACCGCGCCGTGGGCAGGTTGTCTTGCGTGCGGATGGTCCAGGCGAGTAGTTCCTCTAGCATCTGCATCTGCACCTTGGCCACACCCGGATCTCCGTACCGGTTCTTGAGCTCGTAGGGATCCTCGGCCAGGT
>Ga0078972_1004925_pt1 | contig 35100 bp, 30 predicted proteins | sample YelNatPaOPGAMG01_FD_67568 | JGI IMG/M metagenome (GOLD analysis project Ga0078972, IMG submission 67568) | Hot spring thermophilic microbial communities from Obsidian Pool, Yellowstone National Park, USA - OP-RAMG-01 (SPADES assembly) (version 2) | ecosystem: Environmental > Aquatic > Thermal...
CATTCGCATCCGAAAGAGCTCTTTCATGGACTACAGATATCGAAGCTGTATACATGAAAAAAGTTCGGGAATGAATCCGCAAGGCAGGAATCGAGCATGCAGTTCAGTATTCCATTCTAATCTGATAGCCCCGTCGGCGACGAGGATCTCAGAGTCGGATTGCACATGCACTGATTCCGGGGATCTGGGTGTGCATGATGGAAATCTTTGGAAAATGTTCTGCGAATGATGGAACACGGGAAGTGTTGGACGCTTCCACCGTGCACCCAGCTCTTTCTGATGCCTCCGAAAATGGAATTTTCGGAGCGCTCTCGGACACTAGTCTTGTGCGCGGTGCTTTGCACTCGATGGACGCAAAGAGTACCGAAGCGAATCCTCACGAGGTTACGGATTCGCGCTCATTCAAGCAATCCCGGAGACATACCATAGAGTTGACATCGACCTTGCGCTGCCTCGGACCTTACCAGGGATTGGTCACAGCACAAACGTCGGCGTCGCTCATGCTGCAGCGCCGGCGCTCTAGGCGTCACTGTGGGCCCCCCTATCAAGCACTTGGCCCCGGAGGATTGCATGAAGCGACGGTTATCTCCAAAGAAAAGCGCGCGTGGTTGTTGTTGGGGCTTGAAGATCTGTTGCCGCGGAATGGACGCTCTCTCTGATGCCGTCAACCCTCGCGCAGTCAAGGATTCCTTAGAGTGTGTAAACGAATCTACACACCCCTGTGGAAAATCGCTCGTGCGAGAGAAGATGTACTTTTAGGGACAATAATGTATGTCTTGTACGTCCGTACGCGTGGCCTCGACAGCAGCGCAGCACCTGCACCTTGCAGTCGTTTCGAGCGCGCAACCAGTGCTTGTTGTAAACGACCTAGTCTAGGGTTGCTGGGGCGGTCCTCGCGTCAGGCTGTCCGCCCGACACACCTTGCAATAGGCACCATGCCGATTATGTACATGGATCCCGTGGCGAACCTGGGGAAGGACTACGTTCTTCCCCTTTCCTGGGTGCGCATATTTCTCTACTGGCACGGAAGCCTCTTGCAGCGCTTGCTGTTCGAAGTGTGCATCCTGTTCGGTCTCGCTGCTTTTATTATTGCCATGAAGCTTTACGTTGCAGAGTGGCCACGCTTCCTTCTAGAAGTCTTTGCAAATATTGTCAACATTCTTTCAGGCGTGTTGACGCTCCTGCTGGGGTTCTATGCCAGCACCATCTACAGCCGCTGGTGGTACACGCGCACGAACATGTTCGGGACCGCGCAAGGTGGAGTGTACAACTGCGGTTTCATGTTGAACGCGCTCGTCTACGACGATGAGAATCCAGAACTTTGCGCCCGCTTTAAGCAGCGGTTTCTCCGTTGGATGAACCTCGCTTTCGGAATCATGCTCATGGACGTCACCTCTGGTGGATCGCATCTCTTCGAGTCCTTTGATAGCATGGAACGCATCGGTTTGGTGACCCCCGAGGAGCGCTATCGCCTGGAGCATGACGTGGAGCGTGTGCGCTTCACGCTGCCCATTATGTGGGCGGGTCATATGCTTACGCGCCTCCGGGATAATAATCACCAGTTTCACATTACGGATCGGGTACACATGCAGCTGTCGATCGAGTTGGCTTACTTGCGGCAGGGTCTCGGTGGATGCTATCTCATGAAGAACACACCGGTGCCGCTTCTCTATGTGCAGTTCGTGGAGGTTGCTGTCCGAATGTACGTTATTAGCATGATTCTGCTTGTAGGTGATTTGAACTTGCTGTCTGGAACCTTTCAAGAACGCGGCAACGATAGATGGGTCGATCTCGTCTACATCGCAGCGCTGTTTTTTATCTACGTCGGCTGGCTTCATGTAGCGGAGGAACTTGCAAACCCCTTCCGAATAGCCCCGGATGGACTCGATTTGGATGACCTTCTCTCCGGACAACGATGCGATGTGATGACCATGTCCGACTCGACGCGTCAACGTTTACCGAAACCCGAGGTGATTCAGGAAGCGCCGCTTCCAGGAGAGCAGGGCTGGTATTTGCCGATTATAACCCGAGATCACAGCTACGAGCCTGTTCCCTACTGGTACAGTTTTTGGTACAATCTCATCCGTCGCCGAAAGTGCAGCACCGCGCCTTCACCTCATTCCATTATTTGGGGATTCTATCCCGAGAAACAGCCGCTGCTTACCGAGCCAGAAAAGAAACATGCAGCATCAAATCCATCGGCGTGGTCCAACGTAGTGCATGTACACCCGGGAGCTTCACAACATTGGAACGTGAGTCACCGCAACGACGGGCCAGCGCCCATGGCCTCACATTGCCCAAGCGGGCTGGTCAGTTCGGGTTTCGGCGGACTTGGTGTGGATAGCAGCAGTGCTGACGGCGGCGGCAGTGTATTATGAACATTGTCCGGAGCTTTGGCATGCTTCTAAAGATGGAAAGCAGCTGGACCGCGCAGGCGGGATGCATCTTCCTCGTGTTGAGCGCTTCGCGTGGAGGATTCCCAAAAGGAGAATTTTAGTGCTGCGCGAATAATATTCTGATGAAACGAGTTTGTGGATGCTGAGCGGCAAACATGTGCGCCATGCGCACCGACGATGACAATGACCAACGCTTTCAGAACGCCAAGTACGTGCCGAGTGACGTCATCTACCTAGCGAATGCCTGGCTTCTCAGAGCAGACAGCTGGCACACAGCAGCGAGGCGCCGAGGCTTCGCCGCATGCATCCGCCATGCCGCTGACGCTCCAAAGCCACCGATCTGACCCTGCCAGTGAAGATGCTGGTACGATTTTATTGATTCATTTTGCCAGTCAATCTGTATGACATACGATCGTTTTCTTTCCGCAAAACGCGTAAAAGTTGTATACGCTTTTGACGTTACGTGGAACGAATCGGTGGGTGCATCTCGTGGCGATTCTGCTCAGTTGTCTTTGACTTTGTGACCTACGCTCGGCGCGATTCCAGCACTCTGGACAGGTACACCACAAGCCTCGGTGAGATGCGGGCATCATTGCCATTAGAGGCGAATCTCTGTCGTCTGCGCTGGTTCGCCGAGGCTACGCTAGCAAGCCCTATCATTTGGTGCATGTTATGAAGACTCCTTGGGTTCAAACTTCAAGGAGTAAGAGTTCATGCAGTAGCGAAGCCCGGTCGGCTTGGGACCATCAGGAAAAACGTGTCCCAGGTGCGCGTCGCAGACCGCACAAAGCACCTCCGTACGTATCATACCATGCGATAGATCCCGTCTCTCTTTGACAGCCTCTTTGCTCAGGGGAGCATAAAACGAGGGCCAGCCCGTGCCACTGTCGAACTTTGTTTCGCTGGAAAATAACGGCGTTCCACAGCAGACACACCGATATATCCCCGTGCGTTTTTCGTTCCAGTACTCGCCGGTAAAGGGCCGCTCGGTGCCAGCTCGTCGCGCTACCTCGAACTGCATCGGCGTGAGACGTGCTTTCCAGTCTTCTTCAGTGAGAGCTCGCCAGTCTTTTACGTCCGCTGGGTTGCTCTGACTCATTTTCAGACGCGAGCTACCTTTCACGAGCTGGGTCAGCTGTCCACGCTGCAGAGACGCTCTCCAGAAAGCAACACCGAGGACGGTACGCTGCTGCTGCTGCTGCTGCTGCACGGTGTTGCCAGAGTACAGAACACGGCAACACTGCTTGCACTGGTACTGTAAACGTGCTTGCTGAACAAGTGGTGAAGTGAAAATACCAACGAACATCAAAACAGGTATCACTGCAACCGTCTAGCGAATCGTCTCCGAGAAACCAGAAATTAACAGTGATTTAAGAATCGGAGATGCAACGAAGAAAAGTTACGCAACAATATTCACTGTACACAGTTGTCCAGGATCGTCTACAGTGCATGTGCATGCACGCGGTTCCGAGATGACGCCTCGGCACGCAGCAATGCATGGCGTTTCGGGTTGCCTGAGTGGCGGCGCAATCAGCATCGCGGCAAGCGCCCGCGATAGGCGCAGTATGCCGAGAACTCTTTGCCCGCAGACAAACAACTAATCTCTATGTCGAACGGAGGGACTGTTCTTGAGCTAGTGGAACGTTGAAGCGTCTGAAGTAATACGCAACTATGATGGAATTGAGCAGCATTGTGAAGTGCATTGGAGGCGTTCGTTCAAGATTTGTTGTCATAGTCTTTCACCTAAATTGTGTTCCACTCCTCCGGCGCGTGTCATCAAATGCGTGTTCGCGGTTTATAGCGGATGCGTTCGAAGTAGGTTCATTTCCAAAAATAAAAATCTAAGGATAAGGTATCGACATGCAAGGCGGGGATCCAGGAGGACCCTCATCACTGGCTGCCTGAGTAAAAAACGAAACAAATCCTCTTCTCGCCGACCATCTAGCGAAGAAGAGCAAGTGACCAGGAAGAAAAAGGCGAAGAAGATGACGATGAGAGATCGGCGAGAAAATGTATTTGGTCAACGGGACGATGACGTCCCTTTGGTGGCAAAGAGGGCACGCGTTCTGACAACCATTGTAAAGGTGAGCTCAACCAGAGGCAATAAACGCATAGAGTTCGTGAACCGAGACTTCAACGCCGCCATCAATATCATGAGATGCACCGTGCTGGAGACGAGACCCGAGGAGCTGAGGCGATCCAAGTTTGTGAGGCAGCCTCTCAGGCTCGTTCTGTGCATGAATAAACCTAAATCGATAGCAGGGTCGCGGTCGAACAGGGCAGGGACGCGTCTACGGGTGGGTATTCATGCACCCTGCTTGCTCGTGGGACTTTGTTTCTTTCATTGACGATAACAGTGACGATAATCACGGACAGAATATCCACCTGTGTGCACTTTGTAAAGCTCCTGAAACCTAGGCCACAGTCGAGTAACGAAGCTCATTGTCTACCGTTCAGGGTAGATCAAGAGACAGACTTCGGGGTCGGCGTGGACCCGGGAGCTGCAGGATGTCACGCCCGATTTTTAACCTCTGAATGAGGAGGCCGGCGCCAAAGACCTACTCGGAAGGAAGCTGACCCTGTTCAAGCTTTCCAGGGCAGGGGATTATCGAGATTCGGGCATAACGTTCGCCAGCAGGGATACCAGCAAGTGGAACGACGGCGTCCGGGCCCGACTCTCGACGCTCTGGACACCGTATCGAGCAGACGGGGCATGCTTTGCACGCTTGATTCATAGATCATATGAGCCTCAAAACGTCTCCTGCGGGCGGTCTTTGGCAGCAGTACACACGAGCGCGCGGGGTCGGAAACCGATTTGGTTGAACGGAGGCAGCCATCGTGTATGCGCCAACTTGTCAAATGTGTTCGAACGAGAAATGATCGACACGTCGCGCTGTTTCGCGGAAGCCTATGGCGCTGGACGTGGTTTAACGCGCATGAATGCGCTCCTACTCTTCGACCAGAGCGTGCAACGAGTGCAGGAACCGATCCTCAACGATACCCCAGCCCTGAGTTCGGGACGGCGTGCACGCATCCCGAGCACAGGTGCATGCTGAAACTGGTAGCAAAGAAGAGACGGAAATAAAGTTGGATGCTCGAGCTGGTGTACGGTAAGCTGACTGTGTGTCAGATGGCGAGCGAGTCGCAAGTGCGACGCGTGCTACAATCTGAGTCCACCGCCATCCATGAGAGAAAGCAACTTCTGCACCGATATCTCAAAGCCTTGAAAAGCGTACGGAAATGTCTCGTGCCTCCGAAGAGTTCGGTGGCTTTGTGTGGCGCGAGCTTTCGGGAATTATTTCGTATCCTATCCATGCATTGTGCTGAAACACAGAAGAGTATTTATAAAAAATCAGGGCCAGGAGCGAGAGGGCGGCCTTCGTTTCTCGCCCGGAGCAAGGCTCTGGTATGGTATGATTCAGCTACCGAACGACATTGGTGCACCGTACACATACATAGTCAGTGATTTTCCTCGGCAACTGATACACCATTATTTGAGACGACGAATATAGAACAGAGTCAAATTGATGGATCAAAGCAGGTGAGCGGGGGCATAGACCTTGCGTTTCCGCAGACGGATTCCGGATGATGCCGCTTGTGTGGTTTTTTCGTTGACAAGTCGCCCGCAAGGGACACGAACCTCCAAGTTCCCACAGAGAGGGCACTTTGAGGCCAGTGCTGGACCGCACGGCCTGCAAGACCTGTGTTCGCTCCATACCCCTGTAGTATCTCCTATGGACGCGCTTTCCACGATTTATTCTGTCCGAACGAGCGTTTGCCCACAAAGATCTGGTCCATCAAAGTTGAGTTCAAGGCACAAGCGCAAGTAAAGCCAATTTTGGGCCCTGTACAATATGCAGGTGGCCTTCACAGCATACGCTTCGTTCCTCGTTTACGACGCGGCGAACGAGTGCTTCCGCGGAGGCGACCACGCACACAACCCCTGAAACTGAGCAGCTACAAACTGCATTAGTGGACCTGGAAGACCTGTTTCTCCTGCTTTGTATTCGTCTCGTCATCGAGCCCAGCGTATTCAGTAAACTTCCGTGCAAGTCACGGTTTACGTGCAGGTTTTCTTCGTAGACTCTGCCTTGTCCTGGAGAGTTTACGCTCGATTACGAGCGGCCTCGTAGGTAAACTTCGAAACAATTCGCCATTTACGTGCAGATGCCTATCCAGATGCTGCGACGTCCTGCTGAAATCACTCTCGTAGACGTGCAGTTTCGTGCAGGCCGCCCCTAGTTCTGTTCGAACTCGCGCGTCCAGCAGCGAGCCTCGTTGCTGAGCGCTGCGCTCGGCATCGAATGCCTCTGCGGCTTGCACATGCTCGCTCAGAAGCGTTCGTGTTGCACTGGGGGGTTCATCGCAGCGTACGCCAAGTCACTGTGACCAGATCATAACGTTTCGGCTTCCGCTACGCGGCTTATACGGTGAGTTCGTGCGCCGGATGCAAGACTATGAAGCTCTGCGCGAGTTGCGCTGGTGCGGAGCGGAGCTACACCGCGTCGCCGGTGCCCAGCTGGTGTCTCAGAGCACTGCTCTCGAGCGCACCAGTACTCTTGTAAGAAGCCTGCTTGAAAAGAAGGACTTTATGGAGGAGAACTGGAAAGAGGTGCTGCATCTGCAATCACAGTGGTTCTGCTGTTTGCAGACCCTGGTGCAGCGCTCAGTACAAGCGGAAAAGCCAACGTCAAAGCCCAGCTGTGCGGTAGTCGGAGCGCTCGAAGCGTCACTGCAACGGATAGCGCCAGTGGTTGTTCGATTGGGCACGGAGCAGGATATGGCGCTCGTTTTCAGCATCGCAGGCGGTCTCTGTGCTTTAGAACTGCTGAGCTGGTCCCAGTGCTGGCACGTCCTCGTGCGTCAACTTTTGGACAGCAGCGTCGATGACGCAGCACGTTGGCAAACCGTCCTGGTGCAGGGGTGTGCCGCAGCGTTTTGCGACCTGCGTTTGCATACGCTCCATGCAGTAGCGCACCTGCTACGTGAATCGCGTTCGGTATACTCGACGCCTGCACCCGGGGCTGCGCTTGACTTGGCGGCGCGTGCGGAGAATGCATGGCGGTTCGTTTTGAAGCCCATTGGGCGACTACTCACCAAGGATGTGGCAAAGCAGCACCAGCAGCTGCTCAGTGAGGTCTTGCGGCGAGTCACGACGCCATCGCAACGCGGAGACCGGCAGCAGCGACTACTGAAAGCATCCCGAAAGGCATTCACGGATGCGATGCTGGCGCTGCTGTCGACCGGTGAACACGGAATCGATTTGCCTGCACCCGTCCTCCTCGATGTTTTCGGAGAGCTTGTAGACAACCTCCTGCCGAACCATTGTATCGCAGAGCCGCTCCGACTGGGTGACTTTCTCGCGGAGACTTTTCGCGAGGCGATTGCCGGTCGTTCTGTGTATGGGATCGCAGCACTGGAGCCGCTGCTGTTTCTCATGCGCCACGATGGCCTCGAGTACGAACACATATATGAGCAAGTGTATTCCAAGCTGGACGTACACACGCTCCTGCGACTGAACGCATGTGAGTCGGCCACAAGGGGGCGAGTGCTGCGCGCTGTCACGCAGCTATTGACGTCTAGCCACCTTCCGCATGCACTCATCAGCGCCTATACGAAGCGCCTTGCCCGGATAGCGCTGCAGAGCTGGGATGCAACACTGACGCTGTGGGCGCTTCGCTTGACGCTCGAACTCGTGCATCGCCATACGAGTGCGCGTCTGCTGCTCGAGTCGTGGTTCAAGCGACAGCAACCCGACAGGGAGCCTGTCATCGAAAGCAGCTGCTCGGACTCGACACCACGTCGTCGGGATCAGAGCGAGGCCTCGTTTGAGGCATCAGGGACCGGTGTGGTGCGTTCGACTCCCACGAAACGCCTTGCATATGGATTCGTGTTTTGGGAGCGATCCAGCGGTCAACGAGCCGGAGATGAGTGCGCTAGTTCGACGCCCGGGCTGACGAACGACCCGTTTTTGGCCGATGAGCCAGATCCGCGTCGCTCCAACGCCTCTGCGAGTTTCCTCTGGGAAGTGGGTGTGCTCTCTGAGCACTTTGTTTCCAGTGTTCGACAACTCGCCGCTTTGTTCGAGGACCCGGAAAAGGCGATCAGTCGGGCGGGTCCGCTGGACGCCTGGTGTGATGCCTCACTTCGGGACCTTATCGAGTTGGAGTTACGCCGCTCCCAACATTTGGTGCGGAACAAGCCGATCGCGTTTGAGGCACCCAGGGACGACGACATCGTCGGAGACTCTGGATCAAAGGTAGAAGCTCAATTTACAGCGCATGCTGCGAATGCAAAAGTCATATTTGGTGAATATTCATAGAGTGCGTCCTGGTGTCTTGTGTGGCGTCACACTTGCGGAAACGCAGCGTCACTGGCGTGCAGGCAGCAGCTGCGATGCTCTCGCGTTGACGAGATTTCCGTCGTTATGGTGAACGCTTTCGAGCGACATTCCTGGTACATTCCTGCTGCGTTCTGCCAGATGATTCGGCAGGAGCGCCATCAGGTCGTTCCAGACCAGTGCGCGAGGTAGCAGCAGCTGCAGCAGGTCCAACGCCTGCGACGCGAAGACAACGCTGCGCTGGATGTCTCGATGGTATCATAGCACCGATCGCAGCGACACCGCTGAGATGGACTTGAAGCAGTGGCGTCCAAGCGAGCTCCTCGATTCTTCGCTTCTGTGGATCGTGCAGCTCGAGCGGGACGGGAACGTGACTGGAGCAAGACGTGGTTCAGTGCGCACTGCTTGAAGCCGACGTACACGCTCGTCGAGCTAGTGTCACCGCTCCGTCATCGTGAAACGAAAACGCCTGTTCGGATTCGGGATCAGCGCCACACACGCTCCGTTCTGACTTGTCGGTAATGCGTCCTGCGTTAGCACGCAGGGCGTATCTGTGCTCCGTATCGACATGTGCGGAGGCACGGGGGCGCTTCTTCGGTGCGGGATACCTGCGGAGCACCCACCGCACGCAGGCGAGGAACGTTATCGAAGCCAGACCGTGCTGGTTGCGCTTGTTTGCGCGGATATTGTGCTTGGCCAGGCGATGCGCTTGACGAGTTCAGAATCCGTAGTACCGGATCCTTTCGGGAGGTCCGGTCCAACATCGGGTGGTGCCACGTAGTGACGTGTTGCCCTGCAGTCCGATGCTTTGGGCCCAGTCCGTCTGCGTCGGAGCTGTGGTATCGTCGGTTGCGAACGTCTCCTCATCCGAGAGCAGGCGTTGGCGCACCCGCTGGAAAAAGTCGTATGTCTTTGCATGGCCGTCTTGTCGACTTGCTTTGACGGTCCGAATATACTCCTTGTACTTGTTCCAGCCTGGGACCGCCTCATAAGCGTGATCACGCCACACGAACGGACAATTCCAGTTCGGATCGCCCGGTAGGGGCTCGTCGTTGATGGAATCCACTGTGGGCAAGCGGATACTGTTGTCGTCGACCATAGTGGCGTGGTCCGCTCGCTGACTCGAGAGATAATCGTCAAAATCGAGGCCATCTGGGGCTATTCGATACGGATTTGCGAGCTCGTCTGCAACGTGCAACCAACCAATATAAATGAAGAAGACGCTCACAATGTAGACCATATCGGTCCAACTGTAGTTGGCGGAATCCGTCCCCGAGCTGGTGGCACCCAAAAGCTGCAGGTTCCCAGCAAGCAGGACGACAACGAGAATATAGATTCGTACAGCGGCACTCACAAGCTGCCGGTACATAAGAGGCACTGGCACTGTCACAAAAACGTACATGCTTCCGAGGCCTTGACGAAGGCTTGCCAACTGCTGTGAGAGCTGCAAGTGGACCCAATGCGTCACTCCGTAGTTCGGCTCGTGGTCTCGCAGGCGCGTAAACGTGTGTCCCGCCCACATCAGAGGCAGCGTGAAACGAACTCGGTCCACGTCGTGCTCAATGCGTTGGCGCTCCTCTGCCGTCATCATGCCGAGCTGCTCCAGGGAATCAAAGGAGTTGTACAGGTACGTTCCATCGGTTATAATCTCACGCAACACGAGCCCAAACGCGAGGTTGCACCAACGCACAATTCGCTGTTTGAGACGTGCAGCTGTTATCGGGTCCTTGTCGCTGTAAATAAACTGAGTCATCTCCATGGCGATGTTGTAGGCGGCCATCTGCGCGGTGCCACACATGGAGACGCGCGCGTCCCACCAGCGCGAGTATATCGTGCTCGTGTAAAAACCCAGCATAAACGTGAGAATTGGAGATAGCACGTTCGCCAAAATCGCCAAAACAAGGAGAAACGCATGAGTCCACGTCGCAACGTACAGCTTGAGCGCGATCACGAGCGCCGCCAGCGCTAGCCATAAGATTATTTCGAACAGCAGCCGCTGCATCAGAGAACCGTGCCAGTAAAAAAAGAGCCGCAACCATGACAGGGGCAGAACATAGTCTTTCCCGAAAGTGGCAACGGGGTCTTTGTACAGGATGGTCATGGACGCAGTTTGTGGTCCGGCGCACAAGGCAAGCCGCCACGCGTCCGCGCAGGCAACAACGTGCTCACGGGGAATACTGGCGTGTCGGTGCCGAGCCTGCGCGCGGCACTAGCGCCCCAATCCAATATGTCCATAAGATCTACTTGATTCACTAGATGTCAAGTTAAGAACAGGTATGATACTGCTCCCAGGGGCACCCATCCGGATGCTACCGCTGATTAAGCGACGCGTTCCGGTGTTCACGGGTGCATGGCTCGTCGAGCGGAACCCCTTTTCCCAAGGTCAGCGAATGCACTGCACAGCGCTTGGCACTTGCGCCTCGAGTCAGTTAGGCAGTTATCGGAGCGCTTGAGGCAACTTGGGGATCGCCAGCGGGGGCCAGCGTGCCACGACTGAACTTGGTGCGGCCGGCTGACTCGCCTATCGCCTCCGCCCACTGCCGGGTTCGGCATGGAGCCGAGGATGCTCGACCTTTCGCACTGCGCGGGTTCGAGATTTGTTTTATTAGGGTATTTGAACTGAAATTTAGTCCAGACCAGCTGATTCCACTCGAATGCTTTTCTGCAGTGTATGGCAGGAGATCCAAATCACGATGCAACGTACCGTATAGATCGTAGACGAATTGCATGCAGGATACATGTATGACTGAACAGCGCAGAGAAGAATGCGTTCGTACTTCATGTCAGTCATACGATGGTACCGTGATGGTTGAGGAACGCTGAAAGATCTAAGTAGACGCGCTACGCGCCAAAATCCGATATTTTTACGGACTGTTTGCGATCTGTGGTAGAAAACGACACGTTGATCACTTTACAGAAAGCAAAAGCGATGATAATAGGCGTCACAGGCATCTCTGTTTCGCAACAGCATGTTCGTTTGGTCTTGAAAACAGTCGGATACTGTCGCAATAAAGTCCTAGTTCACACACGGTATCCTGCACCGAAATCCCAGCTACTACAGCGTCCCTAGAACGTCGTGATCGGTATGAAGCAAAGGAACGTCGGTCTGTTTTTCCCGACTCTATCGGGGAGTAGAGCTGCTTTTGATTCCTCCATACTTTCCATGGTTCCTCCCCATCGATGGATACTTTTCTATTGTGAAACGTAGTGATCGCTATACTGGGCGAGGCGCTGAGGTGTTAAGCATACCGTTACACACCGGGGCACATGACATCGTTCTTCCGCAAGACCTTCTTCTTCCCCAGGGGGATGGGTGCTCACCTAGCCGCATAAACAAGAGTATTCATTTTCAAGAAAAAACTATCGAAAGGAAAGTTTTGGGGACGAAAATCGGGGATACCACAAGGCCGTCATCGCGGAGTTCGACAGCGAAACGAAAAAATTCTCCTCTCGTCGACCATCGAGCGAGGAAGAGCAAGCGACGAAGGTGTCAATGATACGCGAGAAAAGGTGTTTCCCCGACGGGACGACGACGATACTGTATTGGAACTGAGGCGCAACTTCGAGGACATGCTCGATTGCTGAGTTCCATCAGCGTCAATACACGGACGGAGTTCGTGAACCGAGCCCTTAACAGTGCCATCAATACCAGACGACATGCGGTGCTCCAGAAGAAACCTGAGGAGATGAAGGGATACAAGTTTGTCGCACAGCCTCACAGGCTCGAAATATGTAGGAATAAACAGATACCGACAGCAGGTGTCCGGTCAAAAGGGGCTGGGAGGCGTCTGCGCGTTGGGATTCATTTACCCGAGCGAGCATCGACGGAGCGCGTTGCGCACCAGAAAACCATCCGCCACACCCAACTTGCAAAGGTTCCAGGTGGCGTCGGAGTCTCTGGATAGAGCCGGCGCGCTTCAGATACGAACGCACCCTTATGTGACTGCCACCCTAGCATATCACTGCGCGCCGCAAACCAGGAAACCCATCCACCGCCCCCGTCTAGCATCCATCAACGTTCCAAGTGCCAGCATGCAAGCGCGCCGCACCCATAATCAATAGAGCGGGTGCGCCTGCTGCCCCAGGAAACCCATCGCGCAAAATGCCACCCCGCAGGTCCCGCAAACGCGCACCCGAACGCGCCACCCCGCACGCCTTCCACGAAAGCACCCTCACCTTTCTTTCACCCTGAACTGCGACTGCGCGTCCCACACGCGCACTCTCGCGTCGACATACACGCGCGCTGCCCCCGCAGGGTGTCCATCCGTACATGCGAACACCCGCAGAGACATCCGCGTCGCACCGCACACGTCCCGTGCTGCGCACAGACGCTGCCGTCTCTGGCATGCGTGGTGGCGTAGCAGCGCATCCACAGCGCGTGCGGTTATCGGCTGATCCGGCATCGGTGATCGAAGTGTCCATTTATGTCCATCGAGGAACTACTTGATCATTTTCGAACGATATCCAGCGGCCTTGATACCTGGCTGCCAGACACGTGTCCATCGGCAGCCGCGATCGGCTCGCAGCCTTGTCGCTTGTGGGATGCGTGCATGCCGCCAGGCTCCGTAACGAGCACAAACGCTCCCAGTATGTGGAGCATGCGCATCTGCAATTCGTCGTATGCTTCCTTGTCTGTCTGAATTATCACGGACAAGTGTTCCCGAACAAATCAGTGCTTGGTTGATCTACCATCGATCGGGATGGAGAACCCGCCCGAGAGCCACGGCTGGTGCGCGTCATGCGTACTCGCTCTGCGCTGAGGCGCGTCCAGACACCCCAGTGGCATTGGGACGCGGCGCAGCGATCGTGGCGCGAAGGCTTGCGTTGTTGTAGCGAGCGCCTTCAGTGTGTCCAGCATCCCGAGATTCATTGGATAGAACTTACCCTCATTGTTCATAAACTGGTCTGGTGTTCGTCGGACGCCTTCGCGTATGGAGAAGGACGACTGTATCTTCTGCGTCTGCAGAGCGCATTGTCACATTCGAGGGACACTCGTAGCATGCATCCTTCTGAGATGAAAAAATTGCATCCTGTCTGCAGCCATACGGATAAAGGTTCGCTTTGGATCACGCTCGTAGGTGTTGCCCTTATCACCATACGGATACAAGTTCGTCGTATCATGCGCTCATGAGCGTCGATCTTGTCACTGCATTGATACAGGCTCGCCCTGGTACCTGTTTGCGAGGTGTGGTATTCGGCGTACGTCGACCTGCGCCTGCGCCTGCGCCTGCGCCTGCGCCTGCGCCTGCGGTGCCGCCCCGCCGATGACGCCGCCGTCGCTCGAGCGCCGCCCGACGTACGCCGAATCCCACGCTTTTCCGAGCGATCTCATTTTCTACCTGCACTGCGGTTTCTACTGGAAACTGTGGTAAGTCTGGGATCACAACTGGTTTCGGTCACCAGGGAAAGTGGTAGCGAACGGTCAGTGTCTCAGGGGTATCCTCCTTTTTGATATTCGGACGACGAGCCACAAGCTTCAAGACTGCAGGTGAGCTGGGGGCAACGCCGCTTCCATTCTGCACCAGGCAGTCTCGTTGGTACTAAGCGGTGTCGGGCGGCTCTTTCTAGAGCTAGGAAACCAGAGTGTCTGGATGGACCGCCGCTGTCTCAGCTTTACAGCTGGTCAAAACTTCTTTCCCTGGAGCTCGTTACGCGCCGCCTCCGTCGCGCGTTTCTGGTTGCGGCGGCTTGGTGAAGTACCAGCCGAAGGCGGATCGTTTCCCTATCGCAGAAGTTTCTTGTGCCCGTTTACCCCTGGATCGAATTTATATAGAGGCTGCGCAAAGTCGCGAGAGAGGCTCGGGCCCTGGCTTTGGCCGACGAACGAAGCACTCCCGGGGAAACAGCACGCAGGGTTCTGGCGATGGCAGGCTTCGGCAGCGTCTGGAAGCGGTACAGACGGATCAGGTACTTTCGCGGACCCTACAGTCACCCAGGTACGGAACAAGGATAGTATTTTGGCTCCGGAGACCACGGAAACCGCCCATAGAGAGCCAGAATCCATCGTACCTTCACCACGAGCTGATGGTGCTTACGACTTTCTCGCTGTGGAACGTCGCTGGCAAGAGTTCTGGGAACGCGAGCAAATATTCCGCACACCAGATGAAGTCGATTGGAACCGGCCTAAGTACTACATTCTAGACATGTTTCCGTATCCTAGCGGTGCCGGGCTTCACGTCGGGCACCCCGAGGGCTACACCGCGACCGACATTCTCGCACGGTACAAGCGGATGCGAGGGTATAATGTGCTTCATCCCATGGGTTGGGACGCTTTTGGTCTGCCCGCCGAACAATTTGCTCTCGATACGGGAATTCATCCAGCAGTGGCGACCGAGCGCAACATCACGCGTTTCCGTAAGCAGCTCAAGTCACTAGGATTCTCCTACGACTGGAAACGCGAGATTAATACGACCAGTCCCGAATATTATCGGTGGACACAGTGGATATTCCTTCAGCTGTATAAGAGGGGCCTCGCCTATCAGGCTGAGATACCGGTAAACTGGTGCCCGGCACTCGGCACTGTACTCGCCAACGAGGAGGTCATCGATGGGCGAAGCGAACGCGGGGGCCATCCCGTCATCCGCAAACCCATGCGTCAATGGGTACTGCGTATCACTGCCTATGCTGAGAGACTGCTCAAAGATCTCGATCTACTTGACTGGCCCGAAAACGTGAAGGAGATGCAGCGAAACTGGATCGGCCGAAGTGAAGGAGTCGAAGTTACGTTCCCCACGGTGTCCGATGCTTCGTCGGCATCCGCCAAGGGCGCGCTCGCAGAGCCCCCAGGCATCACCGTTTTCACAACGCGGCCGGAAACCATATCCGGGGCCACGTACCTGGTCGTTGCTCCCGAATACCCGATTCTAGAGGAGTTGGTAACGGATGCGCAACGAGAGCAAGTCCAGCGCTACGTGGAGCAGGCGCTGCGACGCAGCGACCGCGAGCGCACCGGCACTGAGGTCAAGCTGAAGAGCGGCGTCTTCACGGGGCGGTACGCCCAGAACCCTGTTACCGGGGAACACATACCTATCTGGGTAGCGGATTACGTTCTCGGCAGCTACGGCACTGGAGCGATCATGGCGGTGCCCGGACACGATGCACGGGATCGAGCGTTTGCGGAAACATTTGCCTTGCCCATCCGGATTGTCATCGACGAAACGACGAATCAAATGACCGACTGGAACCCAGACTGGCTTGGCGGCCTGGAAGTTGCAGGCACGAACGTGGAGGCTGCCCGGGTGCGGATCACGGAAGCACTGGAGCGACTTCATATCGGGGAGCGAAAAGTGAACTACAAACTCAGGGATTGGCTGTTTAGTCGCCAGCGGTACTGGGGCGAGCCCTTCCCGATTGTGTTCGACGCAGAGACCGGCGAGCCGCTGCCCGTAGATGAGCAAGCACTCCCGGTCGAGTTACCTACCACGGAGTCGATTCGTCCGAGTGGCGATGGACGCTCTCCGCTGGCCAAAATTGTGGACTGGGTGGAAGTTCGTGATCCTCAGACCGGTCAACTGCGTTACCTACGCGAGACGAATACGATGCCCCAGTGGGCTGGCAGCTGTTGGTACTACTTACGCTTCATCGACAACAGCAACGCGGAGCGGTTGGTTGATCCAGTCAAAGAACGCTACTGGATGCCGGTTGACCTGTACGTCGGCGGCGTGGAACACGCAGTGCTCCATCTTCTCTATGCGCGCTTTTGGCACAAGGTTCTCTACGATTTGGGGGTCGTGAGCACTCCCGAGCCCTTCCTACGCCTGGTGAACCAGGGCATGATTCTCGGTGAGGTTGAGTACACGTTTCGTCGTGAACGAACCGCGGCAGAGGGCCGGCAGCTTGTTGCAAACGGCCACGCTGCCGAGGCACCGCTCCTCGAGGAAGTGCGCGTACCCGCCGATCAAGTCGAGAAAATAGGCAATGATCGCTACGTTTTGAAGGCGGATCCTCGTGTAGTGGTAACTGCACGCGCCCATAAGATGTCCAAGTCACGGGGCAACGTGGTCAATCCCGATGATATTGTGGAACAGTACGGCGCAGATGCGTTGCGATGCTACCTCATGTTCATGGGACCGCTGGATCAGGTTAAACCCTGGTCGACTCAGGGCGTCAACGGGATGCGGCGCTTCCTCGATCGCGCTTGGCGTCTGCTCTTCGACAAAAACGAGGTCTGCAACGGAGACTCTCGAACGGAGCATCAGGTGCAGCCGACACGTGCACAGCTGCGTCAGCTGCACAGCCTCATCAAACGAGTCACCGAGGATACAGAGGCACTTCGTTTTAACACCGCCATCGCAGCGATGATTGAATTTGTGAACGATGCCTACAAATGGGAGGTGCCCTGGCCAAAAGATATCTTATTGGGTCCTTTTGTTTTGCTCTTGTCGCCGTATGCGCCTCACGTAGCCGAGGAGATGTGGCAGGAAATTCGTCGGCGGCAACAGCTTCGCCATGGAACCGAACGAGACTCAGATGCTGCTGATGCCCAGGTGCCGCGTTCATTGGCCTACGAGCCTTGGCCTGACTACGATCCCCAATACTTGGTGCAGGAGACGGTCGTCTATGCTGTACAAGTGAACGGCAAGTTGCGCGGCACACTCGAGATTCCCAGTGACGCCGATCGAGATGCCGTCCTGGCAGCCGCTCGACAAGTAAGTAGTGTCGCGAGTCATCTTGATGGAAAACAGGTTGTTCGTGAAATCTTCGTTCCCGGCAAAATCGCAAACTTTGTCGTGAGATAAACGAGACTGAAATCCCTGTCGCCTTTCCTCGAGTTGCCTTGTTCTCGCATTGCTCTGTGCAGAGGCAGAGGAGAGCGAGAAAGCGCCCTGTAATCTCGAGATATGCCCAAATGCTCGTGAGTTGGTGCTCCATTCCGAGGCGTGGCAGCAGCAGCAGCAACAACAAGAACAACAGGAGCGGCGGAAGCACTCGAACCCAGAGTCATTGCATTCATCTCTGGACAATGGAGGAACGCTGCGTTCTTTAACCGTAAGCAAGCAGCGAGCGACGTATCTCGACTCAAATGGTACAGCACGGTGTTCATGTATTCCTCGTAGAGCGCAGGTGCTCGTCGAGATGATGAATGGACGAAGCAGTGGTGTTCGCGTTGAATCTCGATACCAGCGTGTGTGGTCGATTCGCTGGGCATGGATCGTTGTACGCATCCATGAACTCCATACCAAGATTCGTCGTTGCTTCTCGCTCGGAAGCAAGCTAGGCAACCGGCTGGATGCGGATACCAAACTCGCACGTCGAACTCGACCACGGCTCACTGGCTGCATCTGTGCGGTACTGAGGCTGTTTCCCTGATGACCGGCAGTAGGCGTGCAATCGTCGGAATCTGTTGGTTTGATGCTGTTCAAAAAACCGAACTTGACAGGCACCGTTGCGCGAGCTCGTAAACTCTACGAGAGAGCAGCGCCGCACTGTTTGCCAGCCGAACAGATGACTCGTGTCGGTGTGCGGCATTAGTCGACGTACTTTTGTCTAGCGGACGCTCGGCTTGGCGCCCGTAACGCATTGTGAGCTTCATCGAAGTGGCGTTTGCGTCAACCGGAGAGCGCCCTATACCTTGCCTGGTGGTGAACGGGATCCACAAGCACAAACACAGAGCCGCCCAGTAGATCGTGCGCACGAAAGCAAGAATCCATGAACCACCATCCGGTAACGTACCGTATTCCCTGGAGCTTACGCCTCAGCGTCAGGCAGGCCCAGTGTCGCAACCGATGGCCCTCGAAGTACAACTCTGCCGAGTTTTCGCTGCCAGTGCGTACTCATCGGCGACTTGGTCGGCAGTAGTGCACGTACATGCAGCGTCTGCTCCGTACTAGACTTTGATGCCTGCCACGCTTCCGCGGCACACGTGTAGATCGCGGATACCTCTCGAGGCTGAACCCCGATTCCCAGCGCACTACTTGACCCGATTGGCGCGGCGACAAGCTCGGAGGAGGCTTCGCGGGCGTCCTGGAAATACTCGACGGCGTCCTCGAGCACGAGGTTCGCCAGCGTGTCCCACCCTACCAGCTTTCCGATGACGCAACGCCCACCAACGAGCAGCACCTGGACGGTTTGTCCCGACCACGGGCTTACTTCCAGGGCCGAGACCGGTCCAGCAGGCGACGCTCTCACTGGACGCTTTTCGCGAGCTTGAGGCCGGGCTCCGCTTGAGCGTCCGCGTTCAGACTGCCAGCCGCGGTTCCGCGTCCCAGAACCTCCTGTCGCAGGCCTTGCACTGGTAGCTTTGGTCCCTGCTTGACGTCTTCTGTTTTGTCCGGACCGATCTCTGGGATGTTTCGGGTCCATCTATGCCCAAACGTCAAGGTGTGCAAGGAACGGTACACCGCCTCGTGGGCCTACGCGAGCCGCCGATACCGCTCCAAGGGCGTCGTCGTTCTGCATTCCAAAGACCTGCCTGCCTGCAAAGCACTGCGGACGCGTAAGCGACGCCCTCATGAGCACTACCGACTCGTCTGATGAACTGTTTAGGAACGTTCATGAGCAACTAAAAGCCAACGAAACTGCATTGAAGCAGAAGTATGCGCGTTTACGGTCGCAAGTGGAGCAGCAGCGCACTGAGCTAGCGCAGTGGCGCACCCAGTTCGAAGCGGATGTGACGACACTGCTTGAGACTCTTGAACGAGTTGAACGGAACTCCAAGTCACGTCTGGAGCGCTGTCTGCAGGTGATTGAGGAAATCAAGCGAACCGAGAATGAGGAAGGCCAAGATCAGGAAGGAGAGACGCCAGAGGGTCCTGGCGAGGCTCCAGGCTCGTCGTGAGGCCAACGAGTGGCAGCGGTGTCCGCGCCCGTGCGCTGTGCGTACATGGACACGTGGGATGTCGATGGGGATTGATCACGAAAACGCGTGTTTTTAGCGTGTCATGGACGCAGTGGTACGCGTCTAATCGTCTACTGCGTCTGCGGGACAACTTGGTGTCGCGGGGATGAACGCAACAGCGGCTTCCGTAGGCAGCTGCGGCTTTTGCAGCGCTTATTCGTCATAGAATGGACAGCGGGGTCGACTTATGCAGCACGCTAGTGGCAGAGCGGGCGTATACAGAACTTGTGCGTTGCCGATCGCCGTAGTGAACGCGAAGGATTTCCAGCGAGCGTCAGATCCGGAGTCACCCTAGCTGCGAGGAGAACTCCAGAAGCTAGCAAGCAAGCACGGTACTTGTTCCAGGGATCCCGCTTAACAAGTCAGAGCCTGGATCGTTTCAAGTCCTTTGCGAAGCACTATGCTCTTCTACGCGCTACCTGCACGGGGCGATGTCGAGCATCATGCAGGTGCTCAATGTGCTGTCTCCGGTGAACTGTTCGAGCCTTGCTGCTCGATTGTTTTATCTGGAATGGTCACGAGTTCGCACGAGCTGTTCGAGTCGTCTCCGTATCTGATTATTGTTGCTTAGAGACGCAGGAGATCATCACCTGCAGCCGAAGCGGTGCGAGCAACGAGACGAGGCCGAGTTTTTTTCGAGTTGCACGCGGGTCGCGCACTCTTCAGTGTTCTGGAGGCGGTTTGAGGACGCTCAGTCCGTGCTGGTTGAGCTCCATGAGCGGCAATATTCGGAATGCATCGCTGTTACCAAGAATGCTCCAGCTGCAGCATCGCTCTAGTTCCTGGTGCCCAGCTGCAGCCTAGCAGGCTCTCTGGCATGTTTCAGCAGCGGTGGCTCCGTGCGCAGGCTGGCTCGTCCACCGCAGTGGCGACGCAGACGCCCGCAGCATGAGGCTCCGCTCGGCCCCGACGCCGATCCACGCTTGAAACATACCAATCATGGACGCTGCGGCTGTCGCTTGGTGGACGGCATCGCCTCGAGAGCCATCCGCGCACAGCTCTGTACATTCTAGTCGAAATAGTCAGCAAGGTCGAGCGATCCGTCCACCAGCGCCGATCCCAGGAAGCCCACGTCCAGCTGATTCAGTAGCAGATGTTCGTAAACTTCCTCGAGATCCGTCTCACCGAGCAGCACGGCACCCATGAGACGATTCTTGCAGAGTATAACCCGAATGTATTGCAACGAGGTGGGATTTCCATCCTCACCGGGACGCAATGACTCGAGAACCTGCACCTCCGGGTTATTGCTCTGCGCACATTCGAGCCGATACCGACCCATTAAAACCACCTTGATTCCACAGAACTCAGTAACATGGCAGAAGAGTTCCATGTCGAGGGGCTCGGCCGCCTCCATCTGCGCGACCTCATCCCGCGATAGTGATGCTGGTGGTGCAGGTTGTGGCGGTGTGAGGACGGCCGCTTCGGGGTGCCCGGCCTCGCTTGGACCTTGCTCTTTGAGAGCGCGCGCCCAGGTTCGTGGCCGGCTCACCAGTAGGTCACGAACAATGGATCGAGCTGCGCGAGCGCCCATCATCCTCGCTTGGCTCCATAGACGCATTTGGAACCAGAGGCGTGGCGTCTCGTCACCAGCCAACGACGAAGCGCCCTGCACAACACAGCAGTCTCCAGCAGCGAAAATGTACCTGGCATGCGTCCGCAGGTGCTCATCGACAGCGATGCCGGTATCCTCGGCGTCCTCGGTGTCCGCAGCGACGACGGTACCAGAAGCGCCTGGAGATCCACCATGCTCTCCAGGGTCCGATGCGCTGTTGGCGTCGTCGACTCCATCACAACGACGACGACAATGCGTACCAAAAGGCAATGGCGGATCTAGATGCACCCAACGAAGCAGTCTCTGGCCCTCTGCATCAAAATACGAGGGCACCGCTGCTCCACGAACACCAGTGGCGCAAAGCAGAACATCGGTGAAGACAACTCCACCATCCGAGAGCGTTACTCGCAGACAAGCGTCTGTAAGCGACGCTTGACTGCTTGCATCAACGGCGGCGTCATCGCTTGTGGTACTCCCCGGAGCGTCCCACGCAATGGAGGTCACCGTACAACACTGATGCAGGCAGAGTCGCTTTGTGGAACCCTGTTCCGCATCTGAGTTTGTATTCGGCAGGTCAGCGTCAGGTACAGATGAGGTTTGGTCCCAGTGCTGATGCCCGTGTACGACTCGTATCTGCGCAGGCTCCAGCACGGTTTGCTTCTGGTCTCGTCTACCGCCTTGCATCCAGTCGGGACCGAGTCCAGCACCCAAAACGCGGCGCGGTGATGACTCCACTGCTAACGAGCGTGTCGGTGCCAGGAGCCATGCAGTTGCTTGCCTGCGACGCGGACGTCGCGCAGTCGGCAAACTCCACAGCACGTTGGACAGCGCAGCGTCAAAGAATGTATGACCAATGTGCGCGTCTCGAATGACCCAGTCCACGTGTGCGACCTCTGGAAGCACGTAGGCAAGCTCCATGGCGATACCGCCGTTGCCGAGGATCATAACGCGAGGCTCTGAGGGGCGCCCCCGCCGCCGCTGTCGACGCGCTACCAGGTCTTGCAGGAGTTTGCGGAACCGATCGGCAGAGTCGGTGTCGCGGAGCGTAAGGATGCGCTCGTTCAGCACACGAGAGGAAGCACAAGCTTGATGCACGACTTTTGGAATGCGCGGCACTGCGCCCATACAGATACAGAGATAATCAAAGCGCAGCTGGAGAACATCGCCCGCCGAGTGCCTGCCTTGCGGTGCTCCGTCGCCGACCCGCACGTAGACGCAGCGTTCAGCGACTCGAACCTGCTCGACAACACCGATGAGAACGTCTACCCATGGAAGCGCCTCCCAGGGATCGCTGCAGGTCTCTTCGAGTCTGTAGGCGGCAATGTGTCGACCGCGTTGACCATAGGGCACCGCCCGCCGCAACGCCGACGTCGCGGACACTAGAGTAATGTGTGTATCTGTGGTGAAGTCGTTCGCGTACGCAACCAGCGTCTCAAGACAGGTCACACCAGCAATGCCACCTCCGAGAATGAGTACCTGCATACGCAACAGCGTCGTTGCCGAGGTTTATGTGTTCAGGTGCGTATGCCGCTAGCTTGAGCGCGTCAACCGAATGAGCAGCGGCCCGTGCACGAGTACCGGATCGATGAATGCACCGCTTTCTCGGTGCCTGGGGGCGACGCGAACAACCGCTGCTGCTACCAAGTTATCGTGTTGAGGTGTGTCGCGAGCAATACGAGTCGGTAACAGTGGTATGGAGGTCTCACTGCTTCTGTCATGTGCTTACCAAGATCTACAACGCACGACATTCCGAAGTGGTTGGTGCTTGCTTTAGAATCGGGCTTGAGGCCTAGCTCGTTTGCAGCGACGGGTGTTCTTGTCGGGGTGCGTTCGTTGCCTTTCCAAGCGTCGACGGTGACAACGTATGCCCAGCACGTACCAGAAGCACGTCGTCGTGTGTGTCTCTCGATGGACCACGACTTTTGGGTTGGCTTGGTGAACGTCCGTCGTTGTCGTTCTCGTTGTCTGCAGCGCAGCGCTCCCTTCGCGTTGACTTTGGCTTCGTGGTGCCTATCCATGGAAGCAGCGGTTCTCCAGAGCTGGTGTGTATGCGGCTTTGGAAGCATATCTCGTTACGCTCAGAGTAGTGAATTCTGGGCTGCATGCACCAGCACGCGCAATTGTTGCTGTCTGCGTTATCGCAGGTATCCTAGAGAAGGAAAGCATGCTGTCGAGTGGAGAAATGATCGCGGAATGACATGATGCTTTCATTGCTAGCCTGAGGAAAACCGCCGCATTTCTCCAAGTCAGTCATGCTGCGGTCAGCGGGCGGATGAGGCGCCCTTCTCCCAGTGCATGTCGTGAACGGTACGCACCCAGAACGGTACTTTTTCGGTTCTAGCTGCACGAAGCGCTCCTCGTCGAGCAACTCCGCTCCGTGTGTTCTCGAAAACATCGTACAAAATGAGCCACAGGATGTGCAGTCTCGGCACCGTCGACACGAACGGTGATGGAGAGACACGGATACTCGAGGCGAAAAACACGCTTCCCTGGGGCAGCATACTGCGTCGAAGGATACACTGTCGATTTCGTACGGAAACGGGAACGCGTATTCCACGAGATATACGGACGATCGTCTCTGTCGATGAGACTTCGTTTGGGTGCGCTGCTGCATCTGTACGTATTTGGGCGGAGAGGCGCAAACCGCAGGTCGTCAAAGAGCGACGAGTGAGCAGTCGGATACCTCCAGCCCCGGCGGCGCTTCAAGCCGGTTGTCTACTGCACATCACCGAACGGGCGGGATCGTTCAACACCTCATGCTTCGTCGTCAGACGCTGTGTGGCTTTTTCGTTCCAGATGCATTTGTGCCGCTTTCGGGAATCGCCGCTTTCCATCCCTCAAGGCGGTCATGGGGCACGCGGCTGATGCTGGCGTCGAGCTGCTCTTGGTGCGCGTCTATGCTCCGTAGGTCGGTGGTGTCGAAGGTGTGGGCGTTGCCGGTAGACGCCATCTCTACGCTCATGGATACACAAATGAGTCTTTCGCATCCGGTACACCGAACGATTCGGGACGTCACTCGGAATGCGCCCAGCTGCTTACGCTGGGAAGACTCGCCTAGCTCGCCGCGCCTTGATGCACCTCGCCAAGCAAGTATTCGCAGAACTTTCGGACGCTAGGCTACCAGCTGTCCAGAGACCTCTCGAATTTTTCGATCAAGCTTCCCAGTGACAATGCAAGTTATGTTCGGGTGAGAGGCTGCACTGCGAACGCATTTTCTCCCAGGCTCGCTGCAGTCGGGCGTTGGACATGATGGACGGCAGGGGGCATACCGACACACATGGAATGACGGCATCAGGACCTGTTTCAAAGCTCTGAGCATCGTACTGAGCAAACGGGGATGCTTTGAACGCTCTGTATAGTCAGCACATTTGCGTGCAACTGGCACATGCGTACAATCTATGGTAAAAGTATATGAGAAAGCGATCGGATCGCCGATTGGATCAGTTGCATGGACGCAAGAAACATGCATTCACCAACTTGTCCAATGAGTTGGGAAATGAAATGAACAATGATTAGCATCGACCGGTTTTAGTGTATGGAGCTGGACTTGCCGTAGCGCGCAGAGTACGCCCCGCTGGTGCCCCTCGGACAGCTCACATCGAGTACGGGTAGCAATTCTGAACAACTCCCATCGATGCATTCATGACGACAGAAACGCATCTCGAGCAAGTTTGCATGAGGAAACAGGTAGAGGATAAGAGCGTGAATAGAGCCGGATGCATGAGATGGTGTACTGCGAGGTGAACGAAAGTCAAATGGCGAGGTAATCGACGGTGAGCGACTTGCTATGTTCTGATTCGTCATGCAACCATGCCCGCAAGCACTCTCTGCACTGCTACTTGCATGCCGCGATCGATATGCAGCGAAATGTGTCGTGCTTGCCAGGCTTCCGGCAGCTTTGCGTTGAACGAACTTTCCAGGATATCGTTTAGTGCTCAGTATGGGCATAGCGCTGACAAGTCGCAGACTTTCGATGGCAAAAATCAGTGGCGCTGCATCGAACGACTGGCTTCTATCCTGGTGCAAGCCAGTTGTGTGGTACGCTTCAGCAGTTCCTCAGTGCTACAGCGCCGTGTGTATCCACCGGAAGCAGTTTTCCTGGCCAATTAGAAAGCGATCATAGTGTTCCACGATGCGATACAACTGATTCCATTTCCTCATCGCCAGGTCGCGACAGCTCCCGGCTCCGGCGGCGGCCTCTGTAAACTGCACCGGTCTGGGCCCGACTCGAGCAGTGCAGCGCACTCTGCGGAATATTTTTCATTCGGATGGATTGTACAGCGAACCGTCTCCAACCCGGTAACCCGTGGCCGTCTCGTATCGCAACGGTGATCAAATACGCGAAAACCGCTACCCCGAACAGCGCTGATCGTTCCCGGGGCTCGCGAATATTCGCGTACGCGCTAGAGCTCATCGTCCTATCCTCCATCGCTCTAATCGAGTACAAGATATCAGCTGTGGCGAACGATCCTCGCCAGTCTCGCAAAAAACGCGGAAGCCTCCGCGATCCTCAGCTGCGCATCCGGTGAGGCTGCACCAAACGCCCACACGCCTCAGCACCGCACTCGAGGCAACCCCAGCTCGATGACGAGTAGATCGCATGTGCTCATGACGCATACCGCCGAAGCTGCAAACCAACGATCACTTGTGCTTATCATCGTTCGAGTCAGCGAAGAAAAAGCGCCTCAAGCGCTCCCAGACAGTCCCCGGTTCCTTCTCCGGGGTCGATGTCTTTTGCGGTTGAGGCCGCTCGCCTTGAGCTGCCGTTGTCGGGGTACCCCAAAACTGACGCCCGAACCAGCTATCCCAGCCGCTGTCCGCTCGTCGACTCTGTTCATCGGCACGCTCAGCGGTTCGCCGCTGTGTCGGATCCCGACGACGCTGCAACCACTCCAGAACAGCGTCGAGGCGACTGAGGAGACTACCACCACCGGAGGCAGGACCCTCGGTCGTGCGGCTACCGAGTCCCCAGCGTCGAGCTCTGCGGCGCAACGCCAACTCCTCTCGCAGATGTTCTTCTATGTACACGAAATAGAGATAACCAAAGATCGCTCCGCCCAAATGCGCAGCAAAGTCGATGTAGCCGAAGCGCCCGACGACACCGATGACGTCGAAGAGCACCCACAGCAGACAGGCTTCCTGTGCAGTCATCTTGATGCCCATGACGTAAAGGGATGAACGCGGAAAAAGCATCGCAAACATGACCAAAACCGCCATGACGCTACCGCTCGCACCGATGGAGACCGCACCCGACAACCGCAACCTTTTGTAAAGTAGACTCATCGCCGAGGAGAGAAAAGCACCTCCGGCGTATAAGGTGAGAAAGCGCGATGGACCGAGCACCTTGCACACATCTAGACCGAAATTGGCGAGAAGAAACATGTTCCCCAGAAGATGCAAGAAACCCATATGTGATATGGAGCTGGTGAGGAGCGTGTGCGTCCGCCCTGCGTAGAGCGACTCGAGCGAGCAGGCAAAATGACGCCACATGAACGGCGGTCCGCCTGGTCTGCTCTTCCATGCCAAGTACACCAAACCATTCAGCAAAATCAGGGAAAGAATCGTACGACCTTCTCGTGACGCCCATGAACGTCGGACCCGGTCGCCCATGCTGCGTACCCAGTCCAACAATGCGTCTAGGTTTTGCTCAAGGTCACCTGGACGAAAGCAGAGCGCTTGCGGACCTGCGTGTTGTTCCTTGCTACCCGACGGGAGCTTGTCTCTCGTTTGCGAAACACCGGACAAGTTGAAAGTGTCTGATTCGTTGTGCGAGACGCAGTGCCCCAGCACCGCAAGTCCGCCGAGACCGCTCCAGACTGCTGGGGCAGCGCTAGCACGGGCACCGCTCCAGCGGTAAAAGCGCGCCATTCGCCACACTGGGGTCTGGAGTTGCACGCGCAGCTTCTCTGCAAGAAGCGAGCTGCTCATTAGAGACACTCCAGCCTCGTGGCAGGTGCTTCGTTGCTCGACGAAGCCCGGACGGCATCCGGGGCTGTCGACCTGCAGCGGCCGAGCGACACACCGTAACCAGCGTCGACCAACAGAGCCAAGGCACTGTCGAATCGGTCCAAGCATAGTCCCTGGTAACCGAAAGATGGTCACGTTTGATCAGGACTGCGCTCGTCAGCGGTTGCGTCTGCAGCAGGTGTTCCCGTTCGAACGAACGAGCCCAGAAACCGCCACGTCACTGGACAGCGGCGAGGAGAAAGCATGTGCCGCTGCTGCTGCAGAGCATTGTCGCGGATGCTGGTGCCGCGTTGTGCCGGGGGCGTTTCTGGGAGACCTCATCCACGGTCCTATAGTGACGACATGGCACTCTGGCGTCAAGTTGTGCAGGTATGTAAAGAGTCACGGGGTTTTGGGGAACAGTGTCGAGTCCGCGCTTCAAGCTCTGTGGAACGGGCGCGTGTTTAGCAAGCGCTCTTGGGCACTGCGGACATCGAGAGAAACGCGCTGCTAGTGCATAGCAACAGGCTCGATTCCCCCAGTATCGATGATTATTAGCTTGAGCACTGATGAAGACTGCAGAGCGGCAGCAGAGCTTGCTGATTGCTGGGCGACAAGCACGAGACGCGAAGGCCACAGAGGAAACGCGGAGCTCCACAAGGGACGACACTCGCGCAGGTCGTCGAGCTTCAACGTGCCTGGACACCAGCTCGGAGGCCGTGTTGTCGACCGTTTGGATATCCTAGACAAAAGTCTACAGACCACTTGGGAAATGCGTTTGCCGCTCGAGGTTTTGAGCTGCTGTGGACTCACCAGCCCGCAGCATTCTTCGCATCCGCTTCGACGGCATTTCGGACGCTTGCGACGGCTCCAGGAGTGCCTGGCAATCCGAGTTCGCTTCGGAGCGTGCCGCCTCTTCGTTTTCAGGGACCTGGGGCTCTGTGTCACATGTTAAAGATTTGCCAGAGTGAATCGTTTCGGGTGCGACACCATGTGTATTTTCCTTGTCTGCATCCGTCACGTTTTCGTTCAGTGCCGACGAATTCGACTCCACGTTCATTGGCATGGCTCGCTGCGGATGATCGACGGCCAGTTCATGATTGGAGCGTTGTCCATATAGGTTAAACTCGGCTTCTTGGTCTAAATTGCGAGCCGAGAGCGCTATTCGCCGAAGATGCTGCGCGTGGTCGCTCACGAGCCTATTTGCTTGCTGCGGTGCTGCATGAGAAGGATGCACTTGGAGCCGTGCGTCGCGACGCGGGCAATACGGCACGAGTGGCTTGCTTGGACGCAAACGTCGAAGCTCACCTCTTTTCCACCGCATGTACTGTTGAGCAGCGCCTTGTACTGCGAAAAACATCGCCCGCTCGGATGACTCAAAGCGGTGAAGCTGCTCGAGCGGGTCGCCGTCAAACGGGCTCTGGGCGCGATCAGCGATTTCAAGGCAGCGGGCCTGGTGAGCATCCAGCAGTACTGACCCGAGCTCCGCAAGCACTGCGTTACCGCCGCGCAAGCCATTCCTACTAGCAACGTTCCGAATGCGAAAATACTGCCGAAATCGTTGCACAACTGCATAAAAATATGGGCATTTTTCGTTCAAGTTTGCGATACACGGGTCAGCGCGCAGTTCTCGAAGTGTTCTGGATCTCAGACTCGGCGGCAATTCGATGCGCACGAACATTCGTGCAGCCAACATTTCCGCCAACCAGAGTGGAAGATCACACGCCATATCGGGGAGCATGTCAAGTCCACCCGCGACCTCCTGCCGTTGCAAAGGTTGCTCCGATGAAGGGTTCGCCCCCGATGCCGACGCCCTCGTGACACCATATCCACTTGCTTGGAGCGCTGCCTGATGGGTCAAGGCAGCAGCAGCTGCTGCTGCTGCGGTCATGATGTCAGATCGATCTTTCGATAGTGCGTCGCGCGATAAGCGTCTCTCGAAATCCTGGACAGGTTCAGCTCTGTCTGATACACTGCTGCGCTCATTCTCCTGGGAGATGCCCTCTCCTGATGTCTCGGTGTGCGCGTGTACGAGGCTCGCAGCATTGACTTCGGCTTGCGCTGCGAATGATGCACCGCCGCTGGTGTCCAAACAGGCCATGCCTCGAACTCGTTCGAGGAAAACGCAGCGGAAACGGGTCTCCGCTGCGAGAATTTCATCTAGTGAATAGTAGTCTCTATCGAGAAGCACGGGACCTGCATACGAGTTTGATCTTCGCTGGTGTTGACCGAAAGACGCTGTGCTGTGCGCGTGGCTCCAGGATTGCAGAGCGGGGTTCGTCCCCCGCTGGTTCATGGAAAGCGACACTGGGAGAGTCTCCGAATTGTACCTGCCGACGAGCGTCTCTGCGCCGCGGGAGCCCATGCTTCCTTCTTTTCCGGACACAGGGAAGCGGTGATAGTGCCGCTGATCAAGCCGGCTTGGCGTAAACGACACCAGAGACGTTACTAGAGCGTGCTCGTGGCCTTGCCGATCCACAAGCACCCAAGAAGCAACCACTCGTCTCTCTTGAGTAGGGAGCGCTGCCCCAGCGGATCTGGCGGTTTGAATTGAGGAGCGCGGGGTACGGGCGCGCCTCCTGCGCTGCGCTGCTGCGCGCCTTCCGATTGATGGGGTAGCAGATCAAAGGCTGATTGATGAATGCATGGTGGAGCACTTTGTATTTGAACGGGTCGTAGATGAACGAATGAATGGTTATTTGCAGAGCACTCTGTACTTCTTTCAGTAATAGGTAATTCGTTGATTTATCTGTAGAGCTCTTTTCAGATGGAACGTCCTACGATCCGGAAACGTGCGCTAGCTACGTGCGCCTTGCACCCCTGCAGTGACGTGTACCGAGCTGACGTCTGCACAGCTCGAGGGCAATGCATGCTCCACGTGACTTCAAAGATAGGGGTCTATACCCAGGCCTCGATCTGGTCGCCGCACTCCTCGAATGTATCGGTTCGCGTTGGCAGTCTCGCGTACGCAGAATTCCAGCGCGAAGCCTGACGACGAGTTCCGGCCTCACGCCGGGCGAACGGTGCCTCGCACCGACGTCCGCAGGTTTACACTGTAAGGCTGTTCCGTCTCTAGATGGCGACCGCAGCAGCGCTTCCCGCGCTGTAGCAAGCGAGCCGAATGCGCTTGGCACCAGGACGATCGCTCGATTGAACTGGCTTAGATTCTTCGGAGAAATCCTGCGTTGGAGGTTATGGTGCATAGAGGTGGATGCGGAAGGACAGAGACTCTTTTGTTGCTCTCCGGTAGCGTTTGCGTATCTGGAGAAATCGCGGGTAGACTCATTGATCTTGTACGGTGAAGAATTGTGCAATACCCGGTGGGATTCAGCTTTAGGATAATGCACCGTGACGGGTGCCCGGTGCAACGCCATGCATATCGGTCCCATGCGCGATGATGCTTTTGGATGACTACGAGTCGCCGCTGCCGTCATTTTTGACCGAGTCGAGGTTGCGCAAGGATCAGCAGTTCGCCGTTTGGAATAGAGCGCTCCATGAATACAATCCGATGGATGCGATATCGACAGAAACACTCTATCAAGTATAACCGTTGTCATTACATTTGCTTCATTCGCGGAACCTATTGAAATAGACTTGCAATCGGTTGTGGCGCATCACTGCCGTGAATGGCAACAAAAAAAGCAGCCGGCTCGGTTACAGCCGAGCGGCTGTGTTACATGGTGTAATCAGCACACCGGGGCGTTACGCACAGAGTAGTGAATTCTGGGCTGCATGCACCAGCACGCGCAATTGTTGCTGTCTGCGTTATCGCAGGTATCCTAGAGAAGGAAAGCATGCTGTCGAGTGGAGAAATGATCGCGGAATGACATGATGCTTTCATTGCTAGCCTGAGGAAAACCGCCGCATTTCTCCAAGTCAGTCATGCTGCGGTCAGCGGGCGGATGAGGCGCCCTTCTCCCAGTGCATGTCGTGAACGGTACGCACCCAGAACGGTACTTTTTCGGTTCTAGCTGCACGAAGCGCTCCTCGTCGAGCAACTCCGCTCCGTGTGTTCTCGAAAACATCGTACAAAATGAGCCACAGGATGTGCAGTCTCGGCACCGTCGACACGAACGGTGATGGAGAGACACGGATACTCGAGGCGAAAAACACGCTTCCCTGGGGCAGCATACTGCGTCGAAGGATACACTGTCGATTTCGTACGGAAACGGGAACGCGTATTCCACGAGATATACGGACGATCGTCTCTGTCGATGAGACTTCGTTTGGGTGCGCTGCTGCATCTGTACGTATTTGGGCGGAGAGGCGCAAACCGCAGGTCGTCAAAGAGCGACGAGTGAGCAGTCGGATACCTCCAGCCCCGGCGGCGCTTCAAGCCGGTTGTCTACTGCACATCACCGAACGGGCGGGATCGTTCAACACCTCATGCTTCGTCGTCAGACGCTGTGTGGCTTTTTCGTTCCAGATGCATTTGTGCCGCTTTCGGGAATCGCCGCTTTCCATCCCTCAAGGCGGTCATGGGGCACGCGGCTGATTCTGGCGTCGAGCTGCTCTTGGTGCGCGTCTATGCTCCGTAGGTCGGTGGTGTCGAAGGTGTGGGCGTTGCCGGTAGACGCCATCTCTACGCTCATGGATACATAGATGAGTCTTTCGCATCCGGTGCACCGCTTTTCGACAAGTCGCCCTCAGTATTCACCAGCCATGAACTGCTCTGTTGCGGCTCTGCTCAATCGAGGTAGGGAGCGGAAAGGTGCGCCTTTATCAGTGAGCATGCTCGCGACGGAGAAGGTGACGAAAACGTACTTGAGGAATATTCCATAGATGTATGCAAAAGGCGAGTTTCCCACACATCGTCGACCTAGTGAGTCTCATTCTCCAGGTAAAGCGGATTCGTCATACATCGCCCACATGTATGTTATGCCGCATGTTCAACAGAAGAAAATGAAGAAACCACCGGGCAGAGAGCAGAAGGAACAGAAAGCAGGAACAGTCACAGCAGAAAAATCGGTCCTAAACTATTACCGAGCCCTGTCATCCCGGACACATCAACAGGGAGAATCTATCAAAAAGCGAGATGCAGGGCGTCATGAAGGATCGCGTAGCTTCCTACTCGAGGGGGGCTCTTCCGGCTTCTCCCGCTTTGACGAACCTCGCAAATCGACTGTTTGTGAGCATCCGGGATGCAGGGCTGCCAGCTTCCCGAATTTCTCTGAAATTTTTCGATCAAACCTTCTTGCGAAAGCACAACGAATGCCCGGGACGGAAGATGCAAGACGACCTGGCTATGGGGTCAGAGCATTGTGCACACGCTTCCCAGAATACATGGAGACGTCGCAGCGCAACGCTCGAGATCGAAATGAACCATAGCCCAGGTGCCAAAAAGGCATCAAGACTATCTCAAAACCCTAAACGATACACGGGTCAATGTGGAGCGCCGCAGGAACGGCACCCTGTGAGCGCGGTTCCCGCGTCTCACTGACCGCGGAATGTACGGACTGATAGAAAGGATTCGATACTTCAGAGATTAGATGAGCATCCAGAATGACTCATGCCAGCGCCCTTCGGACGGAGTGCATAAAACCGTGCTGGGGTCGCCACTGGATTCAATGGCACGGAGGCAGGAAGCGCATGTTCGCCAGCTTGTTCAACGAACTGGAAAAGGGACTAACGGGTACGCCGCGTCGTTTCATTACAGACTCTGGCGCTGGACGTACCGTAGCGCACGCGGACGCTGCACTCATCGACCTTCGACGAAAGCGTACACAGCGCGAGAATCGATTCTGTACGATTCCCATCGATGTGTTCAGGACGACGTGCACATAGCATGAGCACGACTGCACGCCAAGTCAAGTATAAAGGAATGGAACATGGAGCCCGATGCACGACATGGGGTACAGAGAGATGCCCGAACGCCAGATGGCGCTGCAATCGAAAGGCGAGAAGCTTGCTATGGTAGGATGGCACCAGCACGAATGCCTGCATGCACCCTCTGCACCGAGACTTGAACGCCGTGATCACCATCCGGAAATGCGTTGTGCTTCCGGCGCGTCCAGTGTGTTCGTGTGAAGCGAATTCCAAAGGAAATCGTTTATAACTCACTTTGGGCACTGAGGTCCAACGCTGCAGACTTGCCATCAAAATAGCACTCAGTGGCTACCAGAGAGAGGGAGAGAGAGAGAGAGCTTCGGATTCCCACCGCCTGAAGCACGACACTGGCATGGAGCAATCAGCAATCCATGTAGGCTGCAGCGCCATATCCATAGATCGGACACGTTTTTCCTGGGCATTTCGTCGACGATAATGGTGTTCTATTATTCAGTATAACTGGGCATACCAGAGGAATCCGCAAAATCGAATCTTCCTCATTCGCTTCGCTCCTTTAAAACCCGGGATGCACTCGCAAGTCACGTCCGCGGCGTATTTCAGCATCGAGGTCCTCGGCCGCACGTCGCGGATCTTCAGCACCCAGGATAGCTGATATGCACGCTATACCTGCGGCCTTACCCTGGGAAATACATTGTCTAGCGTTAGAGATTCCAATACCTCCGACAGCAAGCACCGGGAGTGGTGCAACCGCTTCCACGATGTGTGCCAGTCCACGGATACCAATCGGTGCACCCGCATCGAGTTTTGTCTGTGTGCCAAATACCGGGCCACAGCCGATATAGTCCAACCGTATGGGGCGTTCCGCGGTACTCGCTTGTTTCAAAGCTGTGACTTCAGACAACGAGCCAGCAGATGCGCCTATGATCCAGTCAGCAGGCACGAGCTTCTGTACATATTCCAAGGGCATATCTTCTTGGCCAACGTGCAAGCCATCCGCGTCCACCGCAAGCGCCAGGTCTAGCCGATCGTTCATGAGAAAAGGAACACCCGCTGCAGCACAAACCGCACGCAGTCGTTTGGCGAGTTCCAGCGTCTTGCGCAGTGAGCTCCTCTTATCTCGCAGCTGGACCGCTCGCACGCACCCAGAGGCCAGCGCACGCTCCGTAAGCTCTTCTAGTGACTGCCTCGACCCTAGTTGTGAAACATAGGCTACGTCTGCAATGAGATACAAAGAGAGATCGGTGCGCGTGCTTCTGAACGGTGTCAGGCGGTCACCTGCTGCATGAAGTGGTACAGCGTAACGTTCCCCGCGTCTTCGACATCGCCGCTGTTCACCGTGCAGGTCGAGCGAAGCAGCTCGGTGCGATGCGAACCAGCTGCCGCTGCCTACTGCTCTTCGTTGGATGAAACTTAAACCTGTTGCCGTGAACGCAGGCGTGGTGCCGCAGCAGTGCCCCAGCAGGCACGACTGCGTTCCCATGGAAACGGGCGAGCGCTTACCGCGAGGTCGTTCCGAACGTGTTGCCAGATTACAATGGAACACTGAACTGGACAGGTTGTACCTGCTGTGCGATTCTTTTCGGAACCAATTTTTTTTCGCTGTACTTCCTTGACATTGGAGGTGCAGCGACAAGGGCTTGCGAATTCATGTGTATTTTGCGGATTCACGGTCGTGTATTCGGAGAGGCTCCTTCGAGACGCGGCTGTTGAAATCGGGTCCGTCATCGGAATCGAGATGATTTGCGACGCACTCGAACGATGCCTCGTAAAATGACGGACATCATGATTCAATGCATGTGTAGCATTCGCCGTGCTTCACATATGCCAGCGTGTAGCATGCTCGCATCATGCACGCTTCAAGCTTTCGATTTTTTCATTTGAAGGCAACTGGTTCGCGGAGCAATCTGTGGCGCCCGATTCACGACTAATCAGATAGAACCTTGTCCGTCGACGATTTGTTCGCAAGTTCATGCAGAGATTTCCTGAAACTCCTCATGCCAAATCGTCGATTCGCCTCGAAATACAAATCCTCTCCTGTTTGTTGACATCCGCGAATCGCGATTCGACGGCAGCGGAATCATTCACGTACGGGAACAGCTCCATGAGACTTCCGTCCCTCTTCTTCCCATGGAACCGAGTCTCGGTCTCGGACTTGCATTATCAAATGGATCGCATGTACTGAAGCCTGCGTCACCACTGTGCACGAAGCGGTCGTCGACGGATCGAGATTTCTCGACTTGGT
>Ga0078972_1004926_pt1 | contig 35093 bp, 17 predicted proteins | sample YelNatPaOPGAMG01_FD_67568 | JGI IMG/M metagenome (GOLD analysis project Ga0078972, IMG submission 67568) | Hot spring thermophilic microbial communities from Obsidian Pool, Yellowstone National Park, USA - OP-RAMG-01 (SPADES assembly) (version 2) | ecosystem: Environmental > Aquatic > Thermal...
TGCTCTACGACCCTGGCGCCGATTATCGGGTGGCTCTGAAGCACAACCCACCTACCATCCTGGCCACGGCCCAACCTCTCCTGTCGGAGTCTTTTTCCCTTCAGGAGGCTGGGGCGCACCCGACCTGTCGGGTCAGCGGGCTACGTGAGCAACGGGCCGGGAAGCGGATCCAGTCCTGGATCATCGTGCGCGACGTGACGCCCCCGCCACGGGACCTGACAAGGGCGGGCGCCGCCGCGCTCTGGCTTTGTCTGGGCGCGGCTGCTGCGGTCCGGACAAGGCGCTGGGAAAGACGCAGGGGCTGCTTGCCCGCACGCAGACCCGGCGCCCCGGTCCACTCCCAAGCGCTTCTTGAATCATGAATCATTCCTGGGGCGGTGGTGGATGCGGCTGGTTTGTGGTTGGTAGGCAGGCTGAATGGGTGGGACGGGTCAGTTGGGGATTGGCGTTTTGGGCTCATCGGGGCTGGCCCAAGTGCCTATCGGCGACTTAGTTAGACGCGGTGCGGTTCCCCTATCCCTAGGGCCAGATGGGCCGCTGGACCACAATATTTTGTGGTTTTGGCTTTACTTTGGGCCGAGGTTGGGGTTGGATAGGACCTGGTTTTGCGACGAGCATGTATCTGAAGAACTTAACCATGCTGGGGTTCAAGTCCTTCGCGGACAAGACCTCGCTGAATTTTTTGCCCGGGGTAACGGCTATAGTTGGACCCAACGGGTGTGGGAAGTCCAACGTGGCCGATGCGGTGCGGTGGGTGTTGGGGGAGCAATCCGCCAAGGCGCTTCGGGGCGATGAGATGGCAGACGTGATCTTTAACGGCACGGACCGGCGCAAGCCGATGGGCTTGGCGGAGGTGTCGTTGACGATAGGGGGGGTGGACCAAGCGCAGTTGAAGGCGGCTGGGGTGGAGCTGCTGTACGATGAGGTGACCATCACCCGGCGGGTGTTTCGGGATGGCACAAGTGAGTATTTCCTGAACAAAACGCCCTGTCGCCTGAAGGACATCCAGCAATTGTTCATGGGCACCGGGGTAGGCCGCAGCAGCTACTCGATCATGGCCCAAGGCAATATCACCCAGTTGCTGTCCAGTAAACCGGAGGATCGGCGCGCTGTGTTCGAGGAGGCGGCTGGCATCAGCAAATACAAGGCGCAACGCCGTGAGGCGTTGCGCAAGCTGGAACAGACCGAGCAGAACTTGGTGCGGATAGCCGACCTGCTGCGTGAGGTAAAGCGGCAACTGGGCTCGCTGCATCGGCAGGCTGGCCGGGCACGTCGGCAACGGGATTTGTTGCTGGAGGTGCAACGGCTGGATACGCAACTGGCTCGGCACCAGTTTGACGTGTTGCAAAGCGAGATTGGCCAGCGGCTGGAGCAATTGCAACGGGTGGACGGGCAGATGCAGCAAGCGGCGGCCGAGATCGATGCGACCGAGCGGGAGCTGAACCGATTGCGTGCGCAGATGCTGGAGCTAGAGCACCAAATTAGCCAGGCCCAGCAGCACCGCCTGGAACTGAAGAACCAAACTGACCAGCATCAAAGCCGCATCCAGTTTAACCACCAACGCCTGCGCGAACTGGGGGCGCAGCAAGCTCAAGCCCAGGCCGACATTGCCCAAGCTCAGGAGCGCCGGCGCAGTGCGGAAGCCCAACGCGACGCGCTGGCGCAGCAGTTGGCCCAAGCCACCGCCACCTTGGAGCAGCACCGCCGTAACTTAGAAGCCCGCCGCCAAGCTGTGCGGCAACTGGATGAGGCCCTGCACCAGACCCAAGAAGCCATTCGGGCCGCCCAGGCCGAAGCCTTTGACGCGGCCCAGCGCTTGGCTGCGTTGCGCAATCAGATCGCGGCCCTGGACCTGCAAAAGCAGGCCAACGCTGCCCGCCACGAAAAGTTGTCGCTCGAGAAAATCCAGCTTGAACAGGAACGGGCTGGGCTGCAGGCCCAGTTGGCCGAGTTTGCTGCTCAGCTTCAGGCCGAAACGCAGCAGGTCCAGAGCGCGCGTGAAGCGTTGGCCCAGCAGTACCAGCGGCTAGAGCAGCTCACTGCCGCCCTCAAAACCATCAGTGCCCAACTGGATGAAGCGCAACGGCAGCAGGCCGAGCAATCCTCGCGCTTAGCGGTGCTGCATCAACTGGAGGCCGAACACGAAGGCTTCAGCCCGGGTGCCCTGGCTGCTTTGAAAGCCGCAGAGCAAGGCCACGTGGTGTTGGGCTCGTTGGCCGACAAGATTCGCGTGGCCGACCCCTTCGTGCCGGCCATCGAAGCAGCTTTGGGCCATCACTTGCAGCTTGTGTTGACCGAGCAGCCGGCGACGGCGGAGCAGATTCTGGCCGAGTTGCGCGCTCAACGCAAAGGCCGGGCCAGCATTGCTCCGATGGCCTTGCACCGGGACGCAGGCGGCCTTGATGAAGGTTCGGCAACCGATCCGCCGGTTGCGGACTGCCCGGCGATGGCCGAGGCGAGTGCGGCCCGAGTGGAGCCGCCGCCACTGGACGGCCAACCTTTCCCCGCCCTGGCAGTGGTGGAAGCCGACCCTGGCGTGTGGCCATTGTTACAGCGGTTGCTGGGCTCGACTCGGATTGTGGCCGATTTGCCAGCGGCCACCGCAGCCTGGCAAGAGACTCGAGGCGCGTTCGATTACGTGACATTAGCGGGGGACTTGCTCAGTGGCCTGGGCATTTATACGGGGGGCAGTAGCCAGGCGCCCGAATCCGGGCCCGGGTCGATCTTGGCGCGCAAGAACCAAATTGCCCAACTGCAGGCCAGCTTGGCCAAGGTGCAGGAGCAGCTAGCCCAGTTGCAGCAGCAGAAGGCGGCGTTGACCAGCGAACAGACCCAACTGCAGGCGGCCATTCAACAAGGCCAAACCGAACTGCGCACGCTGGAGGTGACCGTGGCGACGCACCAAGGCCAGTTGCAATCCCTGGAAAATGCGCTGCGCGTCTTGCATCAGAAGATCGACACTGTGGTTTATGAGCTGGAAAGCCTCAATACCCAGGCCCAGGAAGCAGCGAAGCAACGCCAGGGCTTGATCGCCCAACTGGCTGAGGCAGAGGCCACAGACCAAGCGGCCCGTGCGCAACTGGCTCAACTGACCGAGCGGTTGGAACAGGTGCGCCAGCAACGCGAGGCGGCCCTGACAGCTTTGAGCGAAGCACGCGTGGTGGTGGCTACGCAGGAACAAGTCTGTGCCGCATTGCGTCAACAGCAACAGCCGGTGGAGCTGCGGTTGCAGGAACTGGCTGAGTTGACAGCCCAGCGGCAGGGTGAGCTGGCGCTTTACGCCCAACGGAAACTGCAGTTGGAAGCCCAAATTCAGGAGTCGCACGAGGCCATCGGCCAGTTGGATCAAGCCGCCGCTGAAGCTAGCCAACAGGTGGCTGGGCTGGAGCAGGCTCGCAATGGGATTCAAGCCGAACTGAACCATGGCGAGGAGCGGTTACGCGCGTTACGGCAGCAGGTGGCTGAGTGGCAACAGCAGCGCAGCGGGCTGGAGGTGGAGTTGGCTCAGAAACAACTGGCGGTCGAGCACCTGCGTCAACGCATCCAGGAGCGGTATCGAATCAATCTGGACGACGTCCCCACCGAATGCATCACCATCACCTTCGCTGACGAAGGCCAGCCCAAGGTGACGGTGCTGTCGCCGGAGCAAATGGCTGCGGCGGGTTTAGCGCCCGATTGGGACAAGGTGGCCGAGCACCTGGCCCACCTGCAGCAGAAGCTGGAGGAGATGGGGCCGGTGAACCCAGTGGCCATCCAGGAATACGAAGCCACCCAGGAACGCTACAGGGCGCTGAGCGAGCAGTATGACGACCTGGTCAAAGCCAAGGCTGAGTTGATGGAGCTCATCCAACGGATCAACACCCAAACCCGGGCGATGTTTGCCGAGACGTTCCAGAAGATCCGGGAACACTTCCGCGCCCTGTTCAGCGAAGTCTTCGGGGGCGGGAGCGCCGACTTGGTCCTTTGCGATGAAAGCGACGTGCTGGAGAGCGGCATCGAGATCCTGGCCCGACCCCCAGGTAAGCAATTGCGGAGCATCTCGTTGTTGTCCGGGGGCGAACAGACCATGACAGCGGTGGCGTTGCTGTTTGCCATTTACGAGGTCAAGCCCAGCCCGTTCTGTCTGTTGGACGAGCTGGATGCGGCGTTGGACGAGGCCAACATCAACCGGTTTGTCCGGCTGCTGCAGCGGTTTGTTTCACGGTCCCAGTTTATCCTGATTACTCACAACAAGCGCACCATTGGCATGGCGGATGTGCTCTACGGCATCACCATGCAGGAACCTGGCGTCAGCAAAGTCGTCAGCGTCAAGTTCCACAAAGCGGGTGAGCCGGTGCCGGACCACAGGCCGGTTGAACTGGAGACGCCGGTCGAAGGCCAGCGCGTGGAAGGCGTGGGAGACCAGGTCCAGACCAAGGAACAAACCTTGGAGGTGGTCAGCCGCGGGTAGCCCCCGGTTTCGGACCACGATGCTCCAAGCCGGAGAGCTCCGACCTGGGCTGGCCCGGCTTAACCACCGGCCAAGAGCCGTTCCAGCAGTTTGTCGTTCAGCAGCACCTTTTGCAGAAACTGAGCTTCATCCGTGAGGGCCGGTTGCCTGGCTGGGTCTAATGGCAGCTTCAAGATGAAGTTGGTCCCCTGATTTGGCGCGCTGCGGGCTTCGATGCGCCCGCCGTGATGGTGCACGATGAAGTAGCAGGCCATCAGGTTAATGCCGTATTCCAGCGGGCTGTCGCTGCGCAGCGCAAACGGATCGAACACCAGCCGCAACGCTTCCTGAGGCAAGCCCGGGCCGTTATCCCGTATGTGCACTTCGATGTGTTCACCGAGGCCCTCGGAGGCGGCCGCCACTCGGGCAGTAAAGGTGACCTGCGAACCGGGGGGCAGACTGGCCAACTCGTCTTTCAACAACAGCTCGAATAGCCGGCTAAACTTGGGTTGGTCCACCTGCAGCGGCGGTAAGTCGGTCGGAACTTGGTTGTGCACGACGATGTTGCGCGCCGTGAGGGTGGGTTGGAGCCGCGCGATGGTTTCGGCCACCACGCGGTGCACCTGGGCCCTGTCAGCAAATAGGCAGGAGGGCTGTTCGGAAGCGGCCCACAAGTCGCGCAACAGGCTGTTGATCTTTTCCAATTGCGTCTGGGCGCTCTGGTAGTAATCGCGCCAAAATTCCGGGTCCCGCAACCGGCCCAGATCGAGGTTCTCCTCGCGCAACTTCAAGGGGGCCAGGTCTAGAAAGGTTTTCACTGCCACCAACGCATTGCGGATATGGTGGCTGAGTCCGGCAGCCAGCAGGCCCAAGCCCACGATGCGGTCGGCGATAATCAGGTTGCGCAGAGCCGTCGTTCTCTCGTGTAGCAGCGCGTCGCGTTCGCGTTGGACGATGAAGAATTCCAAGGCGCGTCTGAGGGTGGCTTCCAATTGAGGTGGGTCCCAGGGCTTGCTGATGTACTTGTAAATCGCGCCGGTGTTAACGGCTGCGACGGCGGCGTCCATATCCGAATAGGCAGTGACCAACATGCGGATGATCCGCGGGCACAACGCCCGGGCTTTTTCCAACAGCCAGGTGCCTTTCTCGCCGGGCATTCGCTGGTCGGTCATTAACACGCCGATGTCGTCTTTGTGCGCCTCCAGCAGTTGCAGGCCGGCCTGGGCGCTGGCAGCCGTCAGGATGCGGAACTTGTCTTCGAAGGCTCGGGTGAAGTACTTGAGCGACTTCTCCTCGTCGTCCACGTAGAGGATGGCAAACCGTTTGTAGTCGTATTGGTCGTGCATGGCCATCAACCCCTGGTCGCCGTGACCAGGCTGTCGGCCTGGGCCGGCTCCGCAGGCAATTCCAAGGTAAACTCACAGAACTGCCCGGGTTCGGTGCGGAAGCTGATCTGGCCGCCGAATTCTTGGACGATGCTGTGGCAGAGGCTCAAGCCCAAGCCCAGGCCCTGGCCGACGTCTTTGGTGGTGAAAAACGGATCGAAGACCTTGTCCTGATGCTCGGGGCGGATGCCTGGGCCGTTGTCTCGCACCCGGAGCACGCACCGGTCGCCGTCCAGGCTACTGGTAATCGAGAGCGTCGGCTCCTCAGGCGGGCTGAACGTCTTGGTCTGGAGGGCGTCCAGGGCGTTTTGGATGAGATTCACCAGCACCTGAATGAGCCGGCTGCGATTAGCCCGCACCACCAAGTCCGCCGGCACAGCTTGTTCAACGCGGACACGGCCTTTCCACTGGTTACTGGTGAACCGGAGGGCGATGCTGACGGCTTCAGCCACAGGCACATCTTCGGTGCCGCCATTGTCCGGATGGGCAAAGGTGCGCAGGTCCGACACAATGGCTTGCATTCGGTGCAGGCCCTCTTCGACATCGCTGAGGGTCTCGGCATACTCAGCACGCCGGTCCTCAGCCAAAGTGCCCAGTTTCTGCCGCAGCACATACAGGCCGGTCCGGGCAAAGTTAAGCGGGTTATTGATTTCGTGGATGATCCCGGCACTCAGCCGGCCCAGTGAAGCCAACTTTTCGCTCTGGACCAACTGCGCCTGGGTTTGGCGCAGTTGATGGAGCGTGCGTTCCAGCACCCGGTTTTGCTGCGCGAGCCGTTTCTGGTAGGCATAGGATTCGACCAGGTTCTTGATCCGCACATGCAGTTCGGTGGTCGAGAAGGGCTTAGCCAAAAAGTCGCTCGCGCCGGCTGACAGCGCAGCCAGCTTGGTCTCTTCATCGGCGCGGGCGGTCAACAGCACAATCGGCACATTCTGTGTCGGGCCGTGCCCGCGAATCTCCCGGCAGACCTGCAGCCCGTCCTTTTCGGGCATCATCAGGTCCAATAGCACCAAATCGGGCTGATGGCGCCGAGCCAGCTCGACGGCCTGGTGGCCGTCACTGGCTTCGATGACTTGGTAGTGGGCCTCCAATTGCGAGCGTAGGAACCGGCGCATGTCGGGCTCATCCTCGGCGATCAACACGCTGGGTCGTGAATCGCCAGTGGATGGAGCTGCAACCTGGGGGCTGTCTTTGCTCGCCGTCCAAGCGGGGAACAACTCGGCCCGCCGATACAGGTCGGCCAGCCAATCCGCTGCACTACCGGATGCTTGAGGCACGGGTTGGGCCGGGGGTGCATCCGCGGGCACGTAGGGCAACTGCACGGTGAACCGAGCGCCTTGGCCTTGCTGGCTTTGGACTGAGACCTTGCCTCCCATCAACTCGGTTAGCTCTTTGACCAGCGCCAAGCCGATGCCGGTGCCGGGATGCTTGCGGCTGGAGGAGCCGTCGGCTTGCCAAAATCGGTCGAACACATACGGCAACTGCTCCGCGGCAATCCCCGGGCCGTTGTCCTGCACAGTGAACACTAGCTGGTCAGCCTGGCGGGTGGCGCTCAGCTCCACCTGCCCGCCGGCTGGAGTGAATTTCAGCGCGTTCAACACCAGGTTTAGCAGCACCTTTTCCAACTTGTCGCGGTCGGCCATCACGCAACCCAGACCCGGGCCGAGGTGGGTTTGAAGCTGGATCTGCTTGTCGGCAGCCAGGTGGCCCACCGAGCTAGCCAGACCCTGCACAAAGTCCGCTACTCCTACCGGCTCGGGTTTCAGCTCGGTTTTGCCCGATTCCAGCCGCACCAGCTCCAACAGATCGTTAATGAGTTTGAGCAAGCGCATGCCGTGGGTGTGCATGGTGCTGAGCAACTGGCGGCTCTGCTGCGGCAGGGGCTCGGTTGGCCGATGGAGCAGGGTTTCCAACGGCGCCAGCAGCAACGTCAGCGGCGTGCGCAGTTCGTGGCTGATGTTGGCAAAGAACCGGCTCTTGATCTGGTCCAGTTCCATCAGCTTCCGGTTGGTCTCTTCCAGTTGACGCCGGCTCTTATCCAACTCGAACCGCAAGGCGAACTCGCGCCGACGCAGCCGGTTAAAGATGTAGTTGCCCGAGATGACGATCACCCCGGTCAGCACGATGAAATAGACGTTATTGAACAGGATGCCGGTATTGACCGGTTCACGGCTGGTGACCGCGTGCGCGCCGATGTGCAGCAGGTAAAGCAACAGCACCGAGCCCACAGCAAAGTAGGTCTCCATCATGCTCCAGTGCCCCACCGCACTGACTGCCAGCAACACCAAGTTCAGCCCGGCGTAATAAGGCGAGGCAGCCCCCTGGGTGCGATAGATCATCCAACTCATGAACAGCACTGGCAGAATCACAATCAGCATGCCCACCACCGGGTAGTGTTTGCGGGCCAGCGGGGTGGAGTGCAGCAGCCAAACCCCAACGATCAACACCGAGCACAGCAGACGCAACCGCAGGAACTCAGACCACAACTGCGGATATACAAAATAGTCCAGCGTGGTGCCCAGCGGCATCAGCACAAACACCAGCGCACAGGCTAACCGACCGGTGTCGATCCGCACTTGCCGCTCGTTCGCCAGAAAGGCCTGGCGGAATTCCTCCGGATCGAGCGTTGGGCTAGGCGGTTTCATGCGGTTTTCTCACCTCCAAAAACACGTTCACTCCGGTGGCATCGCTCCAGACCCGCACCGCTTCGGGCGGCGCCTCCGGGGGTGCCAACGCCGCCAGCGCCGCGGCGTCGCGGTAGTTGATGTGCCAGTCCAAGATCAGTTCGAGGCTGGCGCGGTTGGGGCTGAATGGGGTCACGTTGGTTGCCACTGCCAAGCCGCCCGGGGCCAAAGACCGATACACAATCTCCATCAGCCGCTTGCAAGTCCGGTCAGGGAGGTAATCGAACAGTCCCGCGCAATAGATCAGGTCATACTGCTGGCCCAAAGTCAGTCGGGGGTTGTGGGCGGCGTCCTTGAGCACTTTCTGAACGGAGCGTTGCTGCAGGCCGATGACGGTGGTGCGATGGTGTTGGGTCTTTTGCTCTTCCAACACGCGTGCCGCATGAACCAGCGCTTCTTGCTCGAAGTCCACCAGCGTGAACTGGGCGCGATTGCTCAACTCCGTCCGCGCCAGGAAATACTGCACCTCGCGTGCCGGGCCGCAGCCCAGACTGTAAATCTGGGCCGTGCGCCCAGTCGCCAAAGCCCGCAGGGTCTCCTCCGCTAATCGGACGGTCAGATATTCGATGCGGTTCCGATGCGCCACCGCCGACCGTTGCTGCAGCAGCCACACATTGAACAGTTTGGCAAACAGCGTCCTGCCCTCGCGCGGGTCGCGCGTCATCATATTGACCATCTCGTAATCGCCCGGGTAGCCCAAGGGCTTCCGATACGTCCGGTAGGCAAACGGCGCACACAACACCACCGGATGCAGATGGCGTTGGGCATAACTACGGTGCACCGGCACAGCCGCTCCATCCAACCCTGCAGCAGTCCGCTCAAATTCCTCGAACAAGCCATCCAGGATCGGGAGCACTTGGGGTGCCAGTTGGTCGATCAGGGTCCGTTCCAGCTCCGCTCGTTCCGGCCCGTGTGCGACGCACAACCCCAGCTCCACCTGTTCCAGCCAGCGGCGCAGATCGTCCAAAAACGTCCGGATGTCGGCCACGGCCACCTTGAACTGCGGGGACACCTTGCACACCGGCTGCCACTGCCGAACAAACTCGGTGAATCGTTCAGGTAACCGGAGCGGCTGACTCCTGCCTGCCACTAGCTCGGGCTCGAAGCCGGTGTCATCCAGGTCAGTCTCGCACACCAACATCGTGCCCGTATGCACCACCTGCCGAACGATCGCCCGGCCTGAATACACCGTCCGGCTGCGGAGACAGATTCTGAAGTCGCCCAACGACTCGGAGCTCTGCACCACAGCCTCCGGATGATACAGCTCGAAGGCCGCCGCGTAGGGGCTCAGGCGCACAAGCCTGCCCCGAAGCTCGCTGCCCTGGCTGGTGTGAAAGCTCACCCAGCCGTCTTTGTCGGTCGCATCGTTCATGCGCGCTGTGGAGCGCCAGCCGTTGGTCCGGTTGTCCGGCCTACTGACAAGCTGTACCGTAACCCACAGGCCGCCAAGCCCTTTTTGTTCGGCCTGCGTCCTAGGAGTGCGCCTTTGAGCTGGGTTGGCCCTGGGCACGTTCGGTACGAACGGGTGCTTTTCTTAAACCCCGCACGGCGGCTTTCCTTCACCCAGCAAGACGGTGTGCCGGTTACCTGGCGCGTACCGAGTGTGGCTCGGCTTAGGCGGAGGCAACCGCTCGGCCCGGCCCTGTCAAAACCGCCAGCCCGCACTGAACATCACCGCATGGCTGGTGAACCGGTAGGTGCCGTCGGCGTTTTGCCCGGCAAACACACCCGACAACGACGGGGGCCGGCTACCGGTGACCGTGTGAGCCGGGCCGTAACCGAACTGGTAGGCTAGATCCAACTCGAACCGCCGGCCCTTCCACCCCAGCCCGGCGCACAAGAAATGCCGGTCCAAGTCAGCCGCTAGCGGCGTGTAATGTGCATCCGGCACTGAATTTTGGTTGAAGGCATAGCCGGCGCTCACATGCCAGCCCGAATCGAAGTAGCGTGTCCCACCCACTGCATAGATCCAGCTCGGCGCCCAGGTCAAGGTCACCACCGGCTTTTGTGGCCAACCCAACGGTAGCTGACCTTGCTGATAGATGGTGGTTGCGTCGAAGCTGCTCCACTGGGTGTAATCGGCATTGAACTCCAAATTCCATTTGGCCGTCGGTCGATACGAAATGCCGAATACCGCCGTGAGCGGAAATTCAAACTCCGCCTCAGCAGCGCGCCGCGTGAAGGGGACACCCAACGTGAATTGCTCGAACTCAGTCCGACCATCCAGGATTACCCTGGCGTGGCTGCGGAAGCAGGCGCCCAGCGATACCTTCGGGTGCGGTTGCCACAACAGGCCCAAGTTGTACCCCACGCTCAAGCCGTCGCCTTTGAACCGGAAAAAGTTCGTGTTAGGCGGCAAGTACGCCGGGCGCAGGCCCTGCTCCAGCTCCAGATCCGCCACGTTCACCATCAGACCGGCCCCCAGCGCAAGCTGCGGCCCCAGCTTCAGCGCCACGACCGGATTCAGCGTCAGATACGTGAGCGCACTGCTCAAGGCCACGGTGCGGAAGCCGGTGTCTTCCGGCCAACTTATACGCCCGCCGTAGGGTGCATATGCACCGAGGCCCAGGCTCCACCAGCGGCCCTGTGGACTGTAGGCGTAAAACAAAGCTGGGGCAGCCGCCTGCTGATCTTGGCTATGGTAGGTGGTGCCGCTGTTGGGCCGACCACCGGGCGGGGTAAAGGTCGAGTCAAAATAGATCCCATACACCCCACCGCGTAGGTAATGGCCGGTCAGTTGAGTGATCCCAGCCGGGTTGTAGTAAATGGCTGATGGATTGTCTGCGGTGGCTACGAACGCTTCACCTCGGGCGGTGGCGAATCCATCCTGGCTGGCCAACCGCAAGCCGTTGGCCCAAAGCGGCACCGGGCCGCCCCCCAACGCTGCGGCCAGGAGCCACGTTGCAGCCGCCGAGCTCTTCATAGTCATGGGCTGGTGAATCGACCGGATAGGCCCAACACATACCTGGTAGCCCGCGGGCCCAGCAAGCCAATCTGTTGCCGCACGGTGCACCGGCAGCACCGATTCAACAAGCGGATCGTTCGACCCGCAGCCCACAACGCGCTCAAAAACAAACGGATCCTCCGCTCAGTTCAGATTCTCTTGCGGCAGTAACACTGCTGGCGCCCGTTTCAAAGCCCCTAAACAACCCTCGCTCCCAACCGGGCAGATCCCGTGCGACGCCGAAAGCCACACACAGCTCATAGGGCCAGGTTCTACCGGAACGGGTGGCCGTTGGACATGGACCATAGCCCATCGAACGCTGTGCTGGGCAGAACACGCGTTCCCACCGAGGGCTGTGGTACCTCAGCCCAGCGCAAGCAGAGCGTCGCTCCTGGGAAAAGGCGTAGGCCGTTTTATCGCCATACATCCTCCCGAGGCCCGAGTCCGTCCAAGCCGGACCGCAGACGGCTCGATTGCCACCACGCCCAAGCCAAAGCGGCAGTAACCCGCTGCACTCGAAAGGCTGACGCCAAAGAATTGGGGCCCGGCACAACGCGCAGCCTACGGGCATGGGGCATGGAGCGTGGGGCATGGAGCGTGGAGCGTGGGTTTGGGAGCTGGAAGCTCGAAGCTCGGAGCTCGGGAAGCGGTTTCGGCGAGCCGCCGAAACCGACCGGCCAGCAGCCGGTGCTCCCCGGACTTTGGCAGCCCCAACGGGGCTGCGGTGCATTAGCCCAGGGCAAGCGCAGCGCCGCCCTGCGAAGGCGAGCCAGCGTTGATTAACCACAGAGACACAAAGAGCACAGAGACAAACCGCCGTGCGTTTTGTTCGCGCCCTCCGCGTATTTCGCGGTTGTAAACCATATAGCCTGGTTTTCGGCGGGCCGCCGGAAATGACTGGTCAGCAGCAGGGGTTCGCAGACTTCGGCAGCCCCAACGGGGCTGCGGTGCATTAGCCCAGGGCAAGCGCAGCGCCGCCCTGGGTAGGCAAACCGCCCAATTTTCTCTCCAAGCCTCGTCCGATGCACCAGACCACCTGACCCAGCTCGCAGCCCGCCTGAGAACAGCCATGCGCAGGTCAAAGCGGCGTCAAAGCCGCCGTCAGGCGGAATGCGCAGTACTGCCCTCCGAAGCCGAGGCAGCATCGATTGACCCCACAGAGACACAACCAGCACAGAGACAAACCGCTGTGCGTTTTGTTCGCGCCCTTCGCGTATTCCGCGGTTCTAAACCATGCAGCCAGGTTTCGGCGAGCCGCCGAAACCGACCGCCCAGCGGCGCCGGGCATCCGCAGCGCACTGCCGCAGCGGCAAAGGGCAAGCGGCGAGGGCTCCGGTGGCTATGAGCGAGCTGCGGACTACCAATCCGCGATATGGCAGACTACCAGCCTGCGCTACGGGGCGGTGGGCGTCTGGTCGCCCGTGGAGTCCTGCGGCCCTTTTGTTGAATTGTGCGGCTTTAGAGCCCTTCGGATTTGTTGCGGGTTTCGGCTTTCGTGCTTCGGATTTGGCGGCTGCCACTTGACTGCAGGCACTGGATGCAGCCGGCCCGGTCGGGGCCGTCCAGAGCCGTGTTTTGTGTCAACGTTGGGCGGAGGCAAAAACGGCGTTGCTATTCCGTGCGCAGAACTCAGATGATCTCGGCGATGCAACCGGAGCTGGTAAACGGAACTGCTGTGCACGGCGCTGGGGTCCTAGCCAGGCGGCAGGTTGGGCTGGCTGGCGCATGCTGGCCGTCGGCGGCCCGAGGGGGCCTTGGATGGACAGCGTGGCCGAGAGCTGTTTCGGCGTTGCACCGGCACCGTCTCCATTGGATCACCTGCAATTCCAGTCACGATTCATGGCTACACTGAACTTTGCCATCATCGGCTGCGGGAGCATCACCTTGCAGAATCATTTACCGGGCTTGGCGATGTGCCCGGAGGTGCGGCTGGTGGCGTTGTGCGATGCGGATCCGGTGGCGCTGGAGCGGGCGCGGCAGCAGACCGGCGTGGCGATCGCCTCAACCCGGTATGAAGACGTGGTGGCGCGGGACGATGTGCATGCGGTGATCATCGCCACACCCAACTATCTGCATGCGCCGATTGCGCTGGCAGCCATTGCCCATGGCAAACATGTGCTGTGCGAGAAGCCGCTGGCACTCAACGCCGCCGAGGCATGGCGCATGGCGCAAGCGGCGGAGGCGGCGGGTGTGCGCCACATGACCGCCTTTACCTACCGGTTCGTGCCGGCCATGCGGTATTTGAGATACCTGGTGGGGCGGGGTGAGCTGGGTCAGGTCTATCATTACCGCTCCTGCCGGCTGCAAGACTGGGGCCAACGCGCGCTGGGCTGGCGCCAAGTCAAAGCGCTGGCGGGCACGGGTGAATTGGGCGACATGCTGAGCCACCGGATTGACTTCGCCCACATGTTGCTCGGGCCCATGCAACGGCTGGTAGCCGATCTACGCACTTTCACCCCGGTGCGTCAGGGCCAGCCCAATGACACCGACGATTGGGTGGCGATCCTGGCTCGATTTCGCAACGGGGCTACCGGTGTGCTGGAGAGCAGCAAATTGGCCACCGGCCGCAACGAAAGTTGGCGCAGCCTGGATGCCGTCGAGCTCAACGGCAGTGAACGGACCTTTTACTTCACCACCACTTCATGGAACCAGCTTCAGGTCGGTCGGCCAGGTGGACCGGGGCTGGAGCCGTTGCCTGTGCCGAAAGAGTTTTGGCGCTGGCCAGGTAGCCCGCGGGATCCGGAGCGGGGCGATCCGCTGGTCACGTTCCGCTACGATCAGGTGTGGGAATTTGTGGATGCGATTCGCAATCAGCGGCCTTGCGACGCCACGTTTCACGATGGTGCCCGGGTGCAAACGGTGATGGACGCAGCGCTGCGTTCGGCACAAACCGGGCAGTGGGTCGAGCTGGAGCCCGACCCGCCAGCTCGCTAGGCCCAGCGCAGCTACCCGGGCTCGATTCGAGCATGGCAAGCGGCCCGGTGCGCGACGTTGGGACGGGCCAACCGGCAGCGGTCGAGCACCACCATTCGAGGCCCTTGAACAGGGCTGCCGCATCGCAGCGTGATAGCCTGCCAAAATTTCGATTGCCCACACCGGCGTCGCGGGTTCACAGTGCAGGTCAAACGATGAAGGCCATGACCCAGCAGCTTGATCCGGAACCGGGGCGGCTATCGCGCCGCCGTTTCCTGCAAACCTCGGCTGCGGCTGCCACCGCAGTTGGCACTTTGGGCTCCAGCTTACCCGGCGTGTTTGCTGCCGGATCGGACACGTTACGGGTGGGCTTGATTGGGTGCGGCGCCCGGGGCGTGGGCGCGGCCATGAACTGCGTCTTGTCCAGTCCCGGAGTCGAGATAGTGGCCTTGGGCGACGTGTTTCCCGACCGGGTGGAAGCGGCTTTACGGCGGCTGAAGGACAACACGCAGCCTAAGGAATGGAGCTGTTCGCAACCGTGGCGGCATGCTGACCGTGTGAAGGCCACGCCAGAGACTTGCTTTAGCGGTTTCGAGGCGTACCGCAAGGTGCTGGCTGCTGGGGTGGATTTGGTGATCTTGGCCGGGCCGCCGCATTTTAGGCCGGAACATCTCAAGGCGGCGGTTGAAGCTGGCAAACACGTGTTCATGGAAAAGCCGGTGGCGGTTGACCCGGTGGGAATCCGCTCGGTGCTGGCCTCATCGGAGCTGGCGCGACAGAAAGGCTTGGCGATTGTGGCCGGCACACAACGCCGACACCAGGCCAGTTACATCGAAGTGATGAAACGCATCCGGGACGGTGCCATTGGCCAGGTGCTGGCGGGCGAGGCTTTCTGGAACGGCCCGTGCGTGCGGACCTACGGTTTTTACCATGAACGGCAGCCGGGCTGGTCGGACATGGAATACATGCTGCGCAACTGGTATTTCTACTGTTGGCTGTCGGGCGACCACATCGTCGAGCAGCATGTGCATAACCTGGACGTGATCAACTGGGCGATGGGCTCGCCGCCGGTTGAGGCGTTGGCGGTGGGCGGTCGGCAATGGCGGGTGGAACCTGAGTTCGGCAACATCTACGATCACTTCGCTGTGCGTTACCGCTATCCGAACGGCGCCATTGTTTTCAGCCAGGCCCGCCAGATTAACGGCACCGAAAGCCGCGTGGGCGAACTGTTGGTAGGGACCAAAGGCCGCGCCTCAGCCGGCCGGATCGAGGGGGACAACGCGTGGACCTTTACCGGCCCGGAACCCAATCCTTACGAGCAGGAACACGCCGACCTGATCCGCAGCATTCGCAGCGGCCAACCGCTGAACGAAGGCCGGACTGTGGCCGAGGCAACTCTGACGGCGATCATCGGGCGCATGAGCGCTTACTCCGGGCGCACGGTGCGGTGGGACTGGGCCCTGAACGATTCCCAATTGGACCTGACGCCCCCGGAGATCAAGCGCGACGGCTACAAACTGGGCCCGGCTCCGAAGGTGCCGCCTGCACCGCCGGGCAACGCCGAACTCATTTAGATGATTTGCCCCGGGACCAAGGCCTGGGCGTGTTGGCCAGGCCGTCAGCCCCAGGTCAGCTTGCGTCACCCGCTTATGATCAAGACCGCAGTGGTCACAGGTGCAGGCAGCGGCGTCGGGCGCGCCGTTGCGCTGAAACTAGCTCAGCAGGGATGGCAGGTAGCATTGGTTGGGCGCCGGGCGGAGACATTGAACCAGACGGCCAATCTGGCGGTGGTGCCCGGCCACCAGTTCATGATTTGCCCCTGCGACGTGCGGGATGCTGCGGCAGTGAACGCCATGGCGAAGGCTGTCTTGGCACAATTCGGCGCAGTGGAGGTGTTGGTCAACTGCGCGGGCACCAACGTGCCGCAGCGTGCCCTGGCGGTCCTGCGGCTAGAGGATTACCACGCCATGATCGACACCAACCTGCACGGGGCCTACTACTGCGTGCAGGCGTTTCTACCGCAAATGCGCGCTCGGCGCTCCGGCACCATCGTCAATGTCATTTCCGATGCCGGTAAATTGGCCTCGCCCAAGGCCGGCCCGGCCTATGTTATCAGCAAGTTCGGGTTGGCTGGCCTAACTCAATCCATCAATGCCGAAGAGCGGGCCAACGGGGTGCGGGCCTGCGCCATTTTTCCAGGCGACATCGACACGCCGTTATTGGACAAACGGCCCGAGCCACCGCCGCCCGAGGCCCGCGCGCGCATGTTGCGGCCTGAGGACGTGGCGGAGTGCGTTTGGCTGTGCATTAACCTGCCGCTGCATGTGATTGTGGAGGAAATCTTGGTCCGACCCCGGTAGCGGTGGGCTACGGCGGCGCCAACTCACACGTTGCGGTCGGGCGGGCGCAGCCTATAGTACATGTGCCATGTGGCGTTTGGGGCCCAAGAACAAGGGCAGTCACAAGCTCGGTGCCTGGCTGTTCCGAGCCGGCGGTTGGGTAGGGGCTGGTTTGGGTGCACTGATGGCTGCGCGGCTGGGGCCGTGCGCCGAAACTGCCGCGCCAAGCCGCCCACAGCCGGCCAGGGCAACTGCGAGCACCGAATCACCACCAGCCAGCCATGACCAAAGCACACCCCGGACCACGGTGATCGTGGTGGTAGGCGCGCCGGGCGAGGAACCTTTCGGCCAAAGCTTTCGTGCCTGGGCACAGCGCTGGCAACAAGCCTGTGACCAAGCTCAAGCACAGTTTGAAGCTATTGGTTTGGAGCCCGGGCTAGGCACGAATGATCGTGCCCGGTTAGAGGCTCGCCTGGCCCAGGAACCTGGTGATGGTCCTGAACCGTTGTGGTTGGTCTTACTTGGCCATGGCACGTTCGATGGCACTGAGGCCAAGTTCAATCTGCGCGGGCCGGACCTGTCGGCTACGGACTTGGCGCAGTGGCTAGACCGCTTTCGGCGGCCAGTGGTGGTGATCAATGCCAGCGCCTGCAGCGCACCGTTTTTGGTGAAGCTGTCCCGGCCCGGGCGGGTGATCATCACCGCCACACGAAGCGGCACCGAACAAAACTTCGCTCGATTTGGCCAATTCATCTCGACAGCGATCATGGATCCACAGGCCGATCTGGACAAAGACGGTCAGGTGTCGTTGTTGGAGGCCTATCTGACTGCGGCGGCGGGTGTGGCCGAGTTTTACGAAAGCGAGGGCCGCATAGCCACCGAGCATCCGTTGCTGGACGATAACGGTGATGGCCTGGGCACGCCCCCCACTTTTTTCCGCGGTGTCCGCGCCATCAAGAAACCCCGTGAAGATGCAGCTCCCGACGGCCTGCGCGCCCATCAGATGCACTTGATCCCCAGCCCGGAGGAACGGCGCTTGCCGGCGGCGGTGCGGGCGCGGCGGGACGAGCTGGAGCTAGCGCTTAACCGGCTGCGTGAAGCCAAAACGCGCATGACCGAACCGGAGTATTATGCGGCGCTGGAGACGTTGTTGCTCCGGTTGGCCGAGCTTTACGAGACCCACAGCGCGCCATCGGCTGGATCGCAGCCGTAGCGGACACGCCCGCCCCCAAGCTAACCAAGCCCTAGCCAATGCTCCGGCGCAGCGGTCAAGATAGTTGCGGAGCGAAGGCAGCAGGGCAGCAGTGCCTTTGGCACTGCCTGGGTGCATCTGAGTTTATTGCACGTTGCTGTCGCTGGCGTAGCGCAGCTTTCCAAGCCGCCGTATCGCCGGCTTCCAGCCGGTAGCGCGTTCAAACGATTGCTGCGTGCTGATGTCCGGAGCATCTGCGGATTACCAATCCGCGATTGGCTGGCTCGCGCCCGCTCGCTCGGCCATACGGGCCCTGCCGGACGGACGGCAACCTGTCGGAGTGTGCGGAGCTCGCTCGGGTCGTCGCGAAGCAACGGCTTGAGGGTAGCCGTGGGCTTCAGCCCACGGTGGACGGCAAGCCCAAATTGATATTGCGTCGCGGAGCGACACCTGAATATCGCCAGGGATGGATTCATGCGTCGCTCCGCGACGCATGCGGTTGGGCCGCACCGGAACCGTGAGTTAAAACCCACGGCTACCATCAGAACACCGCTCCGCGGTGCCTTGATGTCGATTGTCTGGCGAGCATGGTGGCCGGGGGCTGTCGTGGAGCGATGGCTTCACAGGTGGAGTCGGGAGCCGGGAATTGCGCCTCGGCACCCGACCCGATCCAGAGCGATCCGTAGCCGCCGACGTCGGTCGGCGGAATTGATCCGCCCGGATGGCCAAGTCTGCCGCCTTGCGGCGGCTACCACAAAAATCCGTAGCCGCCAAAGTGAGTCGCCGGAAATCCAGAAAATCAGATGCGCTTGGTTGGCTGGGCGATGAGGTTTGTGGCTAGTTGGCTGGGCCGTGAAGGAGTTGCTTTCCGGGATTGTTTTCTGCGGTCGGCGACGGCAGCGTTGCTGCGCGTCTGGACCAGACGCGCAGCCATGACGGACACTCGCACTTATAGCGACCGCACGTTGTATCGCCGGCTGTTTGCCCAGGCCCGGCCGTTTTGGCTGCATATTGCCGCCTTGTTCGGGTTAAGCCTGCTGTCCATGCCGGTGACGTTGCTGACGCCGATCCCGCTGAAGTTGGCGGTGGACTGCGTGTTGGCGGGCAAGCCGCTGCCGGGCCTGCTGGCGGCGTGGTTGCCGCAGTCGGCGCGCGGGGCCGGGGTGTGGGCACTTGGGCTATTGGCATGGCTGGTGGTGCTGATTGCCGGGGTGAAGAATCTGGCCGATCTGGCTTTTGCGGGGCTGCGGACCTATACGGGCGAAAAGTTGATTTTGGCGTTCCGGGCGGATCTGTTTCGGCACTCGCAAAGGTTGTCGTTGGCTTACCATGATGCTCGAGGCACGACCGACCTGACGTATCGGATCCAATACGATGCACCGGCGATTCAGTGGGTGACCATTGACGCGTTTATTCCGTTGACCACGGCGGCGCTGACTCTGGGGCTAATGCTGGTGGTGCTGGTGCGCATCCAATGGCAGTTGGCCTTGGTGGCTTTGGCAGTCGCACCGCTGCTGTTGGCTGTGTCGGTGTTTTATCACAAGCGGCTCAAAGAGCATTGGCATGAAGCCAAGAACCTGGAAAGCGCGGCGATGGGGTTGGTGCAGGAGGTGCTCGGTGCGGTGCGGGTGGTCAAGGCCTTTGCGCAGGAAGACCGCGAGCAGCAACGCTACATCCAGCGGGCTCAACGCAGCCTGCGCGAGCAGGTGCGCTTGACGTTGATGGGCGCCAGCTTCGGGTTGATTGTGGCGGTGATCATTGCGGTGGGCACGGCGCTGGTGCTCTACATCGGGGCACGCCAAGTTCAGGCTGGTCATATGACCGTGGGCGACTTGATCCTTGTGATGAGTTACCTGGCGATGCTGTATGGGCCGCTGCAGACCCTCAGCAAAAGCGCTACCAGCTTGCAAGCCTCGCTGGTGAGCGCTGAGCGTTGCTTTGTGCTTTTGGACCAGCAGCCTGAGGTGGTCGAGAAGCCCCACGCCCGACCCCTGACGCGCGCCCGGGGTGAGGTGGCTTTCGAGAACGTGTCCTTCAGCTACGGGCCAGGCCGTCCGGCGTTGCGCGAGGTATCGTTTGTTGTGCCAGCCGGAGCGCGTGTCGGTCTGACTGGCCCTACCGGTGCGGGTAAGACCACCCTGGTGAGCCTGCTGTTACGGTTGTATGACCCTCAGGAAGGTCGGATCTTGCTGGATGGGGTGGACCTGCGGGATTACCGGCTACGCGACCTGCGCAACCAATTCGCCCTGGTCTTGCAAGAGCCAGTGTTGTTCTCGTGCAGTATCGCTGAGAACATTGCCTATGCCCGACCGGAGGCCACTGAGGCCCAAATCCAAGCCGCCGCGCGCGCGGCCAACGCGCACGAGTTCATCCTGCGCCTGCCCCAAGGCTACCAGACCCTGGTGGGTGAACGGGGCGCGCAGCTCTCCGGTGGGGAACGTCAGCGGATAGCCCTAGCGCGGGCGTTTCTGAAGGATGCGCCGATTCTGATCCTGGACGAGCCCACCAGTGCTGTGGACCTGGAAACCGAAGCGCTAATCCTGGAAGCCATGTGCCGGCTGATGGAGGGCCGCACCACCTTCATAATCGCGCATCGGCCTAGCACGTTGGACATTTGCACTGTGCGCATGCACTTGGACCAAGGCCGACTGGTGCCCGGGCCACCGGCTGGGGGCCAAACCAGCCTCGGTTGACTCCCATCCGGGCCGAGCCCTGGCGGGCCTCGGCCTGGCCGCAGCGGGTAGAGGACCGCCCGCTGAAGCTGGCTGAGGGCGCCCCGGCAGCCAGCTCCGGGCCTTCGTCGGGCCCGGCCTGTTTTTCTGGCTGAAAATCGTGTATAGTAGAGTGCAGTTAGTCACATGATGAACAAACCGATCATCAGCGTCGCCGTCGGCTTTGGGCTGAGCTTGGGTTTGAGCCTGAGCAGTCAAGCGGGCAATGGGTTGCCGCCGCGTGTCTGGGCAGTGGATCCGCCGCCTGGGACCATTTCGGAGCTTTTGGCCATCACGGTCACCTTTAGCGAGCCGGTGACCAACGTGGTGGTGACCGATCTGCTGATCAACGGCCAGGCGTTGGCCTTGGCGGTGACGGGGTCGGAAGCGGTCTATACTTTTACGTTTGCGCAGCAACCGCCCTACGGGCTGCTGGAGATCACTTGGGATCCGGGCCACGACATTCGAGACTTAGACGACATCCCATCCAATCGGATGGACGAGAACGATCCGGCCAACCGGTGGTCGTATCGCTTAGTGGACCTGAGGGCCCCGACGGTGGCGCAGCTAGTGCCGGCAGCCGGCACCACCGTGCGCCAACTCAGCCAAATCGAGGTCCGATTCAGTGAACCGGTGGCGGGCGTGGATGCAGCCGACCTACTGATCAACGGTCAGCCTGCCACTAACTTGGTGGTGCGCGGCGTGGGCCGGTACCTGTTCCAGTTTGCGCCGCCAGCCCCGGGCCCGGTGCAGGTGCAGTGGGCTGAGGACCACGGGATCACCGATTTTGCCAGTCCCGCCAATGAGTTCGAGGGCGGGGCTTGGACTTATACGCTAGACCCTCTAGCGGGGCTACCCCTGGTGCGGCTGAATGAGTTCTTGGCTGCCAATGTCACCGGGCTGAAGGACGAAGACGGCGAAAGCTCCGACTGGATCGAATTGTGGAATTACGGCAGCACAACGGTCAACTTGGGCGGCTTTGCCTTGACGGACGACCCGGATGACCCGACCAAGTGGACGTTCCCGCCCACTAACCTTGGCCCGGGCCAGTTCTTGGTGGTGTTTGCCTCCGGCAAAGACCGGCGTGTGGTGACCAACGCGGCTCACCGGTTCCACACCAACTTCCGGTTGAATCGGTTCGGCAATTACTTGGCCTTGTTCAACAATGAATCGCCGCCGGTGGCCTTGACCGAGTTTGCGCCGCAATACCCCGAACAACGCAACGACCACTCCTACGGCTACGATTCGGCCCATGCCTTGCGCTACTTTGCTACGCCCACGCCCGGGGCGGCCAATCCACCCAGTGATATCACCAACGTGGCGCCCAAACCCAAGGTCAGTGTCGAGCGCGGCATATTTTCCCAGCCCTTTACGCTGATAGCCAGCGTGCCGATGCCAGGGCTGACCTTACGCTACACCACCGACGGCAGTGAACCCACCGCTACCACCGGGCAGGTGTATAGCGGCCCGTTGCAGATTTCCAACACCACCGTCTTCAGGGTGGCGGCATTTGGGCCGGGTATGCTGCCTTCACGCACCGAGACGCACACCTACTTGTTCGTGGACCAGGTGCTTCACCAGCCCAACAACCCACCAGGCTACCCTGCCGGACCGACCGTCTTTAGTGGCTATCCGTCCGATTACGAGATGGATCCGGAGATTGTGACCAATGCGCCGGCAGCAGTCAGGGCCTCGTTGTTAGCGCTGCCAGTGCTGTCGATTGCCATCAAGATCGATGACATGTTCGGGGCCACCAACGGCATCTACACTCATCCCGAACCACCTGCTGCCCAACGGTATCTGTGGGAACGGCCCTGCTCGGTCGAGTTTATCCTGACCAATGGCCAGACTGCCTTCCAAGTCGATTGCGGGATTCGAATCCAAGGCAATGCGTCGCGCACGCCGGTCAAAACCCCCAAGCATCCGTTCCGCCTGTTTTTCCGCGGCGACTACGGCCCGGGCGAGCTGGAGTATCAGGTGTTCCCTGATGCGCCTCGGAAGCGATTCAACAGCTTGGTGTTGCGGGCTGACTTCAACAATTCCTGGGTGCACTGGGACCCGGGTCAACGGCTGCGGGGAACCAAGGTGCGCGATGCCTGGACCAAATACAGTTTTCGCGACATGAACGGGTTATCGGGCCACACCCGGCACTTCCACCTCTACATCAACGGGCTTTACTGGGGTGTGTACGACTTTGGGGAACGGATCGATGCGGATTTTGCGGCCAATTACCTGGGCGGCACCCGGGACCAATACGACGCCATCGCCACCAAACCGCTGGAGGCCATCGACGGTGACCTGACCGCTTATAACGCCATGGTCAGCGTGGGCCGGAATGCGGACATGCGCCAGCTCACCAATTACAACCGCATCCAGCAATTGTTGGACATGACCAACTTCATTGATTACACGATCTTGAATTTCTACGGCGCCAATCGTGACTGGGGCTTCGACAACAACTGGAATGCAATCCGGCGCCGTAGCCCGGATGGCAAGTTCCAGTTCGTGCCTTGGGACGGGGAACAATTGGTGGTGGACGTCAACGACAATCGCGTAGCCAACACCGACGTGCCTGCTGGCCTGCACACCAACCTGGTCAATAGTCCCGAGTATCGGCTGGCCTTTGCGGACCGGGTGCACAAGCACCTGTTCAATAACGGCGCCTTGACACCCGAAAACTGCGCCGCGCGGTGGATGTATTGGGCCCGGGAAGTCGAACCGGGCATGCTGGCCGAATCTGCCCGGTGGGGCGATTACCGGCGTGATGTGCACCAGTACCAGACCGGCCCCTATTACCTCTACACTACCAACGACCATTGGTGGCCGGAGATTCTGCGTGTGCTGACCAATTATTTCCCGCAGCGGCACGCGGTGTTCCTCCAACAACTGCGCAGCGCTGGGCTCTATCCGAGCCTGGATGCACCGGTCTTCAGCCAGCATGGTGGACGGGTGGCACGCGGCTTTGCCCTGAGCATGAGCGGGCCTGGGCCGATCTACTACACCACCGACGGCACCGACCCACGGGTGTATGGAACCGGGGCCATTGCGCCGACAGCTCGGCTTTATACCGCCGGCCAGCCGGTGATTCTGACCGGATCGACCGTGGTCAAAGCCCGCACACTCAGTGGCACCAATTGGAGTGCGTTGACCGAGGCTAGTTTTGTGGTCGAAAGCTTGGTGCCGCAATTGCGCATCACCGAGATCATGTACAACCCCATCGGGGGCGATTCCTACGAGTTTATCGAACTGCAGAACTTCAGCGACACCGCCCTGGACGTGAGCCAATTCAGTTTCTCGGGCATCACCTTTGTGTTTCCGGTGATGAGCATTCTGGCGCCGGGCCAGGTTATTGTCTTGGCCTCAGGCAATGCGCCGGGGAACTGGACCAATCGCTATCCGGGCGTGGCGGTGTATGGCTGGTTTTCGGGAAGCTTAGCCAATGGCGGTGAACGACTGGCGCTCAAAGACGCCGCAGGCCGACTGATTTACTCGGTGACCTACGATGACGATAGCCCTTGGCCGACGGCTGCGGATGGGCTGGGCTATTCGCTGGAGATCATCGACCCGTTAGCTGACCCCAACGACCCGGCCAACTGGCGAGCCAGCGCTCAGCCCAACGGTACACCCGGCACGATCAGTCCAGCACCGCCTCCGCCGTTGGTGCAGATCAATGAACTGATGGCCGACAATCGCACCGCCGTGTCCAACGCCGGCACGTTCCCCGACTGGGTCGAGCTGTATAACCCAAGTCCTGGACCAGTGGACTTGAGCGGCTGGAGTCTCAGCGATGGGGCTGACCCGCGCCGGTTTGTGTTCCCGGCTGGTACCAGCATCCCGGCTGGCGGCTATCTGGTGGTGTGGTGCGACACGGCCACGAACTTACCAGGGCTGCATACGGGTTTTGCCTTGGACAACGACGGCGAGGCAGTCTTTCTGTACAACAGCGCGACGGTGCGGGTGGATGCGGTGAGCTTCGGCCTCCAGATTGCCGATCTGAGCTTGGGCCGACTGGCCGACGGCTGGGGGTTGTGTCACCCCACTCCCGGCGCGGCCAACCTGCCAGTGACCAACTTGGCCGCACCGACGAATCTGGTGCTCAACGAATGGCTAGCCAATCCGCCACCGGGCGAGGACGACTGGATCGAGCTGTATAACGGCTCGACTGACGCGCCGGTGGCCTTGCGTGGGCTCTACTTGAGCGTCACCAACGCTTTCAGCCAGATCATGGCCTTGTCATTCCTACCCCCGGGCGGATTTGCCCTACTGCGGGCCGACGAACAGCCCGGGCCGACCCACTTGGATTTCCGACTCTCTGCTGAGGGCGGCACCATCTCTCTCTACGACCCGGCCGGCAACCTGCTGGATCGGGTCAGTTACGGTCCTCAGCTTGAGACGGTGTCCGAAGGCCGGCTGCCGGATGGGAGCAGCACCATCGTTAGTTTCCCCGGCACAGCCAGTCCGCGTGCGCCCAATTACCGACGGGTTTATACCGGGCCACTGCTGAACGAGGTGATGGCCATCAACCATCGCGCGGTCACTAACGCACTGGGCGTGACACCCGACTGGATCGAGCTGGTCAATACCAATGAGTTTGACTTTGACCTGACTGGATTCCGGCTGAGCACCGACCCGGCTGAGCCTGCACAGTGGGTCTTCCCGGCGGGTGTGGTAGTGCCGGCGGGTGGCTACCTAGTGGTCTGGTTCGACGAGGATCGGCCTCCATCCTACGTGGCCGAGCCGGTGCTCAACACCGGCCGCCAACTCCGAGGTGAGACAGGGAGCGTGCTGTTGTTCGACGCCGCCGGCTTGCCGGCTGATAGCGTGGTGTATGGGTTCCAAGTGCCGGACATGTCGATTGGCAGGTATGAGGGCACCTGGCAGTTATTGGCTGCACCCACCCCAGGCGGCCCCAACGCAGCCCCTGCCGCCCTGGCTGCCCCCACCGCCCTCCGGATCAATGAGTGGATGGCTAACCCGCTAGTTGGGGATGATTGGTTCGAATTGTTCAACAAAGCTGACCAGCCCGTGGCGCTGAGTGGCTTGTATTTGTCGGATGACCCGTCGAGCATCGGCCTGACCAAGTTCCAGATCGGCCCGCTGAGCTACATTGGCCCGCGCGGCTTTGTGAAGGTGATTGCCGATGACCAACCTAGTAGGGGGCTGGACCATGTGAACTTTGCACTCGATGCGGTGGGCGAGGCCTTGCTGATCTACAGCCCGGAGTATGGGCTGATTGATGCCGTGTATTTTGGTGCCCAGGCACCCGACGTGTCCGAAGGCCGGCTGCCTGACGGCGCGTCATACATCACGCGGTTTCCTACCACACCCACTCCGGCTGCCAGCAATTATCAGCCCCTGCCCCAGGCAGTCATAAACGAGGTGCTGAGCTATCCCACCGGCCCGCGCGAGCAAGCCATCGAAATCTACAACCCCACCAGCTCAGGGATCGATATCAGCGGCTGGTACCTCAGCACCAGCCCGACCAACTTCAAACAATTCCGGATCCCCGACGGCACGTTGCTGCTCGGGGGCGGGTATGTGGTGTTTTATCAGTGGCAGTGGGGCGACCGGATGAGTTTGGACCCGTATCGAGGCGGGGCGGTGTATGTGTCCGAGGCGGATGCGGCGGGCAACTTGAGCGGGCGACGCACCCAGGTGAACTTCGGCCCGGCAATGCCTGGGACAGCGTTTGGCCGGTGGCAGTCGTGTGTGGGGGTGGAATTTGTGGCCATGAGCGCTCCCAGCTTTGGACCGGAGCCGCCCGGTTCGTTGGCCGAGTTCCGCACCGGCACCGGCCGGCCCAATCCGTATCCGGCAGTTGGGCCAGTGGTCATCAATGAGCTCATGTATCACCCGCCGGACATCGACGGGCAAGATAACACACGCGACGAATACATCGAGCTGCACAACGCCGCCACCGACCCGGTGTACCTGTTTGATCCAGCCAATCCCCAAAACACCTGGCGACTGCGGGGCGGCGTGCGGTTCGAGTTCCCGCCGGGACTCATCCTGCCACCGGGCGGGTTTTTGCTGGTGGTGAATTTTAATCCAGCCGATCCGGCTGCGGCTGCGGCGTTCCGCGGTTTGTATGGGGTGCCGTCCGATGTAGTGCTGATCGGGCCGTATCAAGGGCGATTGGCCAACGACGGTGAACGGATCGAGTTGCAACGGCCCTTGGCTCCGGTCAATGGCGAGGTGCCTTATGCGCTGGTGGATGCGGTCCATTACAGCGATTCACCGCCTTGGCCTGTCGGCGCTGACGGTGACGGGGCGTCTTTGCAGCGATTGTCCGCGCTTGAGTTCGGTAATGACCCGGTCAACTGGATCCCAGCCGGACCCACAGCAGGCCGCGCCAATGTGCAGCGGCCTGTCCAGCCGCCGGTGTGGGTTGAAGGGCCGGTGTCCCGTGTGGTGCCTGAGGGTAGCGAAGTGATTTTTGCTGTGGCTACCTGCGGCAACCGGCCCCGAGCATACCAGTGGTTCTTCAACGCCGATCCCATCGCAGAGGCTACTAATGCTTGGCTGAGACTTCCGGCGGTGCAGGCGGCCGATGCGGGCCAATATTGGGCAGTTGTGGGCAACGCAGCCGGGTGGTTCACTAGCCCCACCGGCACACTGGCGGTGTTGGCGCCGCCGGTCATCACGGCCCAACCTCAGGGCCAGACGGTCTTTGTAGGTGGGAGCGCCTGGTTCCAGGTTAGCGCAGTCGGCCCGCCTCCGCTCAGTTATCAATGGCGGCTGAACGGTGCGCCGATTCCAGGTGCCACCAACGCCACGTTGGTGCTCACCAATGTGCAGCTTGATCAGGCCGGCGATTATACGGTGCTGGTGAGTAACCCGGTGGGCACGGTGGCCAGCGCAGCGGCCCAACTGGTGGTGCCCGTGCCGCCGCGGCTGTTGAGCCAGCCGCAGAGCCAGACGGTTTACCCGGGCACCACTGTCAGCTTTAGTGTGACGGCGCAAGGCACTGGTCAACTGCGCTACCAGTGGCTATTCAATGGCGAGCCGATCCCGGGCGCCACAGCGGCCACGTTGGTGCTCACCAATGTGCAGTTAGCGCACTGCGGCAGTTACGCTGTGCTGGTCACTGACGATCTGGGGGGTATCGTGTCGGCCCCGGCTACATTGATCGTGCTGGTGCGGCCTACCATCACCGTGCAGCCCAACGATGCTACCGTGGTTGAAGGCGGCACAGCCCGGTTTTACGTCGAAGCCATCGGGACCCAGCCGTTGGGTTTCCGGTGGCTCAAAAGCGGGGTCACCTTTACCAACGCCATCATTAGCAACACCGCAACCAGCTCGACGCTCATCATCACCAACGTGCCCCTGAGCTACCATGGCAGCGTGTTCCGGGCGGGTGTGTCCAACATGGTCGCTCAGACTGGCAGCCGCCAGGCGACGTTGCGTGTGCTGAAAGTGCCGGTATTGCAGGTGCCGGTGGTTCGGGTTGACGGTGGATTTCAGTTCGTGCTCAACGGCAGCACCAATGCCGCTTACCGCATCGAAGCCTCGTCGAACCTGACAGACTGGTGGCTGCTGACCACGCTGACCAGCAGCGCGCCTCAGACGGTGATCATTGATGCTGTGACCAACAATAGTCCGCGATTCTACCGGGCACGGCTGGAATTGCCCACACCTTGACCGACCCATCGCAGGCCAGATGGGCGGTCTGACCAACTGAAACCGCTGCTAGCCTCGGGCAAAGAACCTGATCGGCTGGCAAAGCGTCTGCGCCTGCTCGCCACGGTTGACTTCAGCCAACCGGCTGTGAGGCACGGCGCACGGGCATTCTGCTTAGCTGCCGCACTTGGGCAGCGCCGCCCTGGGGTAGGGGTGCTGCTCTGTTTCATCTCCGAACGTGCTGCGAAGCACTGGCGCCACCCGACTCACGCCGCACACGCGCTGGGCGCCACCATGCCCAAACCAAACCGGCGGCTGGCACGGAAAGTTCCGACCGGGCAGTTAACCGTGCCAATCCTCAGCGGTGTCGAGCTGCTCGGAGGGCGTGTGCGATGGCGTCCAACACGCGCCGCTGGACCGCTGCTGGTGTGCCCCGAATGCGCGCGCCGGCTGCGGCTTGGTGGCCACCGCCACCCAAGGCGGTGGCAATTTGGCCCACGTTGACCCGGTGGTCTTTGGACCTGAGGCTGACGCGGATCAACCGCGGTTCCATTTGCTCGAATAAACAAGCCACCACCACCGGCTGGATGGCCCGCAAATGATCGATCAACCCCTCCGAGTCAGCCGGCTTGGCTCCGGCTTGGGCGTAGTCGCGCTTACGCAGCCAGAAGTAGGCAATCTGGTTGCCATGGGTGAGCTTGAACCGGGCATAAACGCGCCTCAACAGCCGAACGTGGGCCAGGGGCAGCGAATGATACAGGTGCTGGCAGACGGTAGCCAGGTTGGCACCGCGCTCCAGCAGTTGCCCGGCCATATACAGCGTGTCGGGCCGAGTGGAAGGGTATTGGAACGAGCCGGTATCGGTCGAGACGGCGGCAAAGAGGCAGTCGGCTATCAGCGGGTTGATCGGCCAGCGCGCGGCGCAAAAGAGCCGATAGATCAGTTCACCGGTCGAGGCTGAGTCGGGTTGGACCCAGTTCAGGTCGCCGTAGTGGGTGTTGCTTTGGTGATGATCGATGTTGATGAGCAGCTTGCGGCGGGCGATGCAGGGGGTAGCGCTGCCCAACCGATCCAGGCTGGCTGAATCGACAGCAATAACACAGTCAAACTGGCCGTCCCGCCGGGGTTTTTGCATCAGGTGCTCCGGGTCCAAAAAAGCCAGCTTTGCGGGCAGGCCATCTTCATTCCAGCAGGTGACCTGTTTGCCCAGATTGCGCAACCCGACTGTCAAGGCCAGTTGTGAGCCGATGCAGTCGCCGTCGGGCCGGACATGGCCCACCACACAAATGGATCGGCTCCGGCGGATGGCTTGCAGGATGTGCCGGAGCACAGTGGAGACCTTCATGTGGCGGACTGGGTCCGTTCCAGTTCAGCGATGATTTCCAGCACGCGATTGCCGCGCGCTACTGAATCATCCACCACAAAGCGCAGCCGGGGCGTGTATTTGAGGACCACGGCTTTGGCGATGAGGTCCTGAATGCGGAGGCGGTACTTGCGCAGCATCGCCAAGCCGGCGCGTTGCTGTTCGACACTGCCCAACATGCCGATGAACACCGACGCATACCGCAGGTCGCCGGACACCTCCACGTCGTTGACCGTGATCAGGCCGACGCGTTCGACGGGGAACTCGCGCCGGATGGCTTCGCCGATCTCGCGTTTGAGCAACTCGCGCACGCGCTGAACTCGATACGAGGGCATAGGCAATTGGGGTTTCAGCGCCCGCCGCCCAGCCGGTGCAGGCACGGCCCAAGGCGGGCGGGGCATCGGCCTTGGCGCCGTGCTTGGGGTTGGCGGCAGCTTACAGTTTGGGCGCCACCTTCTCCACAGTGTAACATTCAATCACGTCACCCACAGCAAAGTCGTTGAAGCCTTCCAAGCGGATACCACATTCCAGGCCGGCGCGGACTTCGCTGACTTCGTCTTGGAAGCGGCGGAGGGTCAGCACGGCACCGTCGTAGATGACGTTCCGGCGCCGCACCACGCGGCATTTGCCTTTGACCACGCGGCCGGAGGTGACCAGGCACCCGGCCGCGGTGCCACCCTTGGACAATGGGAACAGTTGCTTGACCTCGGCGCTTCCGATCACCACTTCCTTCAAGATCGGTTCCAACAGGCCGGCCATGGCCTGTTTCACCTCGTCGATCAGCTCATAGATGATGGTGTAAAGCTTGATCTGGACCCCCTCGCGTTTGGCCAGTTCAGCCGCGGCGCTGTCCACCCGGGTATGAAAGCCCAACACTACCGCCTTGGAAGCAGCGGCCAGGTGCACATCGTTCTCGCTGATGGTGCCCACACCGCTATGAATGACTTCCAGGGACACTTTCTCGGACTCGATCTTCTGCAAGGCATCCACAATCGCCTCCACCGATCCCTGGGCATCGCCTTTGACCACCACCCGTAGGACCTTCGACTGGGCCGCTTCCAAAGTGTCAAACAGGTTTTCCAACGTGATCTTGGGCCGGTTTTGCGCTCCTTGCAGCCGCGCTTGCTCAGCCCGGCTCTCGGCCAGCTCCCGAGCGTCTTGCTCGTTCTTCATCACCATGAACTCCAGGCCCGGCTCAGGCACACCGTTGAGCCCCAGCACCTTGACGGCCATGGATGGGCCGGCTTCTTTGAGCCGGCGATTGTCGGCATCGATTAGGGCCCGCACTTTACCCCAGAATTGCCCGCAGAGGATGGCGTCCCCCACGCGCAAGGTGCCTTTCCGGACCAAGACCGTGGCAGTGGGCCCGCCGGGTTCGAGGCTGGACTCGATGACATTGCCTCGAGCTGGTCGGTTGGGGTTGGCCTTCAGCTCCATGAGGGCTGCGCGTAGCAGGATGATGTCCAGCAGTTGCGGCACACCTTGCTTGGTCAGGGCCGAGACCTCCACAAAGGGCGTGTCACCGCCCCAGTCGTCCGGCACCAAGCCTTTGTCTTGGAGCTGCTGCCGCACGCGCCTGGGGTTAGCATTGGGATGATCGATTTTGTTGATAGCGACGATAATCGGGCATTTGGCGGCGCGGGCGTGGTTCAGCGCTTCGATGGTCTGCGGCATAACCCCATCGTCCGCCGCCACCACCAACACCACGATGTCGGTGACGTTGGCGCCTCGGGCGCGCATGGCGGTGAAGGCGGCGTGGCCCGGGGTATCGATGAAGGTGATCTGGGCCAACTCACCTTTCCGGTCCGGATGCGGCACCGAGATGGTGTAGGCACCGATATGCTGGGTAATGCCTCCAGCCTCCTGGGCGGCCACATTGGACTTGCGGATCACATCCAGCAACGTGGTCTTGCCATGATCCACGTGTCCCATGATGGTCACCACTGGCGGACGCGGCTTCAAATCTTCCGGGCGATCTTCTTCGTCCGGTTCGGCAGGTTTTGCTGGGGCATGGACGCCCAGGCCACGACCGCGCCGCTCCAATTCAAGCCGGTAGCCGTATTTGGCACAGAGCCGTTGGGCGATGGATTCATCGATGGCTTGGTTGACGTTGGCCATCACCCGTTGCTCCATCAGGTCTGCAATGAGCTGGAACGGCTTGACCTTAAGCTTCTCAGCCAGTTCACGGACGATGATGGGCGGTTTGATAGTAATGACCGGGCCGGTGGCCGGCGGCACGAATTTGGCCGTCTGTGCAGCTCCGGCTTTGGCCGTAGGGCCGGCAGCGGCAGGTTGGGTCGCTCGCCCAGCCACCGGTCCTGCCCGAGTAAACCGGGTCTCGGTGGCCCGTCCGCGCCCGGGCTCGGCTCGGCCAGCGGCTAGAGAGGCCGCTCGGCCAGCCCGTTTGTCGGCTAGCCGCGTTGGCCGGACAGGCAGTTGGATAAAGCCGACCTTGTCGCCGATCTTGGGTTTGGGCGGCGGAGGCGCCTCGGCTGGAGCAGCCGGGGCTGGTGCCGCTGGAGCCGCAGCGACCGAAGGAGCCGCCACGGCTGGCGGCGCTGCAGCCGCTGCAGGAACAGCAGGAGCTGGTGGAGTGGTTTGGGCGACCGCAGGAGCAGCTTCCGGCAGTGCCGCCGGTGCCTCAGGCTGCGGAGGAGGTGCGGGCGGGGCCACTGCCTGGGCCGGGGGAGACGCGGCAGCCGGGGTTGGTGGAGACGGTGGGGCTGTGGGCAAAGGTGCACTCACCGTCAGTTCACGCGCAGCCGCAGCTTCGGCAGGCGGCGCAGCCGCCGGGCTGGTCTGGGCCACAGGAGTCACTTGAGCCCGGGCCACCGGCTCGACAGCTACAGCCGTTGCTACCGCTTCGGCAGGTGCAGCCACCTCGGCAGCCGGTGCGCGTGCCTCGGTGACCTGTGCTGCAGGTGCGGCCACCTCTTGACTGGGTGCAGGCTCCGGCGCAGGCGCTAGTTGCGCTACAGCCGCCACGGGCTGCTCGGCGGCGACAGCCGACGCCGGTTCGGGCGCAGGCGCGACCGGTGCCACGGCGGGCCCAGGCTCGGGTGCCTGAGCCGCAACCGCAACTGGCTCCGGTGCGGGTTCAGCCGGGGGCGCTGGGGTTACGGCCACCGGCTCCGGAGCGGGCGGGGCTGGCTCGGGCTTCGGTGGCGGAGGCGGCAGTCTGGCGACCAGCTCGCCTTCCAAGTATTCGGCAGTGATTTTGTCGAGGCTGCTGGAGGCGACCCGGGCTTCTTTAATGCCCAGTTCCTTGGCGATGGCAAGGACGACCTTGCTTTCGATCCCAAGTTTCTTAGCGATCTCGTAAATGCGAACGGGCATATGTGCCTGTGGCGCTCCAGCCGGCTGGCCAGCCGCTGAGTGTCGGCGGCTCTAAGAATGAGGCCGTTTGGTATTCATGTCCAGTCAAGCTGACGCGGTGCCCTGGGGCTGCGCGGTGCGCCGAGCCACAACGTCTTGAGCGGCGCGGAGCAGTTCCCCAGCCGAATCGCTCAGCTCAGGTATATCTTTCAAATACGCCTCGCCAGCCTGCACGATAGATTCGGCGCTGGTCAATCCGTTCCTCACCAGCAGGGTAGCGACCTCGGGCATGACGCCTAACTCGGTGGCCAGGGCATCGACCGCCTTGGCGAACTGCTCGTCGAAGCCTTCCTTGGGTGTTGGCTCGGCTTCGATGTCCAAGTGCCACCCGGTCAAGCGCGAGGTCAACCGCGCGTTTTGGCCGCGTTTGCCGATGGCCAGGGATAGTTGTTCCTCCGGCACCAGCACCCGCATCCGTTTGTTGGCCTCGTCCAACTCGAAGGCCCGGGGTTTAACCGGCGCCAACGCGTTGGTGACGAACTCGGTGATGTTGGGGGACCAGCGGACAATGTCCACCTTCTCGTTGTTCAGTTCGCGTACGATATTTTTGACCCGTTGACCGCGTACGCCCACGCAGGCGCCCACCGGGTCCACCTTCGGGTCCCGGGTCCAAACCGCCAGCTTGGTTCGGAACCCCGGATCCCGGGCGATCGCCTTGATCTCGATGGTGCCGTCGTGGACCTCGTTGACCTCTAACTGGAACAGCTTCAGCACAAAGTTCGGGTCGGACCTGGAGAGGATGATTTCTGGGCCGTGCGGCCCGTTTTCCACGGCCTTGACATAGCAGCGGAGCCGGTCGCCAATCTGGTATTCCTCCGAGGGCACCCGCTCCCGGTAGGGCAGCAGCGCCTCGTATCGGCCCAGGTCAATGATCACGTCCGACCGCTCGAACCGCCGCACCACCCCGCTGACCACGTCACCCACCCGGTCACGGAACTCCTCGAATATCTTGGCCTTCTCAGCCCGTCGCACATGCTGCAGCAGGGCCTGCTTGGCGCACTGCGCGGCAATGCGGCCAAACCCAGCCGGAGTGACCTCCACCTCAACCTCGTCGCCCACTTGAGCGTCGGGTTTGATCCGGCGGGCGTCAAACAGCGATATCTGGTCGTGTTTGGACACGACCTTCTCGGTCACGATCAGTTTGGCAAAGGCCTTAATGGCCCCGGTTTTCGGGTCGATATTGCAACGCAGACCCCGTGCCGGGCCTACGGCGCGCTTGGCAGCCGAGATCAGGGCCTCGTTGACCGCGGCAACCACCGTCTCGCGGCTCAGGCCCTTTTCCCGTTCCCAATATTCCAGAACGGCTAAGAACTCATGGTTCATAGTGCATTCCAACGTTCCCCACTCGGGGAACAAAAAAGTCGGCAGAAGTTATCTCCGACTTCCTGAGGCTGGTCTACCCAGCTAGTTTAACGTTCTAGGCCCAACATAGGGGCTGGGAAGATTTCAGTCAAGAGCCGATTTTAGCGTGGCTGGGGCCCGGATGGCTTGGCTGGTGGCCAGCCAACCCAGCTGCCCGGCTGTCAGGTGCGCTACCTGACTGGCAACACCCATCCGGATCATGACACCATCTGCACCTTCCGGCGCAACAACCAGGAAGCTATCGCGGCAGCGTTTGTGCAGGTGCTGGAACTGGCCCGTGAACTGAAGCGGCTCAAACTGGGCATCGTGAGCCTGGACGGCACCCAGATTCGGGCCAATGCCTCCAAGGACAAGAACGTTACCGACCAACGGGCGCAGCAACTGCGCGTCCAATTGCAGCAGGGGGTCCAGGCCTTGATGGCGCAAGCCGAGCAGGCGGATCAGCGGGATGAGGATCCGCAGCGACTGCCTGAGGAGCTTGCGCGGCGGGAAGCGCTGCTGCAGAAGATGGACGAAGCCTGTGCGCGGCTGGACGCGCACGCTCAGCGGCGCTACGAGTATCGACCGCTGGACAAGATCAAGAGGCCGAAGCGGCTGAAGGATCCGGTGTTGGTGGCGATGGCCGAGAAACTGAAGCGGCCTGAGGGTCGAGCGCTTGACCGGAGGCGGGTCTGCACGGTGGAGCCGGTGTTTGGGGTGATGAAGGCGGTGCTGGGGTTTGGGCAATTGTTGCTCCGGGGCCTAGAGAAAGTCGGTGGGGAATGGGCCTTGGTGTG
>Ga0078972_1002883_pt1 | contig 35084 bp, 32 predicted proteins | sample YelNatPaOPGAMG01_FD_67568 | JGI IMG/M metagenome (GOLD analysis project Ga0078972, IMG submission 67568) | Hot spring thermophilic microbial communities from Obsidian Pool, Yellowstone National Park, USA - OP-RAMG-01 (SPADES assembly) (version 2) | ecosystem: Environmental > Aquatic > Thermal...
TTGTTTTTGAAAAATGAGCATCAAGTTATCAAAAAAGACACTTTGTTCAATAAAATCAACAACTTAAGGCATGACAAGTAGTATCAGAAAAGTAGGTTTTTCTCAATTTTCTTAGTTGTCAAAGTAGCCTTTCTAAGGGTTAACCACTATTAATTACTCTTCCTGCTAAAATACCGCCCATGACTCCAATCCTATTTACTCGACAGAGACATGAAGCCAAAAGAGCTGGTCTTCATTGGGACTACCGAATGGTGGTGGGAGACATTGCCCTTTCATGGGCTACGAAAAAGGAACTCCCTGCTCCAGGCAAAAACATCATACTGTTTCAGCAACCAGTCCACACTGCTCACTATGCTCTTTCAGAGCGAGTAGAGATTCCAGATGGACAGTATGGTGCTGGAGTTACAACTCTGGATTGGGTGAAAAAAGGACATGCAGAGTTTGAGGGAGACGACAAACTTATGGTACATTTGGGGAATGGAGAGAAATTTCTATTAAAGAAAACACCAAGTTACGGAGATAAAGCTTGGCTCTTTCGAAACCTAACCCCAAAGAAAGACATGGAAAAGGAAGCCTACTACACTCGCCACAAGTACAAGGAAGTAGACTCTATTTCTGACATCCCTGGCAAAGATGAAGATTTGGTTGGCTCGGTAAAACACGATGGCTCACATTTCTTCATGGAGGTAGGCCCTGATGGTGGTTTGAGACTTTTCTCTCGCCGTCAGAGTGTTAAGGGTCACTTCCCTGAACGCACAGACCAACTCCCGCACATTACCTCTAAGAAGTTGCCACAGTACGCTGGCAATGTTTACTCAGTGGAATTAGTTCACACTGGACACGATATGAACGGGGAAGAGGTCCACGCTGCTCTCTCAGGAATTCTTAACTCTAAGAGTGAGAAAGCTATTCAAACTCAAAAAGATACTGGCCCTGTTAGAGCCGTGTTGTTAGATTCCATTTCCCCAGACCTTCCAACTTACAAAGATAAGCTGGACCATTTGAAAAACGTTGAATTAGCGTTTGGAGACCCTTCTATCATGCGTTCTGTGCATACTGTTCAAGGCAAAAAGGCTATCCAAGAGCTACATGACCAGACCCTAGAGAATGGTCAGGAAGGTATTATTGTTACAAGTTTGTCGAAACCTGAAGAGACAAATGTTCGTTACAAGCTTAAGAATTTTCAAACCTATAACGTTCGAGTTGTAGGGCGTACACAAGAGACAGATATTCATGGCAATCCCAAGCCTAGTATGGGAGCCCTTTTAGTTGCGGATAAAGAAGGAAGAATTGTAGGTAAGGTCGGTACTGGTTTTTCTAGGGAGGAGCGTGCTGACGCTTGGCATAACTACGAAAAAAACTGGCACAACAAAACCATTCAAGCAAGAGCTTTCCGCAGCAATAAAGGAAATCTTCGTCACCCGGTTTATAATGGTGACGCAGATGGAGAGATAGATTAAAATACGGCCGTGAACAAAGACCTACTATTCCAACTTTTATCGGACAAATACACTAAGTTCGGTCACCATATCTCTGAGATCTATGACGATCCTGTCTTTAAGAAACTCAGCCTAGAAGACCAGCAACGATTTATTCAAGAACATAAGAGTAAATTCGACAACACAGTCCTCTGGACTCTTAAACATCCTTCGGCATTAGCATTAACTGCTGGTGTAGGTTCTACGGGACTACGCGCTTATGAAAGTTATGTAAACTACATTGCTAGGAAATATCCCAGTATGGTTGCTAGAGAAGGGTTAGCTCAAAGATTAGCTACTGCCACTGGAAGACCTATTGAATCACAGCTGGCTCGTTTTGCAAGACACCAGAAAGCAGATGAATTTGCATTTATTCCAGAAGTCTTTAAGAGCCATGTCTTGGACTATCTTAAAAGCCCTGACTTCCTTAAACACGTAGCTGTTGGAGCCGGAGTAGCCTCAGGTATTTATCTACTTTCTCACCTTTTAAAAGCTTCCCAATTAAAGGCTAGATCTAAAGCTGTTTTAGAAGCTGACTCACCAGAAAAAGCCTTGATTAATTCTCATTCTGCACGCCCCTTTATTGAACAAAACAACCCGGTCTTTCAAAATGCAGTCGGTGTTGTTCATTCCCTCTTTAACTGAACACTATGATCGCTTACGACTTAAAGAAAATCCTAGAACTTGCTCCTGAAGCCGCTGAGTTTATTAAATCCGCTTCACTGACTGAAGACTATCCTACAGGTAGTCTATCTTCGGTTTGTGCTTCATATTTAAGGGCAGAATACCTTATTCATCACAAGGGACAATATGTAGACCCTGATCTTCACAACTCTCTGATTAAAGCTGCCCATCTATATGAAGTAAAAGCACCTTTAGATAAAATTGTCTCCAAATTTGCTAAACCTGAATTCCAAAAGAGTGCTCAGGAAGATCTTATGGAGAAAATTGCTTTATTTGAAGAGTATGCTTATGGCCTTCATCAGCCAGAGAAAGCTGCTACTTTAGCTAAAGATCTTATTGTTCACACTGAGCGTGAAGACGTAAAGCGTTATGCTGGCCAAGCCTTCCTAGACAAAGAAGCTATGGTTTCTGCTCTGGCTCGTCGTTACCAGACGTGTGGTTCAAAAGCTTATGTCAAGATGGCTCACATGGCTGTAGACAATGTAGCTGAGAACGACTTTGAGAAAGTTGCCTCTCTGTGCGAAATGGTTACGGACTTGGACAAGATTAATGGACTAGACGTTCTTGGCTTTGATTTCTACAAGGAAGCCCTCCATGTTAAAGTAGCTGCTTTTACACATAAGCTACACGTTAAGCTTGCTGGTAAAGATGTACCCTACCAACACTTGGAAAGACTTGGTAAGTCTGGTATTGAAGATTTAGTTGGCAAAGACATTGCTTCTGGTTTTAATTCTGAAGATCCTTATTCAACTAAGGCTGCTTTAGAAGCTTCCCCTAGAGATGTTCAACTTATTCTGAGAAACGCCTGTGCTAGATGATTTAAATAAACACCTCGATTTGACCTTGGGACCTGATTGGCCCCAGTACGAACTTGAGACTATTCTTTATGACTTCCCTGAAGTCTCAGACCTACTTGTCGATGAAATTGGTGTATTAAGGAACATGAGACTTAATCCAGAGTTATTCTGGAAAGATGTTATGTTCTTCCTTCATGCAGTAGTTGTTATGAGTGGAGAAGTTACAGACTTTGATCAGCTTCCCTCTCCTAATTCTTTAGAAGTTGCATGGGCTTTACTTCAAGCTAAGAAATTAGTAGGAGTATTTCCAGCTTCACTTGGTGTTAAACTAGCTGTATTGCGTAGTTTGGAAAACGATGGATATTCAGAGGTCATGTATCCATTTACATTAGTTAGTGAGAATTTTCCCCTGGCTGAGGGACAACTTCCAGAAGATACTGCAGCAAAAAAAGAGGCTCTTGAAATCTTATGTTCGAAGCAGTAATTGGTCAAAGCACGACCATTCCTTTTACATCTACTGGCTTAACCACTGGATTGACTACCTTTCCCTACGTGGTTATGTGGAATGGAACTGTTGTGTCCCCAGTTCCTACCGTAACCTTTGCTGAGGTTGGATCAGGTGCTTATTTCCTTACATTTACACCCACTCAAACAGGGCTGTACACGATCCTAATTCAAGGACAGCTAGTCAATATTACAGTAAGAACTCAAAGTCTCACAGCGGCTCTGCAAACCTTAACTGATGCAGCCCTAGGCTCATGGTCCTGGGACAAAGCAAGCGGAGTTCTAACTCTCTTGACTTCTCAGGGTACTACCTTGGCCACCTACAACGTTGCAGACTCTCCTTCTTCTGCTACACGTACAAGGCTTACGTGAGCTAAAAAAAGAGGGTGCAATACCCTCTTCCTTTTAAAACCCCATCTTGTGCTTGACTTGAGCTCGGTCAGCTTCATCCTTGTTGAAGAGTTCAGCTAGACTATAGCTTTTCTGCCCTTCCGGTTTTTGCATACCAAACTGCTGAGCAATAGCCTCAGCTTGCACTTGATTGTAATTACCGAAATGTAGGACATCAAAGCAACGACCTTTACGAATCAAAGCTGCGTCAACCTGATTGATTGAATCAATGTTTGTTGAGAAGATCAATTTCTTTGATTTGGTTGTCACAAGACCATCTCCGACAGATAGGAATTTATGCATGAGACGATTCCCATCTTTTCTCGGACGAAGAAACTCGTCTGCATCTTCAATCACCAAAGCATTCATCTTGCCAGATGACATGAATTTTGCAAACATGTAATCATTTCCTAGGATCTTTTCATCATAGGAAACTAAAGCATTCGAGCAGGTATGATTTAGATACCCGCGAATGAAAGAAGTCTTACCAGTCCCAGGAGGGCCAATAAGGAGAAGAATGGCTGAGTTTGATTTGTAGTAGCGCTCGTAATAGCTTTCTAGAGTTTCACCATTCAAGAACGGATAGAACTCTTTAATTGGGTTGCGCTGCGAGGAAAGAGATATTTCTGACCACTGACCCTCATCGCTAAATAGCCAACGAATGTAACTACGTTCTCGTTCGAATTTACTGAACAAAAATTTGAGGATTTCACGAACCCAGGAAACTTCTCCTAGGATCTTAATTACGCTGCGTCTACCATAAACCTCATCCTCCTCCTCTTCTACCGTGCTTGAGATGGAGGAATTGACTGCACCAAGAGCGAGGTATCCTTTGTCGAAAACAACAAAGGTTCTTGAGGACAAACCTATAATATTAATCGCTGAGTCTTTCAGCAGATCAACCACTTCCCCTGCAGTAGCTAACAACCCAACCTCCTCTGTAATAATTTTTGGAAACCTAGAGATAAACTCTATGTCTAGCTGGGAAGGAATGACTTCTGAGATTTCTCTGCTTAAATATTCGTGATGTACATTTATATTCATACAAAAAAAAGGAGAGAGATTTCTCTCCCTCCTTTCCTCCTTTACTTTGTTACACACCAAGGTTTGAACGAATACCCTCAGCGAATTTGGGATCAAGTATATCGCTTGACTTCAGATACACCAACAGATTTTTGGCCTCCCCATCAAGCACATGAATGCTTTTCAAAGGAATGCCACGGTTATCCAACTCTTTCGTGCGGAGAAGATCATTCAGGGTGATCATTTGTGTGTTCACACCATAGTTCAGATCGAAGTTGATCCGCTTGTAGCTGATCGGCTGACGGAAGAAGATGTTTTGCACCAACCCCATCATTGCAGTTGCCACCATCGCGTTGATTGCGAGGGTTTGATCCAGATCAGCACAACTCATTTCACTGGCCTTCGATTCTTCCTTGCTCAGGTAGAAACTGCGGTCGAAGTTCAGATAGTTGAGTTCAAGACGGCCTTTGTCCATCGGCACAGTTTTCATGACACTATCCAACTCCGTACTGGAAACGTCTGTCATGGTGCACACATGGATTTGACCATACGTGTTTTCATTGCCGCCATCAATGATGGTTGGGGAATTTGACAGACTGTTTGTTGCACGAATATGTCGAAGCGTGTCCACTCGTGCTGCCTTTGAATCAAGGCACATCAGCACTAAAGAGTTGGAAAAGTCGGTTCGGGTCCTTTTGAAATAGTCCGAGAACTTCTCTTGGATGGGGACAATGGGGAAATCCATGGCACCACCATAGCGCTGAGCAAGGACGAAGGCTTTGCTTTGACCAACGTCAGGTTCGATAAAGTTCTGCCGAAGCAAGTTCTTTTCTTCGATAATGTCAGGATCAACAACGTAAATCTCCAAGTTTGGCAACCACGAACGAACCGTTTTGGCGCAGAACTGAGCAACCAAAGGAACCAAACGGGAACCGATACCGCCAGCTCCGACGATGTAAATCTTGTTGGGGATATACCCCGGTTTGAAAAGGTACATAGTTCAGTGAATTCCAAAAGTTTGAATGGATTCTTGACCTCGGCTAGAAAGCTTGTTGTAGGCGGCAGAAAGAACTTGCTTCATGATTTCATCTTCCCCTGCCAGGGAAGAGATTCCATCCATAACCATCTCGAAGGTTTCTTTCGACTTGATCCCATACTGACAAGCAATATAGTCCGAGGTCTCCTGCTCTTTTACTGAAACAGGTTCCTGATCATACTGAGCGGAGATAGTCGTTCCTCCTCCCTCCGCGCTGAGGTTTGTTTTTTTTTGAAAGTCTCTGCTTTCTTGAGCTGTAAGGGGCACCGTCGTCGCTCCCGGCACCCCCACCGGCTTTCCCATTTTGTTCCAATGACTCCAACGGTCCTCAGCAGTACCCAAGCTCGGGGTAGTCTGATTCCCACGATGGCCCTGTCCAACCCATGTACCGACCGGGTATGTGGTACCCTGATACTCTCGTTTTTTTACCTGCGCTAGCCACTCTGCAGGAACCTGAACAGGTGCCGTCTCTTCGTGGAAAATATCATGAAGTGTAGCAGGCTTTTTCACGTCATACATATTAAAGCGGAACGTGATTTCAGGGTTAGGAGTATTGACTTTTCCAACGACGCCGGAGAAGTAGATGTGGCGACGATCATTGCCATCATCAGTGCCTGAGAAGAAAGCGCTCATGCTGCCATGCGAATGGATGTCAACCACAATGCAGTCATCGGCGTTGAGACCTTGGTAGGAAAACTCCACTGTTCCACCAGATACGGTTTGCTCGGGAACATGGATATAATACCCGTTTTCCGTGCTGTACATGATGTAGCAGTGAGCTTCCAAAGCTTGACCGTGGGTCTCACAGACTTGCTTGAAGAAGCCTTGAATTTGGCGGAACATGGCGAGAGGAATCCTGCCGCCCGGAAGGAACTTGGACAGATCTTCCTTGACCACAACTGGAGCAGGAGCTGCAGCACCAGCAACGCCTCCTGGGACGGGCGGAAGTGATTTCACTTCGAGAGTGATTTCACGGCCATGACTGAGATACAGACGACGATAGATCTTTCCATCCGTGTTTAGAATGTACAGATCCACATACCCAGCTGCTTTTAGAGCATCGACTTGATGGGGAAGACAGCTTGCCGAAACGAACGGTAAGAATTCGTTGATAAAGAGTGGGTTAGATGAGGGACTCATAGGGGAACTCGCTTCTTGTTGAGAGAAATTCAATCCAGCTTGCTACTGACATGGGTTCACGGAGATCGCGGACGGAAAGATCGTCGTTAAATGGGGAATCATACAAAATATCAAAGTATCTTGACATTCCGCTGAGATCCGTCAAAGGAAAGTTGAAGGGCACAGAGTTGTACCCGACGCACATGTTTGCCCCACCATAGAAGTTGGGGAGAGGCATGGTCCAGATCTTCTGTGAGGGGTTGTGAGATGTGATGAAGTTCTCACCTAGCTCTGCAACGTTTTTCGATGTTGCAAAGAATTTCACATTGTCTGGATGGCAGAACCAGGTATTAACCGAGTCCTTAAGCTTCTTTTCCAGCGTGGCAGTGACAACGAAATTGGGGAACGGAATTTTCACTTTTCTTGCGCTTGAGGAACCACGCGGGTGGTACATGATTTCCCGAACAGATCCTACCTCATACATGCCCAGCTTGAGCACGTTCTTGCTTTCTTTGACCAAATAGGTGCGAGTTGGAATACGAAATCCCGTAATTTCGAGTTCTTGATCGCGTACCTTGGTCAATTCAGAAAGAGTTGACGCCAGTGCGCTCAAGCTGATGTTGATAGCTGCCTTTTCCGAGACAAACACTTTTGCATGTGTATCACGGATCTCGATCCGCACGACATTTTGGTCAGTAAGATCTAGGCAGCTTGCGAAACTGATTGGGTTGTCAGGTTGGGTTTCCATACTTGATACAGTTCCTGAAAAAAGAGTTGAGCGCATGACGTTGAGTCAGGATATAAAAGAAAGGATACAATTCATGCTGAGTGGTTGTATCCAGGATTCGTAGTGACAAGTATTCATTCACTATAAACCGTGATGATTGCCCAATGATATCTCGCAGTGCCCAGTTGAGACGCGAGGCATAGCGTTTCATAATGGCCCGCTTATCTTCATTGACGAGAACAAAGTTAACGTCAATTGACCCAGGACTTCCTGGATTGTCTTGATCTCCCTGTGTGGGCGAATTGGTCGTCAAGGAGCTAAACAGGGAAATGGGAAAACCCTGATTTTTACTCAGCAAATCAGTATAGGCGTAATGAAAAACCTCACAGGATGTATAGACCCGTTCAGAACGAATCCGACGATTGTAATCTCCCGCATTAAGGAAGGTCTCAATATTCGAGAATGCTCCAGTAGGTAGCCACGGAAGCAATTCACGCATTGCTCGGGTAATGGTCGAGATTTGGTTGGAAGAAAGCGATGCCGCTTCTTGTGTTACTAAGATACGCCCAGCCGAACGAATAGCACCATCTGACCAATCTGATGCGACTTTATACATAGGTTATAGACCCTTTTATGAAAGTTTGTGGGATCTTCAAAAGCTTCATCTCCAATTTTGACAGGTCAATCTGACCAAATTCTTTGGAGATTTCTCCGAGGAACTCTTTCAATTCTGGGTCTATTCCAGAAGGTGTGAATTTCAGGGCAGCGAGTAACTCCTCCGGGGTAGTGATTCTGGCTGGAAACTGAGGCCCAGCAAGGGTGAGTCGGCTTAAGATTTCGAGTTGAGTCGGCATAAAAAAAAGCTGGAAAGTTACCTTACCAGCTTCCGTGTTACTTGCTACCGGCTAAAAGAAATCAAGCGCCCTTATTGCCGGTTTGCGGGGCGAAGTCGAACGTGACGTTGCCAGAGCCATCCACGCTGCGGCTGCAATTCATATTGCCGAGTTGCAGCGAAGAGTAAGTATTGATCACTTCTTGTTGGGTCATGACCTGAGGAATGACAAAAGTCTGACCACCGGACACACGAACCGTGGTGGTGCTAACCGAGCCCTTGTTGCCGGTTTGCGGAGAGAAGTCGTAGGTTTTGCTGCCTTCTGCGCCGGTCGATTCGGTGCAACGCATGTTGCCGAGTTGCAGTGAAGCGTAGGTATTGATCACCTCTTGTTGGGTCATGACTTGGGGGATGACGAAGGTTTGACCGCCAGAAACGCGAATGGTAGTTGTAGACATGTTTTCTTGGATTCCAAAAAAGAAAAAAGAGAAACTGAGGCTTCAGACTCAGGAGGCAAATATATTACCTCAAAAGTATTATACCATCGTTTCTCAAAATTTAGAATTTAGGAACTGGAAGTTCTGTCAGTGAACATCTCCCGTAAGACTTGCTCAAGATGATATTTAGCCTCCCCATCTTCAGTGGTAAGGATGAGCTCGCAGATAGTCTTCGCTCGCTTAATATACTCTTTGCTGTAGTGGTTCCTACTGTTTGACGACGAAAAGGTCTGGGTCATTGATCGCTTGACATCCTTACATGGAAGATATATTATGTGTAAATGGAAGTTAAGCGCGCATATCGTTTTAGGTTTTACCCTACGCCGGAGCAGGAAGTTACCTTTGCCCGGACGTTCGGTTGCGCCAGGTTTGTCTATAACTACATGCTCAGGATTCGCACGGATGCATGGTCCAAAGAGCAGAAACGTGTGGGTTACCATGACACTTCCGCCCTGTTGACTGAGTTGAAAAAGCAACCGGAAATGATATGGCTAAACGAAGTATCGAGCGTGCCGGTGCAACAATCCTTGCGTCACTTGCAAGCTGCGTTCGGCAACTTTTTCGCCAAACGCGCCAAATACCCAACATTCAAAAGCAAACACGGCAAGCAGTCGGCTGAATATACTTCCAGCGCTTTCAAATGGGATGGAAAGGCATTAAAGCTGGCTAAGATGGATGCGCCTCTAAATATCCGCTGGTCGCGCACCTTGCCAAAGGCGGCGAAGATCACCACGGTTACGGTATCCAAGGATGCGGCAGGAAGATACTTCGTGTCGCTGCTTTGCGATGATTCGGTATCAGCCAAACCAGAAGCGTCGGGCCAAGTCGGTATTGATCTTGGACTTACCCACTTCGCCATACTTTCTACTGGAGAGAAAATTGCAGCGCCCAACACGTTCCGCAAAAATGAAGCCAAGCTAGCCAAGTTGCAACGGCGATTGGCAAAGAAAAGAAAGGCTCGGCCAATCGTCTCAAGGCCAAGCTGAAAGTAACGCGCCTACATGCGAAAACGGCAGATTCGCGCAGGGATTTCCTGCATAAACTTTCAACACGGCTGGTTAACGAAAACCAAGTGATCGCCATTGAGAGTCTTGCCGTTAGCAACATGCAAAAAAACCACTATCTGGCGAAGTCAATCAGCGATGCAGGCTGGTCGGAGTTCGTAAGACAGCTTAAATATAAGTCGCTGTGGTACGGGCGCACACTGATCGGCATTGACCGCTGGTATCCATCCAGCAAGACCTGCTCGGAGTGTAGGTATACCGTACCAAAAATGCCGTTGAAAGTTCGAGAGTGGGTCTGCCCTGAATGTGGCAGTATCCACGACCGAGACATTAACGCAGCGCGAAATGTTTTGGCCGCTGGTTTAGCGGTGTCAGCCCTTGGAGAGTCTGTAAATCCTGTTTGCATTTGATGCATCCGGGTTGGGTTCGTTGAATTGGGAATCCCCTTCCTTCAGGTAGGGGAGCAATCAAACCACTAAACTAATTGTACTATGGCAATTAAAGCAACAACTTCTCAGCTAGCCGAAGCTATCCTTCGTTTGAAGGGGAATCCTCTCAGCTTAGCCGAGTACAAACCTTTCGAAATGGTCTATGATGCAGACCCTCCAATCATGACTGCTTGCTGCGGTCGGCAGATTGGGAAGTCCAATTCTATTGGAGCCATTTTTGTAACAAAAGCAATTAGGGCTTACTTCAACAGCCTTTACATTGCTCCATTAGCAAATCAAGCTTCTCGTTTTTCTACTATGTACTTGGACCCGTATCTCAACTCACCATTGGTCCGTAAACACTACAGAAATGGAGAATCTAAAAAAAACGTGTTTGAGAAATCTCTCAATACTGGCAGTATCATGTTCCTAGGGTATGGTGATACAGAACTTGAGCTTGACCGTATTCGTGGAGTAGCTGCAGACTTACTTTGTGTGGATGAAGTTCAAGATGTGGAGTACGCTGCTCTACCTCCTGTTTATGAAACTTTGTCAGCTTCCCAATATGGGTGGAAAAGACACTTTGGAACCGCAAAGAATGAAAATAATACCTTAACTCAGCTTATGAAAGAGTCTAATCAGCTTGAGTGGGCTACAAAGTGTGAACATTGCGGAAAGTGGTCTATTCCTTGGAATGAAGAAATGTGCTTGAAGATGTGTAAAAATCCCAATGGTCCTGGGTGCGTACACTGTGGAGAGGTTATTGATGTCTCTAAAGGTAAGTGGGTCGCTGCACGCCCTGACATTACAAACCATTATGGCTTTCATATTCCTCAATTTGCAATCGGTGCAAGAACTTCTCCCAGAAAATGGGGTGAAATCCTGGATAAAGTTGTCAATTATCCTCGAGATAAATTCCTGAACGAAGTTTGTGGTCTTCCTATTGGTATGGGCGGTCGCATTCTGACTGAAGCAGAAGCTATGGCTTGCTCTAACAGAGAGAAGTCGCAGTTTGACCAAAGCTTTACTCAAGATAATCGTGGTATATACTTGACTGTTCTAGGTGTTGATTGGTCAGTAACTGGTGGAACAGCTTCATTTACTGTTGTAACGATCTACGGTTTCGATTATAATGGCAAGAGTTATAACTTGTTCAGTACTCGTCTAAATGGTATTGACATCCTTGAGCAAGTACGTATTGTGGCTGCATTGTTTTGGAAATATAATTGTTCAGCGATTGGTTCTGACCGTGGAGTTGGCGTTCTTCAAGGACAACTGCTTCAACAAGAACTTGGCGAAGACAAGGTATTTATGATGAATTATGTCTCAGGTAAGAACGCTTTGCGCTATGACAGACAAGGCGGATATTACGCTGCTGATAGAACACAAGCAATGGATGCCGTGATTGTAAAGATGAAAATGGGTAGAGATCGCTTTGAAACCCCTTCATGGACTATCATGGGAACTTTCTGGCAAGATGCTTTGAACGTTTATGAAGAGGAAAGCATAAGCGGCAAACGACTTTATAGAAAAGAAAAAACTGACACTGATGACTGGTTGCATTCAACCGTATTTGCACATCTGGCATATGGTGTTTTAACTGGACAAGCTGTCCTCACTGAAGAAATCTAAAAAATGGAAAAACAACCTGATATTTTTGATGTAATCCTATTTGAGGGCTCTTATTCAGAGTCTATCAAATACAAAGGCAAACTGTCTTTCACCTTGAAATCCCGCACTGTCGAGGAGGTCATGAAGATTAATATGGAAGTAGAAGCGAAAGACTTCAAAACTCAGTCTGCTTCTTTAGACGAGCAGCTCTTCCAACACTTGTCCTATGCGTTGACTAGTTACAATGGAAATGACTGGTCTTCAATGCTTCCAGCCCAACGCGGAGAAAAAATAAAAAAACTTCCGTCTCCTGTTATGCAGATCCTTATTTCGGAAATGACAAAGTTTGATAAGAAAGTGAATGATGCCTGTCAGGAGGGTGAGGAAAATTTCTCCGAGACCCCTGGACAAAAGCAAGAATAAAACTTCATGTCTCAGGGGTTGCTCTTTCAAAGAGAGGTAGCTTACAAGATAGAGTATTTGTTAACTATGCGATTCATGAAAAGAAGTTAGAGATTCTAAATGCAAGGTTATTAGCCTTGTCTGCACTCGGTGCTGCTCAAGTAGCAAAGAATGAGAAACTCTCTAAAGACATTGTGAAGACTTTGGAAGAGTATAGTAGTGCCTTGTACTCTCTTGAGTATGTCAAGGAAAAAGAAGAAGAAAGTCTAATGAAGGAGTACGATGAGATTATGAAACTCTCTCCGAAACTGCTAAGAACGAAGGATGGGTTGAGACTTGTAGGTATGTAGTACTAAAATTAGTACATGCCTTACGATACTTCTTCCCTTCTGCAGACGCAAGCTGATATCAACCAGCTTGCCTTCTCTGATCCATTTAATCCAGTCAATATGAATCCAGGAAGTTGGGGTGTAAACTCCAACCTCTTGACACCTTCCTATACAGGTATTTATCGTCCTCAATGGCAAGGGGATCCTGGATATGGAATTTATGCCGGAGCATATGGTAGATTCTGGCCTGAAGTTAACAGAACATTCAATCCCTTTGCTCCTCCGCCTTATGGTGGTCAAAATTCTGGAATGCCTCCTTACTTCCAGAATGCAGGTACTTATACTTCCATAGTGCAACGTCCTGTTGATAGGATTGGAAGCTTTGCACAACACTGGGCAGTTCCCTTGGCTGCTCAATATGGCTTACAGAACATGGGATGGAGAATGGGTTCTGCTGTTATGCGCGGAACTCTGGGGGAGTTTGGTGCTGGTCTGCTTGGGGCAAGTGAAGGTGGCCTAGCTTCAATGGCAATGGGGGGAGCTGCTGGCTTGGCTGGTGGCTTGCTAGGTGCGTGGGCTTTGCCTGCTGCTGCAGTTAGTTTGGCAGATCAAGGTTTTGCTCACTATGCTCAACAGCGCAGAACCTCTCAAAACATGTTGTCGGATTTCGGTCTAGCGAACTTTGGTGGTCAAGGAGGGAATCTTGTTACTGGTCAAGGTCTCTCTCGTAGAGAAGCAGCTAGTATTGCAAAGCATCTTGACGTTGCAGGAGCTAAGTCATGGACATTCTCCAGCTCCGACTATTCTCAGATGGCCGACAGCTTGATTAAGAATGGTTCCTTAGACAACGCAGATTTTAAACACTTAAAGACAAAGATGGACGAGGCTGCTGCCTCTGTTCAAGCTTTGATGATGCTCGGCTCTAAGAGCAAAGAAGCTGCTGTTGAGATTCTAGGCAACATGAAGTTGTCTGGTGCTAACTTTAAGTCAGCGGTTTCTTCGTTTGGGCAGTTACAACGTGCAGCCTCAATTGGAGGAACTACAGTTGACTATCTAATGAGCACTGTCGGAGAGCAAGGGAACTACATGTTCTCATCTGCCGGACTGACACCTTACATTGGGGCTAATGTTGCTTCTAATGCTTATGCATCCTATAGAAATGCATATAGACAAGGCCTTTTGTCTCCAGCATTCATGGCCCAAATGGGTGGCATTGGAGGTTTAACTCAGTCTTATACTAGTGGTGCCCTTCAGTTAACTCAGACTCCTATCAATGACATGATGGGATATCTCATGTCCAAAGGACAATCTGCAACTGGAGGACTTATGGGTTCTCTAGCTAAGTTTGGTGCCGGTGCTACAGCTAATCCTATTGACACTATGGGAGCTATGGGATTAGGAAGACAAGGCTACCAATCTGAAATGGCAAAGCATCCTGACGCATTGGTAAGGTCTTTCCTCGACAATGTTAGTAGTTTGCATATGCCTCACCTTCAAGAAGATAAGAATGGGCAAATGAGTGCTGAGCAAGCTTATGTTGCGTTAACTCAGGTTGGAGGATTGTCTCCTGATGCTGCTAAAGCCATCATCGCTAAAAACTACGCTGTCAACAGTCTAGAAGGAGCGCAAGGAATTGTTGCTGGGGATCGAGCTGCAATGATTAATGCTCGTATGACATTCTTGCAACAAGCTCATCAAAACTATGGGCTGTTAAACCCTGCCGTAGCTTCCTACAACACTGCTGCATCAGCGGTATCTTCTTGGATTGGAGAAAAGGTCGGTAGATTGAATGGAAGCATTGCAGGTTCAGCAGACGATCTTGAAAAGTGGGTGGAAGATAGTCTTTATGGTTTACCTACAGATTCCTATCAGTTTTTCGGAAAAAAAAGTTCTGGAGAGTTTAACCCCTTATTAGTAGGAGCAAAGAAAAAATCTCTATACAACTCTTTTGATTTGTCTTTGGGAATGCACATGTCAGCGGCAGATAAAAATTCTGTTGCATTTAATGAATCTCGTAAACAGTTTCTGTCTGGTGGAGGAGCAGAATATCTACAAGAACTAGATAAGAACATGAGCACTGCATCTAATGCAGATCAAGAGCAGTTCAGACAACTCTTCAGTGCGCCTTACTCTGCTGATAATGCTAGTAAGATTCGTGGGCTTTTGTCTAGAATGACCCCAGATCGTAGGACCGGATATCTAGATAACTTCATGAAGTATTACAACGATACTAAGGGAACAGGAACTGTCTTTGATACTCATAAACAGATCTCAGATCAAACAAGACTCAGCGGCCTCTATGCTTCTAATCTTCCTTTAGGAGAGGCGGGAAGCTTCATGAGACGCGGAATGCAGATGACTAATGCCCTTAGCTCCAAGATGCCCTTTGGTTATATGGGAGGTTTAGCTCGATTGTCTTCTTCCATCGCGGGCCACTTTATTGATATGAAGGGAGCTTCTATTGCTAATCCTATGGCTGCATCTGTTCTTGCAACTAAGCTGATGGCTAGTGGGAACTTGAAAGGTCTTGATGAAAATAGTCAAGATGTTAAAGACTTTGTAGCAGCGGTTGGTCAAAAGGGTTTATCTGGAGATGCTTTAAGACAAGCTATTCGTTCTCTTGCTGATCATTCTATTCAAAATGGTTCGGACGTTACAAATACTGAGTTGTATAACTTAGCTAAAGCAGCGACAAACCCTACTTCCAAGAATATTGATGCCTATGCAGCTTCTATGCCTGGGATGACTGGAAAGGAAGCTTTGGCACATGCAACTGAGCTTTCAAACTACCTGAAGAAAATGAAGGTAAATCCTAATGACCAGAATGCTGTGTATGCCGCTATTTACAAGGGAGTTAAGGACAAGAATCTCAATCCTGATTTGAAAGCTTCTTTGGCTGGTCTTATTAAGGCTTCCGGGATTGGTGACAATGTTGATCTCAAAGGGCAGTCAGACGACTTTATTGCAGCATATCATGCAGCCACTTTGCAGAGCAATATTCAAACTACAAAGGATACCAATATTCTTAATCAGTTACGTCATGGAGTTCAGACAGGAGCAATTACGTATGACACTTACTATAAAACCATGGTTGCCCAGCAAGAGAAAAAAGATTACAAGGTTTTTGCCGATGCCGTACAGGTCTTTGCAAACACTATGAATAAGACTAAAAAGGGTGCAGCGGCAGCAGAAGCTACTCTCCGTGCTGACTTACATTTATCAGGTAACGACTAAACTAGATTTATATGTCTACAACTTCTGTTACAACAGCGCTAGTTCCTATAACTCCTCTAGAAATCTTCCTTCAGTTAGCTGCGGGAAGCTTTGAAGCAATCCGTGCTCAAAATGAATCAAAGACTTATGTCCCTGCTCAGTTTGGAGGAATTATTGGTCAGTTCGTGGTTGGGAATAACTCCTCTATTATGCAGCTTACAAACTTTAAGGTGAACTAATGTCTCAAGCTACGTCATTACTTGGAGGGTTCCAAGCAGCTTCGGCTGCAGCTCAACAGTCTGCTACGAGTGCAAACCTTCCTGGCTTTCTCTCTGTTTCCTCTTTGGCTTCTCAAGCTATTTCAGGAACAGGTGGATTAGGTTCTGCCTTAATTCCCTCTTCTAATCTAGCCTCACAATCAGGAAGTGCAGAGAGACTTGCACAGATTCTTCCTCGTTCAGCTAAAGCTCTTGAAGTAGGGGTTAGTGGCTTAACCAATGTTCCTACTGATTTATCAGACCGAGGAACTATTGCTAGTATGTCCTTGGTTGGAAATACTGACATCTCCACTTACAACTTGGGCGGGACTAAGGACGAATTAGAGAGCGCTTTCGCAGAGCTACAACCTAACTATACTCCCGGCTTTACAAACTTCTTCTTAACGACTGCTGACTTCGATTATCAAGAGAAGATGCAAATCTCTCAGACGTTCGGAGACAATGAAGTCGTTTACTACTTCGGTCAGCAGCCTGTCTTCTTAACATTGGCAGGAATTCTATTTGACTCACTAGGCTATAGTTGGTTTACTCAATTCATTTCACTTTATAACGGAGTTATTCGTGGCTCTAAATTAGCTGCCCAACGTGCACTGATTAGATTGAACTTACCTAACATGACCGTTGTCGGTACGTTTGCTTCTCTACATACTGAGCAGACTTCTACTTACGACTCAATGGTTACCTTCAATGCTAGGTTCCTTGTAAAGTCGATTCAGCCTGTTCCTATTAGTGCAAGTTACTCTGGTCTCTTTAATTATAGTCCTTCCTCATCCTCGACTAATATCCTGAACTGGTCTGTTGGACGGGATGGTCTTGGTGGCTCAAGTTTCTCCTCGTTGCTTTGTAATGGTATTGGATCTGTTGTCAGTAACTCCTTCCTTGATGCTGGTCTTGGTGCAGTATTAGGGGGTGCTGCACCCTCCTCGTCTTATTTCAATTCACTGACAGAATTTGGAAAAGGAGTCTTTTCTCCAATCTTCTCTATTCTATCTTCAGTGACTAACATCGTTCAAGCGACGTTCGGTAACTTGGAAAGTCTCGTTTCAAACTTCACAACTCCAATAAAAAATATTCTTGGAGTGGTTCAGAGTGTTTTAGGCACAGCTTCTAGCATTGCAAAAACTATTGAGAATGATTTTGCTGCAACTGTAGGTATGGTTACTAGCACGGTGAACGATGTTTATAGTACACTACAGATTGCTAGAAATACTGTGGGCATTATTTCACAGGTTCCTGAAACAATGTCACAGTCCTTGCAAGTACTATCTGATACTGTTACAAGAGGGCCTAATGCTTATAACCTTTTTTTAGGTGGAGGCGCTAGCGCAGGAAAGGCTCCCTTTCTTTCTTCTGGCGCGAAGTATAACCCTGTAGCCCCATACTCCTTATGAGAACCTTTGCTAACACACTCCTTTTTAGTGGAACCCTAGAGAGAATTCCTCCTACAGTTGATGGGAATATCTACTCGGCAACACAAATTCTCTTAAATCTTCCTGTCACAATCGTGGAGGCAGATTGTCAAACCATGCTTGGAACTAATCGTTCCCTGTCATTAGGCCTTGTTGGTTACATTGAAGTAGCTACAGGTCAGCCCCTTACAACTGCAAGAATTAACTACCTTCTTGCTAATGGGGCTACAAGTGTTTATGTCAGAGATACCTCCTCTTGCATTAGCGAAGGTGGTATTTGTCAGACATGTTACTCAGGTAGTTTCTCTGGTGTCTCTGTGCCTCCTATTGGCTCAAGAGTTGAGGTTGCTCCGATTTACTTGGTTGGAAATCAGTACTTCTTCGGAACAGGAAGTCGAACGAGTTTCCCAATTACCTACAACACTACTAATACAGTGGGTAACATTGTTTATGTAAATGATGTTATTGTTCCATTCAATTATACAGTAACCAATAACACTTTAACTTTACCAACTCCTCCAGCATTTAACGAGATTGTTGCTATTCGTTCACTTGTAAAGGACACCACTGTCTTCGTAGATTTGTTGAGTAAGTCTTACTCTGGAGATTTACTTGGAGCTAACCCTAAGACTACAGGATTCTCTCTACCTGTTAAGCGTACATTATATGAGACTGCACTGGCTGGTAGTGTGCTGAATGGTGTACAATCTACAGTTCAAGCAATTACAAAGATTCCACTTTATCTAAGAACTTATGGGGAAACTATTAGTTCTCCCTTAGAAGCAGTCCTGTTTTATATCTACCTCTACTTGATCTTTACCTAATGAGCAAAGCATTTGATTACTCCTATGATGTCATTACCCCTGAATTCAGAGTTTATATTGAAGGAGTACAGGTACCTTTCATTAGGTTCCAAATCTCTTCAGGGACTGGTGGGGTACCTCAAGCAACTGTACAAGTTCCTGCTGCTCCATTTCTCATGGAGATAGCTAGGTACTACTCTCCTAAAGTACACATCTTTTACTACGACAGGTTCTCTACAGGAGACCCTTATAAAATCCTTTTCAATGGACTTATCTTCCAAGTCCAGTATGAGAAATCTACTGAAAATAACACATTTGAGATTATCTTCGCCTGCTCACATCGCTACAAGGCTATGGAGCAAATCCTACTTGATTATCTGTCTATCAAAAACCCTCAGTCAGTAGGTTCTTCTGGAAGCATTGAGCAGACTACGTTTGGGAGTACTTATCAAGCTGCTATGGCTATGGCAGGTATTCACCAAGCACCATGTCCTAACGAAGTTACTCTAGCGACTTCTGCTACTGGAACTGCTGACCCTACCGTCTGCCCAACCTTTCTTCAAAATCAATTTGCTAATGGACAAATCGTAGGAATTCCTGGGATTGCTGTAAACCTTTGGCAACAGATTAAGCAAGGATCATATGGGCTTGCAGCATCGAACATTGACTATGATGCTGCTTTCTTCAGCTTGTACAAGCCATTGATGGAAGGGGAATATTACGACTTTCAGTCAGGGACGACAAAACAAGGCGGTCTTCAGTTCTTCCAACGATTGACTGGACACGCTTTTCTAGAAAAAAATATCTCTAATCAAAGTATTAACTATAATTGTGGGGGAAAAAATATTCCTCACGTTATGGTACCTCCCTCTTATTACTCTATCGTTGGGGGTTCCTCGGAAGTAGAAATGGTTGTTCGCAATCTCTCTACCTTTACTCAGGCATTAGGAGATCAAGCTTCATATATGCAAATCCTGACTTCTATGGCGGAAGCAGTAGATTATGACTTGCAAGTGTTGACTTCACCAATCTTAACGAGTACAGGTACTTGTGATACAGTTATTAAACCTCGAGTTCCTTTTTACTATGCTCCGAGTTGCAACATCTATTATCCAACGATGTACGACTCGTTAAACATCACTTACGACGAGTATGAAACTCCGACCCGAGTAACGGCTATTACTCAAGAACCTCTAATTAATGCTCCTGAGTTTATGCAACAGTTCCGTAGTCCTCCAGCTTGGAGAACTGCAATTATGCAAGCTGCACTCTCAATTGCTCGTAATGGTCAGGCTAATGCTAGTGCTACTCTAGGCTCTAACTTTGGCTCATTCTCTAAGTGGGAACAAGGCAAAGGAATCATTACCCAGACAATGAATATGCCTCAGTGGTTGAACTACTACACTTCCACCAAGCAAGGACAAGGTAATTATGTCAGTACTAATGTAGCTGGAACAAACGAGGCTCTTTTTGCTGAGTCTTGGGCTGAACGCTTTGGTGCAGACGATGTTATGAATCCATATACTTCCGCATCTAACCTTGCTCCTTACCAGCAAATGATGATGGCTGCAGTAGACTCTTTCTATACAAGGGAAGTGGCTAAGCAAAGAATGGGCTATGTTGATGGTCCTTTTAATCCTTACATCATTCCAGGGTACTCTATGGAAATCCTGGATTCTTCTCCAGTCGCTCCAAGCTTCCATGCTGTCTGCGTTAACGTCACTCATGCTGTTGAGTCTTCAGGGTCAGCTAGAACTACTGTTAACTTCGCCAGTGCTATGAGCATGTCCGAATTGGCGAACTACTACTACCCAATGATTTCTCCGTGGCTCCAGCTCACTTTAGGTCTAGTACCTAACCCTTCTATTGTTAATAATCCTACAGGATTGGCAGCAGCTAATCAGTTCTATCAAACCTTAGGTGAAGATGTCTTTGCTGCTGCTCCAGAGGTAGTGTTTGACTTTGAAAAAGGTAGGGCTGCTCCCGTTACTAGAAATACTGGTGGCTTGCTTAGAGGTGGGGATGCTGTAGGCTCTGACCCATCCCAGAGCTATGAAGGAGGTCTATGGCTTAACTTCAGAGAGATTGAAGGCAAGAGCCAGATTGAATCTGCGTTTGGTCTAAAATTTATAGATCTGAATGTAGATAATTATTCAACAACTGTAGCTCAGTATGAAGATCCCAATATCAACGCGGATCAATCAACGTTACTGAGCTTAGGTCAGAACCAATATCTAGATTACGTGGAACTCAATGACATCAAATCTAAAACAACCCCGCAGTAGTCAAATCCCTATTTCTGCGGTTAAAACACTGTCTGATACTAACAAGGCATATGATTGCTTTGTTGGTCAGAAATTCTCTGCAAACTTACAAACCTATCTATTAGCATATGTCGATTACGTCGCCTCCTACTACGCCGTCCCCGTTAACGCGAGCTGAGCAAGACCTCCAGTATTACAATGACTGGAAACAAAGCGGGGAATCTAAAGAGCACTTAGGTAAGTTGCTCAAAGTTCTCCAGCCTGTCATTTTTAATGAAGTCTCTCGTCAAAGCGGTACACTACCTCCAGCAGCCTTAGCTGGTCAAGCTCAGAAGTGGGCGATTAAAGCTATTAAAACTTATGAGCCGGGGCGTAATGTTGCTCTATCTACTCATGTCACTAACTACTTGAGAAAAATTAGGCGGCTTAATTATACTTATCAGAATGCTGCTCGTATCCCTGAGAATCTTCAATTGAAATACTCTGAGTACAACACAGCCTTGAACAAGCTAGAGAATATGTTGAACCGAGAGCCTACTGATGAAGAACTGGCCTCTGAACTTGGATGGTCAAAGCCTCACGTTGTGAGACTGAAGGGGTCTCTCTATCAAGACCTTTCTGAGTCCGGTTCATCTCGTCCTACTGAGGTCTCTCGTTTCAACACACAGACCTTAATAATGAAACACATCACAGATAACTTGACTCCAGAAGAACGCTACTTCTTTAATAACCTTGACAAGTCTACGAAGGAGATGTGTGCTAAACTTAATATCAACCAAGCTCGTTATTCCTACCTTAAGACTAAGTTGAAAGACAAAGTTAATGATTTGAAGCGCGAGGCTGAAGCTGTTTACCTATGAGCGTTTTAACTGACCTATCTTCCCTGTCCGATACCGTCCAAACGTATTGGACCGCCATTGCTTCCTACTTAGCAGGCTCAACTTCTGCACCACCGAGTGCTGATTTTTTAACAGGTGTTACTTATGGAGACTTAGCTGCTCTCTTAGAGAGAACCTTTGACTCTAACGTTGGGTTTACTCAAGGAAGTTTGAGAGATAGGGCAGATGCCTATAATGGATACGCTAGAGATATTACCCTGCGTTCATTAACGAAGTCACAGCTTTATGCCCAAGCTGCTCAAGAACTAGGAGATATGATTACTTGGGAAACAGCCGAAGTCGCCAAGGCAACTAACTACGCTACTGGTCAAACCATCTTCCAACATCATACTCTCTCATGAATCCTCGTGTCGGCTTACCTTCCAACCTTGTAGTCGGACAAACCTCTGATTTGCTTTTAGTGCAAGTAGATGGAGCGTACCCTACTGGTGTAGTGACATTTGGATTTAATAACGAGCCTAGAAGTATTACAGGCATTCAGAAAGTAGCGCAGATTTTCCTCAAGATTCTCTTCACAACTCAAGGGACTGATGTTCTTAACCCAGGTTTAGGGACAGGCTTTTCAGAGTTAGTTATTCGGTCCAACATTACTCAGAATCCAAGAGAGTTTGCTCAAAGTGCAAGCACCTATATTTCTGAGGCCGTATCACAAGTCAAATCCTTGTCCGGGACCGATCCTGCTTCTACAATGAGAGATGTTCAGATTCTTGGACTTAACACTACTGATGAGTCTATCCAGATGTATCTTAAACTTACTACGGCAGCAGGAGAATTTGCTTCTATTGCTATTCCGTTCCCACAAATGAATTTAAATGTCTAATATCACTGTAGATCTCTTTCAGACGTTTCCAAACTTACAAGTTAGTCAGTCCGACCTCTTGCAGGCAGAGGCTTTCGTTACACAAACTCTAAGCTCACAAAGCTCTTTTTTAAGCCAGCCAGTTGACCTTCGTCCCGGTACAGCTTTGTATGATCTTGTCATTAGACCTAACGCTGTCCTTTACTCTCTAATTCGTCAAGGGTTGCTTTACAACTCTTCACAAAATACTCTAGCTAACGCTACTGACTCTACTGATCAAAACCTTATTGATGCTATCCTTTCTAATTGGTTCTCTAGTCGTAATCTTGGTACTTACGCTGTTATTAGCGCAAGGCTCTACTTCGCTATCTCAAAGAACGTAACCATTCCTGTTACGACATCGTTCTCTCCTGATGGACAGAACTACTTCTTTCCTTCCTCTACTATTGTCCTATCTTCAACGAGTCTGTCGTATGATGCTACTTCGGCTGAATATTACATCGACATCTTGTTAACAGCCCAATCTCCAGGGACAGCAGCAAACATCTCAAACGGTGGTCTTGTCTACTTTACTAACTTTGACCCATACTTCCTACGTGGGGTTATTAATTACCTCTCATCGACAGCGACTGATCCAGAGTCTAACACTCAGTTTATCTCAAGAACTTCTTCTGGAATCTCTACAAGGAACCTGATTAACACCCCTTCTATTAACTATAATATCACTACAGCATTCCCCTCGATTACAACCCTGTCTTCGTTTGGAATGGCTGACCCTCAGATGATTAGGGATCAGGTTCAAGTCAATCCTCCTGCAACAGGTCTACCTATTTGGATTCACTCTGGCGGGTATGTTGATATCTATATCAAGGACACGCTGGAGACAGATGTTCTTCAATTCTCTTTAGATGCTAATGGAAGTGTGTCCATAACTGGGCCTTATCTTACCGTTGCTCGTAGTCCAGTCACTGGTGGATCTTCAGCAGATACCGTTCCTGCAAATGCTGCATTTACTGTAACTAATCCTAATCTTGCCACTCAGACACTTACATCCTTGACAAGTGCAGGGACAGTTGCGACAGCTACCTTGAGCAACCATGGTTATTCTGTTGGCCGCTTCGTAACTATTGCCGGTGCTACTCCTACAGGTTACAACGGAACCTTTAAGATTGAAACTACAACTCAGAATACCTTTACTTTCAATGTAGCTTCTGGTTTAACAACCCCTGCAACTGGGACAATTACTTCGACTTCAGTAACACCTTACTTGGACACAATGTTTAGTGTAGACCAAACCTTAAACGTGTCTTTTGGGGCTACCTATGCTGGACAGACAGCTAGCTTGACTCTGCAACAATATTCCAATGTAGGCAACGTGCAGACATATTTGGATAATCCACAGAACCGAGTAATCTGTGCTAACTACTTGGCTAGAGCTTATAATGTTTATCAGCTAAACATCGTTGCTAATTCTTACGGAAATCTAACTCCTTCTGTAGGGACAGTTACTACAGTAGCTGAGAACTATGTAAATTCTCTTGCTCCAGGTGCGCCATTCAATATTTCAGACCTTGCTTCTTTGTTGACAGCAGCAGGAATCTCTAGCTTACAAACTCCTCTTGGTGTAACATATACTATGTACAACACAGATTACGCTCCAAACACAATTACAGGAACAATTGTAGATGCTTTGGAACCACCTGATGTAACATACATCTTCACGATTAATAATGTGTCTACAGGACTTGTAACCCTTGCGAACTAACCTCTTAGAATTAGCGAAGTTCTCCCAGGATGGGATCGAACTTCCTGACAGCTCTAGATCTCTGACGTACCTTTATGGACTGTCAGATTTTTGGCTTTATATGTTTAACGATGAAGAGCTCATGGCGGGATATCTGGGCACTCAGTCCTATCTTCTGTCAGAAGTCTACAACGAGTTTCTACAGCAAGCTTCTGGCTTGAGTCTGAATACCGTCCAAGAACATTTTGGCTATCAGATTCGCCTTGAACTTCTGACAGTTCCTACTGGAAACCTTGTTGCTACTCAGAACGTATTCCCTCTTCCAGAAGAACTTAAGTCTGCTAGATTTCTATGTAATACTCCGCTGTTCCCCTCTCTTATTCTAGAGAGTGGAGTAGATTTCTACATTGATCAGTCTGCGAACACTATTACTTTCGCTCGTCCTTTAGGGTCGTATAATTTTGGTTTGCAGTCAAACACTCAAGGTACATACTTTGGAGTTTGGGCTGTTGACGCTAGAGTAGACCAAAAAGCATTGGCAGACTACGCTCTGCTCGTGGGTCAAAATTTAAATAATCCAACCTTGACCTACAAGAGTTTCTTGCAGGGTATTTACTACCTCTACATCAATGGGCCAACCTTAAGTTTGCTGGTCCAAGGTCTTAACTTATCTCTAGGAATTCCTCTCTCAAAAGCTGCAGAGAGCGTACTAGCCACTGTCCAAGATAACGTCACGAATAACTGGACTGTTGTTACTGAGAACAACTCTTATGAACTACCTTATGGGTTACCTCCAAGTGTAACCGTAGGAGAACAACTCTCCGTCTTCTCTACCTTAGCTGACTGGATTCAAGTGGAAGATGAAAAGAGCCAAGATGGTTGGTGGTTAGATCTACAAATCCCCTCGAACATCTTGATGACCCTTCCTCCTGGAGAGGACCGTTACGCCACGACTAACTCTTATGCAGACTGGGTTATGCGTAACTATTTGGCTCGGCACACTTTTTTAGTCAACATTAACACGACTAACTTTGAAAACGTACAGCAATTCTCCACAGTGATTGAGTTGCTACAGACGGTCAAGCCAAAGTATACAACTTCTATTTACATTTGGAGCGTGCCTTTAACTGAAGTCATTGCTTCTACAGTGACTTACAACAATCAAATTGATTGGAGTATTTGTGAAGATTTGGCTACAGACATTGATAATTTCCGCAGAGATTCCAAGAATCCCTTGCTAAGAGGTTCGTGCAATAAGATGACACGGTTCTCTTTCCCTGCCCGTTACCAGTCTAATTTTGCAGCGGTTCAGAACTCTTTAGGAACTGTGACGAATGCTGTTCCTGAACTGAGCTATTCCTACGATAACTCTGGGGACGTTTCTAGGATGAACTTTGGGCAGGCTAACTTGCCGGTCGTAGAAAATACTATTGTCGGAGTTGGTGTCGGTGCCGCTTTAACTGTGCCGTTACCAAGTAATGTAACTAATCCTACTTTGGTTTACAAAGAGAGCTGGGCCGGTCAACAGCTGCTGTATAGCACTCCGAGGACTAACTGGGTTATTGATTCGGTAAATTTAAAAGACACTGCTGTTTGGTCAGCTATAGATGTGGCCCCTGGGGTAACTGTAACATCTAATGCTGCTACAGCACCAGATGGGACAACCACTGCAGCCTCCGTTACTCAAAGCACAGGTCAGCAGTTAATAAGACAATATTCTGTTGTTCCCGCAGGGAATGGATGGTGGTGCGGTTCTATTTACCTAAAAAATATTAATTCTACTCTGACTACTTTAAATTGGTATTTTCCTAATCAGACAATAGAGGTAAATGTAGATATTGATTGGGCAACAATGACTTTTACTAATCTACAAGGAGCAGCTATTTCCCCTGGTCTTCAAGACATTGGCAATGGCTGGTATCGCTTATGGTATTACATTCAGGATTCAACAAATCAGCAATCAGGAGCTTTCTTTAGGTTCTGGCCTCAATCAAGAAATACCGCATTGACAGGTGGAGTGTACGCTTGGGGACCACAGTTTGAGCAAGTAGCAAATACTAACCAGCTTCCGTCTGAGTATATTCCTACTACCTCTTCGGCAGTAAGCTATACAGATTACTCTATCAACGGGAATAACTTAACTGTTAACTACGTTCCGTACACCTCTGTTGTAAAAGTTAGCACTGTAACTAACGCTACTACCCCAAGACGAACTTGGAATTTGATTGCTGATTCTACGATTTATGCTACCGTATGGTCCCTTGCAAATGCTACTCTTAATGCAGGTATAGCCCCTGACGGATCACATACAGCGGTAGAGGTTAATATTCCTGCAGGTCAGTTGGCTTGGTCTACTCCAGCAGTGGTCTATTGGAACCTGTTGTCCCCTGGAACAACCTACACTTATTCCTGCTTCTTTAAAGCTGGCGTAAACACACAGATTACTCATAATATCTTTGTTGCTGGAGCTGGAGATTTTCGGCTTTATTTAGATTTAGAAAATGGTCTTATTCTAGGCGAAGGCGTCCAATCATTAGGTAGAGGACTTTCTTCTGCTGGTAATGGGTGGTATAGGGCTTGGATTACATTTAATCTTACAGATGTAACTCGATCTGTAGTTTATCTAGGGGCCGCATATCCCTATGAACCTTCTTTAACAACTGCCGTGAATTACTACGCTTGGGGTCCTCAACTCGAAGAAGGTCCTGAACCAACTCCTTACTCTCCGACAAATGGCTCTTTTGTAGGAGGCCCAGCGTTGCTTAAGCCTGAAGCGTCCTACGCTGCTGCTCCGTTTACTCGTGGAGTTGGTCAGTACCTTTGCCCACGTACAGCAATGTCATGGACTCGGGGAATTGAGCCTGCGCAATTAGCAGTCAACACTTTACCTCTGGTTCAAGATGGTTATAGAGCAGTGTATCTCTACACTGTCAGCTCTTGGGCACTGTCCTTGAAGCTGGCTCAGCTTGGTGGACTGAAACTTCCTAGTAGGGATACTTGGTTCTTTACGTTGATTGATAGCTCATTTCCTAACACTATGGAAATCAACTCTTACGCTATTAATGCTAGTTCAGGTGTGAGTTCAGGACTGTCTCTGTATCAGAACAACTTTGATTTGCTGTTTAAGCCTCAGCCGGGAGAATCTTTGCCTAAGATGTTTGGTCCTCAAGCATATCAGTCGTATGCTCCTCAATCTTCAGCCCTTATCCAAGGCGATTACTTACTCTTCGTCCAAGTAACGAATGAGGCGTGGGGCTGTTATTGGGTGACTAGTAACTTTGATACGAATGAGCCTGGATGGGCATATCAAACCGTTTCATCATCAGACGCATTGACTTTGACTCAAGTAGGATATCCTACTAGAGGAGGTGGTCCCAGCACTTCCGCACCTTTCTACTTCACAAGAGGTATTGGTGGAACATCTAGTTCTCAACCTGTTGCTCCTATGAACTCGGCTCCGATTGATGCCTCACTTCCTTCTACTGCAGCTTCAAGTAGCGTAAACTATACAGACTACTCAAATTCCAACGTACCGCTTAACAGACAAGTTACCCTGACAGAAAATGCAACTCTTTGATGAAACCCCTCTTACTGGAAGACTCCAGATTTACAAAGATTCTAGTCTCGTTTTTGATGAGCTGAATCTTATTACCAATCCAGCAAAGAATGCTCTCTTAGCCTTCTTGTATCAAGGTGGTACGGTAGCAGACCCTATCACTAGTCTCCAGATTGGGACTGGTGGAACTATTGATTCTGTAGGGCTTTATCCTAAACAGGAGAACCCTAATCAAACTAGTTTGAATTCGTATCTTTTGACTCTTACGACTTCCTATACGCCCAATGTGGGTAACAACAGTGTTACCTTCTTGGCGACTGCGGATGTTAATACTGCGAATAATAGTTTGATTAGTGAAGCAGCCCTCTTCAAGACTTCTGGAGCAATGTTCAACATTAAGAACTTTCCAGGCATTTACAAAACGTCTTATTTTGCTTTGTATTTCAACTGGACTATCACCTTCCCGTAATCAACCATGCAACAACTATTTGCTAACAATGGCGTAACAACTCTTACTGCTGCGATTACTTCGACAGCAACCTCTATTCCTGTAGTTTCAACTGCTGCATTCCCTACGCCGGGAACTGACCAATATTTCCTCGTCACTCTGCAGAGTGGCTCTAATATTGAAGTGGTTCAGATTATCGGAAAGACTTCTACTAGTCTTACTGTGTCTGCTGGTGGGCGTGGCTGGGAAGGTTCAACAGCAGCAGGTTTCCCTTCAGGTGCAGCTTGTGAAGCTCGTGTCACTGCTGGAACCCTCAGTGCTTTTGACAAATATTTCTCTCCTGGGACGACTATTGATGCACTAGTAGCTCCTCAAGACTCCTATGAGAATGGCTATAACTGCTTGAACAGCTTGGACCCAGAAGGTTCACCTATCTCTGTCTTGCAGAACACTGCTACAACTTGGGGTATTCTGAACTACACCATTGTTGGGCAAGACTCCGCCGCAACGATTGCCTCTACGACAGGAATCTCAACTACAGCAGTTTCTGGTCTTCCTGCTTCTCCTCTAACTAATCAGTATATTGTTCAGATTATGACAGGAAGTTACTCAGGTTATATCCGAGCAATTTCTGGAGTTACAGGCAACATTCTGACCCTTGGTAGCGCTTTACCTGGTACATTGAGTGGAACACTATCTATTAATGTTTACCGAAGTGTCCAGGATTTGCTGAAGACTTTTGCCCAACCTGCTGTTGGGAATAACTTTGCAGGTAATCAGACTTTCTCTGACATCACTGTTAACGGAATTAGTACTTTTGCTAATCCTGTGACTGCCCCTGCTGCAACTCAGCCTGGGCAGCTAATTAACTTAGGTCAGGGCAACTCACTCTTCGAGCTAAATGGCTCAGAAGGTGGGACATTCCTTGCCCCTAGTTCAAATACAACTTTGACTACGGCTCAGTCTGGGCAGCGGATTCTTCCTACTCAACCTTGTACGATTACTCTTCCTTCTGCGAACACTTCCGCAGGAGCATACTTTGAAATCTATGGAATTGGTTCAGGGACAGTCAATGTAGTAGGCTCTATCCGCATGCCTGACGCTACTTTGGTTTCTTCATACAATATCCCAAGCAGCTCCTCGGCAGTTATTTCAATTTTCTCTGATGGAAGCCTTTGGAGAGCAAGAACCTTCGGCTCTGAAGTGGTCATTGCTGCTACTCAAGATAACCAGTCCGTTAACTTGGGACAGTTAAGAAGAATTAACCCTAACCTTCTTTTTAATTCGTCAGGTGAGTTTGGAACTGTTGGTTGGACAGCTCAGTCAGGATGGGCAGGATATAGTAATCAAGGATTTGGGCAAGGTTCTTACTTTCAATTTACTGCCAATGCTGTTACTAGTACTTTGACAAGTGCTGGAGTAGCAGCTCCCGGTGCGTATGTTTCCTACTTAACTTTGTCTGGACAGCTTTACAACGCAATCTCTGGTGGAAATTTAACAGTTCAAATGGTCGCTTATAACGGCTCCTCTAACTTAGGGGTTTTAGCAACCTTAACTTTGGGCACAGGAAACGCTTGGACATTCCTCACTGCTTCAGCCCAGATTCCCTCTAATACAACAACAGTGAAACTTGTTGCAACGGCTATTGGGGCATCTGCTGCAACTAACGTTGGTTTGGCTAGACTTAAGGTTGAAGCTGGAATGGTGGCAACTCCATATAACATGGATGCAGATATTTCCAACATTTCTAGTTTCCCGTTAGCTATTGGAGCAGCTACTGCAAATAATCACGCTGTAACTCTTGGGCAGATTTCTAACTATTTAACCCCGGCTGGAACTATTATTGACTATGCTGGCACCGTCTTACCCCAAGGATATCTTTTGTGTGATGGTAGCGCTGTCTCAAGAACAACATACGCTTATCTCTTCTCTGTCGTTGGAACTATCTGGGGTGCTGGTGATGGTTCAACAACATTTAATCTTCCTAACCTCACAAGACGGGTTACTGTTGGCTCTGGTGGAACTGCACTCTCTGGACCCTCGAATACTGTAGGCTCTTATGGGGGAGAAGAGTTGCACACATTGTTACTGCAAGAGCTTCCTGTACATAGCCACGTAGTGAATGATAATGGACACGTTCACACCATTATTGATAATGGGCATAACCATCCGTTAAATGATCCTTCTCACTATCATACTTATAGTGATGGCGGCCACTACCATGGTAGTGTGTATGATGGGAGGACTCCAAGCGGCATTGATTATATAGGCTCAGGTAGCGAGATCGGTGGAACTGGGGCCTTTAGCCTCGGAAATCCCTCCTATTGGACGTACCCTACGACTACAAATAACTCAAATATCTCTATTAACTACTCCAGGACAAATATCACTCTATCTGCTGCCCAAACTGGTGTCTATATGCAAAGTGCCTCTACCGGAATTAGTCTACAGAATACTGGAGCAGGTTCTTCACACAATATCATGCAACCTTCGGCAGTTGTTTTAAAGTGCATTAAATACTAATGGCTACAACCTCTACTCTTAACGTAACTACTCAGCTTGTCGGGGGTCAGTATCAAATTACTGCTTCTCTAGCTGCTGGGAGTCTATTGCCTCCTAACATTTTCATTTACACTAATATTGGGACTGGAACACTAGGCCCTTACTTCGGAGTAGCAGCTCTTAGTGAACTTACTCGGTTTCAAACCTTTACTGGAACTCCTATCCCAGTTTTTGGAAATACTTACCTGCTTTATGACACGGTAAATGTTCTCCTTCCTGTTGGTACAGATCCTACTCTCTTCATTGCAACTCTGACTGCTGGTGTACAAAGTTTAAGTACTTCTTATCAGAACGCTAAAATCAGTACACAACAGATTGCAATAACATGAGACAGCTTTTTGCCAACAATATCTCCACAACCCTTAGTGCACCGCTAGCTGCAGGAAACTCCTCTCTTTCGGTAGTGTCTGCTGCCGGGTTTCCTATTCCCACAGCTAATCAGTATTTCCTAGTTACCATTCAAAGCGGTAGCTCGTTTGAGATTATTGAGATTACAGGGGTTACTGGAACTACGTTTACTATTGGCGCGCGTGCCCAAGAAGGAACAACGGCTCAGTCTTTCCCAGCAGGAGCACTGTGTGAAATGCGCATTACTGCTGGAACCTTAGCTAACCTTGAGGCTGAAAGCACTCAACTTGCCTCTATTAGTTCTCTTGTAGCACCTGTTGCAACAACGGTTGACAGCTACTCAGTTCAAGACACTCTTGATCCCAGCGGTACACCGCTCTTGCTCTGTGCTGCAGGAAGTTATATTTGGGTTCCAGTTAACTATGCTCTTTACTCAGTAGATGCTTCAGCAACAATCTCTTCAACTACTACTCTGACGACTACTCTTGGACAGAATTTCGTTGGAACTATTTCCGGTAATGCTTACTTAGTTCAATTCACTACTGGCAACTTTGCTGGTCAAGTGAAAGTTGTAACAGCTATTACGTCTTCTACTCTGACGTTTAGTCCAGCTTTGTCGTCAGTAAGCGGAGGAACTAATAACGTCATTCTTTACCAGTTCAGCTCCTTACTGCGCTTCAATGCTGCAGCTTTGCAGTTCAATGGAACGACTGGGCAGAATATTGTCTCTCTGACTGGAAATACTACTTTAACTACATCACAGAGTGGGTTGGACTTCATTGGTCCAAACTCTGCTTGTACGATTACCTTACCTGCAGGTACAGCGGGTACTAAGTATAGAATTTTTGCAGGCGGTGGAAATATTGTCTTAATTCCAGCTTCTGGAAGTTTAATTCTCCAAGATGGTAGCTCAAATGCGACTTGGACAATTCTTGGAAATTATGGAGCTGGTGTTCATTTGCTCTGGGATGGGAGTAACTGGCGTGTAGAAGCTTTTGGAAATGCTCCTGCCAGTGTTGCAACTTCTTCTTCTGGAGCAGTTACTTTAGGTCAGGTCGCACAATGGATTGGTACTGAAATTCCTGGGCAAACTCCATCAGCATATGCTGGTTCAGCTTCTCCTGGAACAACAAGCTTAGCCTTAGCTCCTAGAGGACAAGTTGTTCTTTCACAGTACTATTCCGATAGTCCTCTTGGAACGACTACTGCTTTATATGGAGTTTTAACCTCTTACTCAACATCTGCAAGCAACGATCCCACAAGTACTGCTAGTAATAACTGGTGGCACCAAGTCTTATGGACTACTCTTGGAAGAAAATTTGTTCGTTACAATGTAAGTGGGGCTGGCTGGAGTGCTTGGTCAGAACTTTCTACAGTCAATCAACTCCAGAACCAAACTACCCCACTATCTCCTACTACAGTCTCAGCCTCTGGAACTGTCTCGGGAGCTAACGCCACTGGTGGACAGAACTACTTAACTTGGACACAAAGTACAAACAACTCTTTTAGCCCTGCTTATGCAAATCTCGGGGCCAATGGAAACGTCAACTTTACCGGAACCTTTACTTATAATGGTGGTTCTGGTGGAGCGTCCTTCCAAAGCGGAGATCTAAACCAAGTTAGACTCATTGCAGGAAATTATGGAACTATCTTAAGAAACGATGGAAATAGCTTTTATTTGCTGACAACAGCTTCAGGTTCTCCAACAGGAAGCTTTAATGCGTTAAGACCATTCTCCTTTGCCCTTTCGACAGGAGCAGTGAGTATTGACCAGACTGGGGCAGGTACTACTTTTGGTGGAGCAGCCTCTGGAGCAAACGCTACTGGTGGACAGAACTTCCTGACTTGGGCTCAGAGTACAAATGGAACATTCTCTCCCAGCTACGCTGCTGTCACAGCTACTGGCCTTCAAGTTAATGGTGCTGCAACTGTTACTGGTGCTGTAACCATGCCCTCCCTTTATTTTAGCCAAACTCTAGGACAAATTACTTGGGCTGGAGCTAATACGGCTATCTTTCAAGATACTACTGGCAATGGCCCTGGAGATTTGGTCATTAAAACTGGGACTGGAGCAGCAAATTACTATTCTGTTTTTACTAACTCAGGAGGGCTAATTATTCCTGGATGGGTATCTGCTGGTGGGGCCATGTCTTGCACTACTTTAAATACGACCGGTAGTATCAACCTAAATAATGGTCAATATCTTTACGCTAAAGACAGCGGAGGTACAAACAGGCAGCTTATTGGTATGAGTACCGACAACTATGTGACTCTCGTCAACTCATATGCCTCTCGAGTCAGGATCGTAAATCAAGCCTACAACGCGGAAATTTGGTCTTGTGATAACTCTGGTAATATGTGGGCTGCAGGTAATGTTAGTGCCTACTCTGATGAACGTGTCAAGAAAGATTGGGAGGCTCTTCCTCCTCAGACCATTTATAAGCTTGCTGCCTTAGAAAAGTCCGGTACTTACACTCGTACAGATGAAGACTTTGTTGGAGGCAGACAACTTGGTGTTGGTGCTCAAAGCCTGAGAGAGATTCTTAAAGAAGCTGTGCTAGAAGATAAAGATGGTAAACTTTCCGTAAACTACGGTGCTGCTGCTCTAACTTTGTGTGTCGAACTGGCTAAAAAAGTAGTAGAATTAGAAAAACGTTTGGAACAACTTAAATGACTATTAGTGTTAGCACTCTCTCCGCTGTAGACTCCGAAATTGGATGGGCTGCAAATGCAAGTATTGATATGAACTGGGTTCGTAACAATACTACTGACGGCTTGACTAATCTCGGAGGTGTCCTTAATAGAACATGGTATCAAAATAACAGTTGGGGGGCTAACTGCAGCAATGGAAATTGCAACTGTAATTGTACAACTATGGGAATTAGTAATTGCATTTCCGCCAACTGTAACGTTTGCCAGTGTAATACTACTAACTGTAACGTAGGTAGTTCGACAGGTGCATCTTACTTCAACTGTCAGTTAGCAGGTAATGTCGCCTGTGGTAATTGCCAATCTAGACCGTATCTTCAAGGAAATTGTAACTGCGCATGTTCATACCAATGCAATGTGGTAGGAGGTTGGTATGTAAACTGTGCTTGTGCTTGTAATTGTACTTGCTTTCCTGCTGGATCTAAAGTTCTTATGTCAGATAAAAGTTGGAAAAACATCGAGCAAGTTGGAGCAGGTGATTTTGTCTGGGGGGTAGATGGTCCTTCTGAAGTGCAATACCTTCATATCACTACTCTAGGAGATAGAAAACTATTAAAGTTTTCAGATAATTCTCTTTTCTGGAGCGAGGAACATTGTTTCTGGGTAAAACATAAAGACAAGCAGTGGTTCTGGACTGGAGGTATTGAAAAGTGGTTGAGGGAAGTTTCTCTAGGAGTTGTTAAGGGTCTTAAAGATAATTCTACCCTACTCTCTTGCCCTGCTTCTGAAGTGGAATTTGCAACAAATAAAGGGTTTGAACAGAGGCAAGTTATAGAAGGAACGGCTAGTTCAAAACTCCCACTATATCTTCCTATTACTACAGGTACTCCTATTATCATTAATAATTATCTTGTAGCTGCAAGCGTCAACGAACTCGGCTATAATTACTCTGAAATCAACTGGAAAGGCCTAGAGTGAAATTTGCAGTATTCTCTATCAACAGACGGACGGGTGAGAAAAGGACTTTTGAGTATGACAACACGACTAATGTGCTTTCAGACAATGAAACTGGTGGAGTGTTTGAATACGAACAAAAGATGGCTTCTCCAGTAGGAAACAGAAGCTTCTCTCCTACAAATCCCTTGAAGAAGTCCAAGAAAGTTCACTTACTGAAAGTTCAGCTTGGACTCTCTTGTAACTACGCTTGTGACTATTGCTCTCAGCGATTTGTTGAGCGTCCTAAGGAAACTA
>Ga0078972_1004928_pt1 | contig 35080 bp, 29 predicted proteins | sample YelNatPaOPGAMG01_FD_67568 | JGI IMG/M metagenome (GOLD analysis project Ga0078972, IMG submission 67568) | Hot spring thermophilic microbial communities from Obsidian Pool, Yellowstone National Park, USA - OP-RAMG-01 (SPADES assembly) (version 2) | ecosystem: Environmental > Aquatic > Thermal...
GAGAATGGAAAGCTAAGGACTCCATACCAAGCTTTCCTCGATAAGGCAAGAAAAGCAAAAATAGTTTAAGGTGATAAGATGAAACTGAATCAACGAGAGGAAGTTAATTCAGGACAACACAGCTGCTTTATGAAATAATCATCGCTGAAAACCGTTCAGGTGCAGCCAAATCATAAAAAGCTTTTATTACTGCTTTGCAACAAATGTAAAACAAGGTGTTTTTATATGCAAGTTAAGCAATTTGTGGGTGGTGGCACGTTGAACGATTCTATATCGCGTGGCAATGAATTATATAAGAAAGGGGAATATGAAGAAGCGGTTAAGGCTTTTCAGGAGATATTGCAATCAGATACCACCAACATCGCAGCGCTTATTGGGATGGGCAAGGCATTAAGGGAGGTTGTTATAAAAAAAGTCAATGAACGCGGCGTTGTGCGACTTCCTCCAAAAAAGACATGGCATGAACTGGATGAACCCGAAGGAGCCATTGTAAGGTGTTATGAAAGGGTAAAGGAGTTGGTCCCGGAAAAATCCATAAAATTAATTTCACTGAAGATGGAAAAAGAGGAATCTGATACTCCAATAAATGATGCAATGAATTTCTTCGGAACGCTCCCCAAAGATATTGAAGAGGCAGAGGGATTGTTCAAGAAAGAGAAGAAACTATAACTTTATTGAGTTCAGTTTTGCCGAAACCCGCATCTATCAGCTTAGGAATATCTTCATTAGCGAACCTCTCATCACCCTTGATTGAACGCATTGCTGTGATAATGGCGCTTCCCAAATGATACTCAGGACCACTGTAAAAATGTTCTGTGTCATAATGATGTCGCAATAATTCAAACCCCGAATTCTTGTATTGTTCAGATAGGAAATCTACCACCGATCTTACTGCATCATCTGCCATCCCCTCACGCGTAGCTAATGCAGGTAAACTCGTTATTTTTTCTGTATCTACTGGGACCTCTTCGTATAACCTACCTTGAACTATATGGGTATACTCATGGATAAGGGACAATATCGTATTTCCTGTAGTTAGATATGCCTCTGCATTCCCATTTACATTTACCCTTCCATAAATCTTATACTTGCGGGAAACACCCATATCTAGATCATCTTGCATATACTGAGGGGAAGCATTCATAAGAGTAACTCGTTTTTTACTTAGTTCGAGATATTCACCGAATGACAGATTCTTTATAAACGGGTTTTTCATTTTATCCGATTTGTACTGTTCTTCGGCTACTTCACAATCCCAGCTATCTGCGCTAAAAACATTAAAAACCACTTTCCCCTCCTCCTCTTTTCTTCTAAAATACTGTTCATCAATGATTTCTTTCAATGTTCCGAGGATATCTTTTCCGTTGCTATCTTTTTTGCCAGTCTTCCAAATCTTTGCATCTTGGAATAATGCACTGAGAAATGCGGTACTTGCCGCTTCATCAATTACCCATTTGTTTTCACATGTTATCGGATCTTCTGCCTCTTTTTTTACAATCCAATTGCCTGTTTTTAAAAATTGGTCAACTAATGCTTTTGCACGACTTGGATCACCTAAAATTTGTTGGGACAAATTTTTAGCCAACGCTTCCTCAAATTCTTTGCGCACCTCTTCGCTGGATAACAAATTTTTCGCGATTAAACCATCCAATGGTGCCAGTTGTCGTATACTTGTGAAGGCGTCTTTCTTATTTATGTTATTTGCATAATCCCCGAGTATCTCCACATATGGGTGCAGCGCTTCCTTTATCTTATCTCCTCCATAACCAACAAGTTGAAGTTCTTCTATCTTCTTCAGGATTGGTTCTGGAACTTTTAGGCCATGAGCATCAAATACTTTATCAAGACCCAAATTAGCCAATTCATCAAAAACCCTAGTATCGTTTTGGCTGATATAAAGGGCTGAAACAAGCCTTTTTGCGGCTTCATCTTTTTTGCCTTCTTTGAGAAGAATACGTGCAGCACGCCAATGAAATTCATACGCATATGGGTCGTGTTTGAGCATCTCATCGCAAGCTTCAATAGCTTCATTATTTCTGCCCAGCTCCGCCAGAACAGAAATTTTAGTCCTCCACGCATCAATATACGCAGGAACTTTCTCAATTGCCATCTGAGCCCATTCAAGAGCTTCTTCATATTGTTTGTTTCGTTGCGAGATTTTTGCCATCGTTCCCGCGAAGAGATTAACAGTATATAAGCTCGGGTTCAGTCTTAATGCTTCTTCACATTTTTTGAACGCTTCATTAGGTTCCATAGTTTGCAGATTTTCATATACCTCTTCTATGATACTTATGGACTTCTGCACGTTCTCGTTTAATGCAATTCTATCCTCCGCAGCAGCTGGTCTCACCAAGCGTTTACCGGTTCTTACAATTTCAACTAATTCACTGGGGCTTAATTTTTGTATCTCATTTTTTCGCGTTACTCTGTCAAAATAGCGTACTTCCAGCTCATCTTCCTTAACTTTCTTTAAATAAACGATATCTAATTTCTTCAACGCAAATACCAATGCCTTCCTGTAATTCTCACTAAATTTATCTTGAGCGAAATCCTCCGGATTAACTCCATATCCGCACGGCAATGTTTGCAAATCAATTGCAAGCGTAATCAGCGCATGACTTTCTTTTTTATTTTCAGTTATCTCATTGTACTTTTCTACCATGGAGACATCCATATAAGTGGAATGATGCCATGTAAACCCATCTTTTTTTGCCAATTCAAAGAACTTATTGCGCATCTCCATGTATTCTTCAATCGTTTTCTTTGCTTCTTCTTTCTTTCCAAAGAAGAGAAATATGTTAACCTTGTGTTCGTAAGCCTTATCAACCCCAATTCCTGTTTGAATCGCCTTGTCACATTCTTCAATTGCGGCGTCCAACTTGCCCAGCTGAGCATATATAGATGCTTTAATCAACCTTTCAAAATGCCATCCATCTTCGCGGTTTGGTACCAGTTTGAAGGCTTCATCAAGATATTGTAGAGCCGTATTCAACTCTTCCGGGGTGGCAGACTTTTTATACCAAAGCTCAGTAGCCATATTTACCTTCTCTTTCGCTAACGATATTTTTTGTTCTTCCGATAACTGCGCTACATTCTCCTTTCTCTCAGTTTCCGAATGCTGTTTTTTTCCCGCTACCATTGCTTTCACAGTCACACTCGTTTTTGTGAATTTCCATTTATTTAAATTATTGCAATCAGGTTTAGACAGATTCAAGCGTTTGGTGGAGGTTATTGCAAAGAAAAAACGCTTATATGGTAATGAACAAAAGAAGTTTTTTGCTTAAAACAGCAAAAAGAAGCTATTTCTTTCTTTTTTTGTTTTTTAGGCACTATTTCTGCTTTTTTTTCACAAAATGACATGGGGCATAGATAAGCTTATAAATAGTGTCATGATAGAATCATGACTGTTCCCTGACTTGTCGCGGGATGGTGGACGCATGGTAGATGAGAACGAAGATATATTTAAGCGTTCCGCAAGCCAGCCCGACAAATTCGGGGAAAATGTGGCTGTGATTAAGAAGGAGATTGAAGAGCACAACAACCGACTGAAAGCGATTGCAGACAAGCTCAACGACCCTGTGTATATTGCCGGAATCATGCTTGCAGTGCAAAATGAGCGGGAGAACACGAATAGGATACTGAAGAACATCTACGCAGAACTGGAGCGCGTGAAGAATCTTGAAGAGCGCGTAAGGAAACTGGAAGAAATTGCCACAAATACGACGATGCCGTCCGAAGTGCTTGAACCCGTGCTTCCAGATGTTGATGCGCAAATCGTAGACTTCATCCGCGAAAAAACAAGGGTTTGCGCAGAAGATGTGCAACGCAGGTTCAATTACAAAGGTAAAAATGCCGCTAGCGCGAGGCTAAATCGCCTCTACGACATGGGTATTTTGAACAAAGCGCAAGTTGGGAGGAAAGTGTATTATTTCCTCCGTCAGAAGTCGTGAATGGAATCCCTCTACCCCGAGAAACCCTTAGCGGGTTTCTACGTTACTTCCCTAAGGGGGTATGCCCCCCTCTACCCCGGCGAAGTTGGTGAAAACCGCGCGGGGGTGAAACCCCCTATGAGGTTTGTCTGGGGGGATCAGGAAATCAAGGAAAAAGGGGGTATGCCACCCCTCTACCCCGGCGAAGTTGGTGAAAACCGTGAGGGGGGGCGTAGCCCCCCGCGGTTTGTCTCATGCTTGCAAGAGGCGGTCTAAAACCGCTGTTGAGTGCAAGGCGACCGAAAAGCTATAGGTGCATGCCGAACGTCGGGTCGGCATGATAAAATCATAAGCAGGGATGGTGATTGGCCATCTTCACCTCCCTCCGCCTGACCAGCGGAGTTATTGGTTTGCGCAGGTTTCGTTCATACCTGCCACTCACCCCCTCCCATCCCTGCTTCGCTTCTTCTTTTCAAGGGGGTGCGATGGCCAAAAATTACACACAATCAAATCAGAGTAGCGCGCTGCTGCCCGACTACTACAACATCTTCAAATCTCACACCAAAATCTTTGAAATACGCAGCGGGCTCAATTGCAATAGCGCAATGTTTAGTTATAACATCCTCCGTATTTTCTGCAAAAGAAGGATACTCGTGGACTTCTAGTCCAATGCCATGCCCCAAACCATGTGGAGGCGCCGGGAGACCCGCATCATTAAGCAGACGTATATATTCCCTGGAAATGCCTTTTGCTTCTACACCGGGCTTGATAAATCTAATAATCTCAACGAATATGGATTGCAGCTTCTCATATGCATCAACTTGCTCCTTTGGCGCGTCGCCCATAAAGATGCAGCGCGTATGGTCCGAACAATAGCCATTCCATCGTGCCCCCCAATCAATCAGGACAATCTCACCCCGCCTGAGTCTCCGATTCCTGCTTTCTGCATGCGGGAAACGCGAGTTTGAACCGAAAGCGACTATCGGCTTAAAAGAAGGCTCGCCCCCTCTTTCATATATACGCGCACAGAGTTCGCGCTGGAGTTCAAGTTCTGTCTTTCCCGGCCGCACATACAAATCCTTGAATGCGCGGTGCGCAATTCCTGCCGCACGCTTGATGCGGTCTATTTCTTTCTCACTCTTTACCGCCCGTTGGATATAAAACACCTCAGTTGCATCCACAATCCTATCCCGCATAATCTTTCTTACCTTTTCAAAAAGCGTCGCTGTAATGGATGATTTCGCAACCGCTAACTTTTTGCAGCCATCCAACTGAGACCTTAGAACCTTGAAATATTCGCCTCTTTTGAATACAATGACCTCCCCATCAAAGCGTTCTTCTGCAAGTTCCGCATTCATCTGATTTACAATCAGTACAGGCGGGGCATCGCGCTGCGCTATAAACGTTGCTCTATCTACAGTCACGCCTGAATAATAGTAAAAATTTGCATCCGGGTTTGATGACGCGTCCCAACTCGCAAGAAGAACAGAATCCACATTATGCGCACGCCTAAAGAATTCCTTAATCCGTGCAAAATCCATGAATATGGTTTGAGGATACAAATTAATAGGTTTTAGGTTACCGCATCCTGAAGCGAAGACTGTATTTGCGTTGCGGTCGTGTGCTCGCCCCCGTTTCCTCCCTTTTTCAGCTCTATTCCAACAATCTTGGAGCCTTGCGCTGTCTTCGTAACCCCAAGCGCGATATCCGCAGCAGAAAGGATTTGGTCGTTGTGGGTCACAACAATGAACTGTGTTGTCTTGGACAACTCTTTAAGGAGGTTTGAGAGCTTGAGTGAATTTGCCTTGTCCAATGCCGCATCTGCTTCATCCAATATGTAGAATGGCGCGGGCTTAGACATCTGTATCGCGAAGACGAACAGAACAGATAGAAGCGCCTTTTCCCCTCCACTCATTGATTCAAGGTACTTCTCTTTATTTGTCTCATCCTTAATTTTTATGCTGAGCCCGCCCTCAAACGGGTTGGCGGGATTTTCCAATACGAAAGTTGCTTCGCCTTTCACCGTATGGGAATATAGTTTGCGGAAGTTCTCGTTAAGTTTGTGGAATGCTTCCATGAAAACATCCTTTTTGCGCGTGTCTATCTCCTCAATCATCTTTTTAACAGCAAGCTTTTCTTCAGCAAGCTTGCTTATCCTCTCCTTTATCTCCTCTATAGTGCGCTTCATTTCCTCATATGTTTCCGGTGCTTTTAGGTTGACGTTTCCCAATGCAGCAAGAACCGCTTCGCATTCCTTTATCTTTGCTTCAAACTCTTCCTTCGTGCCTTCAACAGGCTTTATATCTGAATAGTTTGCAGATTCTGCTTTAAGGTCCGCAAGCCTTGTCGCAAGCGTGGCTTTCTTCACATCCAGTTCAGCAAGCTGTTTGAGGAACTTATCAAAACCGTGCGAACGCTTGCCCTTCTCTTTCGCCAACTCCTCAATCTTCGCTTCAATCGCATTGCGTTTCTCATATAGCTGTGCAAGTGATGAAGATATTGTTTTGAGCTCTTCTTCCTTCTCAACAAGGCGCTTTGAATCAGATGCAGCGCGTTCCTCCAATTCCTTTAACTTTTCTTTCAGCGACGATTCGGTAGATTTGAGGGCTTTCTCTTCCTCAGCTAAGCTCTCCAAACGCTGTTTAAGCACACCCATCTCTGCATTTATGCCAGCAATTTTCGCTTCAATCGCAGAGCGTTTCTTCTCCAAATCGGCGAGCAGTTTATCTGCTTCAGCGGCTTTCTTCTTCACATCTGGGCCTTCATGAACTTCCAATTCCTTGGAAATCGCATCAACCTTATCCTCAAAAACCTTTGCTTCCGCTTTCAAGCGCGCCAGTTTCTGCTCCAATTCCGCCGAATTCCGCTCGCACTCGGCCAACTGTGCACGGATGCTTTCCGCCTTTTTCTCAGCCTGCGTGCGCATCGCCTTCTCTTTTTCCTCACTTTCGCTTATGTGCTTCAACTCTATCTCAACGGACTTTAATTTTACCTCAAGTTCGCTCCTCTCCTTTCTCCTCCTGTTCATCTCCTCCCGCACACTTTCAAGGGAGGACATTATTTCCTCCCTCTCGGCTTTCAGGGCATCAACCTCTTTCCTCAGTCTTTCCGCTTCGGCCTTCTCTTTTAAGCCTGCCTTCTTAACGAAACTGCCGCCCGTAACTATTCCGCTGGATTCAAACAGCTCTCCCTCCAGCGTTACCATGCGTATCTTTCCAACGCCAATGGACTTTGCAGCGGAGATGGAGTCTACAAGAAGCGTATCTCCGAAAACATATTCATAAGCAGGGGAAAACATCGGGTTGAATTCTACGTGATGGAGGAGAAAACCATTGCTTCCTTCCTTCTTTGACAACTCACGCGCTTCCTGTGAAAAAACGAATGGTTTTTTATCAAGCGGGATAAATGTGCATCTTCCAAGTTTTCTCTCCTTTAGATAGGCAATCGCCTTTGCCGCAATATCTACATTATCCACTATGATAAAATTGAGGCGGTTTCCTGCGCTCGCTTCAATCGCCGTCGCATACTCCTCAGGGAACTTGCAAAGTTCGCCTACAGTTCCGTGGACTCCTTTGAGCAATCCGCGGTCCCGCAGGGAGAGCACGGCTTCAACTGCCTTCATTTCACTCGTTTCTTGGAGTACGGCGAGTTTTGATGAGATTGAAGAGAATTTATCACGCGCTTCCAAGAACCGCTTCTCAACCTCCGGAAGACGCTTGTTGAGCTCCTTTTCTTTCTGGAAAAGCCGTTCTATATCACCCTCAACAGATGAGAGTTCCTGTTTAAGCGCCGCCTCTTCTTCCAAGAGCTTTTCACGTTTTCCGCTTGTTTCGCCTGCCACTCCTCCATGCTGTAGTTCTGAAAGTTCTGACTCAAGAAGCTCTTTCCTGCTTTTTAATTTCGCGAGTTCCAGCTCAGCTTCACTACATTCCTTTCTCTTCGCATCTAGCTGTTTCAGCAGGGAAGCCTGCATCTTGCGCAATTCTGCAATCTTTTGCTCAGCTTCCTCCACCCCCTTTGCAGCAGCCTGTTTTACCTTCGTATGTTCCTCTATTGCTAAAGAGAGCGCGGATACCTCTTCGGAGAGCTTTGCGGCATTTCCTGTCTGCTCCTTTATTTTGCCTTCTATCTGCTGGCGTTCCTGCACTATGCCTTTCGCTTTCTGTTTGATGCGCTCCAACTCTTGCATTTTTGCTTCTTTTGTGGAATTGGCAACCGCAATGTTTGATTTTATCTCATTGATTTCGCGTACTATTCCAGACTGCTCGCGTTCCGCCTTTTCATTTATCTCTTTAACCAGCGCGAATTTCTCCGTCTCCAACTCGGAAATCTGTCTATCCAAGTCCTCCGAAGCCTTCTTAATCTCCTCTTCTTTTGTTTTCAATTCAAGGTACTTTTCAGTGATTTTTGTATGCTCTGCGTCAACAAGCGCCAATTCAAGGTTTAGTAGAGAGGCTTTCGCTAGGCGCATTGCATCGCGAGCCCCCATATATTTCAACGCATCGTCCTTTTCCTTCTCCAACTGGGAAAGCATGCCTTCGCGTTCTTTCATGACGATAGTCGCATCATTAATTTTTTGCTCAACCTTTTCCAGCTCTTTTAACGACTCTTCCTTTTTTTCCTCAAACTCCGAGATTCCCGCGATTTGGTCTATCACCTCGCGGCGTTCCTTTGAATTCATGTCTATAAAACGCTGGACTTGGCCTTGTGCTATGATGTTATGGCTGCTCTCTTCCAAACCATAGGGTCGTAAGGTTTCAATGAGCATTGAGCGCGTCGTCTTTTTCCCATTTAGTTTGTAAATCGTTTTTCCATCTTCGCGGATGGCACGTTTTATTTCATATCTCTTGTCACCGCTCAGAAATACTGTTATTTCTGCTTTATCCGCTCCGATAGTTATGAGTTCGTTTATTCTTTTGGCTCTCAATGACTTGAGCGATAATTCACCGAAAGCGAAACGCAAGCCGTCTATTATATTTGATTTTCCAGAGCCGTTCGGTCCTGCAAGGCAGACAAAACCGTTGCGGAGCGGTATATCCGCATATTTGAATGACTTAAAGTTCCTGAATTTTACTCTGTCAACATAAAGCATGTTCTCCGCCTATAAGCATTTTTCTGGTCGCAACTGAAAACTTTTTGGCACTGGTATATTTAAGGAATTGGGTTACCCTGTGCCAACATCAGCATGTGCCGCTCTGCGTGACTGTGCAGCCGCTGTTCGTGTCAAAGATGCTGTCTCCGCTGGAAGTCGAGCCGCTGCAGTAGAGGTCATAGTAATTACCTCCTGATTGGTTGTTGCCGCATACGATGTTGTCGTCAAAGACGATGTTGTTTGAGGAAGAATATAACAAGATGCCGTGCTGTCCATTTAATCTCACTGTGTTGCTTGTGAGGGTGTTGTACGAAGACAGAAGAATATATATGCCATGTTGGGTGTTTGAACTTACGTTGTTGTTTGTAAGATTGTTGTTAAATGAAGACTCAGAAATATATATGCCGTAGTATGAGTTTGAACTTGCATTGTTGCCTGTGAGGGTGTTATATGAAGATTGGTAAAGGTATATGCCATGTACATTTGAGTTTGCATTGTTGTTTGTAAGATTGTTGTTGTTTGAAGACTGAGAAATATATATGCCATACTGGGTGTTTGAACTTGCATTGTTGCCTGTGAGGGTGTTATATGAAGATTGATCAAGGTATATGCCATGTACATCTGAGCTTGCATTGTTGCTCGTAATGGCATTGTTTGGAGAACTATAAAGGCATATGCCGTATTCGGTGTTTAAACTTGCATCATTGTTCATAATGGTGTTGTTTGAAGAGCTAGAAAGATGTATACCGTCGTTTGAGTTTGAGCTTGCATTGTTGCTTGTAAGATTGTTGTTGTTTGAAGACTGAGAAAGGTATATGCCATGTACATTTGAGTTTGCATTGTTGTTTGTAAGATTGTTGTTATTTGAAGACTGAGAAATATATATGCCATCTGCATTTGAGCTTGCGTTGTTGCCCGTGATGGTGTTGTACGAAGACTGAGAAATATATATGCCATACTGGGTGTTTGAACTTACATTGTTGCTCGTAATGGTATTGTATAAAGACTGTTGAAGGCGTATGCCGACGGCGTCTAAGCTTACATTGTTGCTTCTAATAGTGTTGTTGGAGCTGAGTCGTAACCAGATGCCCCACCCACTAATTCCTGCGCTGTTGCTTGCATTATTGCCTATAAGAGTATTGTTATTTGAATAGACTTCCAACACTATGCAGTACGGATTAGAATTTACATTATTGTTTATAATGCTGTTATTTGAAGAGTTGTAAAACTCCATACCGTAATTACTGTTTGAACTTGCATCATTGTTCATAATGGTGTTGTTTGAAGAGCCATCAAGGTATATACCATACCCGTTTGAGTTTGCATAATTGTTTTTGATGTTATTGTTGTTTGAACCTATTTCGAGATATATCCCATTGAGCGTGCTTGAGCTTACGTTATTGCTTACAATATTATTATATCTTGACTGATTGGATAAAAAGATGCCATACACGTTTGAAGTGGCATTATTCCCTGTAATATTGTTATAACTTGAGTTTAGCAGTTGAATACCGCCCGCGGTTGGGTATGTCCCAGTGGCATTTAATAGGTTGTTGCTGCTAATTAGGCTATTATTTGTATTTTCAAAACGTATTCCGATTTCTGTTTTATTTATAGTAAGATTTTTCACCTGAATATTGTTTCTTCCTGTTGTGCACACCCCGATATTCCCGCTGCTTCCATCGCCCGTTATTGTGTGCCGTGCGCCATCAAACACAACGCCATCCGCTCTTATATCTATACAACAAATGCTACCTGAAAAACTGATGTTGTCCGCCAAATAATAGTTGCCCGGTGTATTGATGGTTTGGCAGGTTGTTATTGGGACTACCGAAGGTTGTGTAAGCTCTATCGTAACCTCGTTGTAAAAGGAAGAGTTCAAAGACGCATTTATTAATATTGTTTCAGGAAAAGTGCCTGAAGTGAACGTCGTGGTCGCGACGCCTTCCGAATTTGTGATATTGGAGTTTGCCGAGAGTGATCCGTTTGAGGAATTCTTTGCAAAAAAGACAGTCACTCCCGGGTAGGGATTGCCAAATTGGTCATAAACCGCCGCCGTTATCACAGCAGTTGATGAACCATTGGCGGGGATTGAACTTGGGCTTGCATCAAGAACGATGGTAAAAGGAACCGGAAGGCAGTCTTCAGGGCAGCTTGTGGCGGTTTCACCCAAATTATCGTCGCACTCCCCGTTGCCGCATACGGATATGGGGACATACGGCTCAAACTGGGAAACAAGTTCTCCGCGCAGCGAATAGTTTGAGGTTAGAGATGCGCTGCAGTTTTTAGTCACGCGGTAATTTGGGTTTGATTCGCAGTTCTTATATAGAACCGAGATTTGTGTCCTTTGCATCTTTCCGAAAGCCGGTATACGATCGGAGAAAGGAATGGTTACTATGCAGGTGTATGTCATCCCTTTTTCAACGATTGAAGGTGAGCAATTGCCCGTGTAATTATGTCTACCCGCGAGCCCCAAGTTCTCTGCGGTTACCGAAGCAGCGTTTGCCTCAAAACCTATATCATGCCCCAGTTCATTTTTTCCCGTGAAGGCTACAACCACACCTGAACTATTCCCAGAGATTGCATAGGAAACGCATGAGAGCCCCGGTTGTAAGTTGCAATGCCTGGGGATATATTCGCTTCCATAAAACGCTCCAATATAATAAAGGATTGATATAGCCCCAAGCAAAACGATAAGCGCCCAACCGTATGTCATCAAAAGTTCAGAGGCGGATTGCGCCTTCGTACTCATTATACCACCTGGAGATTATTCTTCACATTTGTTTAAATCATTACTGGAAACCACGCGTGCAGGAATCTGATTTAATATACTTTATTGGTACCTTTTCGGCAGAGGTGTTTAAAATGAAGATGGACGTATCTGAATTGAGTTTTCATGAATTAGAAGAAATTGTTTCAAGGATGGACCGGTTGTTCAAGACATCCTGCCTGCATTCAAGCGGCGGGAGGCTTGAGCTCCGGGTTTACTAGGTGCCGCATTGGAATCCATACCCATCTCAAAATTTGCAGACTTGGGCTTCTGTGAGCTGAAGATTGTCTACCATTTCCTTGAGGCGCGGAAGCCCTCTTTTTCTACTCATGTCTATTTAGGTGGAAAACAGCATGCGGTGAGTGCATACGAAGATTCTCTCAAACCGCGCACGAGCGTCTCGCTTGATGAATTGTTGGAGGCGCTGAAAGATTCGGAGAGCATAATAGAATTTCCATCCGAATCGGTGCATGTGAAGTTTGAGTCGCGCGGCTTTATTTTCAGGGGCAGGATAGACAAATTAATCAAAAGCGGGAGAACCGCAACAGTCATAGATGAAAAATTCACCAACAGGGGGAGCAGCATATTCGCAGATAAATACACTACCCAGCTATATGCATACTGCAATGGCTTAGCAAACGGGAAAACAATCGTAAGCGGAATAGAATTGGGTGAGCGGGTATTTGCAGGCTTGCTTCTAACCGGAAAGGTAATTGAGAGGGATATTGAGAGCCGCGCGCTTCTCCGCGAATCCTGCCATCTGGAATTCCACGAGTCCAAATTTACTCCACTAGTTGAGCGCTTTACTAAGATTATGAAAGGCGATTTTGATAGAAAAGAACTCGCTTGCAGAAAACCCGAAAAATGCGCTCTATGTGAATACCGAAACCAATGCGAATACAGGGCGATCTAGGACTTTACCACGCTAGTTGAGCGCTTTACTAAGATTATGAAAGGCGATTTTGATAGAAAAGAACTCGCTTGCAGAAAACCCGAAAAATGCGCTCTATGTGAATACCGAAACCAATGCGAATACAGGGCGATCTAAGGGTTGGAGTAGGGCCCAATTTTCGGTATCCGTTTTGGTTCGTCTTTCTTCCCGGTTCTTCCTTTGAAGTAGGCAACTGCAAGCGCAAGCAAAAGCGCTGGGAGAAGGATATACACCGGTTGCAGCTGGAAGCTGCTTTCGGATTTTTTGTTTTGCTCAACCTGCGATACCGCGTTAAGGAGTTTTGCGCTATCTGCAATTGCTTTCTCAGAAGAGACAATAGAGTCTGCAAATCTCTTTTCAGCAAAACTCGCGCTTGCGTTTGTTATGGATTCGTTGATTAGTTTGAGTTGTTCAGCATATGCTTGCGTTTGCGGTACGATAGCGTTTGCCTGTGCAAGCCGCAATTCCGCCTCGTTCAGCAATTCTTCGGCAAGCGATTCATACATACCAGTTTTATTTGTCAGCAATTGCGCTGTTTTGTTAAGTTCGCCAAGCCCAACAATTGCCTGCGCAGACTCTTCCGTATGTTCCAAGATGAAGCGTTTCTTGTCCCGTGAAGAAGAAAACGCGGAGAAGAACTCCGCTAACGAATCCACCTGCTGTTTTAAACCATCCGCGCTTCTTTCATCGCTCAGTTCAACCAACTTTGAATCGCGCGGCACGCGCCCGCCCCCAACTGTTGAAGCCATATAGAATGCACGCAATGCTTCCTCAGCCTCCGGTTTAAGCACGCGGAACAATTCAGACGAGGAAGATAAGTTCGCTTCAACTGCTGCGCAACCTTGTTTTGTTTCAACAGACGCGTTCTCCAAAAGGCTTTTTGCAAGGTATAAATTCTGCACAGCTAACGCAGTATCTTCAGAATTGAGTTGTTTGCGTGCATCATCTAACGTGCGCCCTGCCTCGGAAAGCGCGCCCGGGGCTTGGATGCCGAAGCGTGCGAGCGCGAGCGATTCTGCTTCCAGCGCAGTTTTTTCTTCTGAAAGTTGCTGGGCTTTAAGCGAAAGTTCCTTCTTTGGCACGCATGCGGATAGGCGCTCCAATGCTTCTGCTTCCTTTAAACCAGCCTCACGGAACTGTGCTTTTACCGCTAGGCTTTGCGCATCGTTTGCAGCCAAATCTGCAGCAGAGATGCACGCGCGCATCTCCCCAGCTTCCTCCGTGAACTTTGCGGTTTCAAGCGCCCCAATAATCTCCAAAGCGCCCTTACGTTTTTCTTCATACTCGCCCTGCGCTTTCGTGAACGAATCCCTGTCCGCTGCTCTCTCGCCTGCTACTCGTTCAAGCGCCCTGCCATTTGCAATTGCTTTTTGGAGCAGCGCTACTGCCTGCTGGTAATCCTCAGAATTGATCAAATCGCGTGCTTCGCTTATCCCATTTTCAAGGAGTTGTTTTTCTTCAGGCAAAAGCAGCGTAGTTGATTCCAAAATTTCCGCTTTTCCCCACGCCTCCTCCAGCAAGGCAGCAGCATATGAAGACATGTTCTGGAAATCATAGCAAATGTGGAACTGCCTTTCCTCCCCAGAGGACATCCCGTCCAGCATCCATTCCAATCTCGCGCCTCCACGAGTTGGAACAATTTGGAATTCAATAGGGTTGTCTTCCTCAAGCACGCGAACGTTCGCGTCTTTAGCGGAAATATTATACAGGGTTTCAGATACATTGAATGCCGGTATGCGCATATATGCTTTGACTACCGAATCAAAACACGTAGTATATAATGAGTCATTGACTTTACTGGTATTCCAATTCTCTTCCTCCACGCCGTAAGGGTTTGAATAAGAATAGTACAGCGTGACCGTGCCCTCCCCCGCTTTAACGCGTGATAACAGCACTTGGATACCTTTTTCTGAACGGCTTACAGAATCTATTCTTCCGCCAACTGCCGACGCATCAAAATAATTCGGCAGCGAACTGAATGGGAATACGACAGCGAGGGAGCCAATCTCGCAGTCTGCAGCAAACCTGATGGTTGCTACGCCAGATAGCTCTTCCTGACTAATGGCAGTTATTGTTGAACGGTTTCCCGTCTGTCTTGCATAAACCATCGGCTGTCCATGCAGCACAAGGCTGTATTTCGCATGCGCACCTGCCTTCTCAAGAATCATGGTTATCGCCCTTCCATCCGATTTAGCAAACGTGAAGCCATCGCCTGTAAAACGAACCGAGGGCGAATTGCACTTATCCTTTAATTCTAAGCGAATCGCAGCAGTTGAATTAAACGGGAACGGATTTTCCAGCAAAATGCGGGTTTCAATGCCTGCTTCCTCATCCAAAACCACTGTTCCGCCAAGTGCGCAAGATACATCTGCGGATGCAGCGAGCACATCTGATATAATCTTATCCTTCTCCGCATTAAACGCGCCTTCTGCATCGTGCAGCGCCTTCTCTATATTTTTGAAGTTGCCGAGCGCGAGTCGCCCATCAATTCCATCCCCTACGCAATATTCTCTCCTTATCCCTTCTATCATATCAATTGCGTCTTGGATGCGCGACGGATTGCCAGAAATGGAGGCATACGCGCGCACAGCGTTGAGCGAATGGGAAAGGGAAAGCAATTCGCTATCCAAATACGCGTATCTCATTTTTGCTTTTGCATACAATCCGTCTGTTAAAGCAGTCGCGCGAGGCCCCAGCATAAGGAGATCCTCCACCGTAGCGTAATCAAGCGATTGGCGAGCCAAAGAAGCGAACTCTCGCTCAAGCGTGCAATCTATTCCGTCCTTTTCAGCCAGTTGTATAGCGCGCTCAAGCCGCGAGATTGAAGAGTTCGCGCGTGAAGTGAGTTCTGCCTTATTTGCACTTTCAGTTGAAAGGAGGGATTTTGCGGATTCAATCAAAGCTTTTGCTTCAGAGTATTTCTGCGCCTTCTCACCGGGCGCGGCAAAACGAGCGCTGTTCAGCACATCAGCCGCTTTTCCCAACTGCTCTCCTGCGCGTTTCTTAAGCTCAGCCGAACCCGGCGCAGACGCGTTAAATGCATAAAGCTTTTCATACCCTGCATGCAGTTCTTCTTGAAGATAATTTCTATATTCCTCAAGCCATCCCAGCGTTTCATTTTCTGTTTCTGTCAACAACGCGCGTGCATCGCTTACAAGCACGCGGGCTTGCTCTACCTTTATTATTGCGTCTGATAAGTAGCAGTTTCTGGAATTGATGCGGGATATACTATTCGCCTCCAATACGAGATAATCCGCATCTCTAATCATCGCATCTGCTTTACGCAATGATTCGCTCGGGTTTTCAGCGTGGAGCGAACCACGCGCTTCTCCAGCGCCATCGGAGAATTCGCGGTAGTCTATCCTCATATACCCTTCGTCTTTTAAACGCGTGAACTCATTCATTGCATTTGAGCGCTCAATTTCGTATTCCGTAAGGGACGATTTGAGGTTTGAGCGCATAGATTCCTTTGCAGCGCGCAAGCCCTGCGCAACATTTATCCAGGACGCTACAACCCCGTCCCCACCAACCATTGAATTGAATGCAATCGGATACGCATCATTCACTTGGAAGCGCGCATTCCCTTCATTAAAATGTGAATGCACCATCCACGTATATTCTATTGAATCGGTGAAGCCTTTGCTGTAATTCAAGCTTCTGAGGGCTTCAAAAAGAACCGCTTTTTCCGGACCGCTGTATTCAGGGCAACCAGCCCCCATAGTTTGCAATTCCGCCGCTTCCTGCAATGCTTCCGCCCGCGCTTCTTCTGCAGAATAGGATGCATACGCAAGCGCCTGCGCCGAATGCTTCATTCCTGCACACGCAGCATGCTTTACTTCCATGCAAAGACTAGGCAGATTAGAATATTCCAGAAGACAGGAGACTGGGAAAAACACGAGTGGGTTAGGGCTTACAAACGTGCTGGCCACAATCCCTTCATATACATATTCTTGGTAAAGCGGGAAGCGCGCAAGACCAAAATAATTTAATGTAGATTCGCTCTTTGCTGCCTCAATTTCATCCCGCGCTTTTGAAGCGTATGTGAGCGCTTCTGTGAAGCCACCTGCACGGCGCAATCTTTCCACCTCATATTCTTGCATAGGAAGCGTTTTTCCCAAGCGGAGAAGTGGCAGGCTTTCAGCACAGACCATTGAAAAAGGAGGTGCTGTCTCCCAAAATGCGCTATACTGTTGGGGATAAACTGTTTCCATCGCATTATTTGCCCCTTCAGCGTATGCGGTCGGCAACATCGCCGCCATAACGCACACAAAGAAGACGAACTGCTTCATGCTCATTCAAACCACCCAAAACCAGAATTCGGTCCACTGTCCTGCATGCGCAGGAAATTTAAGTTCACAGAACGAGTGAGTGGTTTTTTATTCAAATAGTATTAAAAGTCTTTCTATGCTTTCACTAAGCGAAGGCGAATACGCGGTAAAGCTCGCGAGGAAGGCGGTTAAAGATTATCTAGACAGCGGAGTGAAAATCGTTGCAAGAGGCGCGCCCGAATCTTTCAATAAAAAACTCGGGGTGTTCGTTACGCTGAAACGTTTTCCTTCAAATGAGCTGAGAGGGTGTATAGGTTTTCCACATCCATACGCCCCACTTGCTGAAGGAATCGTTGAGGCGGCAATTGCTGCTGCAACAGAAGACCCGCGTTTTCTGCCTGTTAAGAAGGAAGAGCTGGACGAGCTGGTTTTTGAAGTGAGCATACTTACAACCCCAGAAGAGATTAAAGGAGCCAAGCCATCCGAAATAGTAAAAGCGATTAAGATCGGCAGGGACGGGTTAATCATACAGGCAGGATATAATTCGGGGCTGCTGCTTCCACAAGTTCCTGTTGAGCAAGGCTGGGATGTGGAAGAATTCCTTGCGCAGACATGCTGGAAAGCGGGTTTGCCACCAGATGCATGGCTCAAACCGAATGTAAAGTTATACAAGTTCCAAGCGCAGATATTCGCGGAAGACTCTCCGCGCGGAAACATAATTGAAGAGAAGCCGCTTCAGTAGCCATACTGCCAAAACCGAATGTAAAGTTATACAAGTTCCAAGCGCAGATATTCGCGGAAGACTCTCCGCGCGGAAACATAATTGAAGAGAAGCCGCTTCAGTAGCCATACTGCCAAAACCGAATGTAAAGTTATACAAGTTCCAAGCGCAGATATTCGCGGAAGACTCTCCGCGCGGAAACATAATTGAAGAGAAGCCGCTTCAGTAGCCATACTGCTAAATACCTAAAAAGAAAGCTTAAATATTTTTAGCAGCCAAACTTTCAAAAGGCGACTTTATTATGGGTTTGCTTGAGTACATATTCGGCGGACATAATGGCAAGACAAATGATGCGGTAAAAGAAAAACTGGAAGAGTTATCTAGCCAAATCAAGAAACTTGAATCCGCGCAAAAAGAGGCAACCTACAACGTAGTAAAAGAAATACGGGATTTACGAGCGCAAGAAGTAGGCGGACGGGAAGAAATCTTAAAGCGCGTAGAATCCGTGCAGGAGAAGCTTCAGTTCGCAACAGAAGAATATATCGCAACTGATGAAGATGTGAAGCAAATGATTCGCAACTGCTTAAAAAGCGGCGCAAAGACATTTAACGAAATCCAAAAGGAGACGAAGATTTCCCCGCAATCCCTTCAGAAATACCTGCGCATGATGAAAAACGAGATTGAAGAATTTAATGGCGTTTATCGTATAGTATTCTCCTCCTCTGTCCTATTTGTGGGAAAAAACGGTGCATCAAGAACTTCCGATGACGACCAACATCTTCTGGAACTTGTTGAATCAGATTCTTTTTACGAATCGGAATACGAAGAACCTTGACCAAGAATGCTTTCACAGAGGGAGCAAGGTTTTAAGACTTCGGTTTGCAGAAGCCAGAGGCGCAAATATATCCGGATGGGCAATCCGCCTTCTTTCCTTCGCATTCCGCACATTCATGGCATGTATCTCCGCTTTCACATACTGTCGTGTTGCCGCATGGTGGCGTCGGCGTGGGTGTTGATTCACATGATAACGATTGGATGGGAGCAGCAGACTCCAATTGCGTAATTATCTCCCCCATTGCCGAATGTCTTGCACCATTTGAACAATTCCCCGTGCCGGCGTAATCAGGAGCAGTTTCGCAGTTTATATAATCAATGCGAACCGTCAAGCGAGCGTTGTTTCCAATGCGGGGGATTCGTTCTTCACCGGCAATTGGAATTATGCATAAGAAATAAGCACCTTTTCTGGCAAGGGACGTATTCGTGCACGAAGCAACACAGCTACCGGAATTTTCAGAGCGCCCAGCCACACCCAAATTTTCAGCAGATATCGTTATGTTGGTTATATTGATATCAAAACCCAAACCATTGTGCGAAAGGAAAACAAACCTCAATTGAGGTGATGCACTCTCATTCCGCTGTAGTGAAAATGAATCGCATGGAATGTCAGGTTGTATATTACATTGCCTTGGCACATATTTTGCAGCATCAAAAAACCCATAATAATATAACGCTGCCAATCCTGCAAAAATAATCAAAATTGCCCACCAATATGTTATGAGAAATTCAGTTGCCGATTGCCCGCGCCCGTTTGCCATCATTCAACCCCGAGCTGCTTTAAAATGGCATGCGAATCAAACGGGATATCCACATTCAATATCTTATGGATGAAGGCGAATATTTCAACGCCCTTCTTTGGCGGAACCCCGCTTGCAATTATAATATCTTTAATTGTTGCCCGCTTATCAATCAATTCATAGATAATCAATCCATCTCTTCCATATACGCCATTTATTGCCGCTCCCTCTTCTCCATATATATCTCTTATTTCATCATTTGTCAATTCTCTTAAATCAATTGCACCTTGGCTATACAGAAAGTCCAAAACCTCGTCAATAAACGGAAAACCGTATCTCGTTTCCTTAAGCAACTTTACCGTAGTATTCTTTCCATCAATTAGCGTATACAGGCGCAACCCGCGTTGACCATACTTTTTCAGCAATTCCGCCTCTATCTTAAGCTTCCCGAACAAACCAATGTTCCTTTTTACCGGAACATATACTGGGCGTGGAGGTGCCTCAACTGCTTCGGCAGCCTTAACAGGCTTCGTTTCCGGAACCGCGGGCGCAGGCGGTTGGGTTTTTTCCAGTTGGGCTTTTTCTTCCTCAACCGCTGGTTTTGGTGATAGCGGAGCAATCTCTTCTTCTGCAATAGGCGCAGGTTCCTCCTTCTCCTCCTTTTTTCTTTCAAAAGAAATCAAGCCTTCATCAATCAGAAAATCAAGTATTGAGGATAGCTCCTCTTCACTGATACTAAGGCGGCGCAATATCTCTTCCGGCGTTTCAACAGCAGACGTTAGCCGGTACACCTCCACCCCTTTCATCCCAAACTTATCGTAAATCTTCTTTTCGGATGCAGAGCGTAGGACAGGCATGACCCCCGCTTTCTCTGCTGAAACGGCAAGTTTTTTTGGTTCTTCCTCTGGTGCGAGCGCCTCCATCAGGAGGGATTCCCTTATATCTACAACGGCGTTTTTGGTCAGGAACTCAAGTATCTCCAGCATCTTCTTTTCTTCAATCCCTGTTTGCTCAAGGATTTTCTGTATCGTGTTAGTGCCATCCAGGAGAAAATAGACCCGCAAACCTTCCTTCTTAAATTTATCCGAAATTGAACTTTCAATGCGGAACTTCTGTATAGGCGTCAGCTCATTTTTCTTTGGCGCAAGCGAAAGGAGCTCCTTTTTTAATGCCATAGAATCATTTTTTATAACGTGAATTCGTATTTATTCATACCTAAAAGCTTATTAATGCTACCCATTTAAACGTTATCCATGGCGCTCGACTTGAGCACAATCAGTACGGGTGTGGACGAGTTTATAAAATTGATAAAGGACTCCAAGCGGATTGATATAAACGAGGCTGCTGCACGCTTGGGTGTATCCAGACAAGTGCTTGAGGAATGGGCGCTAGTGCTTGAGGAGCAAGGCTTAATCAGGATTGAGTACCAACTGACGAAGGTCTATCTTATCTGGATTGCAACCACTAAGGAAGAGCTTGAGACAAAAAAAGAAACACTACAAGACCAGCGTATCGTCACTGTTCGGAAAGCAGAATCGCAGCTTGAAGAGGTACTTAAACTCAGCAAAGAGCTTGACGCGATGCAGAAGGACTTTGCAAAGATAAGCGAGGCTTTTGGAATCAAAATGGGTGGGGTAAAGGAGCGCATTGAATCGCTGAAAGAAATGAAAAGATACAGGGATGAGTTGCGTTTCAAAATCAAGGAGATGCAAGATGAGGCACAGGCCAAGCTCAAACAATTGGAGGGTGAGATAAGCGCGCGCAGCGCTGATGCAGAGCGAATCCTGAAAAAGGAAGAGGAAATCGGTGCGAAGTTAAAGAAACTGCAGCCGCAGATTGCAAGCCTCCGCTCCACAAGGGATGAATTGAAGAACATGATTGAGGAGATGGAAAAGGAATTTGATGCTGGAATTAAGAAAGCAAAGAAAGAGATGGAGGATGTTTCAAATGAGCTGGATGCATGCGCCAAAGATGACAGGCAACTTGAGGAGGACATAAAGTATTTTGATGCCTTCCTGAAGAAGAGCAAGGAATCCCTTTCCACCCTCACAGATGAATTGACCACAAAAAGCGCAGCATATGAGAAAATGCGCTCAAACAGCGAAGCAATGGCCACGAAGCTCCAGCAAATCCAGCCGCAGATTGCAAGCCTCCGCTCCACAAGGGATGAATTGAAGAACATGATTGAGGAGATGGAAAAGGAATTTGATGCTGGAATTAAGAAAGCAAAGAAAGAGATGGAGGATGTTTCAAATGAGCTGGATGCATGCGCCAAAGATGACAGGCAACTTGAGGAGGACATAAAGTATTTTGATGCCTTCCTGAAGAAGAGCAAGGAATCCCTTTCCACCCTCACAGATGAATTGACCACAAAAAGCGCAGCATATGAGAAAATGCGCTCAAACAGCGAAGCAATGGCCACGAAGCTCCAGCAAATCCAGCCGCAGATTGCAAGCCTCCGCTCCACAAGGGATGAATTGAAGAATATAGTAAAAAGTATGGAAAAGGAATTTAATTCTGGCCTTAAGAAAGCAAAAAAAGAGATGGAAGATGTTTCAAAGGAATTAGACCGATGCGTTAAGGACGGCAGGCAAATAGAAGAAAGCATGAAATATTTTGATGCCTTCCTGAAGGAGAGCAAGGAATCCCTTTCCACCCTCACAGATGAATTAACCACAAAAAGCGCCGAGTACGAGAAAATGCGTTTGGCCTCTGAAGCAGAGCTTGAGAAAATCTCACTTGAACTTGAGAAAGAGATGAGGGAGGCAGAGGACCTTGTAAAGGATTTTGATACCATCATAAAGAGGATGGACGAAACGGAAGCGCACCTCAACAAACTCGCCGATGAAAGAAAAGAACTGATTAATACGCTTGAGAACATGATTAAAGGGCTAAAGGAGCTTGAAACTTCAAAAGGTATGTTTTCACTAGATGAAATAGCCAAAAGGGTTTCTGAGGCGAAGGAAAAGTTGGTTAAAATAGCCGAACAAAGTGAAAAGTATGCTGAAGAGCAAAAAGAAGTAAAATCTGCGCTTAAGAAGATTTGGGAGCTTGAAGGAAAAGGTGGATAACTTGCCTGAAAAAGTTTATGAAGAAAAGTTGCTTGACCAGTACGATATTAATGCGGATGGTATTCCTGTATCAATTCGCATAATTCAAGGCAGGGATTTTGTTCCATTATACGAGGTAACCATCCCTGGTTTAGGGGAGGGAACAAAACTTGTTTTGAATACCTTGAAAGGCGAACTGATAACCGAAGTCAAACTAGATGTCAGCGAATTGATCAACCCGCGCCTTGCCCAGAGCGTAAAAAGGAAGTTTGAAGAGAAAGCATACCGGCTTCTTGAACGCCATTTCATGGCAATCTCTGAAGACTCAAAGCGCATACTCGCCTCTTATCTCATACAGCAGATGCTTGGCTTAGGTGAGCTTGAACCCCCATTACACGATGATCAACTTGAAGAAATAGTTGTAAATAGTTCTGAGGAGCCCGTATGGGTTTATCATAAGGTTCACGGTTGGTGCAAGACAAATATACGGATAAAAACAGAAGAACAAATCTACGAACTCGCAGCGTCTATAGGCAGGCGCATAGGCAAGCAGATAACAATGCTGAATCCGCTCATGGATGCGCACCTTCCAACTGGTGAGCGGGTGAATGCAACGCTCTTCCCCGTTTCCGTCCATGGCAACACAATCACCATCCGCAAATTTGCGCGCAACCCATGGACTATTACGTTGCTTCTTGAAAAGAACACAATTTCACCCGAGGTCGCATCCCTTGTCTGGCTTTGCTTCCAGAATGAGCTGTCCCTCATCGTTGCAGGCGGGACTGCAAGCGGAAAGACATCTTTTCTAAACGCAATTTCCGTGTTCATCCCGCCAAACCAGCGCATAATTTCTATTGAAGACACGCGGGAGCTCACATTACCGAATTTCTTCCAGTGGGTCTCAATGGTTACGCGCGAGCCAAATGTAGAGGGTAAAGGAGAAGTGACGATGCTTGATCTTCTCGTTAATGCCTTGCGCCAAAGACCGGACCGCATCCTTGTGGGAGAAATCAGGAAGCAGCGCGAAGCAGAGGTATTGTTTGAAGCAATGCACACAGGCCATTCCGTTTATGCAACCGTCCATGCAGACAACGCAGGCGATACAATTACCAGGCTTACCAACCCTCCTATCAATGTGCCAAAAGCGATGCTTGATGCAGTAAGCGGAATCATAGTCCAATTTAGGCACAGGCGTTTAGGAATACGCCGCGTGCTTGAATTCGCGGAGGTCTTGAAAGGCGGGGATGTCAACGTGCTTTACAGGTGGGATTTGCGCAGCGATTCGATAAAAGAAGTCAATGAGATGAGCGTGCTTGCCGACACACTCGCACTTTATGCGGGCTTGACTCGCAAAGAGATAACCGAAAGCGTTGAAGAAAAGTCAAAAATACTGCGTTGGATGCACAAGAATAATGTGCGAACGGTTGATGACGTTGGTTTGGTTATAGCGCGCTATTATAAGAACGTTGATGAAGTTAATGAATTGGTTGCGAAGGACGCTCCTTTCGACCGTGAATTCTTCTGGTAGTGGTTAAGATGTCTAACGGAAGCCCATCAATAGACCAAAGCCTTTTTGAAGAGGCAATCAAAGAGGTATCACGTCTTGAAAAGCTGCTTGTGCCGCGAAAGGAGCTCACCCCCGATGTGCTTTCCGGCGCATCGCTTTTTGAGAAAATTGACGTTTTAACTCCATCCATTACTACTTGGGAAAAGGTGCTTGATGATGCAATTCGCATAGAGCGCAAGCCCAGCTTCGTGTCAGAAAAGCCCAAAGTTGAAAAACCGAAGTTGAAAGTGGTTACTGAAGAAGAGCGTCTAGCAAAAGAGCGCGAAGAAATAGAGAAGATGAAAGCAAAGTTTGCAGCTCTTGAAAAAGAAATGGAGAAGGAGAAAGCACCGCTAAGACCGCCTGAAGCAAAGCCAGAAGAGAAGGCGCTTGTGGCAAAGCCTGAAGAAAAACCAGTTGCGTTTGAAAAAGAAATGGAGAAGGAGAAAGCACCGCTAAGACCGCCTGAAGCAAAGCCAGAAGAGAAGGCGCTTGTGGCAAAGCCTGAAGAAAAACCAGTTGCGCTTGAAAAAGAAATGGAGAAGGAGAAAGCACCGCTAAGACCGCCTGAAGCAAAGCCAGAAGAGAAGGCGCTTGTGGCAAAGCCTGAAGAGAGAAGGGAAGCTGCGCCATCTGAGGTTTCTCTTATTGAGCAGAAGAGGATGGAAGAAGAACTGCGTTTAATGCGTGAAAGACTCTCGCACGTATTGCAACAGCAGGAACAAGCAGGGGAACAAAAGGTTGTGCAACCGCAACCCAAACCCGCTGAGAAGGCGGCTGCACAGCGGCCATCAAGGACCCTCTATGAAATCTTGGAAAAGAAGAAGGGCATAGAAGAAGTGAAGCCTGCTGAAACAGCACCCCCAGCGACTACCGCAAAGCCGCTTCCTGAGACGCAGGCAAAAAGAATCAGCGCATTAAAGGAAGAACTTGCTGAAAAGGTGCGCAGGAAGAAAGAGGAAGAAGAAAAGAAAAAGAGAATTGAGGAGTTGCGCAAGGAATTGGAGGAATCGGAGGATAGTTGAAATGCCCGGGGGACCTAGTGATGTAGAGGCGGCAATTGCAGAGGCAAAGAAGAAGATTGCAGTAAAGAAGAAGGAAGCAGAGATCGCTGCACTTGCCGCAAAGAAGAAAGAGGAAGCAGAAAAAAAAGCAGTTTCAACTGCACCGCACGGGGCGAAAAAGCAGGAGATAAAGCGCACCACAGTCTCTGCTAGGGACGTAGCGCGTTCAATTGTTAAGATGATTGAGAAGCAATTTCCGTCGCTTGCCAAAGACCTAAAAAGCGCGGACATGAACATAGATGCTTCATCGTTTATCTCACGCGCAATCCTGCTTGCATTCACGGTTTCTCTCATGGTTGGTTTCGCATTGATAATGCTTGCTTCAACTTTTGATTTTCCAATTCTCTATATTTTCCCTATAGTTCCAATTGTGTTCATCGGCATATTTGTATGGATGCTGCAGTTTCCCCGCCTGAAGATTGCTCAGAAAGAAACGGAATTGGACAAGGACGTACTGTTCGCAGGAAGGGATATGCTTATCGCCCTAAAATCAGGCGTTCCTTTGTTTAATGCAATGGCAAACGTAAGCAAAAACTACGGTGTAGCAAGCAGGGAATTTGCTAAGATAGTTGAGCGCGTGCAGAGTGGGGTGCCAGCAGAGGTTGCTCTTCAAGAGGCTGGCGACTTGAACACGTCACGCGCATTCCGCCAAATAATACTTCAAATCGTAACCTCCCTTCGTTCTGGTTCCGATGTTGCAGTTGCGCTTGAAATCGTGCTTAACCAAATCTCGCAGGAACAGGTAATCGCGTTGAAAAGATATGGGCAGAAGCTTAACCCAATAACAATGTTCTATATGTTATTTGGCATCATCCTGCCCTCCCTTGGAATAGCAATAGGCATAATTCTCACCTCTTTCGTAAACATAAGGATAGATTTTACAATGCTTATCATCGTGCTTTTGTTGCTCGGATTGTTACAATACATGTTCTTTGCCCTTATGAGATCCTCCCGGCCTAACTTTGAGGTATAAAAATGGTTGAACTTGTGGCGATTGGCAGGATTGTTCCGCGCAGCATCATATTGCGAGTAGCGCGCATGCTGGACATGGCGGGCATAAACATAATGCCGGAAGCGTTCGTTGGAATCGTAATAATCCTAGCAACATCTATTCCGCTTTCCGCATTCCTGTTGCTCAGCATATTCATTCCCCAATACGCAATACTCGTATCCATTTGCATAATGTTTGTTGTTCTCGGGCTTGTGTACGCCTTCCTAATGTTGAGGACAGAAGACAGGAAGAATAGGGTTGAGGCCGTCCTTCCTGATTTTCTACAACTCGCGAGTGCAAACGTGCGCGCAGGCATGCCAATAGACCGCGCGCTCTGGTTTGCCGCAAGACCGGAGTTCGGGCTTCTTTCAGAAGAGGTTGAGCTTGTTACAAAGAGGACTTTTAGCGGTGAGCCTTTCATTCAGTCAATCAGGCGCTTGAGCACGCGTTTTAATTCAAAAACGCTTGAGCGCACTATAAATCTGCTTGTTGAAGGTATGTCTTCAGGCGGCGAGGTCGCAGCGCTTCTTGAAAAAACAGGGATGGATATACGAAGCCTCCAGTTGCTGCACAAAGAAATCGCCGGAATGATGTTGATGTACATAATATTCATCGTCTTCGCATCATGCTTCGGCGCCCCGCTGCTATACGCGCTTTCATATCAGTTGATCAACATAACAAACGTTATTTGGGCAGGTATATTGGAACAGAATCCAGAAGGTCTTCCCACCGGAGGCATGCTATTCCTTTCTCCACAGCCCCCCGGTATTTCCTCCCAAGACTTCTTCACATTTTCCCTCTTATCTACAATCATCACAACGGTTATTGCTTCGTTCATAATAGCCGTTATCCAAACTGGGAACTCTTGGAACGGTTTAAAGATAATACCATTTCTCACAGCTGCAGGGCTTGCAGTATTCTTCATTACTGGCTGGATTTTCAGTTCCATCTTTTCAAGCATCCTGCATTGAGCAGTTTCCAGTTTGGTTGAGCATTGGTTTCAATTCGGGAGCGTTATATTCTCTACCTGGTAATACTCCAAGTGAGTCGGCGTGCCATTCAAGAACACAGAGTTATTATCCAACAAGAAATGCACAAGCGATGTGTTGGCGCAGGTGCTCGCATTTTCACAATTTAGCGTTCCTTTGACTTTGAAGCAGCCCGTCACTGTGCAGTTCCTTCCACTGAAGAAATAGTAATCAACCCATGATGAATTGGACCATCTAGTTGCAATGGAATAGTTTACAAGCGACTCTATGCCATAAATAGATGCAGAAAAATTGTTTTCAAGCCTCTTCATGAAATCTGGTCCATCCCACGATTCCCTGTAATATTTGCCGCTGTAAAGGAGCGTGCGCAGATTCTCAACATCCAACAGTTCATGCCGCGTGCCATCGTTATTTAACAAGATTCCTGTGCCATTTCGGAGCCTCTCCGTGACATTATACCCTGTGAAGTTGTACGCATATGGCACTGTTATATTTGCTGTGATTGAATCCGGATTCCCCCCATCTGTATTGAATATTATTCCTCTGAATGCATTCGCTTTTTCTGGGCAATTTGCTGCTATTGGCGCGATATTATTCACCACAAGCGTTTTGTTCCTATCTGCCAAATCCAGCGTTCCATCTGTGCAGTTTGCCACAACGCAACATGCGCCAAGGTTGACGACGCTGCCGTAAACCCAGCCATTCCCGCCGCTTGCTCCTGTCGCATTTACTGACACCAGCACGTAATCTTCCGGATATGGCCAAGGTGTAATCGTGCGATGGACTTCTCCACTTTTATAAATGGCATAAATCGGATCTTCAAAACCTATTATACTGACTCGTTTTGAGAAGTTTGAGTGCCGGCTGAATGAGGCAACACCGCTTAAATCATCAAGCGAGGTTAGCATTTCTACACTTACGCTTACCTCAAACGGGGAAACTTGTGATGCGCTAAATACCATCTCCTCAAACGAGGCGTTTGCATTATACCTGCTGACCTTTTCAGCAAACCTTTCTCCCCATAAAGCAAAGCATGCGTTTTCCATCTGCTCATTGAAACAGCACGTTCCAGAACTAGACGAGCATGTTCCGACCGGTACTCCGTAGCACTGCGAACCATTCAGGCTGCAATTCCACATGAGTTCCCCTATCCCCTCGCTTGAATTCTTCAGCGCAGTCAAATTATATGCGGCATAAAACGCAGCGTAACGGACCGCCCGTTCGCCCGCAACCCCCGTCATCCTTTCAGCGTCCGCATCCGCGGATTCTACCATACTGCTTAATGCGCTAGCCCTCGCCTCTATCGCATTGAGCTGCTCCCTCCCTTCTTGGAATTTTACCCATGACCTTATTGAAAGCATGAGCAAAAAGAACAATACAATTACCAAAAGCGTAAAGAAAAACCCCTTTTTACCAACATTAAACACATTCTTCATTTGTATAACACCAACCTCACTTCACGCGTAACATTATCATAATAAACAAAGCGTTTAGCGTAAAGAAAAACCCCTTTTTACCACCATTAAACACATTCTTCATTTGTATAACACCAACCTCACTTCACGCGTAACATTATCATAATAAACAAAGTGCCTATCTACGCTTACAAAGTTTCTCCTGTTTGCACGCTGGGTGGAATAGATACATGAGAATGCGGAAGGGACACCCTCACAATTAGTGCCAGGTTTTTCCACAAGAAGCTCCGCCCCGTAGTCTGTAGGCACTGCCGCATCCAAAAGCTCCTTTGTCAAATTCTCCGCCTCTCCCTCATAGCCTGAAAGAAACAAGTCCGTAATTGACTCCACAACAGTTTCATTCCGAATATCCGTAATCCCTTTTTTAAGTATCTGGCTTGCATATGGATATCTAGGATTGTCATGCAGCCCCTCCATCTTGAGTGTGCGTAGAACATCCATTATTTCACTTGCCGATTCAAAACCTACCGGTTTTGCAACCTGCCTGTTCAACAACATGAGCATAAACAGCATAGCAATCAAGAGCAGGGCTAGCGCAAAGAGCGCGTCCATCGTAAGCACCGCGCCTTTTTTTCTCACTGCCAAGTCTGGTTCGTCCAAAGAACCACCTTAACCCGTACAATGGAATTGTTGTAGATAGCAAACCTGTTGGATACGGAAGCCGAACGGGCATTGCCAGCATCCGGATTAATCCCAAGCGTGAAGTTCTTCCCATCAAAACTTACAAAATGCTCCATTGAATTCCACTCATCACTTCCGGGCGTTATTCCTCTCGCCGAGCAATTAAACGGGGAATTCTGCATGCTCTCACTCGCACAATCATAAAACTCCTTCATCTCAACGTAGAAATTGTAGTTGGTCCTGAACTTCGCCTTCAGCGCCCCGTAATCCGTTTCGTTCATTTCAAGCAGCGCAAGCGCCTTATCATGCGATATTTCTGGAGAATCAAACGATTCCATAATCCCCAACAGGGAAATAGTAGCCCACGTATTCTCATCATGCGTATCAATTCGGTCTTCCCAATCAGATGGGTTGCCAGGCGACATAAGCACGTCTGCGAAGTTGCTGGTTTCTATTGCTAGTTCCTCTCCTTCAGGTTGTCCAGCGGCGCTTGAAATACTCAGCCAGAAAAAGGCGATTAATGCAACTAAAAAAATGAATACAACGACCGCAATGAGCAAATCATAACTCCATATCTGGCCTTTAGCCACTTAGCTCACCCTCAGCTGTCGCACCACTATCTCCCCATTCCTATTCTCAATGAACGCGTACCCCCTCGTTATCTCAACATAAAACCCGCGCGGAGAGGCATACATGCTTTCTCCTGTGATATTCCGTGTAAGCGTAGGTGAAGAATAATAAAATATATTTCCTGGTCCTAAAACCACCGCAACATCAACCGAACCGGAAGCATTGTTTATCTCAAGCGAGTACTCCTCTGCCCCGGCAATTGTCCGTGGATATGTAATCCTTCTTTCATATCCATCTCCGGCTCGCGCAGCTATGTTTATCTCCTCCGCAAACCTGTCTGCAAGATTCACTGCCTCAACCTGCGCCCGTTTTTTTGCGCTTTCACTATACTGCTGTGCGAATAGGGCATAGAATATAATGAATATAGCTAGAGCAGTCGCAAAGATGACGAGCAATTCCACACCCTGTTGTCCGCGCACCACAAAAACACCTACGCGGGGCTGATTACAACGCATGGCATCCCAGTGCCCTTGCAATTGTCCACGGCTTCAACCGCAACAGGATAGGTTCCCGCATGCGTGTAATCCCCCAAATCACCCGTTATATTGTAGAGCGTAGTCGCAACTATCTGTGTTTCTCCTCCTGCGGTGTTTATCCCGAAAACTATCTCTCTCCCGATATATGGCGGCTCCTGGCTTCCAATAATCGTCCTGTTCAACCCTCGTGGAATGATGATATTTATCGTAGTCTTTGCTGGCGCGCCCTGTGCCGCAACCATATCCGCGGCATTTTTTAATCTGCTCACGCTCTGCTGTGCCTGGTCAATAGAAAGCTGCTCCGTCCCAGAACTCGTCTGCAGGTAAACAAGAACAGTTATCGGGATAAGCATCATCATAACGAAGGCTAGGGTAATCAATAGCTCCATGGACGCTTGCCCTTTCTTCCCCGACATTTTCATAATGATATGATTTGCTCAGGGAATTAAAAAGGTTTTTATAATTCATTGGTCGGTAGTTGACCAAACATACGGATTAACCGCGCGTATTCCTCTCCCCACCTTAACACCCTTCTTTATCGCATCCTCAACATACGCTTCAGCGATTGAAACAACGTTATCAAACATACGGATTAACCGCGCGTATTCCTCTCCCCACCTTAACACCCTTCTTTATCGCATCCTCAACATACGCTTCAGCGATTGAAACAACGTTATCAAACATACGGATTAACCGCGCGTATTCCTCTCCCCACCTTAACACCCTTCTTTATCGCATCCTCAACATACGCTTCAGCGATTGAGACGGAGTCAAGTAACTCCATCCCACGCCCCATGCAGCAGGCAATCGTTGTTGAGAGCAGGCATCCCCCACCGTGCGAGGAGGATGCAATCCGCTTTTTCTTAAATAGGGCAAATCCTTCATCTGTGAAGACGAGGTCCGCGAGCCAGCCCTTCTTCCAAGGATATGATTTTAGCATCACTGATTGCGCACCGAGTTCCATCAATTCCCACGCTGCCCTGCATGCGGTTTCTTCGCTTTTCACCGATATCCCTGAAAGCGCCTTTATTTCCTCCATATTTGGCGTTACGATATCGCTTATTGCAGCAACCGCCCTAAACGCGTCCACAGAACCTTCTTCAACCAATTTTGAGCCATCTGCCTGAGCGCTCATCACAGGATCAAACACAACATTCAGCGCCCCCCACTCTCCAAGCGCACGCGCGACCTCAAGCGCGGTTTTCTTGCTCCAAAGCATGCCTATCTTTACTGCAGCAACATCCAAATCAGAGAATACAGCATCAATTTGTTTTTTTACTTCTGCTGGCGGGACTTGATGTACGCCAACTACGCCGCGGGTGTTCTGGGCGGTTACAGCCGTCACCGCGCATGCGGGGATAAGCTTAAACCTTGCCGCAACAACCGAATCCAGCAGCGCACCGGCGCATCCATCTGAGGATGTGGCGGCGATAATCAGGATTGTTTTTTCACCCATCTTCATCCCAGCGTCTTGACATCATTTTCATTGAAAAGCAGTTGCGTGGAATAAACTGCATAAACCCAAAGCAAAGGCACAAGCGGCACAAGCAGGAATAGCAAAGTAAAATGCAGTGGTTTCAGAGGATATCCGTGCTTTCCCTCGCGCGCCAGATTTTCATCAACTACTGAGAAGAATTTATACAGCGGATAGGCTTGGAGGATGGGGAATAGGAAAAGAACCGTATAAAGCGTGGCATTGAGCCATTTCACCTTCCACTTTACCTTTGCTTCATTGCACCAGCAGTAAAAAAGGTAAGCGTGCACGAATGGGATTACTCCCATTAAAAGCGCCTTAAGCACGGTTCTTTTCCCCAAACTTACACCCTACAGCTCTCCGCGATATAGCTTCCTTCTCTTTTCGCGCATCGGATCTGTCTTTAGTTTTTCAAATGCGATTTTCCTGAATTCAAGCATCAGCCCATGAATCGTTCCTTGCAGGTCAAAGCCATGGTTGCTCACGGAAACAATCCCTCCGTTTGCGGTCTTGATGCGCGCATGCACCGAATATTTTCTGCCATATTTCTTGAAATGCAGTGCAACATATTCAAGCGGAACGCTTTTCCCTATCTTCTCAACCTCTTTCTCCACTTCCGCCTTTATTTCATCAACCACCATCCTCTCCTCATACCCAAGCCCAGAGAAATGGATAGGGGTCTTTTCCTGCGACATTATAGACTCAAATATGTCGCGTGCGCTCAATAAGCCAATTGGTTCATTCTTCTCCACAACAACGAGCGAGCTTACACTAGCATCCAACATTTTCCGCGCAGCTTCCATCAAGCCCACATCCGGCTCTATGGTAGCGACCTCCTCACCCGGAACCATCAGGGAGGATATGGGTGCCTCTTCGGGCGAGTGCTTCTCTTTAACAAAAGGCGCATGCTCTTTCGGGCGCACCGTCTTTGTCTTCAAATCATACGTGCTGATTATTCCCTTTAACTTCCCATCGCCATAAACAACCAGCCTTCTTACCCCGCTATTCTTCATTTTTGCGCGAGCCTGTGCAACCGTTGCCTTTTCATCAATTGTGACAACCGGGCTGCTCATATAATCCCTTACCTTTCCCTTAAGCACACCCGCATTAATCAACGCTTCAACAACATCTATCCTGCTTAATACGCCCGTTATCTTATCTCCGTCTTTTACAGGGAGCGCCTTGTATGGGCCGGCAAAGAAGCTCTTGCAAATATCAAATAGGGAACCTTCTGAATTAATGACTGGCGCGCGCTCAAAAACACTACTTATTTTCGTAGTGCTCGGGTCGGACGTCACTCTCTCAACTACCCTATCATCAAGAATTCCCACATATTCACCGCCTTTCGTTACTATAATGCATCTATCCTTTTGCTGCTCTATTTTGCTTAGCGCTTTTGACAGCGGTTCGTCCTCCTCTATTATTACCGGCTCGCTAATCCTCTCAAACAGGTTCACACCAATCACCCTCATAAACTGCAAATTTCTTTGCTAACTTTGTTATTTCTTTGTAACTTTGTTAGATAACGTTTTATTATATATATCTTTTAATAGCTACATAGCTGCTAGCCAGCTACTGGTGGTCACGTGAAGCTTTCTGAGCTGGGCGAGAAGAAAATCGTTTCTGTTTTGACCAAAAACCTTTACTCGCGGGATTTTGTCACCCTTCCTGCAGGGGTGGACGATGCGGCCGCCATCCGGCACAAGAAGGAGGAAATCGTCTTCACGTCTGATATAATGTTCGCCTCTTCGCATTTTCCTGAGGCAATGAAGCCTGAAGAGATGGGATGGAAAGCTGCCGTTGCGAACATCTCAGATCTTGCGGGGATGGGCGCCAAACCGCTTGCATTCCTTGCTTCATTCGGTCTTCCTTCATCTCTTGAGTTGGACTTTGTGCGCGCTATTTCCCGCGGCATAAATGATGCGTGCAAAGCGCACGAGTGCGCATTTGCAGGAGGGGATACAAAGAAGGCGCACGAGCTCACTATTTGTGGTTCTGCGATAGGCTTGTGCAAATCCGAAGCAAGCCTCCTTAAACGCTCAAATGCGCGTCCCGGCGATATTGTGTGCGTCACGGGCAATCTCGGGGATGCGGCTTGCGGTGCACATATATTGCTCAAGAAAATCCGCTCAAAAATCAAACCCGAAGTCGCATCAAAACTGATAACTGCATTTGTGGCTCCCCGCGCCCGCGTAAAGATAGGCATGGCTCTCTCCTCGCTTGAGGCCAACATTGCGGGTATGGACATTACTGATGGCTTATTCTACTCCTGCAACGAGATTGCGAGCATGAGCGGATGCGGAATCCGCGTGCGCGAGAGACTGTTGCCATTCTCCACTGAAGCCCGACAATTCGCAGAAGAGCAGCTTGGCGTTTCACCGATACGCCTTCTGGAATGGGGCGAGGACTATGAACTTCTCCTGGCAATGCGGAAAAAGGATTTTCCACGCGCAGAGCAAGCCGCCAGAGCAGTTGGCGGAAAACTCATTCGGATAGGTGAAGTGATAAAAGAACAATGCATTTATCTAGATGACGAAAAGGTTGACACCCGTGGTTATGATGCCTTTCTTGAAAGGCAGTGAATTTAAAAACCGTTTTAATGAAATACATAACAACACAATTCATTTCAAGCAGGGGTGGCAGATCGGCTATGCGTCCGGCTGCAGTGGTCCATTTCATTCACGAAAAGGCGCAGCAACCGGAATAGATGGGTTCAATTCCCATCCCCTGCTTTTTGGTGGTCTTTTATGGAGTATAAAAACGTGCACGTCCTAAACCATCCTTTAGCGCAGGAGATATTGACGAAGGTCCGTGATAAGCGCACTAATCAGGTTGAATTCAGGAAAGGAATCTCGCGCCTTGGAAGGCTCATCGGCTATGAACTAATCAAGACCATGAAATTCAAAGAGATAACCGTGGAAACGCCAATTGCTCCTGCCAAAGGGATTGAAATCACTGAAAAGAAAGACGTGCTGATTGTCACAGTGCTCCGCGCATCCATTCCTCTTACAGACGGCTTGCTGAAGGCTTTCCCAGAAGCCCGGCAGGGCATAATCTCCGCTAAGCGCATTGAATTGGAGGATGCAAAAGCCGTAAACTACCAATTTGATATAAAAATAGATTATATGAACGTTCCTGAGATACGGAACGACACCGTCCTAATAATCTCCGATCCCATGCTTGCAAGCGGTTCAACGATGGTGAAGGTAATAGACACACTCTTGAAAAAAAGCAAGCCGAAGCGCTTAATACTCGCAAGCGTAATCTCATGCCCAACCGGATTGGAAAGGGTGCTCAAAGCATTCCCGCAGGCTGAAATAATCACCGTCGCTATTGACCCGGAGTTAAACAATAAAGGCTACATCGTTCCCGGTCTAGGTGATGCAGGCGACCGCTCATTCCATTAAAAGCTACTAATAAAATTCCGCCAAGCTCAGTTGCCTGTAATTCCTTTTCAGCGTTTCACTATTCGCTCTCCA